>Ga0114931_10010086_pt1 | contig 11269 bp, 6 predicted proteins | sample 2SBtaG_FD_89579 | JGI IMG/M metagenome (GOLD analysis project Ga0114931, IMG submission 89579) | Deep subsurface microbial communities from Kolumbo volcano to uncover new lineages of life (NeLLi) - 2SBTROV14_V59a metaG | ecosystem: Environmental > Aquatic > Marine > Volcanic | place: Kolumbo...
ACTTGACACCGGAAACTTTTATTGAAAACCTGGCCGGAAGAATTTGTCCAACACAGCCGGAACCCTGGATCGAATTTTATACTCGCCGGGCGCAAATTTTTTCCAATGCTATGCGAATGTGCGATCATAACCTGGACATTTACCTTGACTACCGGTGGCTTGCCGGAACTACTTTGCCATTCGGCAGGGAAATGGCTCAGGCGTATGAAAAGTCATCGATTGATTTAGCTGAAATAGCAGCCAGACTTGAAGGTGCTGTCAAGCCTTCATGGCCGCAGCGCGTTTCTGATCTTGCGGAAAAGGAGACAGGACGAGCTCTGTTCGAAGCAGCAGTATTGCATGTAATGCATTTACAGCAAAAAGCTATGAACTGTTTTGCAACATTTTTGAATTCTCGCGACGACAAAGAAGCCGCGCAAGGTGTGTCCCTGCTTGAACAGGCCATTAACGCTCAAGAGCAAGCCTATAAAAAGGCACAAGAGTCCGGGCTTCCCGGGAAGAGTTGGTATTATAATGGAATTAATCTGTGGCTTAAAAAAGAGTTTGAGATCAAAATTGCAAATTACGGCGGACTGGGAAAAGCGCCAATGAGTCCAAAGTCCAAGTGATCCGACGTGTTCTCCGCATGAGCATTGTCAAACATAACAATTTACTAAAGTTCACAGTAAAGAACAAAAGTAACTCGAAAGGAAACTCTAAACATGATGAAACTATCTTTAATTCAATTGATTATTTCAGCCATATTATTCGGATTTAATTACATGAGCCATGCAGATACGGAATGGACAATTTTTATTGGCAATAATCACCTTAATGACGAAGCGGTAAAGGTTTGTATGGAGGATTTGCAGAAAACCGGGAAAAATTTGGGTCTCGTTTTTAAATTGGCCGGAGACGAACATAAATACTTTTATAAAAATGCCATTATTGTTGGGGATTGCAGCAGAAATACGATGACTGCTGATTTGGTAAAAAAAGGAAAAATCAAATTAGCAGGAGTTGCTGATCCCGAAGGGTATGAAATCATTACCATAAACCAAAATGATCATAAGACACTCATTGTCGCAGGCGGTTCTGTAACTGGCGATATCCATGGACTGTACTGGATTTGGGATAGATTGAGAGTATTTAAAAATATACCTGACATAAATGTGAAAAAAGAACCGGCGCTTAAGATCAGATATACACGTATTCAAGTTAAATCAAAAGAGGACATTCGAAGGGCACTTCGATGGGGATTGAATCTGGTCTATGGTGAGAATTCTTTGGCACTCATTCCATGGGATTCGGAACCGGAAAAGACGGAGAATCAAAAAAACAGAGTAAAAACGAAAGAATTGATAGAATATGCACATTCTTTAAATATGAAATTTCTTTCTTTTGGAACCGACTTTACTTATCATCCTTCGCTATTGAAAAAGTTTGCCGCCACATTATCTCCTTCCGATCCTTTCTTTTGGGATGCCGTGCAAGCCAAATATAGAATGCTTTTGCAGGCCATGCCCGAGCTTGACGGTGTGGCCGTTTTAACCGGTGAGGAGCAAAGTTATTGGGGTAACTATAAAACATTTGATCCCATGCATAACGGTGAAGGGTGTGACTGGAGTCTGGAAAAACGTTATCGAACATTTGTCGATAAAGTCTACAATGTTGTCGTGGGCGAGTTTGGAAAGATTTATCACCACCGAACCTGGATAACTAATTGCTATGAGCAGCAGTCGCAAGCTGCGGTTTACAAAAAAATATTTACGGGTGATGTACCGACGAAAAACCTTTATCTCATACCCAGTTTTACGCAAAATGACCGCTGGTGGTATCAGCGTTACAATCCGACATTTAACGTAACGCCTCACAACATGCTGGCTGTGCTTGAACCAATGGACTATTATGAATCTTCAAAATCCAATCTCTTCCCGACATTCCCGGGTCAATATTTCCAAGCCGGGCTGCAATCAATACTGGAAAAACAAAACAGCAACTTAAAGGGTGCAAGTTTTGATTTGGGTTCAGCCGATGATTACAATACCAGAAGCCTGACGGCTTATACGGTTTTTCGATTAGAATGGGACTATACGGAAAATCCATTTGATATTGCCAAAGATTTTTGTTCTATTCATTTTGGTCGTGCAGCGGCTCAGCGCATGTCTGAAATATATCTTCTCTCACCTGTGGCATATAAATATGGACTTTTTATTGAACCGGTTGCTTATGGGGAGTTTAATTCGCTGCCACAGATTCGGGTCGGTACTTTTCCGGCGCAGGGGTATCCAAGCATCGACAACGGCAAGGAACATATTCAATTTTTGCGCAAAATATATCTTCGCTGCAAACCCTGGATTGCGGAAACTCTGAGCGACCTGGACCACGGACTTGACGTTGCAAATACAATGAGAGAAAAGTTCAAGCATGTTAAACATCAGATAGCTAATAAAAAGTTAGCTAATGATGTTGAAAATCGACTGGAAATGACGCGATCGTTTATTAAAACAAATAACCTGTATGTCAAAACCGCATTCGCTTATTTTGAATATCGAGACAATCCGAGTACGCCTTTTAAACAGAAGCTTTGGAATGTGTACGATGCTTTGCAGAAAACCCGCAATGATTTTATTGAAACACCCGGTTATGGATACCATCTTTTTGGCGTGGATCAGCTTTTAAAAAATGTTGAGCAGGCGCTTAACGATCTGCCAAAAGCTGAGCAATCGCTGAAAAAAGCGCCGAGCTCGGAACAAATTGAAAAGATTGTCGCTGAGCAACAGGAGAAATATTTAAAGGTTTTAAAGGAACGATCAAATGAGGCAGTGAAAATTTTACATTGGGAAGGACGAGTTGATGGAAGGGATATCATTAAAATAAGGGGCAAAAAGCTGGAAATAGAACATCTTCGCTGGGACCCGATGTATTTTAAGGACTATAAAATTTTGCAAGCGCTGCCGGAAAAGGCTGTCACCGTAATTCCCAAAGATATCGAATCCAGACCGATGCACCCTTTTATTCTGGAACAGCCATCCAGGGAAAATAATTATACAGTCAAGGTATATCTCTATGATGTCCCCGGTGGCGCCGGTTGGTGCAAATTTAATTTATATTATATTCCGCAAAGCCCTGGTGAATTGGGTTTGAAAATTCCATGGCAAGAAAAAAACTAGGAGGACAAAACGTGGTCTGTTTATCAGAATTGTTATCTTTCGGCAGGCGGAAAGCATTGTGTAATAAAAATAATTTTTTCTCACAAAAATTGTCGGTTATTACAAGGAGACCGGCTATTATTTTGCTCACGTGGATTGTTTTACTGTCGGGTTTTTCGTGCAAAGGGATAAATGAGCAAGTTTCTGATCAGAAATTGAATCCAACCAGATCATTTCTAAATTCCCTGGATAGGGAAAAAATGGGAACGCTGGTATTTACCTTTTCTTCGCTGGCATTTACTATTGACGCACCGTGGGGAAAAGGCGTTCCCAGTCAGGGTATGGCACTTTTGGCAAGCATTGCACATAAACACGGAATTCCGGTAACCTGGTTAATGGATGCCGGTTCCGGGAAAAAGATGCAAAAGCAGATCAACGAGTGGCATGAAAAATATGGCGATGACGTTGGTTGTGTGTGGGGGCATTCACACGCAACACCTTCGGCATTCAGAGACGGTGCACAAGATCGTCTGGCATTGAGAAAATTGTTTCCCTGGTCAGACGTTACTTTTGCTGCTTCCGGAAGTCGCTCAAATCAACTATTGGCAAAAGTGAAAAAGGCTGGTTTGAACGGTCTCTGGGGGTCTTGTTGGGAGCAAGAAGGAATTGACAGGATTACCGATCGCGGCGCTCCCTGGGGTTTTTTCTATTGCGCGGATGAGTGTTTCAAAATTCCGTCGCGAGTTCCCGGGGGCGTTATTTCGGTAGAATGGACAGCCAGAGATTTATGCAAATCCATTCATTCTCATGCACCAACGATTTATTCCAGCGATCCTGATGATGTCGGGCGGACCGGGCTGTGCACCGGTGATGATATTGCATATTGGAAAGGGATGTTTGATAATTATATCAAAAACATTGCCAACAACAAATATGTGTTCTTTCCCCAGCAACAAGAGTCGCATGAAATGGAAAATAGCGATGTTTGCCGGGCATTTTCCGTGCAGGAAATTGAAAGCTCGGCAAAAATGCTGGATGCTTTTTTCGCTTATGTCAAATCGTTTGGCAACAAGGTCAAGTGCGTCACGATTCCCGAAGCCATGCAAATGTATGCGCAGCAATCGGACACAACGATGCCGTCCGTCATGCTCGTCGATGATGTACCTTGCCGCAAACCACCATTTTGGTATGCAAAGGGCAAAGCAACCGGCCCATGGCCCAAAACACTGCTTTATTATGACAAGGATTGCCAGCTCGTTTTTATTGACGGACAGCTTGCCCCCATTCTTTTGCGCGACTATGTCCACAACCGAAGAGTTGATGATCCCAATTATTACCAGGTTTGCAAAATACCGCAAATAAAAGTGGATACGCCCTGGGAGCGCAAGGTTTTTACCAAAATACCCCTTCAGATTCCTTATGATGGTGAGTTGCCCTACGCTGTGGCGTTATGGTACGATTTTAAGCATTTTCGCCTTGACCGTGTTGAGGGTGCACAGACAATCGGTCCCATACAAGAGCAGGTGCTTTTATTGCGAAAAAATTTAACGCCGGGTGAGAATAAGATACTGGTCAAATTAGTGCCTCGTTGATTCAATGAAAAAGATGAAATATAGAAAACGCAACTATTCGAGCCGTGCATTTTTGTTACAGCGCACTTCTGTCATTCCGGTTCCGACGATAGGAGGATACTGGAATGACATGACTGAATGAGGAGATTCCGGCACCACGGGCACTTCCTTCGGTCGCATTCCGCTCCGCTCCAGCCGGAAAGACACGGAAGGGAATAGTTATTAAAAAACATAGGAATAAAAGAACCGCTTTATAATTAATTGAGGAATGAATAATGAATCGTTTTTTTATAGTAATTTTTACGTTGCTGCTCATATTTTCAAATAATAGTCTTGCTCAGATTTCATTAAAAGGTGAGTTCATTTTCAAACCCGACAAAGCCAAACACGGTCATACACACGCATCCAGTCTGATCGAATGTCCGGACGGTAGCTTGGTCGCCTGTTGGTATGAAGGGAAATCGGATAGAAGCATTGACGTTCATATTCAGGCGGCACGATTGCTCAAAGGGCATAAAACATGGTCACATGATTTTCTTCTTGCTGATACGCCCATGTTGTCGGACAATAATCCCTGCCTTTTTATAGACAAACAAAAGCGGCTGTGGCTTTTTTACTACACGCTTCTTGGCAGTCCGGAAGAAGCCTGGGACACGGCATTTATGCGTTACAAGATTTCAACGCAATATCAGGATGCATCAAAGCCAATCATCTGGGATATTCAGAGAGATCTGCCTGTAAGACCCACCGATCTGGATGAAACGGTCGAGAAGCTTTGTCAGCAGGCACTGGTAAAATCAGATTCAGCCCCTTTTGTCATCAGGCAATGCGAAACTATTCGTGCGAAACTGAAAAGCCAGCTTGCCCGCAAGCTTGGCTGGACAACCCGCGTACCGCCGATTACTTTATCTTCGGGCGCCATTCTCCTGCCCATGGCTTCCGAGATTTTTGGCATCGCTATGATGGCCCTAACCCATGACGGCGGTCTGACATGGAGATTTTCGAAACCACCATTGGGATACGGCATTGAACAGCCCACAGTTTTTGAAAAGAGGAATGGAACACTCGTCGCTTACTTTCGCGATAGCAGCTCGAATCACCGCATTCGAAAGAGCGGATCTTTCGATCATGGCTTAACGTGGTCTCCCGTTGTGAATACCGATTTTCCTAATCCCGGCTCCGGCATTGAAGTGATTCGACTGATGGACGGCAACATTGTCCTGATTTATAATGACTGCGTTGATGATCCTCGCAATAGCCTTGCAGTTTCCATGTCCGACGATGAGGGAAAAAGTTGGAAATGGACCAGGCATCTTGAAAAGGCCAAAGGCCCCGATAGATTTGACTATCCCTCTATCATTCAAACCCAGAATGGTACACTACATGCGACATATAGCTATAACGTGAAAACTATAAAATATGTCATTTTTACAGAGGAATGGATCAGGCAAGGAGATTAGCAAATTATTACAATTATAATAAATTAAAAACTGGAGGTAAAATGAGTTTCGATCTATCTCGTGTCCACGGAATTGTTGTTCCTGTAATCACCCCGCTTAATGAGGATGAATCAATCGACAGGTCTTCCTTGCTTAAAGTCATAAATTATTTGCTTGATGCAGGTGTTCATGGCATTTTTGTAAATAGCACCACCGGTGAAGGTGTTAGTCTGGCAGATTCTGATAAGAAAAAAGTTTTACAAATCATTGTGGATAGGGTAAATGGCATTATACCTGTGTATGCCAGTATTAGCGACACCGGTACAAAAAGAGCTATCAGAAATTTAAGGGAGGTAGAGGATGTAGGGGCGGACATTGCGGTGGCACATCCGCCATATTATTATCCACCAAATTCTCAGGAAGAGCTTTATAAATATTATGAACAAATCGCCCGAAATGCTGTTATTCCTGTTATGCTTTATAATATTCCATTCACAACCCAGGCTCCCATTGGATTGGAAACAATACAGCGACTATTAGATTTTGAGAACATTATTGGTATAAAGGATAGTTCTGTTGATTTTGTTTTTTTAGGAAATTTAATCAGGCTTAAAAATATTCGACCGGATTTTAAAATATTTGTTGGAAAATCACATTTATGGACGGCAGGAATTTTATCAGGCGCAGATGGAGGTTTAGATGGTATTTCCAATTTAATTCCAAAACACTGCGTTCGATTATATAATGAAATTAAAGCCGGTTCAAAAAACATTTTTGACTTGCAAAGAGAAATCAATGAAATCTGGCGGGTTTATGAATGTCGTTCCTTTTTAGGCGGAATCAAGGCTGCGATGAATCTATTGGGATTGTGTAAACCGATAACTGTCGAACCCATTCTTGCCGCCTCAGAAGAGGAAGTTCAAAAAATAAGGCGAATTTTGTTAGAGGGGAGTTTTGACTCCAGATTATTAAAGGAGAATTGAAATATGATGTCAAGAGTCGATCATTTTGCTATTAAATATGAAAATATAGATTAACTCATTTTTACGCTGGAAAAGAATGATGTACCCATCAGATGTAAATAATTTGGGAGAAAAAACAATTAATATGAAAATAATAATACATTTGGCGCTCATGATACTTGCGACTGCTTGTTTCTTTTTTATTGAAGGGTGTGGAAAAATAAAAGAGACATCAATTGAGAGCGCTGGATTTTCCGGTATTTCAAAATCAGAAATCGAAAAATAAATTGAGAAAATCATTAACAAGATGACCCTGGATGAAAAAATTGAACTGATAGGCGGCCAAGGCTTTTCAACAATACCTAATGCTCGTTTAGGAATACCAGAAATTAAAATGACAGATGGAGCTCTTGGTCCAAGAGGAAAGGGGAATGCAACCAACTACTCATCTTGTATTAATATGGCAGCTACTTTTGACAATGATCTGATCGAGCAAGTTGGGAAAGCTATCGGTGAGGAAACTCGTGGAATGGGATATGACATGATTCTCGGTCCGAATATCCATATTGCTCGAGTTCCTTATGATGGTCTAACTTATGTGAGTTATGGCGAGGACCCCTATTTGACCTCAAGAATGGGGGTTGCATATATCAAAGGAGTACAAAACGAAAGGGTCATTGCTGATGCTAAACACCTTATCTGCAACAACCAGGAATGGAACCGAATGGATGTTGATGCACGAGTTGGTGAACGAGCACTTCGGGAAATTTATCTGCCTGCCTTTAAAGCGGCTGTTCAAGAAGCAGACGTCTGGACGGTTATGGCGGCGTATAATAGTGTGAATGGTCATTGGGCTTGTGAAAACAAGTATTTTTTAACTGATATTTTGAAAGACGAATGGGGATTTACAGGGTTTACCATTTCTGATTGGGGAGGGGTTCATAGTACAATAAATACTGCATTGGCTGGAATGGATCTTGAAATGCCCACTGGCAAATACATGGGAAGGGACTTGCTCAAAGCTGTTAAAAATGGTCAGGTGGACGAGTCGATTATTGATGATAAAGACAGAAGAATATTGCGAGTGATGTTCAAAGAAGGACTTTTTAATAAACCAAACAAAGAAGATAGCTCTCTTGTTGATACAAAAGAACATCGGGCTTTAGCATTGAAAGTAGCCAGAAAGAGTATTGTTCTTCTAAAGAACGAGAATAACTTTTTGCCATTAAAGCCAGAACATATAAAATCCATTGCAATGATAGGTCCCAATGCAGATGTGGCCCGAGTGTGCGGTGGTGGGAGTGCAGAATTGAATCCATTTTACAAAATTTCTCCCTTGCAAGGAATTAAGAATAAAGTCGGAGATAAGATTTCGATCCGATTTTCAAGGGGAGTCGTAGAAAAGCGCATAACGCTTCCGATTATTGGGTCATCTGCGCTAATTCCGCCGGACGCTAAAGAAGGTGAACATGGGCTGCTGGGAGAATATTTCAATAACCGTGATCTTGAAGGCAAGCCAGTTTTAACAAGAATTGACAAACAGGTTGATTTTAATTGGCGCAGGGAATCGCCAGCGCCTGGTATTGTCAATTCTGATAAATTTTCAGTCAGGTGGACGGGTAAGCTTATTGCGCCTGAAACTGGAAACTGGGAATTAGGTATCAATGCTGACAATGGTGCGCGTATTTTTATTGATAGTAAACAACTTGTTGATGCATGGACAGATGCAGGTCCCGATCAATTAAAGTCGGGGTGTATTGATCTTGAGGCAGGTCGAAGATATAATATCCGAATAGAATTTTATGAAAATGTTGGTGATGCCATGGCGATACTTGGAATGGCTCCTTCCATTAGTTCAGAACAAACAATCAAAGATGCCGTTAAGATCGCCGGGGAATCTGATATTGTAATTCTTTGTGCTGGACTGAATAGACAATCTGAAGGGGAAGCTAAGGACAGGGAGAAATTAGAACTACCTGATAATCAAGTTGATCTGATTAATGCTGTTTCCAGGGCTAACCCAAATATCATGGTCGTACTAAACAATGGGACCCCCATTTTAATGAATCAGTGGATTGATAATGTGCCGGCAATCATTGAAGCCTTTTACCCGGGTCAGGAAGGCGGCAATGCTCTTGCTGACATTATTTTTGGAGATATAAATCCTTCCGGGAAATTGCCATTAACCTTTCCCAAGGCATGGAAAGATTCGCCAGCTTATGGCACCTATCCTGGAACAAAAAAAACCGCATACTATTCCGAAGGCATTTTCGTTGGCTACCGCCACTTTGATAAATATGATATTGCACCTTTGTTCCCGTTTGGACACGGACTTTCTTATACAACATTTGAGTATAGTAATTTGGAAATAGCCCCGAAAACTGTTGCGCAGAATGAAACCGTTAATGTGAAGATGACTGCAAAAAATAGCGGTAAAATGACGGGTGACGATGTAATACAGCTTTATGTACGGGATGTTGAGTCCAGCCTTGAACGTGAGGTTAAAGCTTTGAAGGGTTTTAAAAGGGTCTGTTTAAAACCCGGCGAAAGCAAAACCGTAACATTCAAACTTGACAAAAGTTCATTAGCTTTTTATGATGTAAGGACGAAGCAATGGGTTGCTGAGCCTGGACAGTTTCAAGTCATAATCGGCAGTTCATCCAGAGATATACGGTTGAATGGTAAATTTGAGTTAAAATGATTAGGATTAAGATTGGCAAAAAGTTGCAAGGTCTGAAAGGAACTCACGCAGTTCATGCCTGACCCGACGATTTGCCGGGCGGGTAATGGTGTTTGTGTCCAACGTGCCGGTCTTATACGCCAATGGATCAGGCGATGTTGGCTAGGCGTTGTCTGGAAGAGGTTGTTGCCGAAGATTTCAAATTTTAATAGACATGAAAGGATTAAATTATGAATCGGATTTTAAATTATTTTGCTATGATCAGTGTGCTCATAATTTTGCCAGCCGCTGTAGGAGCTGATGTCGATAATGCCTCCAAAGATCGCATTGCCTGGTGGCAACAAGCCCGTTTTGGTATGTTCATTCACTGGGGCGTTTATTCTGTTCCTGCTCGCGATGCATGGATTATGTATCAGGAACATATTCCGTTTAGAGAATATAAAAAATTTGCAGAACAATTTAACCCAAAAGATTACAATCCGGCGCAATGGGTGGCCATGGCCAAAGATGCCGGCATGAAGTACATTGTGATTACCACTCGTCATCACGATGGCTTTTGCTTGTTTGACAGTAAAGTGTCGGATTTTACAGCACCAAAAACCGGAGCCGGGCGCGACTTGATTGCCGAATTTGCTGATGCCTGTCATGCAGCCGGTATGCGTATGGGATTTTATTACTCACTTGTTGATTGGCGTTTCCCCGCTATTTTACCCTATGGAACAAGAAAGGATGATGCAACTTATAAAAAGATGGTCGATCAGGCGCATGCACAAGTTCGGGAGCTTTTAACGAACTATGGTACTGTGGACATCCTGTGGTACGATATGCTTGTACCTAATGATCCTGTCCTCTGGCGTTCAAAGGAACTCAATGCCATGGCACGGAAACTCCAGCCGAACATTATTATAAATGATCGGGCCGGCGTTCCCGGTGATTTTGCGACTCCGGAAAATGTTGTCAGCGCCCGGAAGCGTCCGTGGGAGTCATGCTATTCCATGAATCGTTCCTGGGGTTACGCACGTTATGACCGCAATTACAAGTCCGTTAATGAAATTTTGCGGCTGCTTGGTTCGTGTTCTTCACAAAGCGGTAATTTTCTGCTGAATGTAGCACCGGATGCAGATGGGAGATTTCCCATCGAGGGCGTCGAAAGACTGCGAAGCATCGGGCAATGGATGCGGGTCAATGGTAAAGCGATTTACGGTGCCGGCCCGTCTCCGGTTACTGATCCCAATTTAGGATTAGAGACGCGGGTTGGCAACAAGGTGTATTTTCTCATTCAGCGGTGGCCGGGCTCGACTGTCCCTTTTGCGTGGTGCGGCAGTAAAGTCAAGTCTGCGCGCCTGCTCGCAAACGGACAGTTAGCGCGTATCGAACAAAAGGGCGACCGCGTTTGGCTGCATGATTTGCCCGAGTATCCTGTGGATCCATATCTGAATGTTATCGAACTGACGTTTGAGGGTGAACCTCACGCCTCAAATCCTGC
>Ga0114931_10010087_pt1 | contig 11269 bp, 9 predicted proteins | sample 2SBtaG_FD_89579 | JGI IMG/M metagenome (GOLD analysis project Ga0114931, IMG submission 89579) | Deep subsurface microbial communities from Kolumbo volcano to uncover new lineages of life (NeLLi) - 2SBTROV14_V59a metaG | ecosystem: Environmental > Aquatic > Marine > Volcanic | place: Kolumbo...
GGTTATGTTGCCGCGCACCGTGAAATCCAGGAAAATTTACCCACCCGGTGGCCCGGCCCAGTCGACGAGCCGCCTGCCGAGAGGAGAGCAGCAACGTGAGTGAACAGAAAATACATGAAAGCCTGCAGGGCCTGCGCCAGGAACTGAGCCGGTTACAGGGCGATGACCAGCAAATCCGGGAACGGGTCAATGGGCTGATCGCCGAGGTCGAGCAGGAGTTGCGGGAACAGGAGCATCAACACCGCAATCCTTCATTGATGGAAAGCATCAACAACACCATCGAGCAATACAAAGTCGAGCACCCGGGCGTCACCGGCATACTCAACCAAATCATGATGAGCCTGGGCAATATGGGCGTATGAGAGTCTCTGTATGAGCGCGACACCCGTACTCAATATGGATCGCGAGCGCCGGGTTGTGATCCATACTCTCGACCAGCCCTGGCAGGCCGCACCCGCCCAGGGCGTGTGGCGCAAACCCCTGGAACGCGAGGCGGCTGAGAGCGGCCAGGTCACCAGCATCGTACGCTATGAACCGGGCTCCGCCTTCCGTGCTCACCACCACCCACGGGGAGAGGAGATTCTGGTCCTGGAAGGCGTGTTCGCGGATGACCACGGTGAATACCCCCAGGGCAGCTATCTGCGCAATCCACCTGGCTCCGCCCATGCACCGGCATCACCACAAGGGTGTGTGCTGCTGGTCAAGCTGAATATGTTTTCAGCCGATGACAGAAGCCGGATCGTGATCAACACCGGGACCCAGGACTGGCTTCCAGGACTCGTCGACGGCCTGTCGGTCATGCCCCTGCACCAGTTTGCCGATCAACACACGGCGCTGGTGAAATGGGCGCCCAATACCCGCTTTCATGCCCACAGCCACCCTCACGGTGAGGAAATCTTCGTGCTGGACGGTATCTTCGAGGATGATCAGGGGCGCTATCCCCAGGGAACCTGGCTGCGCAATCCCGCTGGCAGCCAGCATACACCTTTCAGCACCACGGGCTGCAGCCTGCTGGTCAAGACCGGGCACCTGGAGCACTGATTCGGCTATTTCGCCGTCACCACCTCATAGCCCGGCTGTTCCGGCTCGTCATCGTGCATTTCCGCGGGGAATCCCGGCGCCCGAATATCCACCTGACAGGCCTCCTCAAGGCGCCTGATGATATTCGGCGACCATTCCCGATCCCCATAACGTTGCTGGCCGTCTTTGAAGATCTGTAACAACACCGGGGAGATCTCCAGCGGCACACCAGCCCGGTCCGCCACCGCCTGGAACAGGCTCATGTCCTTGACCACCAGATCCATGGTGAAATTGATATTGCGGCTGCCGTTCAGAATTACCTGGCTTTCGGTTTCGTGCACGAAAGAGTTTCCCGAGGAGATGCGGATGGCTTCATAAGCGGTACGCAAGTCCATTCCTGCCAGCTTGGAGGTCACCAGCGCCTCGCACAGGCTGAGAAGATTGGCCGTGGCCAGATAATTGGTCACGACCTTGAGCACCGAGGCGGATCCCAGCGGCCCGGTGTGCAGTACTTTGCGACCCATGGCCGTCAGCAGCGGCAATACTTTTTCAAAGGCCAGCCGCTCGCCACCGGTAAAGATGGCAATATTGCCGGTGGCGGCCCGATGGCAACCGCCGGACACCGGCGAATCCAGAGGCATGGCGCCCTTGGCTTCCACCAACGGCGCCAGTCGCCTGACTTCCGCCTCATCGGTGGTACTCATCTCCAGCCACACCATGGCGTCTGACAAACCGGCGATCACACCATCTTCGGCTTCCATGACCCGGGCGCTGCTGGCCGGCGAAGGCAGGCAGGTAATGACGACGTCCACGACTTCTGCCATGGCTTTGGGGCTGTGCGCCCAATGTGCGCCCTTCGCGAGTAACGGGGCCGCGAGCGCTTCATCCAGATCCCGGACATGCAGATCGTAGCCATTGCGTAACAGGCTGCCGGCCAGCTTGCCACCGACATTGCCCAGACCGATGAATCCAACTTTCATGAGCCGTGCCCCCCAGTTGTTGGCGTAAACACTGAGCACATCATAGCCTGTTTGAATCCGGCCGGGCAGCCGTTCAAGTCCTTTAAGTTCCGGGCCGATAAGGGGTGTATATCCAAGGAACTCCTGCGTGCACACCGCCGTCCCTGATCATGGCGCCGCAACGGTTGCGGCAACTCACAATCCGCGCCCGAGCCGCTGGCGGCGGCGTTGTTTCGAAATCGTCGAACTGTCCCGCACCGGTGACCACCCCGCGCGTCTGTTCGACCTGGTTCTGGTCAGCATCATTGTGCTGAATGTCACGGCCCTGGTACTCGAATCCGTACCGGCCTATGCCACGCGTTATGAGGCATTGTTCTATTGGATTGAATTTCTGGCGACCCTGGTGTTCAGTATCGAATACCTGTTGCGCTTGTGGTCCTGTGTCGAATTACCACGCTTCAAAAAATCGACCCAGGCGGGCTGGCAGCGACGACTGTCCTACAGCCTGTCATTCATGGCGCTCATCGATCTGCTGGCGGTATTGCCTTTTTTCCTGTTTCACTTTGGACTGTTCAACATCCAGGAACTCAGTTTTCTGAAGACTCTGCGACTTTTGCGGGTCTTCAAACTGACCCGCTATTCGCGAACCATGCAACTGTTACAACAGGTACTGAATGATAATCGGCAGATATTTACAGCGACCCTGGCCATTATGCTGGTACTGATGCTGATTGCGGCCTGCGGCATCTATCTGTTCGAACGTGAAGCCCAGCCCGTTGCCTTCGGCAGCATCCCGGCCGCAATGTGGTGGGCCTTCGCGACGCTGACCACCGTGGGCTATGGTGATGTCACACCGATTACCGTGGGTGGGCGGATATTCGGCGCCGGCATCACCATACTGAGCGTCGGCATGGTGGCGTTGCCCGCGGGAATTCTGGCCTCATCGTTTTCCGAGCAGATCCGCAATCGGGATCGTGCCTTTCATGCCCTGGCCAATCAGGCCTATGCCGACGGCCATCTCAGCGCCAGGGAGAAACAGCAGTTGGAGTCCTTCAGGATCAAGCTGGGACTGAAAAAATCCAACGCACGGCTCATCCTCAAACAGTTCCGGGAACATTCCCAGGGGGATTACTGCCCGCATTGCGGTCGAGCGCTGGTACCCGACTGAGACCACCCGCTGTGAGCCCCGCAACGGTCCCGGCCAGAAGCCCTTTCAAGGTAAGGCGCCGTTTTCCCTGAGCAGAGTTTCCACGGCCAGGGCCAGTTCCCGATAACCCATGGCGTTGGGATGCACGGTATCGGATTTCATATTGAGGTCTGAGAGCAGCGAAGGCAGAATTTCCGCATCCATGGGCACCTGACGCTGTTCTGCAACCTCCCGATATAATTTCGCAGTACTCAGAAACAGGCCGAAATCGGGTACCCCCACCATCACCACCTGGGCGCCGCTGCTGCGAATCTGATCGATCATCGCGAGCAGGTTGTTCGCTGTGGCCTGTTTGCTTTTACGCCTCAGCAGATCATTCCCACCGTGAATCAGAATCACCAGATCCGGTTTGACCCTGGCCAGCACTTTCGGCAGACGCTTCAGTCCCTGATCGGTTTCCTCACCGGGCACCCCGGCGTTGACCACTTCACGGTTGATACGCCGGGCCAGCACCGTCGGATAACTCTCATCACGACCGGCACCGGTCCCGAAGGTCAGGGAGTCACCGAAGGCAAGGATCACTGCATCGCGACCCAGAGGTTTCAGTGTGGCCGAATCTCCACAGGCGTTCAGCAGGGTAATGGCCACAAGCGCAAACAGGGCCCTGACGGGCCCTGAACTGCGCTGGCTCCAGCCGCGGATCACGGGTTCAGCAAACTGGCGACCGCCTCTCGCTCCTCACTCAACTCCCGTTCTGTGGCCTGCATCTTTTCCCGGCTGAAGTCATCGATTTCCAGTCCCTGGACAATTTCGTACTGGCCATCCCTGCACACGCAGGGGAAGGAGTAGATCAATCCCTCGCTCACGCCATAGCTGCCATCGCTGAGAACGCCCATGCTCACCCAGTCACCGGCGGTGCTGCCAGCGACCCAGTCGCGCATGTGGGACATCCCCGCATATGCGGCCGAGGCGGCGCTGGACAGCCCGCGGGCCTCGATGATTTCGGCTCCGCGTTTTTGCACCCGGGGTATGAACTGCTCACGCACCCAGGCCTGATCGAGGAGCTCCAGTGCCGCCTGGCCCGCGACACTGCAATGACTCAGATCCGGATACTGGGTCTCGGAATGATTGCCCCAGATAACCGCTTTGTGGATGTCGGTTACCGGAATTGCGGTTTTTTCGCTGACCTGGCTGATGGCCCGGTTATGATCGAGGCGGGTCATCGCCGTAAACTGGCGCGGGTCCAAATCCGGCGCATTACGCAAGGTGATCAGGCAGTTGGTATTGGCTGGATTGCCGATGACCAGTACCTTGACGTTGCGGGATGCGTGTTCGTTGAGGGCCCGGCCCTGGGGACCGAAGATCTTGCCGTTTTCGGCCAGCAAATCGCCGCGTTCCATGCCCTTACCGCGAGGTTTGGCACCCACCAGCATGGCGATATCGGCATCTTTGAAGGCCACGTTGACATCGTCGGTCACAACCACGCTGTCCAGTAAGGGATAGGCGCAGTCATTGAGTTCCATGACCACGCCTTTCAGTGCATTGAGGGCCGGGGTGATTTCCAACAGTTGCAGGCGCACCGGCTGTTGCGCTCCAAGCATTTCTCCGGAGGCGATCCGGAACAGCAATGAGTAGGCTATCTGGCCAGCGGCGCCCGTGACCACAACCCGTACGGGATCATTCATCGTACCTGTTCTCCTTAAGATTGAATGCTTCAGCCGCGATCAGACAACGGCACATAGTTCCGTCGCGCGGCACCGGTATACAGTTGCTGCGGACGGCCGATACGCTGCTCCGGATCTGTGTGTAATTCCAACCATTGACTGATCCAGCCGGAGGTGCGGGCCATCGCGAAGATAACTGTGAACATGTTCAGTGGTATCCCGAGAGCGCTGAGAATCAAACCGGAATAAAAATCCACATTGGGATACAGGTTCCGTTCAACGAAATACTCATCCTTCAGCGCGATGTCCTCAAGTTGCATGGCAATCTCAAACATCGGGGTATCACCGCCGAGGCGGGCCAGCAGATCATGACAGGCTTTGCGAATGATGGTTGCGCGGGGATCATGACTTTTGTGGACCCGGTGTCCGAAACCCATCAGCCGAAAGGCGTCGTCCTTGTCCTTGGCCCGATCGATAAATTTTGAAATATTCCTTGCATCACCGATTTCGTGCAGCATATGGATCACGGCTTCATTGGCGCCGCCATGGGCTGGACCCCAGAGCGTCGCGCAACCGGCCGATATGCAGGCATAGGGATTGGCGCCGGCGCTGCCCGCCAGACGCACCGTGGAGGTGCTCGCATTTTGCTCGTGGTCGGCGTGCAGAATCATCATCAGTTCCAGCGCCCGGGTGGCGACCGTATCGGGCTCATGGGGTTCCGCACGAACCGCAAACATCATTTGAATGAAATTCTCGACGAATCGGAAGCTGTTGACCGGAAACATGAATGGCTGGCCGATGGAGTACTTGTAGATATCCGCGGCAATGGACGGCATCTTGGCAATGATCCGCACGGCCGACAGTTCCCGTTGGACGGGATCAGTGACATCCAGATCATCGTGATAAAAGGTCGACAAGCCACCCACGATTCCCACCAGCATGCCCATCGGGTGGGCATCCCGATTATAGCCCAGCATAAACCGGTGGATGCCTTCGTGCACCATGGTGTGACGTTTGATGTTGGCCTTGAAGTTGTCCCACTCTTCGGCCGCGGGCAAGTGGCCATACAACAACAGGAAAGCAACTTCCAGGTAGGAGCTATGCTCGGCCAGTTGCTCGATGGGATATCCCCGGTAGAGCAATTCCCCTTGGCTGCCGTCGATATAAGTGATCGTGCTGCGGCAGGCGGAGGTGCCGGCAAAGCCCGGGTCATGGGTGAAGTAGCCCAATTCACTGATGAGTGGTCGCAGGTTCACCACTTCGCGGCCATGGGTTCCAGAATAAATCTCACAGTCAACGCTCTTGCCTGAGCTGTTGTCCGTCATGGTGATCGTACGATTTTCACTCATAATGTCTCCCTTGTTCATTGCCTACGGTAGTAGGCTGAGTCCGCCGGTTGCGGTGATCAAACCATGGGGCGTGCCGGTTGCAACAGGCCGGAGCATGGCCGGCGACTTCGGTTTCCGGGGCACCTGGCACAGGCCTTGCGGCCATCGGCCGCGGCATCCGGTGGGCCCGTCTGCCCGTCGCAAGCCTGGATTGGCCGTGGCTTGTGCCGGTCGCATGTTGTCCGGCCCACGACCTGCCTTGTCATCGTCGCAATGCCGATCATATTGGCACAGGACGCGTTGTGTTGGTACCCATTGACAAGCGGTTTGGACTACACTAACCCTATGAGCAAGCCGGACGAATATCCTGCACCAGCGCCAATATGCGGTCGTGACCCCGCGCCCGACCACTGGCAATTACCACAAACACCTTTCATCTGCTACCCATCCACCGCTCCAGGAGCGCATTTATGGCTCATGACATGCCGCTGAGCGGCGCCAATGCCGATTATCTGGATGCTCTCTACGAGCAATATTCACTCGACCCCAGCAGCGTCAGTGCCGACTGGCGTGAGTATTTTACAGTCCTGGATCGACAACCCGCCACGGCGGTTCCAGATTCGAATCCAAGCCGCTCCGGTACACCGGTACCCGTCAATGGCAGCCTTGCCGAGCATCTTTCCGCCCACGCCGAGGAACAGGTCAAGGTCCTTGAACTCATCAGTGCGATCCGCTATCGCGGCCACCGCAACGCGGATCTCGATCCCCTGAATCTGGTTGAGCGTCCACCCGCTCCGGATCTGGATCCGGGCTACTATGGCTTCAGCGACGCGGACATGCACAAACGCTTCAATACCAGCTCTTTGTTTGGACTTGGCAACGAAGCCAGTCTTGAGCAGATTTACTCGCTGTTGCACAACACCTACTGCGGCACCATCGGCACCGAACTTGGCCATATTACATCCAATGAACAAAAACGCTGGGTTCAGGAATATCTGGAGACCCACCGCGGCCGCCCCAAGTACGACGCCACCAAGAAGCGCGATATCCTTCAGTGGACCACGGCGGCACGCAAACTCGAGGATTACCTGCACCGGAAATATGTCGGCCAGAAGCGTTTTTCACTGGAAGGCAGCGAGAACTTCATACCTGCACTGGACGAAATCATACAGTGTGCCGGCGCCGAGGGTATCGAGGAAGTGATCATCGGCATGGCCCACCGCGGCCGGCTGAACGTGCTGGTCAACATTTTCGGCAAACATCCTAAAGTGCTGTTCGGCGAATTCGAGGTCAAGGTTGAAGTCGGATCCGGCGCCGGCGATGTCAAATATCACCTCGGCTTTTCCTCGGATGTCAAAACCCCCGGCGGGCCCGTACACCTGGTACTGGCATTCAATCCTTCCCATCTGGAAATCATCAACCCGGTGGTGGAAGGATCCGTGCGCGCGCGCCAGGATCGACGCCATGATCTCGAAAGCAAATACGTGCTGCCCGTGGTGGTGCACGGAGATGCTGCCGTTTCCGGCCAGGGAGTGGTGACGGAAACTTTGAACCTGTCCGAGACGCGCGGTTACCGGACCGGGGGCACGGTGCACATCGTCATCAACAACCAGATCGGCTTCACGACCAGCGATCCGCTGGATTCGCGTTCCACGCTGTATTGCACCGACGTCGCCAAACTGGTCCAGGCCCCCGTCTTCCACGTCAACGGCAACGATGCGGAAGCCGTGGTATTCGTGGCCCGCCTGGCCCTGGAATTCAGGATGCGCTTCAAAAAAGATGTGGTCATGGACATCGTCTCTTTCCGGCGCTGGGGCCACAACGAGGCCGACGAACCCTTTGCCACCCAACCCATGATGTACAAGAAAATTCGCCTGCAAAAAGGCCCACGAAAATTCTATGCCGAGCAGCTGGAGGCCCAGGGAGTCATTCCCGCCGGCGCGGGCGAGCAAATGAGCGAAGAATATTTCGCGGCGCTGGAAAGCGATAAAGTCATGTCCCGGGAACTGGTCAAGACCAATAACGCCTATATCGTCGACTGGTCTCCCTACCTGAATACGCATTGGCGTGATCCCTACGACTCGGCGATCAGCATCGAGGATGTGGAAGATCTGGGCACCCGCATGTGCCAGTACCCGGAACAGTTTGAATTGCACCGCTCGGTCAAACGGATCATTGATGCGCGGCTCGAAATGGCCCGTGGCAACAAGCCCATGGACTGGGGCTTCGCTGAGAATCTGGCCTATGCGAGCATTCTTCGTGACGGCCATCCGGTGCGATTATCCGGCCAGGATTCCCAACGTGGCACATTTTTCCATCGCCACGCGGTATTGCACAACCAGTTGGCCCGCGGCACCTGGAAACCCCTGCAGAATTTATTCGAGGGCCAACCCACCTTCCGGGCCATCAACTCCCTGCTATCGGAGTTGGCGGTCCTTGGCTTCGAGTACGGCTACAGTGCATCGGAACCCAATGTGCTGGTGATCTGGGAAGCCCAGTTCGGCGATTTTGTCAATGGTGCCCAGGTCGTGATCGACCAGTTTTTGTGCTCCTCGGAATCCAAATGGTCGCGCTTCAGCGGCCTGGTCCTGTTACTGCCCCACGGCTATGACGGCATGGGCCCGGAACATTCCTCGGCCCGGCTGGAGCGCTTCCTGCAATTGTGCGCCGATGACAACATGCAGGTGGCCTATCCCACCACCCCCGCGCAGATGTTTCACCTGTTGCGCCGGCAGATTCTGAGGAACCACCGCACGCCTCTGATCGTCATGAGCCCCAAAAGCCTGCTCCGCCACCGGGCCTGTATCTCCAGTCGCGAAGATCTGACCCGCCACGGATTCCAACTGGTCATCGATGATGTCGACGACCTGAGTCCGTCCAAGGTGACCCGCCTGGTGCTGTGCACCGGCAAACTGTTTTACGACCTGCTTGAGAGACGCCGTGAACACAAGCTCGAACACATCGCGATTGCCCGGATTGAACAGCTCTACCCCTACCCCCGGGAGGAAATCCGCGCGCTGCTGGCCCGCTACCCCAACGCCAACGAGTTGTGCTGGGCCCAGGAAGAACCCCGCAATCAGGGCAGCTGGTTTTTCATGTTATCCAGCCGCCATCTGATGGGCGATATCGATAAGGAACGCCATACCCTGCACTATGCCGGGCGGGACTATTCTGCCTCACCGGCTGTGGGTTACATGAACCTGCACATGCAGCAACAACGTACCGTGGTCGATTCCGCCCTGTGCCTCGAACAAGGACAGAAGACCGCCAAGCTGCGCAAAAGCGCCTGAAAATCCGGCCCTCTGTCTCAACCCACCTCTTTACCAACACCAGCCGCGGGGATATCAACGTGAGTATCGAAGTCAAAGTACCAACCCTTCCGGAATCCGTACCGGACGCCACCCTCCTGGACTGGAAAAAGCAGGTCGGCGAAGCCGTTGCCCAGGACGAAATCCTGGTGGAACTGGAAACCGACAAGGTGGTGCTGGAAGTGCCCGCGCCTCAGGCCGGGGTCCTCACGGAAATTCTTAAAAGCAACGGTGACGTTGCCGTGGCTGATGAGATACTTGCACGCATCGACCCCGCTGCCACCGCCACCTCCTCAAACACAGCCGCGCAATCCGCCAGCGAAGCGGCTCCAGCCGCGGCCCCGGCACCGGCACCGGCACCGGCACCGGCAGCCGCAGCGGCCATAGCCCTCAGCCCGGCAGTGCGCAAGCTGGTGGAAGAGCAGCAACTGGATCCGGGTGCCATCACCGGCACCGGTAAAGGCGGCCGTCTGACCAAGGGCGATGTCCTCGCCTATCTGGAGAGCCGGGCGCCCAAAGCCCCGGAAGCCGCACTGGTAGCGACCGCCACACCACCGGCACCGGCACCGGCAGCCGTCGCGGTCCGCGCGCCGGGTTCCCGGGAAGAACGCCGCGAACCCATGTCCCGCCTGCGTCAGCGCATCGCCGAGCGCCTGCTGGGTGCCCAGCAGACTTCAGCGATACTCACCACCTTCAATGAACTCAACATGGAACCGGTGATGTCCCTGCGCAAGCGCCACAAGGAGCGCTTCGAAAAGACCCACGGCGCACGGCTTGGTTTCATGTCCTTCTTCGCCAAAGCCGCGGTCGCGGCCCTCAAGCGCTATCCGGCGGTCAACGCCTATATCGAAGGCACCGAGATCGTCTACCACGACTACTGCGACATCGGCGTCGCGGTCGGTTCACCCCGGGGCCTGGTGGTACCGGTACTGCGTAACGTCGAGGACATGTCCTTCGCCGATATCGAGAAAACCATCGCCGATTTCGGCGCTCGGGCCCAGACCGGCGCCATCACCGTCGAGGACATGCAGGGCGGCACCTTCACCATTTCCAACGGCGGCGTATTCGGATCCATGCTCTCCACCCCGATCCTCAACCCACCCCAAAGCGCCATCCTGGGCATGCACAAAACCCAGGAACGGCCAGTAGTGATCGACGGTGAAATCGCCATCCGCCCGGTCATGTACCTGGCCCTGTCCTACGACCACCGCATCGTCGACGGCCGCGAAGCCGTGCTGTTCCTGGTCGCCATCAAGGAAGCCTTGGAAGATCCTGCACGACTGCTTCTGGAGGTATAAACTCCTGAACCGTCCAGTCACTCAAGATCGCAAAATCGCAGGCCTGATGGAGAATTCGGGTTGAATGACATAAGCCACATATAGCAAAAACCGTAATGGGTGCGTGTTACACCCCACCGAAACTTGGAACCTGGAGGCTAATTAACAGAGGGTAAATACACTACAGTCAATCTGATTCTAGAATCCGAGGCAAGAGGGAGGGACTGCCTGACCCGACACGCCGTGAACTCGTTACGTGCATGGATGCACTAATGCCGCGAGCGCAGGGATGCGCAGCAGCGGCGACGTGCATATATGCACGAATGCCGAGAGCACGGCGTGTCGGGTCAGGCAGTCCCACCCGCTTGCCGCACCCGTGACCGATCAATGCTTCGTTAGAATAACCACCTGCCAAGGCCCGTGGATTCGCAGGCTTGGCAGAAACCGTAGCCAGCAGGGATGCTGGCTACGAGCCTTCAGGGGCGGATTCACGGCGTGTCTCGGACAAGCCTGGGAGCCCGCGGGCCGCTAAACTCCGGCACCACATGATGGAAATATCCACCTGA
>Ga0114931_10010088_pt1 | contig 11269 bp, 8 predicted proteins | sample 2SBtaG_FD_89579 | JGI IMG/M metagenome (GOLD analysis project Ga0114931, IMG submission 89579) | Deep subsurface microbial communities from Kolumbo volcano to uncover new lineages of life (NeLLi) - 2SBTROV14_V59a metaG | ecosystem: Environmental > Aquatic > Marine > Volcanic | place: Kolumbo...
CCCGCGGCACAATCGCAGAATAGCCCTGCGCCAGGGAAAACAGCAGCTGGGGATAGGGTTTTACCAGCGTGATCTGGATCGTGTACCGATCAGTTGCGCGCAAGCCTTCGACCTCCTGGGCATAGTCCGAGCCGGCCGCTTTCCAGTCATCCAGTCCCACGATACGATTCACCCACAGCCAGGTTCCCCGGGATCGTTGTGACGGATCGAAGTGGCGTTTGAGGCTGTACACGAAGTCCTCGGCGACGAGCTCACGGCCGGTACCGCCCGCGAACGCCGGGTCGTCGATGAAGTGCACCCCTTGCTTGATGTGAATTCGATAGACGAGACCATCCGCGGAAATCTCCGGCATCGCGGTCGCAAGGTTGGTCGTCAGCTCGTAGGGTCGGGCGAGGTACTTGAAGCGATACAATGTGTCGTAGGCCTGCAATGTCATGGTGTTAGCATAGATATTGGCCGACTGAACCGGGTCCAGCGTGGACGGGGCACCGTCCATGGCGTGCTTATAGACTTTCAGTCCCGAGGTCGGGTTCGATGACACCGTTGCTTCGTTGCTGTCCCCGCATCCGGCCACCGCCAATACCAGGGCGGCGACCAGGAGTACGCCGGGGCGTATCGGATGCGAGCTAATCGGCTTTGCCCGATCGATAGAAGTGAATCTTGGCCTTTTCCACCGTTGCCATGCCGTCTCCGACTGCAGTATCGATGAGTGGAAGAAATGCCTCTATCTTGTCCTCGGTGTCGACAATTTCGATGACGACCGGCAGATCGCTCGACAGGCGCAGAATCTTGGCCGTATGCAAACGACTGTGGGCGCCGTAGCCCTCCAGTCCGCGTAGTGCGGTCGCCCCCGCCATACCATTTTCCCGCGCCTTGCGTACAATCCACTCGTAGAGTGCCATCCCCTCGTAGCGGTCGTTTTCCCCGATAAAGATGCGTAGCAGTTTTCCGTGTTTGGGAAGATCCATTATAAGCCTACCTCGTTGCTACCAAGCCATAACCAAGCCATACCAGTACCAGACCCAGCACGATGTGCACGCTGATGTTACCGGCCGCCCGCAGGTACTCGGCGCCGCGCACCATCGCGAAGGTCTCAAAAGCGAAAGTCGAAAAGGTTGTGAAGCCACCCAGTATTCCGATTAATGCGAAGGTACGAAATTGCGGACCGAACAGTTGCCGGGACTCGGCCAGCCCGGCAAGTGCTCCGATCACCAGGCAACCGACAAGATTGACCACGAGCGTTCCATAGGGAAAGACGGCCAGCGGCATCTGCCGGGATACCAGCCCACTCAAGCCGTATCTCGCCATTGCACCAACGAAGCCGCCCGAACCGACGATGGCCGAATTAATGAGCGCGAGCTTCAAACTGATTTCCATGTTTCGCGTGCATTTCCCCGAGTGGCCTGGCCTATCCGTGGACCAAGTGTCTTTCGAGCCGCGGGTGAATGCAAGCAGGTTGTTCACGGCCGCCAGGGAAGGCCATCATAATCGCCTGTTCAATCGGTAATCTCAGACCGTGAGGAATTCATCCGGCAGCAAACTGGTCGCCAGCATGACCCGGTTGATATCGAAATGATCCAGCCAGGTGGCCACCTCCTGATTGCCCGGCGCAGCCCAGAATTTCTCGATAATTGCAGCCAACGGCACGTATTGCCTGAGATTCTCAAGGCCCTGTTGCAAACCCTGTCCGAACAGGTCGGGGTTGCTCCTGGCAACTGCCTGCATTCGTGCCACAGCATGCAAGCCAATGGACAATCCCAGCTCGCGAAACGCCAGGCGGTATTCGGCCGGCTGGTGTTGCAGTGCATGACTATCAAAGGAGGCAAGACTCTCACTTGCGGTGCGTACCAGGATATTGCCCAGATCCGGATTCGTCAGCTGCTTTGCGGCAATCAACTGGAACACCCGGCCCGCGTCAAACAACAGGCCGCCGAGGCCCAGCGGATCATCCGTGTGCCAACGCTGGCCTTCGATCATCGCGGTGGTTTCAGCGATTTCCACTTCCAGGCCGTGTGTTTTGTGTTCCCCTGCTATCCCCCGGGCGCACTCGCTCAGCTCGTTATAGGTGACATACGCGTCCAATGGGTCGTGCAGGCCCGAAGAGGGCACAAGCGGACGGGAAAGATCGATGCTCATCTTCCACAGCAGGCGTTTCTGACCACCCGGGCCGGACACCGTGAAACTTGCGTGCGCCACCTTTGCCAGCTCCGTGGCCCAACGACAGTACCCTGCCTCGCCGGTAACCGCACTGGCCCGGGCAAGCGCGTGCATCCACTTGCTCAGGTAGTGGAAATACTGTCCATCCCGATCCCATTCGAGGCGCTGGTCGAAAGCATCGTCGTGGCCTCGTTCATTCAGTTTCTTGCCAATCCGCAGTCCCCCGGCCGTTGGGTGCTCCTTACCCTCCTCATCGCTGAGGCCACTGATCCATCCACATCGGGGATCGTCCGAACGGTGCTTGCCGAGACTGTCGTGTACCTTGTCGACGAGCGTCACGGCAAGATGCTTGTATTGTTCGTCTCCCGTACAGCGATACAGGCTCAGGAAATTGCAGAGCGCATGGGCATCTGTCCATAAATAGCGCCGCGGCAAATTCTTCGTTGAGGATAGGCCGGTCTGGTCGGCAAATTCGACCATGATGTCCCGGGCCCTGGCGACATTGGACTCTAGCCCCATTGCAATTCACCCTGTTTCAAATGCCGAATGGATAGGTATCCGGCACAGCCCCGAGTTCTGCTGTTGTCAGTGGTGTGACAGCAGTGCTGCGGTCGACCCAGATATACTCGTCGAACTGGCGTGGCAATTCGGCCTCGAAATAATGACTGGCGAGCTAGGTTTCCGGCCGGTAAATCACCCCGATCGCACGTTCCAGTCGCGGTTGCGCCAGCTCAGCAATGACTTCCAGGTTTTGATTATACTTGAGTGGCGTGATCAATCCCGGCTGCTCAGTCAGATGAAATTGTCGTTCGAAACTCTGCGCGTGCGCAGGACGCACCTGCTTGATTTCCATCGGAGCGTCCCAGTTCGATGCGGCTGCCACGGTGCCGTGGTCCGTGCCGAAGCCGATGCGATAAGAGTCGTCCCCAAAATCCCGGCGGCAAAGTTGCCCGATGTTATGCTCGCCACGCGCCGACATTTCGGTTGCAGATGCATCGCCGATGTGGGAATTGTGTGCCCAGACGACGGCTTTCGATCCTTTCCCATGTTCTTCGAGAACGCGGTTCAAAGTATCGAACATGTGTGTGTCACGCAGGTTCCAGGAGGCGCGCGAACCGTAGTACATGATCCGGTAGTAACGTTCGGCGTTTGCGACCAGCATGGCATTTTGTGATGCATCCAGGAAACGTTCACCATCGTGCTGTGCATATTCCTGGCGCTTCCGATAGAGATCGGCAAGCATCTCGGCGACATCCTGTTCACAGTCACGGTAAGCACCGGTCAGCGCCGCGTGTCCGTAGGCAGCGGGGTCCGCCTCCCAGGGACTCAGGCAACCGTAACGCCAGCGAGCCACCGAGGCCAGCTCCGGGTCGACATCTTCCAGGAAGTCAATGACGGCCCGCGCTGAATTGTAAAGGCTGTAGAGATCGAGCCCATAAAAACCGGTACGCTGAGCCATGTCCAGCGACCGGTTGTGCTCATGCAACCAGTCAACGAAATCGCGTACTTCGGTGTTGCGCCACATCCAGGTCGGGAAACGGGCAAAAGCCGTCCAGTCCGATGGCGGTACGTCACGGTGGCGCGTGTAGTGATCAATCCTGGCTGCATCAGGCCAATCGGCTTCGACGGCAACAATCCTGAAATCTTTTTCCGCGATCAGGCGCCGTGTGATATCCGCCCGCAGGCGATAAAACTCGGACGTCCCGTGACTCGCCTCACCGATCAGAACGACGCGCGCATCGCCGATACGCTGCAGCAGCGCATCCAAATTCACGTCATCCGGTGTCTCGAAGGATTCACTGCTACGGGAGATCAGGCCAGGTAGTGTCTGGCTAATCGTCGGGCTCGCCTGTACCACGCGCGGAGCGCTCAAATCCGGGCTGGACTCATCGGCTTCCCAGCCCTGCTCGCCGATGAGGGGCACAAAACGCACATCGGCCAGGTCTTCGCGATCGAATTGCCCATTCTCCCGGCGCGTGACGCGTACCAGTTCCTGGGCGCGCTTGCTGGTGCCGAGCGGTATTATCATGCGTCCATCGGGCGCAAGTTGCTCTTTCAGACTTTCAGGAATGACCGGGGCCCCAGCGGATACCAGTATGGCATCAAACGGTGCGTGGTCGGCCCAGCCCTTCGTGCCATCGGCATTCACGATATGAACATTATCGTAACCTTCATCACGTAAATGAGTGGCCGCTATTTCGGCCAGTTCGCTAATGCGCTCTATCGTGTAAACCTCACCGGCGAGTTCGGCAAGAACCGCGGCGGCATAGCCAGACCCGGCTCCGATCTCGAGTACTTTGTCACCCGGTTTTAGTGCCAGCGCCTCGACCATGTAGGCCACTATGTAGGGTTGTGAGATAGTCTGCCCGGCGGCAATAGGCAGCGGCGTATCCTGGTATGCCAGCTCACGCACATCGGCCGGCACAAAGGCCTCGCGACGTACCTTTTCCATAGCGCTCAGGACGTTTGTGTCGCGGACGCCGCGCGCAGCGATCTGCTGCGCAACCATTTTCTTTCGCTGTATCGTAAAGTCAACCACGTCAAGCCCTCCTGCGAGAGACTTATGCGGTAAAACTAAACCTTGAAGTAATCTTCAACAATTCGGGCTTCTGCGTACCTGGGTATCCGAACCTGAAAAACCTCATGCCACGGCAGGCACCAGCAGCGAAAAACTGGAGCCCCTGCCGGACTCTGACTCGATGTCTATCTTTGTTCCCAGGAGTTTCACGCTGCGCTCTACAATCGACAGTCCCAAACCGAGTCCATTGTGCCGGGCAGCCGGGTCATTATCGACGCGGTAAAACTCGTCGAATATATGGCCCACCTGATCGGGTGCTATGCCGATGCCCGAATCCTCAACGCTTATTCGCAGTCCACCGGTTTCACGACTGCAGAATACTTTTACCCCACCCTGGCTCGTGTAGCGGATGGCATTGGACAGTAGCGCTCGAAGGATTCTTGTTAACAACGTGTTGTCGGACAGCACAAGCTCTTCTTGAGGATCGAATTCCAGCTGCAGGTCTTTGGCCCGTGCCTGGCATTCAAATTCGTCCCGCAGTTGCCGGAAAATCTCCTGAACCGGAGTCTCGGCAATTTTCAATTCGACCTCGCCGGTTTCGAATTCGCTGATTTCCAGCAGCGAGTTCAAAAGATCGCCTAGCTGGGCAAGTGCATCACCCTGCTTTTCAACTATTTCCTGCGCTTTCGCTTGCGGCACTGTCTTACGCAAAGCGCCATTTAGCAGGCTTAAGGTCTGCAGATGGTGCCGCATGTCGTTGCTCGCTGTTTTCAAAAATCGCGACTTGGCTCTCCTTGCCTGATCGGCTTCCCGCTCAAGCGCCCGCAGGTCGACCTCCGACTTCCTGCGACTGGTGATGAGCAACCAGCTACCTGCTATCGCCGTTAACCAGATTGCGTACAGCGCCAGAAGCCTGTTCGCTGCTACCATCCACGGAATGCCAGCGGGTTCCGACAGGAAAAAACCGACTACCGTAAGGAGAGATACGCCGCCGGCAACGACAAATGTGTGTTGCCACCTGGGAAGCCAAAGAGCAATCACGACCACACCGACATAAGCCACGCCGGCGGCGACCCCTAATGGCAGCGACTCAATGTCGACGATAAAGATCGCGGCAGCCAGTACGGAGCAGAGCAGAGCGATATACACGCCCGACTGATTTACAGAAGATTTAAGTGAGCCAGCAGGCATTAAAATAGCGCCGTTGCGCCCCCCTGAAGATGTCATTTCCACAAGAAACGACACTTTCATTGCCGTCATCCTGTGAAAAGGTACAAGTTATTGCGCTTGGAGGGCATACGTAATTGCCGAGAAACCGAACTGAAGGTTTATGAAGATTCCTCTTCATGCGGTAAAGTGGCGCTTATGAACGATCCCGATGTCAAATTATTGATTCTGATCGTGCTGATTGCCGGCCTGGCGGGTGCATTTTGGTTTTTCCGCGACGATGTGTTTCCCGCTGTCGACGAACCTGTTGTTATTCAGGCTGAGCCGGTCGTTGCAGACGAGCCCGCCCGCAGCGAACCGGTGTATCCTCTGTCGCCGTTGGGCTCACCCGGCTCAATCGATCATAATTTGATTCCATTACCGCCACTTGATGACAGTGACAGTTACTTCCTGCTGGCGATGATCGATAACTTCGGCCCGGAAGTTGGGCGATTGCTGGTCAACGAAGCACTGATCGACAAGATCGTCGCGACAGTGGATAACCTGCCAAGGAGTCATCTGGCCGAGAAAGTCCGTCCCGTTGGCCGACTCTCGACAACGTTTGCTGTGGACGCGACGGACGAATCCGGCCAGATCTTTCTAGGGAGCGACAATTACCAACGATACGACCAGCTCGTAAACCTGCTTGTGAATGCCGACCTCGACGAATTCGCTGCAACGTATCGTCGCTTTTACCCGTTGTTCCAACAATCCTACGAGCGACTTGGATACCCGGGCGCTTACTTCAACGATCGCGTCGTGGAAGTTATCGATCACCTGTTGGCAACGCCCGATTCGGACGAACGGATCCGTCTCATCCGGCCAAACGTGATGTATGAATTTGCCGACGCAGAACTGGAAGCACTTTCAAGCGGCCAAAAGCTTCTGCTCCGTATGGGCAGCGAGCACGCAAAGGAAATCAAGCAAACTCTGCGTGATCTGCGGGCGCGGATCACGCTCGGGTAACAGGCTCCCTGCTATCGCCTGTGATTCGACTTTGCGCCAGTAACGTTGAATCAATGATCAGAGTAAACGATCTTTCCGCCAACGACCGTTTTCAGTACGCGGGTATCGCGAATGGTTTCCGGCGGTATGGTCGTCAAGTCCCTGTCCAGCAACACAAAGTCCGCCAGCATACCGGGCTTGAGCATGCCCTTGCTGTCTTCTTCAAACGAAGCGTACGCGGCAACGGTCGTGTAAGCGTGCAGTGCCTGCTCCACCGTGATCTTTTGCTCTGGTACCCAGCCGTCCGGGTTAGCACCATCCAGGGTCCGCCGCGTGACTGCAGCGTAGATGCCTTCGAGCGGCGTAGCAGGAGCGACGAACCAGTCACTGCCGAATGCGACCTTTGCACCACTGTCAATCAGTGAACGAAACGCATAGGTTGTTTTTGCTCTCTCGGGACCGATGACTTTCTCTGCCCAACGACCGTCGTCGATAGCATGATACGGCTGCATGGCAGCGATGACGCCCTGCACCGCAAATCTTCCGATATCGTCGGGATGTATGTGCTGCGCATGCTCAATACGGAATCGGCGATCACGCTCACCGTTCGCCTCGACGACGTCCAGGTAGATGTCGAGCAGGTCTCGTATCGCACTGTCACCGATAGCATGAACCATGACCTGCAGTCCGGCAGCATCCGCTTGCATAATCCAGTCGCGCATGTCGTCAAGCGGGTTAATCAGAAAACCCTTGTCTTCCGGCGCGTCGGTGTATGGCTCAAGCATTGCGGCGGTATGCGAGCCGAGCGAGCCGTCCATGAAACCTTTCAGGCCACCAATGCGCAGCCACTCGTTGCCGACGCCATGTTGTTCGACTTCATCGCGTAGCCGCTGCCACTCACTCAAGGGCACGACCGAATAGATACGTGTGATCAGTTCGTCTCTTGCCGCGGCGCGCCGGTAGGTTTCGAGACTCCGCCAGCTATCCATATCGTGCACCGAAGTGACGCCGTTACCCGCTACGTATTCCATCGCCGCTTTTGCCTCACGGTCCAGCTGCCTGTGATTCGCTGCGGGCACAGCCGCATTGAGGAATGCCATGGCATTGTCTTTCAGAATACCGGTCGGCCTGCCTTCCTCATCCCGGACGATCGTGCCGCCGTCGATGTCCGGCGTATCGGCATCGACACCGGCGAGGTGCAACGCGAGCGAATTCGCCAATCCCATGTGGCCATCCAGCCTTTGGATCCAGACCGGGTTATCAGGCGTAACGTCATCGATCCATTCCCGCCGTGGCAGTTCACCGCCCCAGTTCTCATGATCCCAGGTCCCGATAAGGACCCACTCATCGGGCTCGAGTTTGGCCGCAAATTCCGCAACGCGATTCGTGAACTCTTGCGGTGAACTCGCATCACGCAACTGCACCGATGCCAACCCGGCGCCGCCGTCGATAAAATGTACATGGGTATCGATAAATCCCGGCACCAGCATGCTGCCTGGCACCGAAATCACCTCTGTTTCAGTACCGATCAGTGATTCAACATCGGCATTGCTGCCGATCGCGACGATTTTGTCGTCCCGGCTGGCAATGGACTCGGCCCAGGCTTGTTCGGTATTACCTGTCCAGATGCGTGCATCTCTGATGACGAGGTCGGCGTATTCAGGCGTACCGGGTTCCGAGCAAGCGGCCAGGCAAAGAAACATGACCAGTATGGCAGTTTTTCGGTGTAGACGATTCATACCTCATACTGACACATAATCGATTAAAAACGACAGGCCCGGTTTCCTGTTCCGGTGACCAGTTGCCGACTACACTGGTGTACTCTGGGCCGTTTACATTCGACTGCTGAAACTTTGACGACAAAATCTTCCTACCGCGCCGACATTGAGGGGCTTAGAGCGATTGCAGTCCTCGCTGTGATCGCGAGTCATCTCCCCGAAAAGTTTCTGCCCAGCGGGTTCCTGGGCGTGGATGTATTTTTTGCGATTTCCGGCTTCGTCGTGACCGGCTCGCTGCTGCGCCAGCGACGCACAAGTCTGCCGCAGCTTTATGTGGGTTTTCTCGCGAGAAGGGTGAGGCGACTGATGCCCGCACTCACCCTGTGCGTCGCCGTTACCAGCATCATCGTGCTGGCAACGGACCCGTTTCCGCGCCACTCGATCCAGACGGGGCTTGCTGCCCTGTTTGGTTTCGCAAATATCAAACTGTTCTTTTTCGAGCTCGATTATTTTTCCCCCTCCTCCCTGTTTAATGCGTTCACACACACCTGGTCCCTGGGCGTGGAAGAGCAGTTTTATGTCGTCTTCCCAATGTTCACCTGGCTGTTCTACTTCAGGACGCAGCGTGAGTCTTTTACGGCGCTGGCCGCTGCAATGCTTGCCGGTGGCTTGCTGTCGGTGTTGCTGTTTGCCGGGTTGTACGAGGACCACGAGGCGGCCGCTTTTTTCCTGATGCCGGCGCGGATCTGGGAGCTGGGTATCGGAGCACTGGTTTTTCTGGCGTCACGACGCACGCGGTCGGAACGGATACAGCGGGTCTTGCGACAACTGGCCCCATTCGTGTTGCTGGCACTGATCGTGTGTTTCTTCGCCCCCGAAGACTATGCCATGCCGGCGACAATACTGGCTGTTGCCTTGGCCGGACTACTGCTGGCCACTGACGAACGCTCTCTCGCTGCTCGCCTGCTGATGCTGGCGCCTGTCCGCTACACTGGGCGGATTTCCTACTCTCTCTATCTGTGGCACTGGCCGATAATTGCTCTCAGCCCAATCGTGCTGGCGACAGCCTGGCGATCTTCGGCACTGTATGTGCTTACCACGGCGATCGCCGCTGTCATCTCGTATCACTGGGTCGAACACCCCTTGCGATTCAGGGCGTGGACCCCTCGAAGGGGCGGTGACATCGGCCTGGCGCTCGCGGTAAACCTTGTGCTCGCCGCAATATTGTTGTTCGCAATGGCCGGGACCACGGGCTCTTCCGGGGCAAGCCGGTCTGTGCTCCACCCACCTCCCTATCTTCCCCTCATACCCAGTGGCAAGTCGCATGTGATGCACTGTGCACTGGACGGCGGCAGCAGGGTCTTCAAAGCCGATACCATTGCAAACTGCACGGTGGCGCCAAAGCCGGGCTTGCCCACCATCTGGGCGATGGGAGACAGTCATTCCGGACATTTGCAGGGCATGCTGTACGAGCTGCACAGGAAGCTGGGCGTGGGCGTGCACCTGGTCGAAACCCCCGGCTGGAGCTTCCCGTTCGAGCCCGGCAAGGAATTCGCCCCGCGCCAACAGGTATTCGACAGCATTTCCAGGCGATTCAAGCCTGGGGATATCGTTCTCATAGCACGCCTTTACCTTACGCGCACACGCCCCTACAGCGTCAAGGAACTCAGGCCGTGGTTGTACAATGTGTCCCGGCTGGCCGACGATCTCCACACAAAGGGAATAAGCCTCATCATCACCGGGCCGCCACCGATTTTTCACATCAAAGATATCCGCGAGTGCAACCTGGACGACAGGAAAAGCTGCCGGCTTGAAAGAAGAGAAATGGCTCCCTTGGTAGACCAGGTGATGGAACTGCTCACCGGGCTTGAGACCAGCAAGCCCAACGTCGCGGTTTTCGATATCTTCGATTTCGTCTGCCCGGCAAGTGACGAATACTGCTACCCGGACAACGGCAGCAGTTTCCTGTACCGGGACAGGGATCATTTCAATTCGCTCGGCTCAAAAGTCCTGGCTGAGCCGTTCGTCGAGCTGCTGCGTTCCTCCAACATGCTCGCGCGCGGCGATTAAACTTTAGATGCCGGACGTTACTCGTTATGATGGGCCGATGAGGCTGAGCACTCGGCACATAAGTTCTACCCTACTACTGTGCCAAATCGTGCGGGCCGCTCGATGACGCATTCCAACCGTATTATTCCGGAGCCCCCGGTACTGCTACCCGGGGATGAGGAGAGCAAGTCCGTCTGGGGATTCGGGGACACGGCATTTCGTATCCACGATGGTGACATCGTCAAACTCAGCGGCAACCGCTACGAACTGGCCGGGCAGGAACTTCCCGATTTGCTGGGCTGGGTCCGGGATACGATCCACCCGGATGTCGGCGCGGACGATCTCAACCCTTCCAATTACCCCCCGTCTATTCCCGAAGCCCGGAACCACGCTGCCTTCATCGAGGAAATCCGCAGCTTACTCAATGACGATCAGCTCTGCGACGATGCCGAGGAACGACTCCGCCACGGTCACGGCCAGACGCAGGAGGAAATGTACAACATCAAGTACGACCAACTTGAGCGTATCCCCGACCTGATCGCCTACCCGGCAAACGATGAAGACGTGGTCAACATCGTGCGTGCTGCCCGCAAAAACGATGTGTGCTTGATCCTCTATGGCGGCGGCACGAATGTCAGCGATGCCCTGCGCTGCCCCGTACAGGAACAACGTATGA
>Ga0114931_10010089_pt1 | contig 11268 bp, 7 predicted proteins | sample 2SBtaG_FD_89579 | JGI IMG/M metagenome (GOLD analysis project Ga0114931, IMG submission 89579) | Deep subsurface microbial communities from Kolumbo volcano to uncover new lineages of life (NeLLi) - 2SBTROV14_V59a metaG | ecosystem: Environmental > Aquatic > Marine > Volcanic | place: Kolumbo...
CCGTTCCCGATAGATGAGGGCGGCCGGGAGCCTCCGCCCCCGCGGCCGGCGCCGGAGAAGACGCCACCGGCCGATCCGGCACTCCAGGGAAAGGGGCCCTCGCCCCCGGTCTGGGTCCCGCCTCGCCGTCCGGGCCCGGGCCGGCTCGAACCGAACCGTCGGGCGAGGGCAGAGCCAGTACGCCTGGCCGAGCGGGACCACGGCCGAGGTCCCCGGCGGTGTCACGTCCCGGCGCCTGGGCCCCGGCGCCCACATTCGCCCCGGAAGCCGCGGGCGCGGCAACGCCCGGCAACATCCCCCGCAGATCGTCGATGAACCTCGAGCCGACCCACGAGCGCCCCGCCGCCACGAGGAGCGCCACCGCCGCCGCGACGGCCATCCAGGACAGCCAGACCCGCCAACGCGCGGATTCGCCGGGTCCCGGCCGCAGACGACCGAACTCGCTGTCGGAAACCGCAATCTCTATCTCGCGGGGAGTGACCTGATGGGAGCCCGAAGCATAGGCGGCGAGCAAGGCCTTATCGCCGATGATGTTCACCCGGCGTACGAGACCGTGGGAGGCTCGGGCGACCCGGCGGTAAGCGCGAGCGGTAAATATATCCGGTCCCCGATAACCCGCACATTGCATCCGAAACCGGACGTACTCGGTGATCTCCGCCACCCCGAATGGGGCGAGGTGGAACGCGTGCACGATGCGTTCCCGCATTTGCCGGATCTCCGGCCGATCGAGATTCGAATCGAGCTCCGGCTGCCCGAACAGCACGATCTGAAGCAGCTTGTCCTGGTGGGTCTCGAGATTGCTGAGCAGCCGGATTTCTTCCAACGTCGGGATCGGCATCGCCTGCGCCTCTTCGACGAAGCATACGACCTGGCGGCCCTCCGCGTGGCGTTTCAAGAGCTCGGCCTGCAACAGATGCATCAGCTCGAAGCGGCTCGCGCCACGGGGAGCGTGGATCCCGAGCTCCAGACTGATGGCCTGAACCACGTCTCCCGGGGCGACGCTGGGGTTGGCGAGATAGACGATATCCACCTGCTCGGGCAACCTCAGCTCGAGCATGCGTGAGAGCATCGTCTTGCCGCTACCGACCTCTCCGACGACCTTGACGATGCCTTCGCCGGCGAGGATCGCGTAGATGATGGCCTCGAGGACCTCGCCCCGGCTACCGCCCGGGTAGAAGTAGCGGGTATCCGGAGTGATCTTGAAGGGTGGCCGATTGAGGCCGAAATGTTCCCGATACATCGCCGCCACCCGCGTGCTGTTGGAGAAACCGTCACGCCGCCCGGGGCGGCCTGGTCATCCGAACGGCCCGTTTCCCCCTTCCGGTCTGCCCCGACCCCCACTACCGCCGGCAAGCCCCGCGAGTCGTTGTATCTTGCTATAGAGCGTCGTCCGATTCACGCCCAGCAAGCGCGCCGCCTCGCTCAGGTTGCCCCTGCTGAGCTTGAGGGCGGAGGTGATGTAACGCTGTTCCCAGCCATTCAAGATCTCGTCGAGTCGAAACTCCCCGCGGGACAGCCGCGCTATCGTGTCGTCGCCAACCTCGGACTGATCATCGAGCTCGGCCTCGAGCGCTACGAGCCCGACGCGCTCACCCGGATGCTTCGCGCCCAGCCGGATGACGATGTTGCGCAGCTCACGCACATTCCCCGGAAAACCATATCCGAGCCACCGTTCCCGGGCCTCGCGATCGAGATGGAGATTCCCCCCGGAGCCCTCGTACACCGCCTGAAAATGCTCGAACAGCTCCAGGCGATCGGCGCCCCGCTCGCGCAACGGCGGAACGTCGATGGTGAGCACCCGAAGCCGATGGTAGAGGTCGTGACGAAATTTGCCGTCCCTGATCTCCCCCAGCAGATCCCGATTCGTCGCCGCTACGACCCGCGCCCGGGACGCCCGGGCGCGAGTTTCGCCGACCCGATAGAACTCGCCATTCTCCAGAACTCGCAGCAGCTTTGGCTGCAGGGCCGGCGGGACCTCGGAGACCTCGTCCAGAAAGAGCGTACCCGCCCCCGCGCTCTCGAAAAAACCCTCCCGCGCCGCGGTCGCACCGGTGAAGGCGCCGCGCGCGTGCCCGAAAAGCTGCGCTTCGAGCAGCTCTGCCGGCAACGCCGCGCAGTTCACCGGCACGAACGGCTCGGAGCCTCGCGAGCCCGCGTCGTGTAGGAGGCGAGCGACGAGTTCCTTCCCGGTTCCAGACTCACCGGTGATGAGCACCGGGAAAGGTGTCGCCGCGTAGCGCTCCGCGTCGGCCCGCACCCCCTGCATGACCTGGCTGGACCCGATCAAGGCCTCCCCTGACGGCCTCTCGTCGCGCCCGGCCTGCCTTTCCGCGTCCAGGATCAGAAGCTGGTGCTCGAGCCGGGCCAGAAGCAAGGCCGGCTCGCAAGGTTTGGGAATGAAGTCCACCGCGCCGAGGGTTAGCGCGTGCCGGATGTTCCCCCGGTCACTCTGCCCGGAAAGCACGAGCACTTTCATATTGGGATACATCGCGGAGAGCTCCTCGATGAGACGAAAGCCCTCGTCCGGAGCGTGGGTGTCGGGTGGCAAACCCAGATCGACGAGCGCGAGCTCGGGCGCCGCGGAGCGCAGCCGCAGCCGCCTTTTCGCCTCCGCCCGAGTCGCGGCGACGATCACCTCGAACCGCTCGCCCAGCACGTACTCGAGCGAGTCGGTGATGATCGAATCGTCGTCGATCAGGGCCAACGCCGGTCTCGCGGACACCCCGCCGGGACCGGAACCACCCCGCCTCTCCCTGCTGGATTCAATCGGAGACACGGCTTGCGATCACCTTTCCTCCTGGTGGTCTGCATGCGCATCCACCCGCCGTTCGCGAATACCGTCCCGCCCCCCGGTGCCCTGCCATGACAACCGTCGCTATGCAGCGTGTCCCCCCACCACGGCCCGCGGCATCTCCACGCGCGGGCCGCGTTCGCACAAGCCGCGGCCGTCTTCAGTACCGGTATGCATCCTGCTTGAAGGGCCCCTTTCGGTCCACGCCGAGGTACTCGGCCTGCTCGGCGGTGAGCTCGGTGAGATGAGCCCCGAGCTTCGACAGGTGAAGGCGAGCGACCTGCTCGTCCAGATGTCGAGGCAGTACGTAGACCTTCCGCTCGTACTGATTGTGGTTGCGCCACAGCTCGATCTGAGCCAGCACCTGATTGGTGAAGGAGCTCGACATCACGAAGCTCGGATGCCCGGTCGCGCAGCCGAGATTGACGAGCCGCCCTTCGGCCAGCACGATGAGCCGTTTTCCGTCGGGAAAGTGAACCTGATCGACCTGCGGCTTGACGTTCTCCCATCGCAGCTCGCGAAGGGAGGCAACGTCGATCTCGGAGTCGAAGTGCCCGATGTTGCACACGATGGCGTCGTTCTTCATCGCCTCCATGTGGGCTCGGCTGATCACGCCCACGTTACCGGTCGCGGTGACGAAGATGTCCCCGAGCGGTGCCGCCTCTTCCATGGTCATGACGCGAAAGCCTTCCATGGCTGCCTGCAGGGCGCAGATGGGATCGATCTCGGTCACGCACACGGACGCGCCGAGCGCGCGCAAGGCCTGGGCGCAGCCCTTCCCGACATCTCCGAAGCCGGCCACGATGCCGATCTTCCCCGCCACCATGACATCGGTGGCTCTCTTGATACCGTCCACCAGCGACTCGCGACAGCCGTACAGGTTGTCGAACTTGGACTTCGTCACCGAATCGTTGACATTGATTGCCGGTACCTCGAGGGTCCCCGCTCGCATCATCTCGTTCAGGCGGTGCACCCCGGTGGTCGTTTCCTCGGACAGGCCGCGAACGGACTCGAGGAGCTCCGGATATTTCTCGTGCATGACTCGAGTCAGATCGCCGCCGTCGTCCAGGATCATGTTCGGCCGCCACCCGCGCGGACCGAAGATCGATTGGTCGATGCACCACCAGAACTCTTCCTCGCTCTCCCCCTTCCAGGCGAAAACCGGCACTCCGGTGGCGGCAATGGCGGCCGCGGCTTGATCCTGGGTCGAGAAAATGTTGCACGAGGACCAGCGGACCTCCGCTCCCAGATGAGTCAGGGTCTCGATCAACACCGCGGTTTGAATCGTCATGTGCAGACAGCCGCAGATCCGGGCACCGGCGAGCGGACGGGCGGCGCCATATTGCTTCCGCAGCGCCATCAAACCGGGCATCTCGTTCTCGGCGATGGAGATCTCGCGCCGGCCCCAGTCGGCCAGATCGATGTCCGTGACCTTGAAGTCCGGAACGAGATTCTCAACCGGTGAATCAGTCATGGGGTTCCTCCATATCGAATGGCTAGGGTGAGAGCGGGCGAAATCACGCGCGGTGGTCCCGGCCGTGGCCGCGCGCCTCACCCTGCCGCGGACGGCGCTCGACATGGGCCACCTCCGCCACATGCTCCAGAAGCTCGTGACGCCGCGCGATTCCCCGAAGCGCTCAGCCGCCGAGCCCGGCAGCCTCCCGCAGGGCTTGCGCCCGGTCCGTGCGCTCCCAGGTGAACTCTGGCTCTTCCCTGCCGAAATGACCGAACGCGGCAGTGTTCGCGTAGATCGGCCGCAGCAGGTCCAGCATCTCGACGATCCCTCTCGGCTTCAAGTCGAAAAGGGCCCGGACGAGCTCTCCGATCCGTTCCTCCGAAACACGCGCGGTCCCGAACGTGTCGATGTTCACCGAGGTCGGCTCGGCCACGCCGATCGCGTAGGAGACCTGGACCTCGCACCGCTCGGCCAGTCCCGCGGCCACCACGTTCTTGGCAACGTAACGGCAAGCATAGGCTGCGGAGCGGTCGACCTTCGAGGGGTCCTTTCCGGAGAACGCTCCGCCGCCGTGACGAGCCAGCCCCCCGTAGGTGTCGACGATGATCTTCCGGCCGGTGAGGCCGCAGTCCCCAACCGGTCCTCCAGTCACGAACCGACCGGTGGGATTGATGTGGAACCGAGTGTCTCGGCCAAGCCAGTTGGCGGGCAGCACCGGCTTGATGATCTCATCCATGACCGCTTCACGAAGCGTCTCGTTGTCCACGTCCGGGTCATGCTGGGTAGAGAGCACCACCGCATCGATGGCACATGGCCTCCCATCCTCGTAACGCACCGAGACCTGGCTCTTGGCATCTGGCCGGAGCCAGGAGAGGGTTCCGGCCCGGCGGACCTCGGACTGACGCCTGACCAACCGGTGCGACAAGGTGATCGGAGCAGGCATGAGCACGTCGGTCTCGCGGGTCGCATAGCCGAACATCATGCCCTGGTCGCCCGCTCCCTGCTCCCGGTCGCCGGACTCATCGACGCCCATCGCGATATCCGCCGACTGCTTGCCGAGCGCCACCATCACCGCACACGTCTCCCCGTCGAATCCGTACGCGGGATCGTCGTATCCGATCGCCTTCACCCTCTCCCGGACGAGCTGCTCGATGTCGATGGTCGCCCCCGTGGTGATCTCACCAGCCACGATCACGACGCCGGTCTTCACGAGGGTTTCGCAGGCAACCCGCCCGTTTGGATCCTGCTCGAGGATGGCGTCCAGTACGGTATCGGAAATCTGATCCGCCATCTTGTCAGGATGTCCGGCGGAAACCGATTCCGATGTGAGGAGTTGCATTCGGCTCATCATCAATCCTTAAAACGGAGAAACACTCGAAAGGAACAAACGCGTATCGGTCCGCGGGCACGGAAGTTGAGGTGCTCCGGCACTCCCCGCGAATGGCTCGAAGCCACCGGCCCGAGCCGAGGCCCGCGCGAGGCCACGGACCGCCGGCCAGTCTCCGCGATCGGCTCGAGATGTCCCGAATCGGTTCATTCTGCCCAGTGCGCCGCGCACGGGAAAGAGCAGAATGGAAGGCGGATGATACAATGTGTGGCAGTTTCGCGCAGCGACACACCGAACTTCTTTGACTCGACGAGCCTCACCGCATGAGCCCGATGTCCGTCCTTCGTGACTCCCGGATTCCCGGACTGGAGCAAATTGGACGAGGGAAAGTGCGGGACATCTACGCGGTCGACGAAGAGCGGCTGGTCATCGTCGCAACCGACCGCCTTTCCGCCTTCGACGTGGTCCTTCGCGAGCCCATACCGGGCAAGGGGCTCGCCCTGACCGCGCTCTCCGAATTCTGGTTTGCGCGAACCGGGCACACCGTCGCCAATCATTCGACAGACGAGACCCTGGCGGACGTGATCCCGGATCCGGAGGTCCGTGGTCCGCTGGAAGGACGGGCAAGCGTTGTCCGCCGGCTCGTCCCCTTACCGATCGAGTCGATCGTGCGCGGCTACATCATCGGGTCGGGGTGGAAGGATTATCAGGCCGCCGGGCAGATCTGCGGCATCGCCTTGCCGGCGGACTTGCGCCTGGCCGAGCGGCTCCCCGAACCCATTTTCACGCCGTCGACCAAGGCACCCCCCGGCGCTCACGACGAGAACATCGATTTCGCCGAAGCGTGTCGGCTGCTCGGAACGGACCTCGCGGCCAGAGTCCGCGAAGTGAGCTTGAGCCTCTATGACGAGGCGGCAGCGTACGCCAGGGAGCGTGGGATCATCATCGCCGACACCAAGCTCGAGTTCGCGGTTGGCGCCTCAGGAGAGCTCGTGTTGATCGACGAGGTCCTGACCCCCGACTCATCGCGCTTCTGGCCTGCGGACTCGTACGTGCCGGGCCAGAACCCCCCCTCGTTCGACAAGCAGTTCGTGCGCGACTATCTGGAGTCGATCGGATGGGACAAACGCTCGCCGGCACCGGCGTTGCCTGTCGAGGTGGTCGAACGCACCGCCGCGAGGTACCGTGAGGCGGAGAGCCGGCTCACGGAATCGCCGGGCTCGTGAGAGCAGAGGAGACTACGGTTGCCGGACGCCGGTGAAGCGCCTACTCCCCGGCGAAGCGGTGCTGCTGAACCCGGCATGAACGGGCCACACCCTTACGCCCGATTGTCTCCGGAGATCGTACTGGACGCAATCGAATGCTTCGGCATGCCCTGCACCGGAGCGCTGACCTCGCTCAACAGCTACGAGAACCGGGTCTACCTGGCCGAGACCGAGGACGGATCGAGCGTGGTGGCAAAGGCCTATCGACCGGGACGCTGGAGCGACGAGGAGATCGTTGAAGAGCACCGCTACGTCCGGGAGCTCTTTCAACGAGAGCTGCCGGTCACTCCCCCGCTGGCACTATCCCGGGCAACCGGAGAAGACCTCTCCAGCTCCACGTTGCTGCATCGGGCCGGGTTCCGTTTTGCGGTCTATCCTCGTATACGCGGACGCGCGCCGGAACTCGACCGCCCCGGGACCCTGGAGTGGATCGGCAGGCTGCTCGGTCGGATCCACGCGGTGGGCGCCATCCGGCCGTTTCAGCATCGCTCTCGTCTCAGCGCCGAGAACGGGGCTCAGTCGTTGCTCGATGAGCTGCTCGCACTCCCCCAGCTCCCGCTCCACCTGCGGGACGCCTTTGCCTCCGCCGCCGCCTCCCTGTTGACCGCAATCGCGGCCAAGCTGCGCGTCGCGAGCGAGGTGCGCTACATCCGACTTCACGGCGATTGTCATCCGGGCAATCTCCTGTGGACGGCTGCCGGACCGCACTTCGTCGATTTCGACGACTGCGCCAACGGTCCCGCTGTCCAGGATCTATGGATGATGCTGTCCGGCGGTCCGAACGAAATGGGCGCGCAGCTCGGAAGCCTGCTCGCAGGCTACCGGCAATTCCACGACTTCGACCCGGCGGAGCTCGCGCTCATCGAGCCGCTGCGCGGTCTGCATGCCATCCGATTCTGTGCCTGGCTGGGAAAAAGGTGGAGCGATCCGGCGTTCCCACGGGCCTTCCCCTGGTTCGGATCCGAGAGATACTGGGAAGATCAGACACTCGAGCTTCGCGAGCAACTGGAGCGTCTCGATCAGATTCCGGCGCTAGCCGACTGATCCCCGGACCGGGCCTCCAGAATCGCTATGGCGGGCAGGGTCTTACCCTCGAGAACCTCCAGGAACGCACCCCCACCGGTGGAGATGTAAGAGATGTCGCCGGCGACTCCGAAAGCGTCGATGGCAGCGAGCGTGTCGCCCCCTCCCGCGATGGAAAAAGCGGGGCTGCGCCCTATCGCCGCCGCGATCGCCCGCGTACCAGCGGCAAACGGGGGCAGCTCGAAAACTCCTACCGGGCCGTTCCAGACGATGGTGCCCGCTCGCTCGAGGATCTCCACCACACCGTCCACGGTGCGGGGGCCGAGGTCGAGAATCATCTCCCCGGGCGCTACCGAATCGGCGTTCGTCACGCGGGCCCGGGACTCGGCCGAGACACTATCCCCGACCACGACGTCGACCGGCACCGGGATCCGGGCACCATTGGACTGCGCACTTCCAACCAGGCGACGGGCGGTGTCGAGGAGCTCCGGCTCGTAGAGGGAACGCCCGACCTCGTGGCCCTCGGCGGCGATGAAAGTGTTCGCGATCCCCCCCCCTACGACGAGCCGGTCGACCTTGCCGGCAAGCGACTCGAGAACCTCGAGCTTTGTCGAGACCTTCGCGCCCCCGACGATGGCGACCAGGGGCCGCGCTGGCCTCTCGAGCGCCTTGCCGAGCGCCTCGACCTCCGCGAGGAGCAGCGGTCCGGCACAGGCGATCGGCGCGAAGCGCGCGACCCCGTGGGTCGAGGCCTGGGCCCGGTGCGCGGTCCCGAAGGCGTCCATCACATACACGTCCGCGAGCGCGGCCATTTGCCGCGCCAGCGCCTCGTCGTTCGCGGTTTCCCCGGGATTGAAACGGACATTCTCGAGCAACACCAGGTCGCCCGGCTCGAGCTCGACCCCGCCCAGCCAGGAACGCACGAGCGGCACCTCCCGGCCCAGAAGCTCGGAGAGCCGAGCGGCGACCGGTGCAAGGGAGAACCGTTCGTCGAGAACCCCTTCCCGGGGACGGCCGAGATGTGACATCACCATGACCGCAGCCCCGGCCTCGAGGGCCTGGCGAAGAGTTGGCAACGCAGCCCGGATACGAGCATCGCTCGTCACCCGACCCTCCGCCACCGGCACGTTGAGATCCTCCCGGATGAGGACCCGCCTACCGGCGAGCGAGAGCCCGGACATGCACGCGAGCGACATGGGGCGAGAGCCCTCAGCCCGCGGCCATCAACGCCGCGGTGGTGTCGAGCATTCGATTCGAGAATCCCCACTCGTTGTCGTACCACGACAGCACCTTGACGAGCCTGCCCTGGAGCACCTTCGTGGAAGGTGCCTCGTAGATCGAGGAGGCGGGGTTGTGGTTGAAGTCGATTGATACGAGCGGCTCGTGGTTGACCGCCAGCACGCCCTTCAAATCACCCGCCGCCGCATCTTCCAGCACCGCATGCACCTCCTCGACGGAGGGCTCCCGGACGGCGGTGAACGTGAGATCCACCACCGAGACGTTGATCGTCGGCACCCGTATCGAAAACCCGTCGAGACGGCCGTTGAGCTCCGGGAGCACCAGGCCGACGGCCACTGCCGCCCCGGTGCTCGTCGGAATCATCGAGCTCGTTGCCGAACGGGCGCGGCGCAGATCCTTGTGATAGACGTCGGTCAAGACCTGGTCGTTCGTATAAGAGTGGATCGTGGTCATGAGCCCGCTCTCGATCCCGATCTTCTCGTGCAGTGGCGCGACGAGGGGGGCCAGACAGTTCGTCGTACAGGATGCGTTGGAGATCACCTGATCGCTCGCCTTCAGGGTGTGGTGATTGACACCGTAGACGATGGTCGCGTCGACATCCTTGCCGCCGGGGGCAGAGATGACGACCTTCTTTGCACCCCCCTCCAGATGGGCCGACGCCCGCTCCTTGCTCGTGAAGAGACCGGTGCTCTCCACGACGACGTCCACTCCGAGATCACCCCAGGGGAGCCGCGCCGGATCTCGTTCGGCCAGCACCGCGATCGCGTCCCCATTCACGACGAGCTCGCCGCCCTTCGATTCGACCTCGCCGGGAAATCGGCCGTGCACCGTATCGTACTTCGTCAGATGGGCGTTGGTCTGCGCATCCCCGAGATCGTTGATGGCGACGATACTGATCTCGCCGGTACGCCCGGCTTCGTAGAGCGCCCGGAGGATGTTCCTGCCAATCCGACCATAGCCATTGATCCCTACTCGTATCGCCATCTCTCAAGCCTCTCGATAAAAAAAGAAGTTCCTTCGAGTGATGAGCCACCAGGGTCGGGCGGCGTTCGGCCCGGACCCGGAGCGGGCCGGACTGGAAACCGCGCTAGTACGCAAAAGCGTGCTCGAGCCGACCGCCTCCTAGCGCGTAATCAATGCCTGAGCCTCCGCCGCAATACGAGTGGCGGTCAGCCCGAAGTGCGCGAAGAGCTTCGCCGCAGGCGCTGACTCACCGAAGGTATCGACGCCGAGGACCGATCCCTTCAGTCCGACATATTTCCACCAGTAGTCGGTCACTCCCGCCTCGATCGCCACACGTGCCGTCACGGACTCTGGAAGGACCGAAGTCCGGTACCACTCTGGCTGGCGGTCGAAGACGTCGGTCGAAGGCATCGAGACCACCCGTGCCCCGACCCCACGCCCGGCGAGCGTCTCCGCAGCCGCCATCGCGAGCGCGACCTCCGATCCGCTCGCGATCAGGATCACGTCCGGCTCGCCTCCCTCCGCGGGGTTGCCCAGTACATAGCCACCCCGCTCCACCAGCGCGAGCGAGTCCGGCTCTCGCGCGACATGGGGGACCCCCTGGCGCGAAAGCAGCAGGCAGGTTGGTCCGTCGTCGCGCTCTATGGCGGCCTTCCAGGCAACCGCGGTCTCGACATCGTCGGCCGGTCGCCAGACCGAGAGGTTCGGTACCAGCCGCAAGGTGGTGCATTGCTCGACCGGCTGATGAGTCGGACCGTCCTCCCCGAGCCCGATCGAATCGTGGCTGAGGACGAAGATACCGCGCAGCCCCATCAAAGCCGCCATCCGGATGGCGTTCCGGCCGTAGTCCGAAAAGGTCAGAAAGGTGCCACCGTACGGGATGAACCCACCGTGCAGCGCCAGGCCATTGGCGATGGCCATCATCGCGAACTCGCGCACTCCGTAGAAGACGTAGCGCCCCTCGAAGTGCCCGCGACGAATGGGCTCTGCACCCTTCCAACGGGTGAGGTTCGAGCCGGTGAGATCGGCCGAGCCCCCGAGGAGCTCCGGCAGCCCGGGCCCAAGCGCATCGAGCACGGTCTGCGAGGCCGCCCGGGTGGCCAGGGTACGACCTTCGCGGGCAGTGGTGGAGATCAGCGCTCCGATCTGCCCCTCCCAGTCGACCGGCAAGCGCCCCGCCATGCGGCGCTCGAACTCGCCGGCC
>Ga0114931_10010090_pt1 | contig 11267 bp, 11 predicted proteins | sample 2SBtaG_FD_89579 | JGI IMG/M metagenome (GOLD analysis project Ga0114931, IMG submission 89579) | Deep subsurface microbial communities from Kolumbo volcano to uncover new lineages of life (NeLLi) - 2SBTROV14_V59a metaG | ecosystem: Environmental > Aquatic > Marine > Volcanic | place: Kolumbo...
AAATCCCTGTTGGAGTTCCCATCCGCCCCAGCATCTCGTCACCCCCCAGAGCCATTCCATCCGTGTGGGGCCGGGAGTTGGCTACTTTTCGGCCGGGCCTCTAGCGCAGCTCCCGCTTCAGGATCTTGCCGGTGGGCCCCTTGGGCAGCGCCTCCACCACCTGGATGATGCGCGGGTACTTGTAGGCCGCGAGACGTCCCTTGCACCAGGTGATGAGCTCCTCCGGGCTGACCGCCTGGTCCTTCGCCAGCACCACCACGGCCTTCACCTCTTCGCCGTGACTCTCGTGGGGCGTCCCGACCACCGCCGCTTCCACCACGGCGGGGTGCGCGTAGAGCACCTCTTCCACCTCCCGCGGGTAGACGTTGAAACCGCCGCGCAGGATCATATCCTTCAGCCGGTCCACGATCGTGTAGCAGCCGTCGGCGTCGCGGATGCCGATGTCCCCGGAGTGGAACCAGCCGCCGCGCATCGCCTCTGCGGTTGCGTCGGGGCGCTTCCAGTAGCCCTTCATCACGTTGTGGCCGCGGATGCAGATCTCCCCGCGCTCGCCGTCCGCCAACGGGTGGCCCTTGTCGTCGAGGATCGCCATTTCTACCCCCCACACCGGATAGCCGATAGAGCCTGGCTTGCGCGCGCGATCCAGGGTGTTGAAGCTCGCCACGGGCGAGGTCTCGGAGAGCCCGTAGCCCTCCTGGATCTTCACCGGGAACTTCTCCTCGAAGGCCTTCATCACCTCCACGGGCATCGGCGCGCCGCCGGCCATGCAGTAACGCAAGCTCCCGAGGTCGAAGCGGCGCTCGCCCTCGTGGTGCAGCAGGGCAAAGTACATGGTTGGAACGCCAGCAAAGAGTGTGACGCGGTCGCGCTCCATGATCTCGAAGGCTTCCGCCGGCGTAAAGCGCGGCAGCAGGGTGAAGGTGCCGCCACAGGCAATGCTGGCATTCTGGATGCAGGTCTGCCCAAAGGAGTGGAAGAGCGGCAGGGTGGCGAGGGCCACGTCGTCCTTGCCGATGGGCAGAAGCTTCGGCACCACCACCGCACAATTCACCAGCAGGTTGGCGTGGGTCAGCTCTGCGCCCTTCGGCTTGCCGGTGGTGCCGGAGGTATAGAGAAGCACCGCCGTGTCGTCCGGCGAGGTGGGGTGGATGGCTTCGAGGGGCGCCGCCGCCTGCATGGCGGCCAGGTCGTCCGGGCCTCCGCCCTCGCTCCACACCACCGGTACCCCGGCGCCCTCGGCTCCCAGGCTGGCCGGATCCTTGAAGAGCGGGTGGGCGACGAGCAGCTTCGCCTCGGAATCCTGGATGTGATACGTCACCTCTGGCGCAGAGAGCAGTACGTTCAGGGGCACCACGGTGGCCCCGGCGTAGAGGATCCCGTAGTAGGTGAGGGTAAACTCAGGCACATTGGGCACCATCACGGCCACTTTGTCCCCGGCGGCGATGCCGCGGGCCCGCAGGCTGGCCGCCACGCCACGGGCGCCCCGATCGAGCTCGGCGTATGTGAGCGCGCGTTCGTGCAGCCGGAGCGCCGGGTGCTCCGGGCGGCTCTGGGCGCTGGCGAACAGGATGGATCCGAGATTCAGGCTCATGGAGTCCTCCACTGCGAGGCACCCAATCTATCAAAGGCGTCGCTCCTGGGAGCCCCCTTGGAAGTCGTGATCTTTGGCGCGGGGGCCGTGGGCCTGGGTCTGGGGAGCGCCCTCCTGCAGGCGGGCGCCGGGGTGCGCTTCGTGGCTCGGGAGGCCACCGTGACCGCCCTCGGCCAGCGCGGCCTGCTGCGCACAGGCCTCTTCGGCCGCCACCAGAGCGGCCCGCTGCCGGCCGCGACCACCCTCGCCGGGCTCTCCCAGGAGCCAGCGGACTACGTGTTGATCACCACCAAGGCCTTCGACTCCGAGGCAGCCGCCCGTGCCCTGGCCGCCGCGCCGGCGATCGTGGGTGCGGAAGCGCCGCTGGTGCTCTGCCAGAACGGCTGGGGGAGCGCCCCGCACTTCACGCCCCACTTCGGCACGGAGCGCATCTGGAACGCACGCATCATCACAGGCTTCCGACGCCTTGCTCCGGCCCACGTAGAGGTGACGGTGCATGCGGAGCCCGTCCACATGGGCAGCCTCTTCGGCATGGACCCGCAGCGCATTGCGCCGCTGTGTACCGCCCTCGCGCGGGGCGGCCTGCCCTGCGAGCCCAGTCGGGAAATCGCCGCCGATCTCTGGGCCAAGCTGCTCTACAACGCCTGCCTGAATCCCCTGGGCGCCATCTGTGGCGTCCCCTACGGCGCACTAGGCGCCTCGCCGGACAGCCGCGCGGTCCTGGAGGAGCTCGCCCGAGAGACCTTTGCCGTAATGCAGGCGGCAGGCTTCCACACCCACTGGCCCGACGCAGCCCATTGGCTGCGCGATTTCTACGCCCGTCTGCTCCCTCCCACGGCGGAGCACGAGCCTTCCACCCTCCAGGACCTGCGCTCCGGCCACCGCACCGAGGTGGACGCCCTCACCGGCGCCATCGTCACCCTCGCCGACGAGCACGCCATCCCCGTCCCTACCAGCCGCACCCTCCTCCACCTCCTCCACTTCCTGGAGCGGAGAGCGCGGGGACAAGGGAGGGGCCACCCTTCCTGCTAGGACTCGGGGCGTTGGGCCTGGCGAAAGGCGGCGGCTGCGAAGACGACGAGGAGGGAGTTGGGGATCCAGAGCGCGATCCAGGCGGGGAGCACGCCGTCCCCTGCAGCATTCTCAGCGGCGGTAAGCAGGGTGTAGTAGCCAAAGACCACGGCGATGCAGATCAGCGTCCCCCAGGAGCGCGCGCCCCGGGCACGCCGCAAGCCCAGGGGAAAGCCCACCAACGCGAAGAGGACTGGCGCGAAGGACAGCGCCGCGCGGGAGTGAAGCTCCACCTCGTAGGCCCGCCGGTCTTTGTCGCGCACGTTTGGCGGGTGACCCAGGCGGTCGAACTCGCGGACTACGCCGAGCAGCTCGCGACTGGTCATGTGTTTGGGCAACAGGCGATCGAACGTAGTCGCGAAATCATTGCCCAGCTCAAAGGAGTAGACGAGCTTGCGAAAGGCAATGCGCCGGTAGTGGCCGTCCTCGGGCAGCGCGGACGCAAAGTGGACGTCCCCCGACAGGAGTTCGAGACGCGCACCGGTGGTGGCCGGATCGAATTCGAAGATGCCCCGCTCGGCAATCACGGTATAGGAGTTTTCCGGATCACTACGATCCGAAATCACGACGCCCTTCAGCTGTCTGCCTTCGCGCCGGTCTACGAAGAGCGTCCGCGAGGCCCCGATGTCCACGAAACGCCCCGGCTGGATGAAGCCGCCCCGACCCGCGATCTCGGCGCCCAGGCGCATGATGTCGCGGTGGGCGTGGGGCGAGACATCCGAGAGCAGCACCCAGGTGCCGGCACTGACGACGAGCCCTGCCAGGAGGAAGGGCTGGGTGAGCTGCGCCAGGCTCACGCCCAGCGCGCGCATGGCGGTAATCTCCGAATCCGCAGAGAGCCTTGCTACGGCCACGAGCAGCCCGAAGACGAAGGCAATGGGCACCACGTAGGTCAGGGCGAGGAGCAGCACGGCCCCAATCAGGTGCGCGAGGTCCGCCAGGCTCATGTCCATGCCCGCGTAATCGCGCAGCTGCCGCAGGGTATTCTCGCCACTCAGCAGGATCCCCACTGCGAGCGTGCCAATGCCCGCGTATTGTGCGAACTCCCGCAGGAGATACAGGCCAAGCACCCGCCGGCGGATCAAAGAGCGACCCCTCTGTGCTCCTCGAAGGAAACCTCTCCATTGGAGGAGACCCGCACCGAAGCCAATGGGCGCGCCGCAGCGGCCCAGAAGCACAGCCGCGGCTCCGCTGCATAGAGATCCACCTGGACGCTTGGCTTCTCTCCGCCGAACACGTCCACGCGAGCAAATCCGATGCCACTCCACCCGAAGAACCGCCGGGCACGGGTAGCCTCGACGGGACGCGGCGAAGAGCCGCCGCCCACGATCACCTCGACCCGCGGCCCGGGTGCCTCCAGCGGGAGGACCTGAAGATTGTGCTCATGGCCGCAGAGATGGAGATGCACGGTTCGGCCCACGGCCCGGATCGTAGCGAGGACGGCCGCTGAGAGTGCCGCGGGAAAGCGCGGCCCTGTGTCCGCCACGGGCAGGTGCGAGACGAGAGCGATGAGGGGGCCGCGGCTGTTTCGCAGAGCGTCCGCAAGCAGCGCCATGCGCGTGGCATCCCAGAGCGCCGTGTCCATCAGGATGAGGCTGATCCCTGGCCGCTCCAGCAGCGTCACTGGCTCCTGGTAGAGGGTGAAGTTCTCGATGTAATGCGGCACTACGCGCGCCTGGTAGGCGACCTTCCCGAGTGTTCCATGGTCGTGATTTCCCGGCACACTCTCGATGGGAACGGGACGAGCCTCGGGATCGCAGGAGAAGCGCCGACGCGCGCGCGCGGTGCAGCGCACAAAGGCGCTATAGGGCGCCACCAGGTTCTCGCCGATGCGCATCTCCGCCTCGAATGGCACCAGCCCATCGGGGTAGAAGTTGTCGCCGAGCAGCACCAGGGCATCTACCGGATCCACCTGGTGCAGACGTGCCATCGCGCGGCCCGCCTGGTTCTGGCGAGACCAGGGCCCGGGTAGGTTCTGGAGCTTGCCGATGTCGCCCACGCTAAAGAAAGAGAAGCGCCGCTCTGCCGGCGCCGGCACGGACGCGGTTGCCTGCGGGCCGCAGCCGAGCCAGCCGGAGAGCGCGAGTGGCGAGGCTGCAGCCCCGGCCAGGAAGCGGCGACGCGTCAGTCCGGTCCTGGCGGTCCTGGCGGACCGGGCGGCACTGGCGGCTCTAGCGGCTTTGGATGAGGCAGCGGCTCTTGCGTGGAGCCACGCCGACGGCTGGGTCATGAGCCGGGGGGACATGCTTCAGGAGCCCTCTGCGCCGGGCTCCGCGCGGACCGCCTCCACGGCCTGCGGCTTCAAGGCGTTGGCCGTGTCGCGGGGCAGAGACTTCTCCTCATGGCCGCAGCCTCGGGCATCGGAAGCACCTTCACAAGGCCGGGCGTGGCTGCGGCGGAGGGCCAGTGAGAGGGATTGCCAACCCCGCCAGCACGCACTGGCCCTTGCCAGCGATCAACCGGTAGGGTGTGGGGCCTGTGCTCGCGTACTGGATGGTCGCCTGGCCCCGTTGGACCGGCAGCTGGCACAGGCCCACGTTGGGCAATGCCACGATCAGATCATCGCTGGCGACACCCATGCGGTTCAGCAGTGGGAAGCGCCCGCGGACAAAGATGTACTCCTCATCCCGCCACTGCTCCTGGAAGTAGGCGATGCCCGTGGGAGCCGGCCCGCCGGCTTGACGCACCGTGCGGTCGTGCCAGTGCGCCAGGGACAGGGTACCGACGGCGTTGCAGCGGTCCTTGCCGAGGCTCATGCGGCCGAATACCCCAGCTTTGGAGTAGGCGGGGATGGCCCCGATCCGCAGCACCCGTCGACACGCCTCCGTGGTCGGGAAGAGGAAGTCGATCTCTCCCTTGCGCAGCGCGAGGCGCGCCTCCAGATACGGACCCCGCGCGATCAATCCGAGCACCTTGGGCGCCCCCATGCCGAGGGACCAGGGCGGGCTCCCGTTCAGATCGCGCGCCGCGAGCAGGCAGCCCGACGTCGTCGTGAGCAGAAGCATCCCCATCAGGAGCTGCTGCGAGTGGCACAGCTTTCTGGGACGCAGTCGAGAAACCTGACCCCAGGGGGTCAAGTTTTTCAACTGCGTCCCGCCTCCAGGTCCGAGCGCATGAAGATCGCTTCGAGCTGAAGGCCTCGCTCTGCGAAGGCCTCTACGGCGCCTTCACCGCGGTCCACCAGGCACAGCACCCGCGCCACCTTGCCGCCCGCCTCCTCGACCAGCCGGACCGCCTCCAGGGTGGAGCCGCCCGTCGTGGTCGTGTCCTCCAGCAGCGCCACCGTCTGGCCGGCCTGGAAGCCGCCCTCGATGCGCTGGCCGAGACCGTGCTCCTTGGCCACCTTCCGCACGAAGAAGCCCAGCAACGGGGTCGCCGGATCGCGCTCCGCCGCCGCCGCCAGCAACGCCGAAACGTAGGGCACCGCGCCTACGGCCATGCCCCCCACGGCCTCCACAGGGGGTCCCGCGAGGAGCCGGGCCAGGGTGAGGCGACCGGCCAGCTGCATGCCACGCGGCCGCATCAACGTGCGCCGGAGGTCCACGTAGAGGTCGCTCTCTCTGCCGCTCGAGAGCACCACGTGGCGCTTCTCGATGGAGTGCGTGCGGATCAGCGCCGCGAGCTCGTCTCGTTCTGTCATTGCTTGCGCACCCCCAGCATGAACTCTGCGATCAGCTTCGTGTGTAGCTCGCTGGTGCCCTCTCCGAACTCCAGGCTCTTGGCCTCCAGCAGCAGGCGCCCCACCTCGTACTCGGCCGAGAGCCCGTAGCCCCCGTGGATCTGGATCGCGTCCAGCGCGTTGTCCACCGCTGCCTTGCTCGCCATCAGCTTTGCCATGCTGGCCTCCATGGAGGCGCGACCCACGCCGGCGTCCTTCATCCGGCCCAGCTGGTAGACGAGGCTGCGCGCCGCCTGGGTGCGGCAGGTCATGTCGGCGATCTTCTGCTGGATCAGCTGGAACTCGCCGATCTTCTGACCGAAGGCCTCGCGTTCCAGGGCATAGGGCAGCGCCAGATCCAGACAGCGCTGCGCCTGACCCACGCAGCGCGCCGCCACCGAGAAGCGCCCGGTGTCCAGCGCGCTCCCCAGCACCGGGAAGCCCCGGCCGGGCTCGCCCAGCAGCGCCTCGTCCGGCACGAAAGCGTCTTCGAAGTGCACCTCCGCCAGGTTGTCGCGCTGGAGCGTGCGCATCGGGAAGTCGCCGATCTGGATCCCCTCCGTGGCCTTCGGATCCACCAGGAAGGCCGTCACCCCCTTGTGCTTCTTGCCCCGGTCGAGGGTGGCCACTACGAAGAAGAGCCCGGCGTGCTCCGCGTGGGAGATGAAGACCTTGGTCCCGTTGAGCCGCCAGCCCCCCGACACCCGGGTGGCCGTGGTCTGCATGCTCGGCAGGTCCGTCCCCCCGCCAGGCTCCGTGAGGCAGGCGGAACACAGGCACGCTCCCGCCGCGATGGGCGGCAGCCAGCGCTCCTTCTGGGCCTTGCTCCCGTGGGCCAGGATGGAGCCCGCCACCAGCGAGTTTGCCACGGACACCACCGAGGCCACGACCCAATCCACCCGGGCCAGCTCTTCACAGATGATCCCGTAGGTCAGGACGTCGCTGAAGGAGCCGCCGTAGGCCTCCGGGATCATCGGCCCCATGAAGCCCAGGGGCGGCAGCTTGGCCACCAGCTCGGTGGGGTAGCGCGCCTCCTTCTCGTAGGTCTCTACGAAGGGAAGGATCTCCTTCTCCGCGAACTCGCGCACGGCCGCGCGCACCTGGCGCTGCTCGTCCGTGAGGTCGAAGTCGGCCATCCGCGCGAGGGGGGTCTGCATGGGGTCTCCGGGGCCTTTCTGGCGGTCTTGGGTGAGCTCGGGGGCAGGTCCGGGGGAAGGTAGATTTTCCGAGCCGATTCGCCTAGCTTCCGCCGGCTCGTCCCCCGAGGACACGCCCCACGAGGAGCCCGGAGCCATGCGCAAATCCACCAAGCTGCCCCACCGCAACCGCAGCAAGAGCTCCCGCCACCGCGCCAGGCTCAAGAAGAAGCTCCAGCGCCGCCGCGTCAGGCAAAGTAGCGGCGAGCGCAAGACCTACCGCTAGGAGCGGGGAGCGGGGGAGCGGGGACGTTCTTTGCGAAGTTGCGTTGTTGGCGGCATAGCCGCCAACAACGCAACTTCGCAAAGAACGTCCCCGCTCCCCCGCTCCCCGCTCCGGTCAGGCGACTACTGAGCCCAGCTCGGTGATTGCGCGTTGCAGGGCTTTGTCTACGGCCTTCTCCCAGCTTTCCGCTGTGTCGCTGGGGGCATCGGGAAAGAGGATGGCGCGCGACGAGCTGACCACACCTCCTTCGAGGTGGCCGCCAGGCCCCCGGACGAAGCCCGCGACCGCGTCGGCGGCGCTGGCGCCCTGGGCGCCATAGCCGGGAACGAGGAAGAGGTTGCTGGGGGCGCGCTCGCGGAGGCGCTTCGCCTCGTCGGGCCAGGTGGCGCCGGCCACGAGGCCCAGGCCGGACCAGCCGGTCTCCGGGCCCAGCAGGCGCTTCGCGCGCTCGGCTAGGCCCTCCGCCACGTGTTCGTAGAGGCGTAGACCACCCGACTCGAGCTCCTGGAAATCCTGCGCACCCGGGTTGCTGGTGCGGGCCAGGACGAAGAGACCACCGCCTGCTCTTGCTGCGGCATCCAAGAAGGGCTCGCAGCTGTCGAAGCCAAGCCAGGGGCTCACAGTCAGGGCATCGGCGGCGAGGGGCCCGGCTTCGCCCAGGTAGGCAGCAGCGTATCCTGCCGCGCTGGAGCCGATGTCTCCGCGCTTGGCATCGAGGATCACGAGGAGGCCCTGGCCGCGCGCCGTCTCGAGCACCTTGCCAAGGGCACGCACCCCGGGCCATCCCAGCGCCTCGAAGAAGGCGCTCTGGGGCTTCACCACGGCCACGCGGTCGACCACCCGCGCCAGCACGGCGAGACAAAAATCCGCCACGACCTCTGCCGTCTCGGGGTCGGCCGCCTGCATGGTGCCGCGACGAAAGGGGGCCGGGATGCGCTCGAGCTGGGGGTCGAGACCTACGCACAACGGGTGACCCAGAGCGCCGATGCGCTGGATCAGGCGATCTGCGAAGGCTTGGGCCACGTCGCGGAGAAGTCTAGCATCCGGGCGCCATGGCCTTCCGCTACACGCTGCAACGAAGCGACGGCGCCGCGCGCGCGGGCGTTTTCGACACTCCCCACGGCCACGTGGACACGCCGGCCTTCATGGTGGTGGGCACCCAGGCGGCGGTCCGGGCCATGACCCCCGCCCAGGTACGCGCCACCGGGGCCCAAGTGGTGCTCGCCAACACCTACCACCTGGCCCTGCGGCCGGGGGAGGCGCTGGTCCAGAAGCTCGGGGGCCTGCACGCCTTCATGCGCTGGGAGGGACCCATCCTCACGGACAGCGGCGGCTTCCAGGTGTTCTCGATCCCGAACAAGGAGATCACGGACCGCGGGGTGCGCTTCAAGAACGAGGTGGACGGCTCGGAGATGGAGCTCACGCCGGAGCGTTCCATGCAGATCCAGAACGCGCTCGGGGCGGACGTCATCATGGCCTTCGACGAGTGCACGCCCTACCCCGCCAGCGAGCAGCAGGCCGGGACCGGGGTCCGCCGCACCCTCGGGTGGATGGAGCGCTGCCTGCGGGCCCACGCCCGAAGCCAGGACCAGGCGCTCTTTGGCATCGTGCAGGGGAGCACCTACGAGCCCCTGCGCCGCGCCTGCGCCGAGTCGCTGGTGGCGTTGGACCTGCCGGGCTACGCCATCGGCGGCGTCTCGGTGGGCGAGGGCCACGAGCTGCTCGTGCGCATCACCCGGTACACCGCACCGCTGCTACCGGAGGCGAAGCCGCGTTACCTGATGGGTGTGGGGCTACCCGAAGACCTGCTTGCCGCCATCGACTGCGGCATCGACCTCTTCGACTGCGTGATCCCCACGCGCTACGCGCGCTCCGCCAGTGTCTTCACGCGCCGCGGGCGCATCCGGCTGAGCAACCGGCGCTACCGGCGCGATGCCTACCCCATCGACACGAGCTGCGCGTGTGCCGCCTGTACAGGCGGCTTCAGTCGCGCCTACCTCCACCATCTCTTTCACGCCAACGAGGTGCTCTCCGCCATCCTGGCCTCCATCCACAACATCCACTTCTACCAGACCCTGATGCGCGACTCGCGCGAGGCCATCCTGGCGGGCCACTACGAGGACTTTCGCACGGCCTTTCTCGCGGAGTACCATCAGGAATGAGCCGATGAGCACCCGTGGGAATGTGGGAACATCGCGGACGGCTCTCGTGCTGGCCGGCGGCGGCGCCCGGGGCGCCTACGAAGCGGGAGTGTTGGCGGCGCTCTTCGAAGAGGTGCTTCCCGAGCTCCCGGAAGACTTCGCCCTCGACATCGTGAGCGGCACGAGCGTCGGCGCGATCCACGCGGCCTACGTCGCCGCAACAGCGGGCTTGCAGGGCGCCGACCGCTCCCAGACCCTGGTCGAGACCTGGCACCAGATGGAGCTCCGCGACGTGCTGCGGGTCTCCGCGGGGGATCTGATGGGCATCCCCATGCGGGCCCTCGGGCTCCGGCAGCTGAGGCGGCGGCTGGAGGACGACAGCCCGGTGGTCGGGGGCCTCGTCAACCTACAGCCCCTCGAGAGGCTGGTGGCCCAGCGCGTCCCCTGGGACGCCCTACCGGGCAACCTGTCGCGCGGAACCCCCGGCGCGCTCTGTATCTCCTGTACCGAGGTGCGGTCCGGGCGGGCCACCATCTTCATGGACGGCCAGCTCGCCGATCCGTCGCCGTGGAGATCCGACCCGGGCGTCCAGGCGGTGGCGGAGGCGATTACGGCGGACCACGTAAGGGCCTCGTCGGCCATCCCCTTCCTGTTCCCCGCCGTGCGCTTGCGAGAGCGCTACTACGTGGACGGCGGCCTGCGCATGAACACGCCGCTCCAGCCCGCCCTGCGCCTGCGCGCCGACCGCGTGCTCGTCGTTGCGCTGAAGCACGCGCCGGGAACCAGCGCGGGGCTCCCTGTCTACCCCGAGCGGGTGATCACCCAGCCGGCCTTTCTGCTGGGCAAGGTGCTGAACTCCCTCATGCTCGATCAGCTTGAATACAACCTCCGGCAGCTCGAGCTGGTAAACGCGTGGATCGACGCGGGCCAAGACGCCTTCGGCGATGAGTTCCTGCCCCGCATCAACCACGCGGTGCGAAGCAATCGAGGCATCGGATACCGACGGGTGAACCTGACCACGCTGCGGCCGAGCGAAGACATCGGTACCCTCGCTGCGCGCTGCTACCGGGAGAGCGGTCGCCGCAACCTCGGACTGCTCGCCTCGCTGCTCACGACGGCCGTCGTGCGCGGCGTGCCGGAAGGCGAAGCCGATCTGCTCTCCTACCTTTTCTTCGATGCCAGCTACACCGCGAAGCTCCTGGAGCTGGGCCGCAAGGATACCGTTGCGCGAAAGGCTGAAATCCTGGCGCTGCTCCGCGATCCACCGGAGCGGGAAGGAGAGGGAGAGCGGGGACGCAGGGGACTTCCTTGACCCCCTGGGGTCAAGGAAGTCCCCTGCGTCCCCGCTCTCCCTCTCCTTCCCGCTCCGGTGGCGGCGCAGAAA
>Ga0114931_10010091_pt1 | contig 11267 bp, 10 predicted proteins | sample 2SBtaG_FD_89579 | JGI IMG/M metagenome (GOLD analysis project Ga0114931, IMG submission 89579) | Deep subsurface microbial communities from Kolumbo volcano to uncover new lineages of life (NeLLi) - 2SBTROV14_V59a metaG | ecosystem: Environmental > Aquatic > Marine > Volcanic | place: Kolumbo...
CGCTCGGCTTTGGAAGCCATGCGCACCACCCGGTAATGGCGATAGAAGTGATCGAACAGAAAACGCTTGAGTTCAGCATTGTAATCCGCCAGCATGGACGAATAGCCGGTCACGTTGTAAGGCAATGCACGTAGGTTGGCCAGGGTGTGAACATCGGCATCCTCCAGCGCGCGCTGGGTCGCCTCCAGCGTATCGGTCACCTGGATGCCGACCATGCGGCGGATGAAGCGGTGCCGGGTGAGGCCATCACGCAGGTCCAGCACCTTTCCTTCTGAAAACGTAGACCAGACCAACTGAGATATCTGCAACTGGTTGACGTCGTCCGGTTCAAGAATGCCGGCGCGCAGGCCATCGTCCAGATCACTGGTGTTGTACGCAATTTCGTCAGCCATGTTGCTGATCTGACATTCCAAGGTGCCCCGTTCGTGGGGGTTGTAATCGGAGGCGTCCACGATGTCATAGTCGGTGTCGTGCTTGACCACCCCCTCCAGCACCTCGTAGGTCAGGTTCAGGCCTTTATGCTGGGGATAGCGCTCCTCCAGCTCGGTGAGGATGCGGTAGGTCTGGCGCTGATGGTCGTAACCGCCGTGCTCGCGCATGAGATCGTTGAGCGTAGCCTCGCCCACGTGACCGAAGGGGGGATGCCCCAGGTCATGGGCCAGACAGATGGCCTCAGTCAAATCTTCATTACAGCCCAGTGACCGGGCCAGCGTACGCCCGATCTGGGCCACCTCGATGCTGTGGGTGAGCCGATTGCGATAGTGATCGCCCTCGCTATAGACGAACACCTGGGTCTTGTAGTCCAGGCGGCGGAATGCGGTCGTGTGGATGATGCGATCCCGGTCCCGCTGGTAGCCCGTGCGATAGGGATGCTCCGGCTCCGGGACCGCCCGCCCGCGGCTGTCGCGGCTGCGCATGCCATAGGGGGCCAGCATCAGATCTTCCCGTTCTTCCAGTTGTTCGCGTGTGAACACAATTCGCCTCCTTGCACTTCTTAGGTTCCGCCCAGGCTTTCGCCGCCGTCCACCACCAGGACCTCGCCGGTGACGAAATCGGCCTCCAGCAGATATTTGACGGCCTGGGCCACATCCTGGGGCTGTCCCCAGCGCTTGAGCAGCGTGCGATCGGCGATGACCTGTCGCCGGTCCGGGGGCAAGCGCTCAGGCGGCAGCACAGGGCCAGGGGCCACGGCGTTGACGCGGATGCGGGGGGCCAGTTCCAGGGCCAGGGCGCGGGTCAGGGCCAGCAGACCGGCCTTACTCACCGTGTGGGCGATGAAGTTTGGGTATGGTCGCCAGATGCAGTTGTCCACGATATTGACAATGGCGCCGTCCTCGTCCATCCAGGGGACCAGGCTGTTACAGACGTAGTAGGGACCGTCCAGCCCCACCGCGCGCACTTGTTGCCAGGCATCCACCTCGTCGCTAGGGAATGGGGTGCGCAGAAAGAGGCTGGCGCTGTTGACGATGATATCCAGGGAGCCAAAACGGGCGCGAACCGCTGCGGACATGGCCTGCACGTCCTCCCAGTCGCCCACATCGCAGCGGACGGCCCATGCATCCACACCCAGCGCGCCGGCCTCGGCCACCGTCTCGGCCGCGGCCTGGGCCGCGGCGTGATAGTTGACGGCCACATCTGCGCCGGCCCCGGCCAGCATCATGACGATGGCCCGTCCCACCCGGTGCGCCCCGCCTGTCACCAACGCCCGCTTTCCCCGAATCTCCATGCGTCACCCGTCACGTTTTACGTCTTCACGTTTTACGTCTTCACACCTCACGCCCCCATACTAGCACAAAGTTCCGCCAATCAAAACAGGGTGACAGGCATTTTGCCCGCCACCCTGTTGTTGTTATGTCAAATTCAGTCGCTATATATGGTAACCCTTAGTTAGAACCGCTGGTATCCAAGGTCCGCGAAACGATCTCATCCTGGATCGCACGCACCTGATTTCGACGGGCGCGTTTGCTGCGCTTCTTGGTTACGCCTTTGACGTCCTCCGCCCCCTCAGACATGGCCTTTTTGAACGCCAATTCCATGGGTGAAAGCACCTCGACGTTGGCGTAAGGATCTTCGACTTCAACCTCTTCTTCGACCTCTTCCGCAGCGGCCTTTTCGGCTTCAGGCTCAGGGCGCAGCCCCTTGATGCTCAGATCAATGCGACCGCGACGTCGGCTCACCTCGATGATCCGGGCTTCCAGTTTTTCGCCTTCCTGGACCACATCCTGGGGCTTGGCCACGTAGCCTTCCGCCATCTCACGCACATGGAGCAACGCATCGCGACCGACGCCGATGTCCACAAAAGCGCCATAAGGCACGATGCGGGTGACCTTGCCCTCGACCAGGTCGCCCTTGGCCAGATCGCGGATGGTCTTGGTTCCCGGAGGAATCAATGTCAGGCTAATGCGGTTACGGGCGCGATCCAATTTTTTGATCCACGCCGTCACCTTCTGGCCATCCTTCACCACATCCGTCACCTTGCCCACGCGACGAACGTCCAGCTCGGAAATGTGAATCAGCCCATCCCGTCCGACGCCAATATCGACGAATGCGCCGAAATCGGTCGTGCGCTTGACTACGCCTTCCACGGCCTGCCCCACAGCCAAGGTGCGCACCACACGTTTGGACTCGCTGTCGTTCGTAGCATCATCAGATTTCCCGGTCTCAGCGGCTGTTTCCGCTTCGGCTACGATCTCGGCTTCCGCCTCCACGACCTCTTCCGCCTCGGCAACGGTCTCGACATCGGCAGCCAGTTCGGCCTCCGCTTCGGCCACGATCTCGGCTTCCGCCTCCACGGCCTCTTCCGCCTCGGCAACGGTCTCGACATCGGCAGCCAGCTCGGCCTCCGCTTCGGCCACGATCTCGGCTTCCGCCTCCACGACCTCTTCCGCCTCGGCAACGGTCTCGACATCGGCAGCCAGTTCAGCCTCCGCTTCAGCTACGATCTCGGCTTCCGCCTCCACGGCCTCTTCCGCTTCGGCAACGGTCTCAGCATCAGCAGCCAGTTCGGCCTCCGCTTCGGCCACGATCTCGGCTTCCGCCTCCACGGCCTCTTCCGCCTCGGCGACAACCTCGACATCGGCAGCCAGTTCGGCCTCCGCTTCAGCTACGATCTCAGCTTCCGTCTCGGCTTCGGCCTCCCGATCGATGATAGTGGACTCTACATTATCACTCATGGTTTTCTCCTAGACTACCAGCGCCATCAATAACCGACGCTGCCCCATCCTGATTTTCATAAATTCGACGTGCATTATACCCTGTAGCGCAGGGGAAGAGCAAAGATTTGGAGGCTTGCGGATGAAGAAGCGGACGAAGAGGCGGACGAAGAAGCTGTACAGCAACATTCATGACGCTCCGTTGTAGAAAAGCGGCGGCCTTGTCGCCACAGGCGCGTCTGACCTATAATAGGAATCGAAAATAGAAATCGAATCCTTTCAATTTCAACGGTGACGAATGTCTCGCCTCCCGTGCTTCCGTCCCATTCACGCAAGGAGCAACCATGTCCGACGAATTCGACCGTATGCTGAGGGACCTACGCGTACGACTGAACGAGGCCAGCGATCTGCAAAACGCCAATGAAATGCTGGCCTGGGATCAGACCACCTATATGCCGCCCGGCGGCGGCCCGGCCCGGGGCCGCCAGATGGCAATCCTGGCCAGGCTGGCCCATGAAACCTTCACCGATCCCGCCATCGGCCGGCTGCTGGACAAGCTCGCACCCCAGGCCGAGGCCTTGCCCTACGATGACGATGACGCCAGCCTGATCCGAGTCACCCGGCGCGAGTACGTGCGCGCGACCAAGGTCCCCGCAGACTTCATGGCCGAAGCGACGGTCCACAGCGCCGAGACCTACGACGTCTGGACCCGCGCTCGGCCTGCCAATGACTTCGCGACCATGGTCCCCCTACTGGAGAAGACCCTGGAACTGAGCCGCCGCTACGCAGACTTCTTTCCGGGCTACGAACACATCGCCGATCCGCTGATCGATCGCCACGACGGCGGCATGACGGTGGCCCAAATCCGCCCTCTCTTCGCAACCCTGCGCCAGGCGCTGACGCCCATGGTCGAGACTATCTGCGCCCGGGAGCCGGTGGACGATAGCTTTCTCAACCGCCATTATCCGACCCAGGCCCAGTGGGACTTCGGCCTGAACGTGATCCGCCAGTTCGGATATGACTTCAACCGCGGTCGCCAGGACCAGTCTGCACACCCCTTCACCACCTCCTTCTCCATCGGCGACGTGCGCATCACCACCCGCATCGACGAAGAGAACCTGGCCGAGGCCCTCTTTGGCACCCTCCACGAGTGCGGGCACGCCCTCTATGAGCAGGGTGTGGACCCCATGTTCGAGGCTACGCCCCTGGCTGGCGGGACCTCGTCCGGCGTCCACGAGAGCCAATCCCGTCTGTGGGAGAACATCGTGGGCCGGGGGCGACGTTTCTGGCGGCATTACTACGCACCCCTCCAGGCCGTCTTCCCGGAGCAACTGGGAGACGTGGCGGAGGAAGACTTTTATCGCGCCGTCAACAAGGTGCAGCGCTCTCTCATCCGCACCGACGCCGATGAAGTGACGTACAACCTGCACGTCATCATCCGTTTCGAGTTGGAACTGGATCTGCTGGAGGGTAAGCTGGCCGTGGCCGATCTGGCCGAGGCTTGGCGCACCCGCTATGCTGAGTATCTGGGCGTCTCGCCACCCAACGACCGAGACGGCGTCTTGCAGGATGTACACTGGTATGGCGGGTTCATCGGCGGTGGTTTCCAGGGCTACACGTTGGGGAATATCATGGCGTCTCAGTTCTATGCCTGCGCTCTGGAGGATCATCCCGAGATCCCAGATCAGATCGAGGCTGGCGAGTTCGACACGCTGCATACGTGGCTGCGCGAGCACATCTATCGCCATGGTAGCAAGTTCACCGCCGGCGAACTGCTGGAACGGGTTGTGGGCGGACCGATGACGCTGGAGCCGTATCTGGCCTATTTACAGGAGAAGTTTGGTAGCGGATAGGGGGAACGGATTGAGGGGAACGGGTAGGGGTTGGCCCTATCCGTTCCCTCCTCACACCGACCAATGGTGCTCCATGCTGCGGACGGTCAGAGCGTAGGATTCTTCGATCATATCGATGATGGCTTCGGTGGGGATGGAACCGTCCAGCGTCACCGTGTTCCAGTGGCGCTTGTTCATGTAGACGCCGGGCCGAACCGCGTGATACATGCCGCGCAGGAGCGAGGCTCGCTCCGGATCACAGCGCAGGGTGAGGCGTAATGGCGAATCGCCCTGGGTGATCAACGCGAAAACCTGGCCGTTGATGCGATAGGTCAGAGTCTGAGAACCAAAAGGCGCGCTTTCCACCGCATTGGCTTTGGCAAGCAAATAGGCTCGAACGGCTTCCATGTTCATGATCGACTTCCGTACTGACCGTGTGACAAGTGCGAAGGGATTGACTGTGCGCCATCACAATAACAAGCCCATGTGCTGATTCTGTTCCTGATGTTCCGGGATTGAATTGCGAGTGAATTCCGAAGGGCCGGATAATTTTTCAGAGAAAAGACGAATAGAACGCGGAAACGCCGGATTGGGCGGATCTGCACGGATAAAAGCAGAAAGAAATGGGTGCGTCCTAAATGAGTTGGGTCTGCATCACCTTCCAGGAAGCTCGGAGTTTCCTGGAAGGTTGACGAGCGACCGTCGCTAACTCATTTAGGACGCACCCGAAAGAAATCAGCGAGGATCCGCCCAATCCTGCGTTTCCGCGTTCCATCCAAAAAGGAGATTTTCATGAGTGACAACCTACGCTGGGCATTGCTGTCGACCGCCAACATCAACCAGGCGCTGATCGAGCCGATCCGGCAGGGGCCGCGTAGCGAACTGGCGGCAGTAGCCAGCCGCAACCCTGAAACCGCCCAGGCCTATGCCGACGAGTGGAGCATTCCCAAGGCTTATGGCAGCTACGAAGCCTTGCTCGCTGACCCGGAGATCGACGTCATCTACAACCCTCTGCCCAATAGCCTGCACGCTGAGTGGACCATCCGCGCCGCGGAGGCGGGCAAGCACGTGCTGTGTGAAAAGCCCATCGTACTCAGCCTGGAAGAGCTGGACCGGGTGGAGGCTGCGGCCAGGGACAACGGCGTCACCATTTTCGAAGCCTTCATGTACCTGCACCATCCCCAAACCCGGACCGTCCAGGAGATGGTGCGTAGTGGCGAGATGGGACCCCTGCGCCAGATCAACAGTTGGTTCAACTACTACCTGCCGCCGGGCGGCAACATCCGCCTCTTCCCGGACCTGGGCGGCGGCTCCCTGTGGGACGTGGGCGTCTATCCCAACAGCTTGGCCATCGTCATGGCCGGCGGCCGCGCGCCCGTGGAGGTATGGGGCCAGCAGGTGACCGCGGAGAATGGCGTGGAGGTGATCTTCACCGGGCAGATGCGCTTCGAGAACGGCGCGGTGGCCCAGATCGAGTCCGCGTTCCGCACCCCCTTCCGCCAAGGCGCGCAGGTGGTGGGCGAGCAGACCGCGGTCTGGATCGACGAACCGTGGAAGCCGGGTTCAGAAGGTGACGACAGCCGCATCGTCATCACCCATGCCGACGAGAGCGAAGAGACTGTGGTCTTCCCCGCGCCCAGCCCCTACCTCTGCGAAGTAGAGGCCATGGAGGCGTGCGTGCTCGACGGCGCGGACCCGGTGGTCCCCTTGAGTCTCAGCCGGGAATTCCTGCGCACCATCCTCGCTTTGTACGAATCGGCCCGCAGCGGCCGGCCGGTCATGGTTTAATAGATCGTGGATTGAGCGGATTGGGTGGATCTTCACGGATTGTTCAAAAAAATTCGGGAGAATCCGTCCACTCCGCCTATTTCGTGGTCCATCAAAATTCGACGCGCCAAAACCGTTTCGTTTATATTGGAATAGTGGTATCACCTCAATATTTCGGGGCAGAGTGCGTCGCACTGACCCAATACAGGCCGAATTTCCCCGATACGCCCGGTCAGTGCGATGGACTTCCCCGGTTTATTGAGCAGATACGAATAGTGCGCGCAAACTTGTGGTTGTTCTCTGGCATGCACACGGTATGGAAGTGTGAGCGGTTTCAACAAACCCAATTCGTTCGATTGTTAGAAAGGAGATTGCAGGTGATCAAAGAGTTTCGCGATTTCATTAGTCGGGGCAGCGTCATGGATCTGGCCGTAGCCGTCATCATTGGCGGGGCGTTCACCGCTATCGTCACTTCGCTGGTGGATGACATCATCATGCCGTTGATTGGCGCACTATTCGGCGGGCTGGATTTTACCAGCCTCGCGTTCCAGATCGGGGATTCGACAATCGCCTATGGTAATTTCATCCAGGCGACCGTCAATTTTCTGCTCATCGCATTGGCTATTTTCTTCATGATCAAAGGCATTAACCGGGCCCAGACCATGGTCGAGGAGGAACAGGAGGAAGAGGCCGCCGCACCGCCAGAACCGTCTGAAGAAGTTAAATTGTTGGCGGAAATTCGGGATTTGCTGCAGAAGTGAGGGTAGGGCATAGACTGCGGATTGAGCGGACTAGGCGGACGTACACGGATTTTTTAAAGAATCCGGTTTTGTTCCACCCAACCTGCCCAATCCGTAGTCTATTGGCCATCCTAAAACGTCAAATCGATCTACTGCGAACTCTCCAACATGCCGACCACGGCGTCACCGGGCACGAACATGGCGTTTTCAGGAGCGGGAATTTCGCCCACGTCATTGAAGTCGCTGTGTGCGGTCGAAGCGTTGAAGCCGATGAAGGTGCTGGCGCCGGCCGGCGGGGCCGGGACTGCGCCGGTCATGGAAAGCATACCCATGAGGCTACTTAGATCCCACTCGAAGGTGGATTCTTCCAGCAGGGTGTAGCCGCTGTCCAGGCTGACATACTGAGTACTGCCTGCATTCAGGCCGCCGGCCAGCATGGGACCGATCATGGGCATGAACATTTGAATTTGAGCCAGATCACTTTCGCTGATGGACCCCTGGCCAGACGCCTCCACCTGGTCGATGACGAACTGAAGAAATTCAGGGCTGGTCAGGAAGCCAGCGAAATCGATGGTGGTGTCGAAAACCATCACGTCCTCACCGTCCAGCGTATCTTCGCTCGCGGTGACATCCATATAATCGCCGAGCAGCGCTACCTTGGCTTTCGGGCTGGCCAGGGCCATGGCTTGGCCAGCCGGGGCTAAGGAGGAGGCGTCCGTTTCCAAATTCATCTGCGAGAAGGCGTATTCCAGCACCGGCCCTAGTTCAGTGCCGACCCAGCCAGACATCTCGCCCATCTCCGGCACGATCGCCGAAAGATCGTCCAAGTTGATGTAGCCTTCGCCGCCGGTGATTACGAAACGCAGGGTCATAGATTCAGGGATCGGATAGCCAACCTCAGCCGAGAGCAGGTCTGCTAATTCGCTGTTGAGGTTGATCTCAATCATCTGAGCGGTATCGATGCCGTTCACTACCGCCGTGACCATTTCCTGGAGGGCGGTTTGGTCTTCCATCGCCGCCAGATAATCCTCAGGCTGCATGGCCTTCAGTTCTGCCTGAAGCGCCTCATCGACGATGAAGGAGCCGGTCTCGGTGATATCGCCAGCGATTTCATCGAAAGGGGTTTCGGGGATTCCGCTAATGTCAAAGTCGAAATACGAGACATAGCTGGCTTCGGTCAGATCGGCCATCATCGCCGCCGATTCTTCCAATAGGGCGCAATCGTCATCACTCAGATTGCCACAGAAGACGGCCGGCGGATCGCCTGCATCCTGGGCGAATACAGTAGCGGTGGGAACCGCGAAAACAAACAAGGCCAGCAAAAGAGACATCAGGGTTCGCATAGTGCGACTTTCTCCTTTCGGATAGGTGGTTTAAAACTGTTAGTGAGTAGTAAAAATGGGTAGAACAAATGAACAAACGCTGATTGGAGGATGACGAACAACATCGCTTGTACATCATAGCGACGTCGGCTCCCTAACGCAGCCCAAAGACGAACCGTTCCTTGCAGCGGGCGTGCGCAGCCATTGTACCAAACTCGAACGGGATTGAAAAACGCCGTTTGCGTTGCGTCCAGGCCCGATTTTTGCTCCTTGACAAATATCGCTTTTGTGTCATAATTATAGCGGTTAACTTTAACGATTAAGTTTATCGGATTACCTGAAATCAGATCAATGAAACGGAAGAAGTCCGACTTTTGACAAAAGCCGGATTTCTGCACCCCCGAATGTTGAGCAGACACTTATCTGACGTCACTTTAAGGATCGGTCCTGCTGTGTTTCTAGATGAATCCGCTCTGACTGAAATAGCCATTCTGTTCGAACGTGACCCTCGGCAGGTGGGTGACGTCTATCAAACGTGGCTGAATGATCGCCGGGCGCGCAACCGCCCGGTTACGCCCGATATAAAATTGTTGGCTGCACTTTCCAATCTGTCCACGGCTTCCATTTCGAACTTCCTGCGTAATAAGCCGGGGAGTGTATCCCGGGAGAACATGGTGCGCCTGGCCAGATTGGTGGAACTGGTCGGCTATGTGCCCAGCAGCGCTGCTCAAAGCCTGCGTGGCCGTCACCGTCAGGTTATCGGCGTGGCCGCCCCTCTCTCTAGCATCAGTCCCGATTTTTATTTGGAGATTTTCGCTGGTATCAAGCAGGAAGCCGATCTGCTAGGGTATCGGCAGATCCTTTTCGATGTGACTACGCCCACTTCCCGGGATGATTTCTTTGATTCCATGCCATTTCTAGGGATTGTGGATGGGTTGATCGCGATTGGCCTGCACATCGATGATTCCCGCCTGCGCATTCTGGAACGACAACAGTTGCCGGTGGTGGCCGTCCACAACCGGCTTTCCCATCCCCCTGTGGCGGCCAATGTCCTGCCCGCCAGCGAACACGCGCTTCAGAACCTCATCGACCAGCATCTGATCCGCCAACACGGGTACCGGCGGCTGGCTCTGGTCACCCTGGACCCTTCTAATCCCCTCAAGATGGGTGATGCCGAACGCAAGGACTGGACTCGCCAGGCGCGTATCGACGCCTATCGCAATGCGTTGGCCGCCAACGGTCTGCCGCTGGATGAATCCCTGATCTTTACGGCTGCGGAGCATTCCTTTGTGGAGGGCTACCAGGTTTTTGACCGAATTTACGCCTTTGACCAATCGTTGCCGCCTGCCGAGCGTATCCAGGCCATCGTCTGCACATCGGACACCTTGGCCGCGGCCATCCTCACCACCGCCCGCCGTCGCGATTGGCCCGTGGCTGTGACCGGTTTCGACAACCTGCCCCTGGCCGAACTGCTGGACATCACCACGGTGGAGCAGCGGGCCAGAGACGTGGGACGTCTGGCCTTTCGCCATCTTTATAACGCATTGGTCTACCACAGGCGTACGGGCGAATTCCCACCACTTGTGGAGGAGAGCGTGGACATGCGGGTGGTGGTGCGTTCGTCATGCGGCTGTGCGCCGTAGCGGCCTTGCCTGAGATTGGGTGTAACGATTGAAGTCCGGAGGAGATGAAATGGATGGTGCTGATTTTCGTTTCGCCGTTTACTTGATTCCGCCCTATCCAGTGGCCCGCTCTGTGGTGGAGGTTCACCGGATGTTGCGTAAGCAGTTCGGCTTCACCGCGGCCGAGCGTTTTCAGGCGCATATCACGCTCAAGGGTTTTTTCAAGAAGACGGAGGAGCCATCCGCTGAGTTGGTTGCACGGCTGGATCGGCTCTTTGCCCGCCAGCGTCCGTTCCCTGTTCACTTCAACGGCTATCACATTGATGACGTGGGCATCGGATTGAATGTGAATGAGATCGACGGGCAAACGAACGAGGCCCTGGCTACGCTGCGGGCGGGGATTGTGGATGTCGTGCAGCCCTGGATCGCCCCCGACTGTGATTTCGTGGCAGCGGACCTGGGCAATCCATTTCGCGGCCATATGACCTTGGCTTTCCGGGACATTCCCCTGGAGTTGCAGACTGATGTGTTGGATTATCTGGCTGACGCCCCCCTGCCCACCGAGCCGTTCACAGCGCGCACGTTCCACTATCTGGCTTTCTACAGCCAGGATTGGGCTGGCCCTTGGTGGGAAACGTTGACGTGGCGGCTGTTGCGGTCGTGGGTGGTTGAAGGTTGAAGGTTGAGGATTGGAGGTTGGGGAGATTGAGGAGATTGAGGAGATTGGAGATTGAGAAGAGTGGGGAGATTGGTATGGTCCCAATTTTCAATCTTTAATCTTCAATTTCCAATCTTCAATTTTACAATATACCATTCGTTTGTAGTCAGTACC
>Ga0114931_10010092_pt1 | contig 11264 bp, 6 predicted proteins | sample 2SBtaG_FD_89579 | JGI IMG/M metagenome (GOLD analysis project Ga0114931, IMG submission 89579) | Deep subsurface microbial communities from Kolumbo volcano to uncover new lineages of life (NeLLi) - 2SBTROV14_V59a metaG | ecosystem: Environmental > Aquatic > Marine > Volcanic | place: Kolumbo...
CCCGCTCGACCAACGCTTCGTACTGAGTTCGGCTCAAAGCGCCTCGGTCGTCGCGGCCAAACGCGCTGCCACTTGCGGTCCAGGTCGACGCCCCCTCCGCCGCGTCTGGACACCACGAAAAATCAATCGTCGGCAGCGTCGAGCCGTCCCCAACGACCCACCACCGCCGAGACACATGGTCAAACACATACGCGCCTTCGCAGCGTCGCAAGCATGCCTCGGGCCAGCCCCGATCGTCCACAGGCGTTTGGTCGCTTCGCCCTCTCGCCGTCGGCTCCAGCCCTCGCCCCGCCTCGTAGCCAATCCAACCGATCCACCCCGCACGAAACGCCGGCTCATCAGGCCCTCGAACCGCCCCCCGCCGAGGCGCCGCCGTCAAAGCCGCCTCCACCTCGCACAGCGTGGTCAGCGTCTCGCCAGGCGCCGCCAGTATGGACCATCGGGACCATTTGCCGCCCCCGTCGCCGCTGACCAACGCCGCCAGTGGGCGATCAGCAGGCCAACAGGCGATCACGTCCGCCACGCTCGCCGACCAATCAATCGGCATCGCGGATTCTGACTGTCCTGTTCCACTATTCATCGTCCGCCAGTATAGAAACGCGCCGCCTCAGGGCCCCCCGTCTTCCACACCTGCAATCTCCCAAGAGAGCGATACACTCTCTTTCCCGCGTTTCACACGCCCGGACCGATCCACATCCATCCCATCGTTCGAGAGAAGAAAGCCGATTTACATCATGGCGACCAAACGCACCACCCGCTCGCGAAAGAAATCGTCCGTTCGCAAGAAAACCCGGCGCACCGTTTCGAAAAAGCGCTCAACCACCAAGGCATTCGCGGCCACAAAGAACCGCCCCGCCTCACGTAAAAAAGTGGTCCAAAAGAAAACCGCCACCAAGAAAAAGGCCCGACCCACCAGCGCCGCCCGAGGCAAGGCCACAGCCAAATCCATCCGAAAAATTCCGACGAAGAAAAAGAAAACCACCCACTCGCGTGCGGGCGCCGGCGCCATGGTCTACCGATTCAGCGCCTCGCGCACCGACGGTGACGACTCCATGAAAGCCCTCCTCGGCGGCAAAGGCGCCAACCTCGCCCAAATGAGCCGCATCGGCCTGCCCGTCCCGCCCGGCTTCACCATCACCACCGCCGTCTGCGCCAACTACATCGCCGCTGGCGGCAAACTCCCCGCCACACTCATGAAAAACGTGCGCACGCGCATCAAAAGCCTCCAGCGCGACACCGGCAAAAACTTCGGCGATTCTCACAACCCCCTGCTCGTCTCCGTCCGCTCAGGCGCCGCCGTCTCCATGCCCGGCATGATGGACACCGTCCTCAACCTCGGCCTCAACGACGTCTCCGTCGAGGGCCTCGCCGACCTCACCAACAACCCGCGCTTCGCCTACGACGCCTACCGCCGGCTCATCAACATGTTCGGCGATGTTGTCATGGGCGTCGACCACCACCATTTCGAAGAGGCGTTCGACACCATCAAACGTCGGCACAACGCCGACAGCGATACCGATGTTCCTGCCCAAGGCATGAAAGAGCTCTGCGACGCGTACAAACTCGTCTACCAGGGGCACGTCGGAAGGCCCTTCCCCCAAGACCCGTTCGAACAACTCCAGCACGCCATCGAAGCGGTCTTCAAAAGCTGGAACACCCCGCGCGCAATCCGCTATCGGCAGATCAACTCCATCACCGGCCTTCGCGGCACCGCTGTCAACGTCCAGACCATGGTCTTCGGCAACATGGGCGACGACTCGGGCACCGGCGTCGCCTTCACACGCAATCCCTCGACTGGCGAAAACACCTTCTTCGGCGAATTCCTGATCAACGCTCAGGGCGAAGACGTCGTCGCCGGCATCCGCACCCCCAAACCCATCGCCGACATGCCCGCCTGGAATCGCACGGTCTACAAACAACTCCTCGTAGTCAAAAAAACACTCGAACATCACTACCGCGACATGCAGGACATCGAGTTCACCATCGAGCGGGGCGAGCTGTTCATGCTCCAAACACGCACCGGCAAGCGCACCGGTTTCGCCGCCGTCCGCGCCGCATGCGACATGGTCAAAGAAAAACTGATCTCGATCGACGACGCCCTCACGCGCATCCCCGCCGCCGACCTCATCCAACTGCTGCTGCCCCGCTTTGACGAAACAGCCAAGAAAAACACCGGCGTGCTCTGCGCCGGCCTGCCCGCCGCGCCCGGCGTCGCCGTCGGCAAACCCGCCTTTAGCGCCGAAGAAGCCGTCGATCGCACAGCCGCCGGCGAGAGCGTCGTCCTCGTGCGAAAAGAGACGTCACCCGAAGACATCGACGGCATGCACTCGGCCATCGGCATCCTCACCTCGACCGGAGGCATGACCTCCCACGCCGCGGTCGTCGCCCGGGGCTGGGGCAAGTGCTGCGTCGCAGGCGTCGGCGCGATGCACATCGACGCTGCAAAAGGCGTCTTTTCCGTCAACAACCAGACCTTCGGCCGCGACGACGTGATCTCGCTCGACGGCTCAACCGGCGAAGTCATGGTCGGCGCCGTCGACACACGCGACCCCGAACTGTCCGGCGATTTCTCCAAGATCATGAAATGGGCGGACCAGCGCCGAACCCTCGGCGTCCGCACCAACGCCGATACCCCCGCCGACGCCCAGCGCGCCCGGTCCTTCGGCGCCCAAGGCATCGGCCTGTGCCGAACCGAACACATGTTCTTCCAAACCGAACGCATCGCCTCGATGCGCGAAATGATCCTCGCCCAGGATGAACCCCATCGCCGACAGGCCCTCGCCAAACTCTTGCCCTACCAGCGCGACGACTTCGTCGGCATCTTCACCGCGATGGACAACCTCCCCGTCACGATCCGCCTGGTCGACCCGCCGCTGCACGAGTTTCTTCCCCACGACGAGCCCACCCAACGCGACCTCGCCAAACGCATGGGCATCCCCTTCGAGGACGTCCAGCGTCGCGTCAACGCGCTGCACGAAGCCAACCCCATGCTGGGCCATCGCGGCTGCCGACTCGCTGTCACCTATCCCGAAATCCTCGAAATGCAGGTGACGGCGATCGTTGAGGCGACGATCCAATGCCTCGAAAAAGGCGTCCGCGCCAAACCCGAAATCATGATCCCACTCGTCGGCGTCGTCAAAGAGTTCACACTCTTGCGCACAATCGCCGAACAAACCATCGCCTGCGTGAAAAAAGCCGCTGGCTTCAAACGAAAACTCAACATCCCCATCGGCGCCATGATCGAAATCCCCCGCGCCTGCCTCGTCGCCGGGCAGATCGCTCGCCACGCCGACTTCTTCTCCTTCGGCACCAACGACCTCACCCAACTCACCTTCGGCTACAGCCGAGACGACGTCAACACGTTTCTACCCGACTACATCGAACAAGAAATCCTCGAACGCGACCCATTCCAAAGCATCGACACCGTCGGCGTCGGTCGGCTCGTCAAAGGCGCCGTTTACGAAGGTCGCCCCGCCAATCTCACACTCAAAATCGGCGTCTGCGGCGAGCACGGCGGCGACCCCGACTCCATCGCTTTCTTCCACTCCGTCGGCCTCAACTACGTCTCCTGCTCGCCCTTCCGCGTCCCCATCGCACGCCTCGCCGCCGCCCAAGCCGCGATCAACAACCAATAAACCAGATTCCTCCGACCCCCTCTCCCGCTGGGAGAGGGTTGGGGTGAGGGGCTCTCGGTTGAATATATATTTTTGCTCACACAACCACACAACACAGAGAGCGGCGCCACCCCGGAACAACTCGCGTGCGCTCAATCATCGCCTGTCGGATGCGCAACGATCGGTTTGCGGTCCGCCGCGACAATGTCCAGCCGCCGCACCGTCGCATCGGTCGGCGCTTCGGCCAGCGCCTTTGGATCCGCCTCGATCTCGTCGGCGATCCGCTCCATCACCGCCACAAAGTGATCCAGCGTCTCGAGCGACTCCGTCTCTGTGGGCTCAACCATCAAACAATCGTGCACCGGCCAGTGCATCGTCGGCGGATGCACGCCGTAGTCGATCATGCGTTTGGCGATGTCCAACAGCGTCACGCCATGGTCCAGTAGTTGTCGAGGCACCGTCACAAACTCGTGGGCGCAAAACCGCCCCGACGCCGGGTCAAAGTAAGGCATTTCGTAGCGGTCCCGAAGCTTCATCGCCAGGTAGTTGGCGCTCAAAACCGACTGTTCGGCAACACCCCGCAGCCCCGCCGGCCCGCACGCCCGCAGGTACGTCCAGCAGCGCACCAATACGCCGAACTGCCCGATGAACGACCGCACCTTGCCGATCGACTTGGGTCGCTCGTAATCGAGTGAATACACACCGCCAGACTCCGTCACCTGCGGCAGCGGCAGGTACGGCGCTAAAAAATCGCGCACCACAATCGGCCCGGCGCCGGGGCCGCCGCAACCGTGAGGCGTCGAAAATGTTTTGTGCGTGTTGTAGTGCATCGCGTCGGCGCCAAAATCGCCAGGCCGTGTCTTGCCCAAAACCGCGTTCATGTTGGCGCCATCGAGATACACCAGCGCCCCGGCGTCGTGCACGCATTTCGAAATCTCCTCGATCTGCCGATCGAACAGGCCCGCCGTGTTGGGATTCGTAATCATCAGCGCCATGATCGTCTCGGCGCCCTGTTCCTCGATCACCCGTTTGAGATCGTCGACGTCGGTGTACCCGTCGGGCGCCTGGACCGCGATCGCCTCGGCGCCGCACATCGTGCACGACGCGGAGTTGGTCCCGTGCGCATTGGAGAGCGTCAGCACCTTGGTCCGCTCGGGCTGGCCGCGATCCTTGAAATACGCGCGAATCACCTTGAGCGCCGTGTATTCCCCGTGCGCCCCGGCCGCCGGCGCTAAAGACGCCTCGTCAAGCCCGGCGATTTCCTCAAGAAACGTCTTTGTTTCGTAAAGAATCTTGAGCGCGCCTTGAATGTCTTTGTCGTCCTGCAGCGGGTGCACACTCGTAAATCCCTCCAATGCCGCGGCGTGTTCGTTGATCCGCGGGTTGTACTTCATCGTGCACGAGCCGAGCGGATAAAACTCGCCATCAATCGAAAAGTTGCGCTGCGACAGATGCGTGTAGTGCCGAACCACCTGCAGCGTGCCGACCTCCGGCCAGTTCGGCGAATCGCCCGCAAGCGAATCGGGAATCGGCGTCGGCGCCACGTCCAAATCAGGCAGCGTCAGAGCGATAGCGCCTTGCGACGTCTTCTCGAAAATCAACGGCTCAACCGGACGCTCGCGGCGCGATTGCGGCCTGGACGTAAACGATTCATCAGAAACGGTCATATCTTTGGGCTCTATGGTTGGGGATGTGGTGGTCGTCATCGCTTTTCTCTCTCCGAAATAATCACGGCTTCTTCGACGCGGGCGCGTCGGACGTTTCGCCCGCCGCCAGGAGACGCGCCATCAAACCGGGGTCGTCAGGCAACATCTTGGACGCGGGCAACCGCCGAAGCGTCTCTTTCCAATCGCCTTTGGTGTCTTTGAACGCGGTCGCCAGATGGGGCAGCGCCTCGGCGACCATGCCCGCATTGGCCAGCGACACGCCCGTCCAGAACGACATCTCCGCAACCTGTGGCGCCAACTCAAGCGCCGCGGCGTATTCCTTCATCGCGCCCGCGGTGTCGTCGTGCTCGATCGCCAGGTCGCCGGCGTTCATGTGCTGGTAGGCGTGGTGCAATGTGAGAATCCGCCGCATTTCGACGATTGGATCGGGGTTGTCTTCGATGCGCAAATCGACGAGGCGGTCCGTCGCCGGGCTGCCCGTGGGTTTGGCTGCGACGACGAGAATCGCGGCGGACTGGCGGCCTCGAATGTCGCCGCCTTCACGCTGCGCTCCTTCGAGCGCCGCCATCAATCGCTCGGACAGTTCGCCCGTCGCCGATTCAAACGCGGCGGCCATCGCCTCGGGCACGGTCGAGGGCCCCATCAGGTTCGACTGCACCGAATAGACCGTGCCGTCGGCGAGCTTTCCCGTCTTGTGTCCGGCGTGGGCGATCGCCAGTTTGCCGGTGTGGACCGCGACATCGCCGTGCGCGTCGACCATTGCGACCTGCCGATATTCAACGCCTGGGTCCACCTCTTTGAGCGCATCGAGCGCCGCTGTTGCGCTCTTGCCACCCGCCATAAGGTCGAGCCCGAGCGGCCCGTAGCTCACTTCGACCAAGCTCTGCGTCGCCACGGCGCCGACGCCCGCCTGCGCCCAGGGCACCGCCGTCCCCACGCTGAACCAATGGCTCTGCACCGCCACGCCGAACTGCCCCGTTGTGCCGTCGCGCACGACGATCGAGTACGTTGCGACCGGCCTGCTGGGCACGCGTTGTCCAAACGACGCCGGGATGATCGACGCCGATCGCTCCGCCATCGCCGCACAGCCCGTCAACATCGCAGCGACCAACACCGCGGCGGCGGCGCCGAAGAACGCCCCAACGCACGCGCCAAAGTCGGCTCTTTTCGTTTTCGTAGTTCGCATGAATCATCTCCGGTTTGAGAAATCAAGCACGACGCTCGAGCGACTCGATCAGCCGATCCATCTCGGCGGCGGTTCGTTTTTCGGTGACGCTGACGAGCAGGTCGCGCTCGTCGCCGACGCGGTCCATGTTGGCGCCGGACAAGTCCACCCCCGCCGCCAGACCGTCGGCTTTGGCGGCCTCGATAATTGTCCGTGCGCTTTTGGGACAGACCACCACGAACTCATGGAAAATCTCACCCTCGTATTTCAGTGAATACCCGGGCAGCGCCGCGATCCGCCTGGCCAGATCATGCGCCTTGTGCCAGCATTGCTCGGCGACGCCGCGAATCCCGCCCGGCCCCATCGCGGTCATGTACATCGTCGCCCGCAGCGCCAAAAGCCCCTGATTCGTGCAGATGTTGCTCGTCGCGCGGGCGCCTCGGATGTGCTGTTCGCGGGTTTGCAGGACGAGTGAAAACGCGCGCCGACCCTCGATGTCCTCCGCCTGGCCGACCAATCGCCCCGGCATCTTGCGCAGAAACTTTTTCTTCGCAGCGAACAAGCCAAGGTACGGTCCGCCCAATTGCATCGGAATGCCCAGCGGCTGCCCTTCGCCCGTCGCGATATCCGCCCCGCAGGCGCCCGGCGTTTTGAGCAGGGCGCAGGCGATCGGATTGAACACGCCAATCGCCAGCGGCTCGGCGCCCGCGCTCGTCGTCTCTTTGGCCGCGCCGAAACACGCCGACCAATCTTCGATCACGCCAAACAAATTCGGCGACTGCACAATCACGCACGCGGTGTCGTCGTCCGTCGCCGCCGCTATATCCGCAGGCGACGTCACCCCGGTTTTCGCAGAGACAGGAATCTCAATCAACTCCGCCCGGAGATCTTCGAGGTACGTCCGCAGCACGCGCCGCGTATCAGGATGCGCGGCCGCCGAGACGAGCACGCGTTGTTTGCCCGTCACGTTGAGCGCGAGAATCGCCGCCTCGGCGACGGCGGTCGCGCCCTCGTACATTGACGCATTGGCGATATCCATGCCCGTCAGCCGCGCGATCTGCGTTTGAAACTCGAAGAACGCCTGGAGCGACCCTTGCGACGCCTCGGCCTGGTACGGCGTGTAAGCGGTCAAAAACTCGCCGCGCGAAATCATCGCGTCGATGAACGTGGGCACGAAATGGTCGTACACTCCGCCGCCCATGAAACACACCCGCTCGGCGGCGCCTTGGTTCATGCCGGCGAGTTTCGCCAGATCGCGCTGCAGCTCCAACTCCGACGCGGCGGCGGGCAGCTTCAGATCGCCTTTGAACCGCGATGTTTGGGGTATTGCATCGAACAGCGAATCGATCGAATCGACGCCGATCGCATCGAGCATCGTCTGACGCTGCTGGGGCGTGACGGATACATAGTTCATGACGTTTCAAACTCTCCAAAAATGAAAAGGAATCGGCGCCCGGTGGCCCATCACGCCATCGAATCGAACGCCAACCTCGCCCACAGAGTATCCTTCAAGCAGTATATTCGCTTTGCACGGCGCAACCGCCTGCGCCGACGACCACCGACTTCGGGGATCACCCAATGACCGCATCGCAACACACCCATCGTTCCGCCCGCATTGGCGGCTTGCTTTCACTGGGCCTGCTCCTGGCTTCGGCGCTGACCGTCGCCATTGGCTGCGCCAACTCGGCCTCCTCCACCCGCGCCTCGGCGCCGACCAGCTCGGGCATGGCCCCGGCGTCGCGTTCGGCCGCCGCCCCATCGACCGTCGCCACCGATGACGATCAGTCCCCAGGCGACGTCTTCACCTTCGCCGACTCCCCCATCGCCGCCGTCCTCAACGACTTGGGCGACGACGCCAAGGCGTACCACGCCCACGTCACCACGCTGAGCGACCCGTTCTTCGGCGGTCGCCAGCCGGGGACCCACGGCTTCGAAGTCGCCAGCGACTACATCGAGTTCTACTTCAAATCCTTCGGCCTCGAACCCGCCTTCGAGCAGTACACCACGTCCGCCACAGGCGCTGACGAAATCCTTGAACCAAGCTACACACAGCCGTTCACCGTGCCCGGCAAGGTTCGCATCGACAAGGCGCAGTTTTCATGGAACACGCCAAATGCATCAGCGACACTCACGCCTGAAACAGATTTCGACCCCATGCCCTTTACAGACTCTGGCCAAGTCTCGGGCCCCGTCGAGTTCATCGGCTACGGCATCGAGTCCGGGCCCGACAACTACACCAGCTTTCCCGCCGACACCGACCTCACCGGCAAGATCGCGCTGGTCCTCCGCTTTGAGCCGATGGACTCTCGCGGCAAGAGCCTCTGGGCCAAGACCGGCCGATGGTCCCGCAACGCCGGCCTGGTCCCCAAGATTCGCGCCGCGACCGACCGAGGCGCCGTCGGCGTGATCCTCGTCAATCCGCCCGGCGCCGACGACCCGCGCGCTTCGCAAATCATGAGCGTCCGCGACTCCCGCTTCGGCGGTCAGGGCGACGTCCCCGTCGTCATGATCACCAAAGACGCCGCTGAACGATTGATCATCGACGCCGATGCGCAGGGCCGATCGCTCATGGACCTGCGCAAACTCGCCGACGCGGGAGGGCTGGCGCCCATCGAGTTTTCCGACCTGACGACCTCGATCGACGTCGCGGTCGGCCGCGATGAAATCGCCACCAACAACGTCGGCGCCGTCCTGCCGGGCAAAGGCGCTTTGCGGAACGAATACATCGTCATCGGCGCGCATTTCGACCACCTCGGCATGGGCGCCTATGGCACCCGCTTTCCTGGCAAGCTCCACCCCGGCGCCGACGACAACGCCTCAGGAACGTCGGGCGTATTGCTCGCCGCTGAAAAACTCTCGACCGTCTACGCCGATCTCAAGCCCGGCGTCGACGCCCGCTCCATTCTCTTCCTGACTTTCAGCGCCGAGGAAATGGGCCTGCTGGGCTCGAAGCATTTCGTCGAAGACCCGCCCATCGCGCTTTCGCAGATCGACGCCATGCTCAACATGGACATGATCGGTCGACTGCGCAACGGCGATCTCGAAATCCTCGGTGTCGGCGCCGGCGCCCAGTTTGAATCAACCCTCAACACCGACGCCCGCGACACCGGCCTTCACCTCAAACTCAGCGCGTTGCCCGGCGGCCGCTCCGACCACGCCTCGTTCATCGACCAGGGCGTCCCCGCCGTCGCGTTCTTCAGCGGCTTTCACAGCGACTACCACGCCCCGGGCGACGTCGGTTCCAAGATCAGTACGAAAGGCGCCGTCCGTGTCGTCGATCTGGTCTCGGCCGTGGCGTTCGATCTGGCGACCCGCCCGCAGCGCATCACGTTCACGAAAGAAAAAACCGCCGACGCCCCCGCAACGCCTCGCATGAACATCACCGTTCGCCTCGGTGTCGCGCCCGGCAACTACGCCGACGAAACCGCCGGAGTGTTGGTCGGCGCGGTCTACGACGACACCAGCGCCGCTCTCGCTGGTGTGAAAAAGGGCGATCGCATCATTCGATGGAACGGCGAAGAGCTGCTCGACGTGCAAGGCATGATGAAGCAGCTCGCCGCCGCCAAACCGGGCGACGTCGCCCGCGTGGTGGTCGAACGCAACGGCAAAGAAGTGACACTCAACGTGACGCTCCAGGCCCGCCCCGGCGCGGACTGATTCTCGATCGCCGGCCCGATGTTCGCCTCCGATAACGCGGCGATTGCTTCAATCCGCACAGTCTCTTTTGTTTTTGCGCGCGGCCTGAAGCGTCGAGGATCAACGCTGCGATCCGTCCGATCCTTGCTTCTATGAAGCGACGAAAAAGCCCGTTGAAAGCCGGTATGATGCTGCTCGGTTTGTGCCTGACGCTCTGGCGTCTGCCTGCGGTGATCGACGCGCTTGAATCAACTCACGAAGCCGGTGGCTCGCCGACGCAATCGTTCGTCGCGGCAATGAGCGCCGCGACCGGCATGAAAATGCCCGGCGCGATCGCTGGGACCGAGGAGGAAGCGTCGTCCTCGGAATCATCCTCTCAGCCATCCATTATCGCCGCAGGAGGCAAGTCGCTGACCGACGCCCAGCGCGCCCGGCTCCTGCGTCAAGCCCACGCGATGGCGCCTTTACCGCTGGATGGCTCGGCCAGAAAACAGACCTCAACTCAAAAATCAAAGTCGCAAAATAAAGCCGACCCAACAGCGCCAGCTGCGCCGACCGACGACATGCAAAAACAACTTCAACAAGCGCTCCAAGCCCTGACCCACAACTGATCGTTGGCTTCCACTCCCTTCTCCCACCGGGAGAGGCCCGGGGTGAGGCGTCGGAGTTCTACCAAGCTTTGGACACTCAACTCCACAACTCGGTGAGCTGCGCCACCCCGGAGCGACCCCTCGCACGCGCTGAGGGCATTGGTTCTGGACGCGTTGAGTGGAGGTTGACACGAACCTTTTGCGTTTCTTTTTTTTAGCGATCTAGACCGAGGCTCGAGCGTTTTTCTTCCCACTCGCGTTGTTCGCGGGTGTTTTTGGTCGCCAGTTTGTCGGCGCCCGATCGGATCGCCTCGACCTCGAGCCGCGTCAGCGACACCGCGCCCATGCGATAATCGCGGAACGCCTCGACGGTCATCGGCACGATCGGCTCGACGAGCCTCAGCATCGCCTCGGCGTAATCTCGAATCTCCTTTTGCGCGTGACTGTCCAGCCGAAGCGACAGAAAATGCAGCAGGTTGTGAAGGTCGATTTTCCAGTACCACTCGGTGTAGACGCTTTGAGGCAGGCCGATGCGGGCCAGCTCCCGCGCCAAGCCTCGTTCGGTCAGCTTGAGATAGTCCTCGTGCAGCGA
>Ga0114931_10010093_pt1 | contig 11264 bp, 6 predicted proteins | sample 2SBtaG_FD_89579 | JGI IMG/M metagenome (GOLD analysis project Ga0114931, IMG submission 89579) | Deep subsurface microbial communities from Kolumbo volcano to uncover new lineages of life (NeLLi) - 2SBTROV14_V59a metaG | ecosystem: Environmental > Aquatic > Marine > Volcanic | place: Kolumbo...
AGTCCAGATCGTCGAGCGCTAGGTAAGAGACTTTCATGTACTCTCTTTTCCCAATTTAGTAGTCGAGAGGGGCAATATAAGTTTTCGGAATAGTGATCGGTATAACCTTCAAATCCAGTAAGCATTTGATCCTCAGGAAGAAGTTCTTTCCAGCCACTCCAAGAGCTTCGGGGGCCATAGCTTCTCTTTGTGAAGCGAAAAATTTCGGCAGAAGGATTAGATAGAAGTTCTCTAATTTTATCGTTAGCTCCTTTTTCTAATACTTCATCAGCGTCAATTGTTAAAATCCATTCTCCACAGGCTTGGCTCTGTGCAAAATTTCTTGCTGCAGCAAAGTCGTTGGTCCATTCAAAGTCAAAAATACGATCTGTAAATTTTTGAGCAACTTGCTTAGTCTTATCCGTTGATCCCGTATCGACGACGATGATTTCATTGCAAATCGATTGCATGGATTCCAAAGCATGTTCGAGAAACTTTTCTTCATTTTTCACAATCATGCAGCCAGAAATGAGATGTCCACTTAAACCTTCCACTACTTCTATTTTAGCGACGCAAATTTAGATGATCGACATAAAAATGAAAATTGACGCCATAACATATTTATTGTTTTGCGGGGCACCAGAATAATTTTGATTCGTCGATTTGCCTCCTGTCCTTGGCTGGTTTCATTTGAAGCGTATTAGCTGCTTTCTGATTCTGCATCTTGATCCTCGCTCTCTGCATTATCCTCGGAAGGCTTATGAACCAGGTAGTCGACGACAATTTCATCAGCTTCCGAATCTAAGCGAAAGCGTACATTTTCTAAAGGATGAGTAACATGATATTTATAACCGAGGATTTCAATCTCTGCACCTTGATGGGCTGTGCCGGTTACTTCTACACATGCAGACCGGTTTCTTAAAACTTTAACTTTCATTTCTTCTTCTTCTTGCAGGAGCGCCTCTTGTTGGCCTTCAAGCTCTTGAAGCCTGGCTAATAGGCTGCCCATCGTTACTGGCTTTTCCTCTCCCTCATTTTCAACGGGAACTGAGTTTTTCAACTTTTCAATCTTATTCGAAATTTTATTCATTTCTTCTCGGCACTTTTCGAGTTCCACATAGATTTTTTGTTCTCGAAGTTCCTGGAGAAATTTTTCTGTCGCATAAGATTTTCCAACTTGCAGCTTCGTTTTTGTAGGTGACTTTGAATTCCCTGCATGTGGAAGGTGAATGAGATTGAGGGCTGACAAAACTCCTCCAACCGCCCGACCCCTTTCATTTTCGATGATAATACTATCATCTGAGTAAATATGAGAGTGATAACATTCTGTGTCGACATGCACTTTGTCTTTGGTGATAATCGTAGCTTGATTAACCATAGTCGTATCGACTGAACCTTCCGCGCGAACGCAAGCCTTAGATCCAATCAATCCTCCCTTAATTATCACTCGCTTTTGTCCATTGATCGTCGCGTCTTCCACAAGACCTTCGACGATTGCATCTCCGTTTGCGCTGACTTCAAAGCCAGATCGAACAGATCCAGACACCTGAACGGCACCTTCATCGTTTCGAATATGTCCAGTGCTATAATCGACATCCGAATTTACGTAAAATATATCGTAGACGGAACAACCGTCTCTACTAATAATAAGAGTTCCGTTTATCGAGGCAGTATATTCATAGCTTGTTTCAGTCTCGACAACTTCAACATTGTCTCTTGCATTAAAACCTAAGGTGTCACCCTGACGAGCTGGGAGGCTTTGTCCAAAGATATCAAAACCGGCAGAACCTTCTGTTGCCTTAGTGACAAGAACGAGCTTCTCTCCCTTTTTAACATTAGTCACAGCCCCTCTTTCTTTATAGTCGATTCGATGCTGGCTTTGTCGTTCCCCCGCATCTTGTTCGTGTTTGATAAGGATGCTTAGAACCTCATCCCTTCCATTTTTGGGGGCCACTCCGAAAATAATGGGCTCGTTTAATAGAGGAGTGTTTGACTTCATAACCTTTTCAACGACCTCTTCAAATCGGTTCATTTCAATCTGGGATTTAAATCCATGATGATCCACAAACTGTAAAAGCACCTCTTCTGTTAAGCCAAATGCCTTCCCTTTGTTCGGTGGGTAAATTGAGAGAGAAGCGCTCAGTTTATCTTCCGCGACCTTGATTGGATCAATCACTTTAAGTTCTTTGTCTTTAAAATCCGCATAGCCAAAGGGGACTAGCTTGGAAAGATAGGATTGTGATTTTACATCAAACTCAATCGAGGAATCTGTTTCAAGTTTTTCGGTGGCTTCTGGAGAGGAGGAGGGAATGCTTTTTCCGAAAACACTTTTTCCTTCCTGACCTTTTGTGGCAGGCGGTAACTTTGCGAGAACTTGTCCAGCTTTAACCAGGTCAAGATGACGTCTTTCGGTGAGTTCCTTTTTGGACATCTCAAGAAGTTGAGACCCAGTGGCGTTGTTAAATGAAATATTCAGTTGAAGCTTTTCTGGTAAACTGTCCTTTGCGGGCAAGCCATTCGCAAAAAGAAAATCTTCGTCCAAAGGTTTTTCATCGTTAGATTTTAAGAAACTTTCAATGGTTGAGTTTTTTACGCCAAATATGATTCCCTGTTCTTTAAGCGCATCGACAATATCTGTAGGTTGAAACTTTTTCCCAAAAACATTTTCTCGACACAGACTTCCCCGAACTTCCATTTCATCGTCTGAGATTTGAAGCGGCCATTCGAGTTGGAACCGATCTCGATCTTCACTAATCCATCCATAACTAGCAGCTCGATAGGAAGTCGCAGTATTTTCTTGTTTTATTTCTTCGATCCCATCACCAAAAGCAACAGAGACGGATCTGCCGGAGCGTGCTGGAATCTTTGTTCCCAGTACATCTGAGCCCTCTTTTCCTTCCGTTGGAGGGTGTAGGATGGCAATACAATCACCCTTTTTGACAAAAGCTTTTTGATTTTCTTTTCCGGGGACTATCCATTTTTTTTCAAGATAGCCATCCTTGCCTTCCTTTTCGGGTTGCCCTTTGGCCACCACGACCGCCGTGAGAGGCATGCCAGTTTTTTCGATTTTTGCGATGGATGTTTGGAGGGCCTTCTCATCAGTTCCAAAGTGTACTCCCTCCTCGGCAAGGCAAGTTTTTACAAAGTCAGGCTCTAATTTTTTTCCGTTGAGCATTTTCGGATAAAAGTCAAAACTTGCCTTCATTCCATCTTTTGAAATTTCTACGAGAGAAGAGAGATTGATCTTATTGTCTTCAAACTTGATGAAGCCTGAAGCCTGAGTTTTGTAAATCTTTTTGTCACCAAGTTTTTCCAATTCAATATTTTTGGAAACTTCTAGGGGGACCTCTCTTCCATCTTTTCCTGGAATAGCCCCTCCCTTGACGTCGGATCCGGCTTGAGCCTTTGTCGGAGGGACAATGCTTCCTAAGATTTGTCCTTTTTTCACGACACCTTCGGTGTTTTTACTAAGTCTTTCGAATCGAGAATCTTTCCCATCTTTTGGCGAGCTAGCTTCGGCTGCGACAATGGTTTTTATGACATTCTTTTCCGATGAGAGTTTTTTAATTTCTTCTAAAAGCTCTTTTGTCAAAAGGTTTGGAACAATCTCCGCTTCTTGCAAAGCTTTTTGTGCGCTTTTCTCATTTATCTTTGTGCCTCTACAGGATTGGCTAGCGAGGACGATTTTGGCTTCAGTAAGATCACGTGAAATACTGACAGGGCTAAGGATTTCGAGTTTATTGTTTTCGAATTGGATTGAACCATAAGTTTTAGCGACGTATTCGTCCTTCTCTTCGGAAGATCGGATTTCAACACCGTTTCCCGCTTCGACAGGAATATCTTTACCTGGCTGCACTTCAATTTCGGTACCAAAAACATCTTTTCCTGCAGAGCCGGTGGTCGCTCGATGCTTTGTGATGAGAACGTCTCCCACCATGGCAAAGGATTTACAATTAGGCTCTTTGCTTTGCTCAAAATGTATTTCACATTTTGCATCTTTTGCTGGAATGGCATCATAACCCTTGGCAATGATAATGTTTTTAAGAATCTCATTATCTCGCTGACATTTTTCGAGGACTTGTCGAACACTTTTTTCATCAATGTCGATATGGACGTTGAGTTTCTCTAATTCTTCTTTTACCCATTTTAAATCGACAGCGGGACCTTCGCCGAGTGGGGGATTTAGTTCTGTGATTAAAACTTTCATGGCATCCGGATGGACCCATAACTCTAATTTTCCTGGAAGGCTTGCAATTTGGACACGGTACTGACCGTCCCCGATCTTTTTAGCTTTTAGACAAGTGGGATCGAGTTCGAAGTTTATAGACGCCACTTCGACCGCCGTCTTTTCATTTGGAGCTGTAATAATTAGCTCTTTACCACTCAAAATAGCTCTCCTGCCATGCCCGGGTTAAGCACAAGCCACCCTCTATTATAGACCGAGAGGAAACTCCGAGATAGCTCTTGAAGAGATTGGAAGATCTAAGTTTGAGACTTTTATTCATATTGCTGCGTCGCTCAAACTTAGTTTTTTCAAGCTTTACTGGTATGAGTTCGAGCGCTAGCTTTGAGTAGAGATAAATATGGGAACTATCGGTCCGATTGAATTCAAATCAAAAAGTGGACGTAGTTTTACAATTCGTTCTTTTCAAGATGTAGATGAAGAGAAGGAAGTCGAATTTGTAAACCAAGTTTCTAAAGAGACAACACATACATTAAAAAAAGAAGGGCTTAAGATCCTCGAGCCCCATCAATTGAGACAAATCTATCAATCTTGCCTGGAACACCCAGTGAATCTTTATTTGGGTTGCTGGGATGGCCAGCATATTGTTGGAAAATATAAACTTCTTCAAAGAGCCCCAAATCATCCATGGATAAAACATATTGCCGCTTTTGCGATGGCAGTTTCAAAAGCTTATTGGCGAGATGGAATTGGTTCAAAGCTTTTAAAGCTAGGAGAAGAGAGGGCAGGATCGTCAGGAATTACTAGAATCGAAGCAGAAGTGCGTTGTGCAAACGAAGCAGGTATCTCATTTTACGAGCATGCTGGATACAAAATTGAAGGAAAGCGAGAGCACGCTGCTTTGATTAACGGAAAGTTCGAAGACGAGTATTATATTGCAAAATTATTCTAAATTTTTTTACAATTATTTTAAGCTTCTATGAGTTCCGGGTTCATTTTGAATCTCCGGAAGCAGGGAAGATTGTTTATTTCCTTCAACCTGTTCGATGATTGATTGGACCGATTCTTTCATTGAAGATTTGTTCTGTAGGTTTGGAGTTTGTTCACTCAGAGATTCAGGTGAATGCTGGCAGGCAAAAAGTCCGAAGACACAGAGGAAAAACAACGAAATAAAACGCAACATGGGGGTTTTCTAACACGCTCCGTCTCTTCTGCCAAGTCCCCTAAAGTAATGTCCATTTGTATGCAAAACATGCCTTGGAAGCCTGCATTTTTGGGCTGTTGCTGCCCTGCTAAATAAAAAAATAAAAAATTTTTATTCTCTTTATTAACGCCTTCTTTTTTGCCCCTAGCTCAAAAAGAGAGGGATCTTAGCTTGTCGAGCTAACGGAATGGGCCATGACCCAAAAATCTTTTTCAATGAAAATCATGATGGGGGAGAGAAACGTATGACTAAAACTATCTATCAACGAGTGATCGTTGTATTAGCATTTATATCCTTTTCATCGATTGGCTGGGCCTCTGGTAATACAGCCAATCAGAAGGAATGGACAGTTCTTATATATCTCAATGCAGACAATAACCTAGAAGGCGCAGGTTATAGTGATATTCATGAAATGGAAAATGTCGGTTCAAACGACAATATCAATGTTGTCGTTCAGTTCGATTGGGAGAGTACATCTGGAACCAATCGATATTATATTGAAAAAAATACACAGCCTTACAGTAAAGATTCTCATGATATTCATTCCAAGTTAGTTGAAGAACTGGGAGAACAAGATATGGGGTCTGCATCTACCCTCGAAGATTTTGTAGAGTGGGGGATGAAGAATTATCCTGCAGATCATTACTTTGTTATCATGTGGAACCATGGATCTGGCTGGGAATTGAATCAGCAGAATATCAATAAAGGAATCTCCTATGATGATACGTCTGGAAATCATATTGGAACAAACGATCTAGCAGATGCCTTTTTAGACATTGCTCAATTCAACGGCAAGAAAGTGGATGTTCTTGGTTTCGACGCCTGTCTCATGGGGATGTATGAAATTGCTGATTCCCTGTCTGACAGCGTAGATTACTTAGTCGCTTCGGAAGAAACAATTCCCTGGGATGGCTATCCCTATGACGATCTTTTCAATGCATTTTTCAATCGAGACGACAGAAGTCCTGCAAACTTTGCAAAAGATGCAGTCGACACGTATGGTGCATCTTATTCGGGAGGATCTCAAGGAAATAGTAGCATTACCAATACGGCCTTTGATTTGTCTCAAATGAGTGCTTTAAAAGAAAGTCTGAATAATTGGATTCAAGATATTATGAAGACGCAAAAGATTAGCGCCGCCGATCTTTTAGATGCCTCAGGCAACACCCAAAGCTATAGCTACTCGACTTATCGAGATCTGGGGGATCATGTGAAAAGAGTAATGGCAAAATTAAGTGCCGCGACTTCCGAGCAAGTTCAGTCGAAGGCGATTTCTGATGGCCAAGATCTTTTGAAGGCGATTCATCATGTGGTTATTGGAAATTTCAATTCTGATAAGTACAAAGCTTCGACAGGGATCTCCATTTACCTGCCGTACTCCAGTTATGGCGATAGCGAGTGGAGTGCTTCGGATGGAGATAATAGTCTTAAACAAGAATATATGTCTCTTAACTGGGCAAAGACAACGGATTGGCCACTTTATCTCGATTACTTATTTCCCATTCCCAGTATCGGCTGGAATTAAAGTCTTAAAACTAACCTTTTTAGAGGAGGGGGACGCAGATGATTTTTTGTCTGTGATCTCCTTCTCACTCTCTCCGATAGCCTTTCTCATGATGTTATTTGAGTGAGCAACTAAATTTTGAAAGTCCTCTTCGAGGGTTTCAAAGCTGATCTTTAGATTATTCGAATCAGCCCCAAGCTTTGATTCAGAGTCAAGCTCTTGAGCTTTTTTTTCACAGTCTAAATAAATACAGACTTTCTGGTAAGGCCTTTGCGAGGCGAATCTATTTTCGTCGTCGGAATGATTTGCTCTCATGGCATAGCGTCTTCCAAGTACGCCAGTAGATAGATCAAACTGAAAACTATTTTGATTGTCGACTGAAGACTCATTTGAGCTCGCCGCTTTCGGATTTTCTCTATAGATTGTGACCTTATATTGTAGCTCTTGAGGGACGTTCTTATTTTTTTCACTGAGAGCGATATATTTGACATCTCCGGAGGGGGTTGTTCGACAAAAGCCTCTTGTGCAGTTTTTCAATAAGAGTCCTTCGTGGTCGGAAAATCGAGATTCTCGAATAACCTGAATATATTTTGAAATCATCTGCATCGCAATCGCGTCCAGACCGGCAAGGTGGGAAGTTTTGATATTCTTTTGATCCTTCATTTTGATTCCCACAGATCCGATGAGCTTTCCCGCCGTTTGATCGGCTTGAACACTAAGTAAGATATAGTCAACCTGAGACATTTGGTCAGAGGGATCGGTCGTGGCAGGTTGAATCTTAATCGTCAATCCTGGGCTAAGGTCGAGAAGTGTTTCTTGTTTTTTTTGTCCCGCGGCCCTGAGGACCTCGTTCACTCCACCTAAAAGTTGATTGTCAAGCGTGCAGCGGTTCACGGAAGGCGCAAAGGCCGCTTGCGTTTTGGAGTGAGGCCCTGACGATTGAGCTTGTAAGCAAATCGGAAAGCTCCAAGCAAGAATAGCAAATGTTTGTAAAATTTGTTTTATCTTGCTCATTTTCAGTTACATCCTTTCTCGTGAATCAGCGTAATGTTTTTGGTTTCGGTGACTGTAAATTGAAGATCTATTTGAGAATCGGCTATTGTATTTTTGACACTCAAACCTTCTTTTGGAAAATTCCGAGTGAGGGTTTGTTCCACTTCTCCATCGACGATGGCTTGTTTCACCTCATCGGAGCTAAATAAACTTTTGTAAAATGCATCTGAACCAGATTTGCTAAAGCCGGCATTCCAAAGTCCATTGTCGTCTAGGCCTGAATAAACAGCTTTTAGATTTAATGAGGGATCGAGGCGTTTGAATTGAAGATCAACTTTTCCAGAACTATGTCCGTTCCACTCAATCTTATTGTTAGTGTCACAGTTGTCGTATAGCCGGTCACTATAGGGAAGAAAATTTGAAAAATCCGTCAACGCAGATGGGGAGCTTACATTTGTTTCTTGGCTGATTTTTTTTGCAGAAGAAAAATCTAGGATAGAAACTGTTGAATTAAATAAGGAAGCAAAGCCGTCTTGAGTCATCGACTTTTGAACATTTTCGTAGGCGTCTGAAGAAGAATTGAGCTGCATCTCAATGATGTTTTTTCCTATTCCCAAAAGCCAATGATCGCTAAGTTGATTTGAAATTTTTTGATTAGACGAAAGCGGAATGTTATCCATCGAGATATGAACCTCATTGGAAAGTTGATCCTGATCATCGAGTGTGGTTTCAAAGCTGATTTTCAAAAGCGGATTTTGAAGTTCCTGCGGGCTTTCTGAGTTGTGTGAGCTTTGAATGGGGACTAAAGAGGGGTACGAGCTGTCTTTGCAAGAAAGCAGCAATAGAACAGACAAAACCCCAAGGCTGAAACGATAAAATCCCACATCCAGAGAGAACGCAATTCCTGTGCCGGTCTCATCCGGGCTAACTACCTGAAATAACTAGTCTTCAATTTAGAAGCCTGGGGAAAAAGGCGCCATTTGGCGTCTATTTGGGGCAGCTTAATAGCGATAGTAATCGGGCTTAAATGGTCCCTTTGTATCGAGACCCAAATACTTGGCTTGCTTATCTGTAAGCTTTGTCAAATGCACTCCAATTTTCTCAAGATGCAAAGCCGCCACTTTTTCATCCAAATGTTTGGGCAGATGATAGACTTTCTTTTCCTTATAACGATCGGGATGATTGAAGAGTTCCATTTGTGCCAGAACCTGATTGGTAAATGAATTACTCATCACAAAAGAAGGGTGTCCCGTCGCACAACCGAGGTTCACTAAGCGACCTTTTGCAAGAACAATGACCTTTCTGCCGCTCTTTAATGTATGCATATCGACTTGCGGTTTCACTTCTTCAATTTCTGAGTTTTTATTTAACCAACTGATATCGATTTCAATATCGAAATGTCCGATATTGCAGACAATGGCCCCGTCTTTCATTTCCGTAAAATGTTTTTCTGTAATGATGTCACAACAACCTGTCGCAGTAACGTAGATATCGTCCTCCTTAACGGCACGTTCCATTGTGGTAACTTCATAGCCTTCCATGGCTGCTTGGAGCGCACAGATCGGATCGATTTCAGTGATTAGAACTCGAGCACCATAGGATCGCATCGATTGAGCACAACCTTTACCCACATCGCCGTAACCCGCGACGACGACAACCTTTCCAGCCACCATCACGTCAGTCGCACGTTTAATCCCGTCGGCCAAAGATTCGCGGCAGCCATAGAGATTATCAAACTTCGATTTTGTGACCGAATCATTTACATTGATTGCAGGGACTTTCAGTTTTCCCGCTTTGCTAAGCTGCTCTAGATGATGAATTCCTGTGGTGGTCTCTTCAGACAAGCCGATGACATTTTTCATATATTTTTCAAAACCTTTTTCATGCATCAAACTAGTGAGGTCTCCACCATCGTCGAGCAAAAGATTGGGACCCTCATTTTTTTCCCAGCCTTCGATGGTTTGTTGAATACACCAATTGTATTCCTCTTCTGTTTCTCCCTTCCAGGCAAAAACAGGAATTCCCTTAGCGGCAATAGCCGCTGCAGCGTGATCTTGGGTGGAAAAAATATTGCAAGAAGACCAACGAACCTTCGCGCCCAGTTCGATTAAGGTTTCAATTAACACCGCCGTTTGAATCGTCATATGAAGACAGCCCGAGATGCGAGCATTTTTCAGAGGTTGTTTCTTTCCGTACTCTTGTCGAAGGGCCATGAGTCCAGGCATCTCCGTTTCAGCAATCTCAATTTCTTTTTGTCCCCATCGGACAAGTTCTTCAAATATTTTTGGGTCATCCATGGCGGCTTTACAAACCCTAAAATCTTTTGTCTTTAAGTTGGCGAATTTAGGCGCTGTGTTCATTTCCTTCTCCTTTTTTTCAGAGGTCTTTGGCATACAAATATTGTTTGATTTTAATTCTACAAAAGCATTTTCTTTAGGGCTTCAACTTTGTCCAGTTTTTCCCAAGAAAATCCCTCTCGGCCAAAATGGCCATAGGCCGCTGTTGGTGAGTAAATAGGTTTTTTGAGATCAAGGCTTCGAATAATTTGGGCGGGTTTAAGACCAAAAATTTCTCGAACTGCTACGGAAATCTTCTCCTCTGGAACTTTTGCCGTACCTTCTCCATTAATCAAAACCGAAATCGGCTCAGCCATACCAATCGCATAAGCTAATTGAACCAGACAACGATCGGCAAGTCCTGCTGCAACAACATTTTTGGCGATATAACGGGCCATATAGCTTGCAGAGCGATCGACTTTAGAAGGATCTTTCCCCGAGTATGCTCCCCCTCCGTGGGGTGCTGCACCACCATAGGTATCCACAATAATTTTTCTGCCTGTTAAACCGCAATCCCCTTGAGGCCCGCCAACGACAAAGCGTCCGGTGGGATTAACATGAAATTTAGTTTCCTTTCGAATAAGTTCCGAAGGCAAAGATTTTTTAATAACTTCTTCAATAATAGATTCCTTGATCTTTGCATGCTCCGCATCGGCACTGTGTTGGGACGAAACAACAACGGCAGTGATGTAATCCGGTTTTCCATCTGTGTATTGAATTGTAACTTGAGACTTGCCATCCGGGCGCAAGAAATTTAAACCGCCAGTCTTTCGAGCTTCTGAAAGGCGTTTCGTAATTTGGTTAGCATAATAAATGGTGGCGGGCATAAAGCTTTCTGTTTCCCGGCAGGCATAACCAAACATCAAACCTTGATCCCCGGCTCCCATTTCTTTGTGCAAGCCGTCTCCTTCTGTCACACCCATACTGATATCTGGGGATTGCTGATCAATCGAAGACATCACGGCACAAGTGTTGTAGTCGAAACCTTTGTCGCTGCTATCGTAGCCAATCTTTTTTACGGTATTTCGAACAATATCTGGAAGATGCACATAAGCCTTTGTTGTC
>Ga0114931_10010094_pt1 | contig 11263 bp, 10 predicted proteins | sample 2SBtaG_FD_89579 | JGI IMG/M metagenome (GOLD analysis project Ga0114931, IMG submission 89579) | Deep subsurface microbial communities from Kolumbo volcano to uncover new lineages of life (NeLLi) - 2SBTROV14_V59a metaG | ecosystem: Environmental > Aquatic > Marine > Volcanic | place: Kolumbo...
AGCGTGGCAATCTCGTACCGCAGAATCAACCGTTTAGAGATTGCCACGTCACTTCGTTCCTCGCAATGACAAGCGTTATTCGGCTTAAGTCAGTGCCATTGATCCTAGGAATAGTTTGATTCATTTCTCCGGGGGCCGCTTTCGGCACATCGGCTTGCTGTAGCATTCGAGGCCTTCTTTGACGCGGGTCCGGTGGCGTATCCGGGAAATCGCCAGGCAACTTGGGCTGATAGGCCACTCTGGAAGCACCCTAGCGACTCTCCAGTGTTACTTGCACTTTCTTGGCCGTCGGAACAAGAATGTATCGGGGCCACTTGTCCACATCCACGGCAATAGATGTCGTTGCAAGTCCTGATTTTTTACCAACAAGGTTCCCCATAACATCGAGAACACTCATGTTGCTCTCTACAAGCCCTGATATTCTCAGAGTGTTCGTTTTATTCTTCCAGTTGTACGCGAGCACAACCAGCCCAGCTTCCTTCTTGAACACATAGGCCCGGCCACCGTCCTCTGACTCAATCAGCTTTTGAAACGCAGCTCGACGTAAAACTTCTGTCATTGCATCATATACCGGTATCTGCGGCATCGGCTCCCGCTGGGCATCAAACAGTACATTGCGTCTGCTCACGTTGAATATTGACCCCACAGGGGAATTAAAATTGAACCAGAAGAGCCGGTCCACGCCACTTGAGACGGCGGCTGCATAAATCATTGGTAGCTGCCTGGCCACATCCAGGACCTCTTCGGATGGCCGCTGGTACTTCCAGTGTGGCGCGCCCGCCATGTAGTGAATGCGCTCCGCATGGGGAGAAACCCAGGGCATACCGCGTTCCGTATCCCAGATGGGCATGGTTTGCCGGCTATCACGCGCGAGTATCTTCCGTAGTCGCCCTACGTACCCCGTCTCATAATCATGCAGCCCGATAACACCATGCATGAATGGGTACGCATGCTCGCTATGGTATGACAATATATCGATATACCTCAGGCCACCCAACCGTTGCATTTCCTCACTAAACCGCGGCACTGCGTCGGGCTCCCTGCCGGCACCAACTTGGCCCTTTCTAGTGCTGGAGTATCCGATCAGGACTGCATCCGGATCAACGGCTTCGCTCACTTCCCGCGTTGCAGCAGCAATCCGAATGAAATCCTTCGCGTCGAACTTGTGTCCAGGCTCGTTCCATACCTCGTAGTACCTGACCCTGCCCCTGAAATGGGAAAACACCGCATGCAGGTAGTCGCGGTACTTGTCCAGCATGAGGTAGTATTCATTCTTGAACCTTCGCTCCAGCTTCTCCCGTTGTTTCCGAACACTCATGCCTTTTCGCAGATCGATTGTAGCGCTACCCGGCTCGGCAGTGCGGAGCCACGCCGGCAGACGGTAGAGTTGATTACTGCCCAGTTCTATCATTGGCTCCAGGCCATAGGCGCGCATCAATGAAATCGCCGCATCTGCCTGAGAGAAGTCGAAATGAGCCCCGTCAGTCGAGACAATATCCGGCATCAGCAGCGAAAACACCCGCACCGAACCCACTCCGATATCGCGCAGAAGCCCGTAGTAGTCCGCCGGTGACACAAGGGCATCGATTTGCGTTATTGGCCCGTGCTCCTCCACACACATGCCAAAGCGGCTTTCATTTGCACCGGGCGGATCACTCCGGTTTATGACCACATAGCTACGCCTGACCGTCTCCAGGCGGCGATGCTGTTGATCCTGGACATATGCAGTAACCCAATAGAAGCCACGCTTCGAGACATCCAATGGCACCCTTGCGGTCCAGGCCCCGTCATTTTCCCTCGGCGAGAAGGTTCCTGTCCGGATTGTGCGCGAGGTGATGGGATCCGTAATGGCGTAGTGGGTGCTGCATCCCGCACATGCATCCGCTGCATCCAGGACGAAGTGGCCCTCGACACCGACAGGATAGATCGCGAGGCCGCGGTCAGGCGCCAGCCATATGCGGGCTGGCCCCATCGATGCGGCATCCCCCGCGGGACCACTTAGGCTGACGTTGTCCAGCCAGACATCCGCAGGGCCGGAAACCCATATTCTGGAGAAAAGAACTGCGTCATCCTCATTGAGCCCTTTGGCGCCCCTAGCCGTGAACGTCAGCCTTAGATGCTGCAACCCCTTCTCAAGTTTCGCTGTCCTGACCGCGACCTTGGTCCAGCCGTTGAACACCTCGATCTTCAGTCTGGCCCTGTCCCGTGCGACCCTGGCATCGAGGGACAGCTGATAGGTCTCGCCCCTTTTCAGTGCCAGTGCAGGATAATCAAGGTGGTAGCCGCCCGTCGGCAGCCCGGGTAGGCGCAGGGAATATCGGCCGGAAATGGGATTGGTGGCATCCCGGAACGGCGGAGTAACCGGGAGGCTGGCTGCGGTTGCACCGTATCTCGGATATCGAAGGATATCCACATCCACAATCCCCAACTCGAATCCGCCGTCGCGCAGCAGTTCCCGTGACTGGGCTGGATGGGCGCAGACTGCTGCCAACACAGACAGCAGCATCCACAGCATGATGGTCTTGCGGCTTCTAGACATAGCCCAGCTCACTCAATAAGGGCTCCATGGCCCTGGTTATCCGGTGAAGCGTGTCTTTCTCCATGTTACGCCACTTCTGGTTCATATCACGCATCCCTACATGAGACTCCAATTGCTCTAGGACCTCGTCACCCGGCATCGGCAGGTTGCTGAAGCGGTACATTGACACTATTGCCCCGACCGGATCTGCCACATAATCCTCGTACCGCAACGCCATGTATGCATCGGCACGATATTCGCTTGCCTCCGATCGAATCGACTGGATGACATGCCGCCATTGCAAGGCAGCCAGCACCGCGCTGTCGCGACCAGCCACTTCCCATTCCCGTAGTACAGCATCAGGCGTGCCCGTCCAGAAGGGCCTGTCGAGACCGCCCTTCTCCCGCCAGAACCGCTGTCGAAGCAGGCTTTCCACAACGGCCCGACCATCCCGGATCACGTGAATGAACAAGGCATCCGGAAATATGCTCGAAAGATATGTTATGCGCCCCGGGCCGGTGAACTTGGCCGCAAACCGCCTTTTCCTCTGCCAGCGGACAAGCGCACACACCGCCCCTCTTACCTGTTCCCGTGCCCGCGATGTCGCCACCGTATTGCTCAGATAATCACGAGAGAAGTTTGTCTCGCTGTAGCAATCCCAGAATTCATAGGCCTCGTCTGGCTGGGGAAGAAAACGATTACCCGGCAACGCCCGGCCATATTGTTTCTTGTGGCCGCGTAGCCCGGTGTAGTCCGCCAACGGAACCAGCAGGTTCCAATACAGGTGCTTCGGCATCCACATGCAATAGTTGCTCGGCCACGCCAGCAGCGGATGTCGGGAAAAGGCCTCAAACGCGATGGTCGTCCCGCTCCGCCCCATTCCTATAAAAAATATAGGCCTGTCAAGTCTTCTCTTGCATTTCATTTCCATTTACCCGCAAGCAACCCGGCAGTGGCTCGGCTAACCCGCAAAACCATCGGCTGCCACCGTACAGAGGAGATCCTCCGTCTCTTTAACCATCCGCTGCTCCGCAAAGTTGTTGACGACCCGTCTCCTGGCCGCCTGGCCCATCTCTCTGCGCCGCCTTGCCGGCAATTCGGCAAAGGCCGCAAGGGCGCCGGAAAGGCCGTCAACACTGCCGGTCGGATAGATGAATCCGGTCTCGCCATGCTCGACTGCCTCCGGCAACCCGCTCAGATCCGGAACGATCACGGGCACTTCCATGGCCATCGATTCCAGCACCGCCATGGAGAAGGTCTCGACAGCAGTAGACGACAATAACGACACCGAGCTCGCGGCCAGCACCGGACGAGTGTCAGACACCAAGCCCAGGAAATGCACCCGGTGATCCAGGCCAGCGACCTTGACCCTGGATTCCACTTCCTGTCGCATCGGCCCGTCGCCAGCCAGCAGCAGCCGCATGTTCCCCGGCAGCCGTTGGAATGCATCCAGCAGAAGATCATAGCGCTTTTCAGGCCGGAAACCCGCAACCGCCGCGATAACAATTTCGCCGGAACCGATGCCAAGCTGCGCCCTGAGGGCTTCTGCCTCGAGATCGCTGTCCCCTGTTCTCTGGAAGCGATCAGGATCTATGCCATTGTAGATAACGATTGATCTCTCCTTCAGGCCCGGGTACCTCTCTACCCAGTACGCCTGCTGCGCCCTGCAGACGAAGACTATCCTGGCGCAGCCCCGCAGCAGCCAGCGATACAGCAGCCGCACCTGAAACTCTTCCTTCCTGTCCCTGCTGATGGTGGTATGGATAGCCGCCACAATGGGTGGCGCGCGTCGGGCGCGCAGCCTGCCCAGCCAGCCCGCCAGCAACGCGAACTGCAGCGTGCTATGCAAGACATCTATCTCCAGCTCGTCCACCAGGCGGGCTATCTCGGCGGTATAGGAAAAATCATACTTGCTTCCGCGCCTTTGATAGTGATGCTCGATACCTGCCTCCCGCAACCTCTCCAACTGATCGAGATGGCGTTCAAAGGTAAGGACATGCGCCTCGATTCGCCCGGGATCCATCTTGCTGACGAGATTGACGAGCTGCGTCTCGGCACCCCCCCGCTTGAGCGAAGGCAGGACAAAGAGTACACGCAGGGGTTTGGGACGCATCATGGTTCCTTTATTCCGAGCCTTGATTCAAAAAGCCGCTCGTACCGCTCGGCTATCCGCTCGGGATGATGCTCGGCCATGGCATACGCTCGTGAACCGGCGCTCAATACCCCCCAGGACCCGGCGTCGTTCACCAGCCTGGTCACGGCCGCCGCCATCTCCTCCAGACTGCCGACCCTGAGTCCCAAGTTCCTGCGTTCTATCAAACCGTCCGGATCAAAGAATGCCACCACAGGGGTTCCGCGGATCCAGGCCTGGAGATAGGAATTGGGAAAGCCTTCGATATCCGAGGTATTTACGAAAATCCGCGCCCGACTGTAATAGTCGTTGACCTTGTGATAGGGAACAAAGCCGGTCATGGTCAGATTCGGCAAGGCCGCAGCATCACGACGGATTGACTCGTAATATGGCTCATCCCCCGGGCAAGGGCCCCCTATCATTACCATCCTCAGCTCCGGCAACGCGGCTGCAAGTTCGAGAAATACTTCGGGCCGCTTGAAGGCACGCAGGTTATTCACCCACAGCACATCAATATCCCGTGTCGTCTGCTGATCCGATGGCGGCTCGACCGCCATGGGCACTTCGACAGACCCGAGCCCGTAGTTCTGCTCCAGCAGCGTCGCCTGCTTCGTGGACTGCGCCGCGATGATATCGGCCCTGGCGAGACCGTATTCATACAGCCGGCGGTCGCGGGCATATTTTATGAGCTGCTGTCCGCGCACGCAGTCCGAATCATGCGCAACCCTGAAGACAAATTTCCTGTTGTTGCGCCGTGCATGCCAGGCCACGACGCCGGTCGTCATCCCGGCGCAGGACTGATAATAGATGTCGGCATCGGCACGGCGGAGTGCGGCCAGAATCGATGTCAGCTTGGGGTGGAGAAAGCGCAGCACGGGCAGCCCTGAATTCGGCTTGAACGTTTTCCATACGGTGATGCCATCGATCACCTCGCCATCCGGCTGCCCCAGATCGGCCACCAGGGTACTGACTTCATGCCCCCTTCTTGCCAGCGCCCGCGCGATCAGTACCTGCTGCACGGATTCACCGCCGATATAGTTGCCACCGTAGTCGGCATTCAGGACGGGATAATTGTCATGATTGACGAAGCAGATTCTTGCCATCACTTATCTCCACCCGGCGTTTGGGACGAATGAAGCAGCCGCTGCCTCGGGGATGTCTTCGTCATCGGACTCGCAGTCCCTTGCCCCTGTCGCGGCTCCGACATGGCTAAAAGTGCACCAAACAGGGTAAAGACGATCGCCTGGTAGTCGGACCGGATAAAGCGCAGGAACTCTATCTTGATTTCGTCGAGCAGGAACAGGGTGAGCAGCAGCAGCCCGAGCCTGGCAAAGCCAGCCGCACGGCCATCGTCCCTGAGCCTCGTGCCCTGATGGAACCGGATCAGCAACCGGCCAAAGAACACCAGATAGGCCAGAAGCCCCACGGCACCCAGGGTATAGAGGAGGAACAACGGCAGGCTGTGCGGATAGGGAATCGAGTCATGCCCCGGAATCGGCTCTTCCTTATCGTTCCAGAGCCGCAGTCGTGGCCCATACCCCAGGATGGGATGTTTCTTTATCGCCTCCCACGCCGTCGGCCAAGTGACCGAACGGGAGTCGATTACGCCACTCTTGATTTCAGTGCCCTCAAGCCGTTCAAACAAGACATTGTAGTGGGTGTACCTGATGACGACCCACGCCATGGCGGTGGCCACCAGGGCGGTTACCAGCAAGATCGCAAGGGCTCTTCCGGCGCCCAGGACACGACGGAAGAGAAATCCACCCCAGAGCACGCCGGCCAGCAGGACAAGAAAGCCGCCCCGGCTGCCGGTTGCAACCATGATGGCAAGATTGCCGGCCAGCAATGCCCACAGACCCCAGCGCGGCCAAGCGGTGTCCCTCGACTTCTGCATCAGAAGATATGCCAGGAACAGCGACATCAGGGCGAGATACTCCGACGTGAACTCGGCGCCGAAGGGCCCGTTGATCCGCCCCTGGCTCTCGCGGTTTTTCATCAGCGAGAACTCTTCGATCCCGAACAGGGAGACCTGCTGTGAGCCACCGGCAAGCTGCAGGAGGGAAAGGCCCAGGACGATCAGATTCACGACAAGGAAGACGTTCATGATCCCCTTTTGGTCTTCGCCTTCCCTTGCATAATTGTAGGCCATATAGAAAATCAGGAAGCCCGGCAGAATACGGATGAGGTAGATGACGTGATCGAGCGGTCTCGCCTCTGCGAGCGCCAGCGACAACAGGTACACAAACAGGATCCCCATCACCGCACCACCCAGTGGCAGTCTGGGCAGCCCGCCACGCACCCATAGTGCAAGCGCTGCAAGATAGACCAGCCCCGTACTACTGGTGCCATAGTGCGAGTTGATGAGCTCAAACGGCGCCAGGATCAGCACCAGCGCCATGATACGCCGCAGCGGCATGGCGAAGGCCCCCACGAATATGGCCAGCGCCATGATCAATCCGATTGCCAACTGTGTATAATCGTCCATCAATTAGGTGCCGCTGTATGGCAGACCATGGAACAGTCTTGTCAGCCCCGTCAGTGGCTGCAGATACAGTCGTCGCATCAGCGCCCTGTTGGCATCTGCGCACCCCGCAAGCCGTTTGGTCTGGTAGTTGTGAAACTCCTCCCTATCGAGATACTCCTCGAACGAATAGGGCCAGGGCCTGCGCGGGGATCCGCCTCCGTAGGTGTAATAGGAGACATACCGTGAGACCGGCTCACGGATGACTGTCAGAAACACTGCATCCTGCACGCCTTCTTCCAGCAACACCCAGGGCCGGACCGCATGCCCGGAGACACAGCGCAGCCAGGGCACCAACCTGCGGTACAGAGACAGGTCACGCATGGTCACTGCACGCCGCGCCGGCGGGCCAGGCTCGGTTAGCGCCCGAACATGGCTGTAGTACACGCCATGGTAGGCTCTCAGAATCCCGTTCAGTGTGGTACCGCCGGTCTTCTCTATATGGGCGAATATCACCAGAGGATGCCGTTCCCTTACCCCGTCAGAATCTTTGTGCACTAGTTTTCCTCCAGCATGTGCTCGTAGGGCGTGCCCCGAAGGACACCGACCACCTCGTCGTAGTTGGCAATCACCGCCCGCAGTTCTGACGGCGTCAGCTTCACCAGAGAGGATTTTATCAGAACATCCGGGTCCACCTGCAGAAATTTGAGCTTACGCCGGTTCCATGCTTGTAGGTCGCCCACATAGTCCTCGTAATCCACCCTCAGATATGACAACGACCGTCCGAGTCGTTGCCACTGCTCGTTGTCGACGGCGATCCTGTCCAGTATCGCCAGGACCCTGTTTGTCGGCAGAACTATGCGCGGGGTATCCACTTTCTCAGTGCTATGGAACACCCCGCGGGTGTTTGCGGCAAACCGCGACACCAGCACCCACACCAGATTCCTCCGGCGAACATGGATTATCCGAAAATGATGTTTATATATATAAGGTATGAGCCCCCGAAATCGCGACGTCTGATTCCACATCAGCTTGAACTAGGTAGCATCGGAGGAATAACTGGCCAGTAACCAGTCCAGGTAGCGCCTTACTGCTCTATCCCGCGCAAGGCCATGGAGCAGCCAGCGATCCAGCCGACCGTTCAGCCACCAATGGTATCCCGGCTCGGGGCAGCTTCTCTTCGGCACATTCCGGAAGATCCTCCGCATGCTGAACAGCTCATCGCCACAGAATATTTGTGGATGCGAATCCAGGGTTTGTTGGACAAGCGTGGTACCACTGCGCTGGGTCCCGGCCAATACAAAGTTCACGGGGCCCCCATCCGCTACTTGACTGGTTTTACGATTCATACTTAGCTTCCATCGCTACCTCAGCACCTTGTGCTCATGTACTGGTACCGTGGCTTTCCACAGGGCGCCCAGAAAGATGATAGATGTACTTCATCAACCACAAATACGGCAAGGCACCGCCCAGCACAAAGCCCCAGAGAACGCCCTCCTCCGTGCGCCATGCCTGCCAGGCCGCCAGCATGAGCACCGCACGCAGCAGCGAGGAGACCAGCTGCAGCTTCAACCACAGCCGCTGCTTGCGTAGCAGAGCCAGCAGGGCCGCTGCCGGCTGCACGGTCAGCATGACCAGCAGCAGAGGCGCAAGTATTTCCACAAACGTACCGGCTTGTGCCCAACGTTCGCCCAGCAGAATCCGCGCCAGCGGCTCACCCACCAGCAGCAGCAGCAGTGCAGGCGGCAGCCCCATGAGAACCAAATACACCGTCACACGCCGATACAGAGGCTGCAGCCGCCCGCCCTTATGCAGGATCACGGAGGCCCGCTGCAGGTAGATCCGACGGACCGAGTCGGCAATCATCGTGACCGGCACCCTGATCAGCCGATCCGCCATGGCGTACAGGCCCACCGCGGTCGGCCCGAACATTGGCGCAAGGAGCAGGATCGGCAGGTTTACCCCCAGCACCCGCAGGAAGGCTGCGGGCAGATTGAATATAGGGAAGTCCCGGTACTCAAACGCTACCTTTCTGATCGCCGCGGGACGCATGCCCGGCTGTCGATCCAGCCAGGCGGCGCGCGACAGCATGCCCAGCCGAAGCGCCACACCGGCGACATAAGGAACCGCCAGCCCCCATACACTCGTTCCCCAGGCCATCCCGAGCGAAATGCGACCACCACTGGTGAGCAGCGCCTGGCCGAACACGGCTTTTGCGCTCGCAGCAAAGCCCTTGGTTCGTGTCAGCCAGCCCTCGCACACCAGCGAGAGCGCCAGCATCAACGCCACGAGCGGAACCAGCCACTCCCAGGCACCGAGCTGGCCGGAAAAGGGCGTAGGCACACCGGCGATGCGCAGAAGCATCAACAGCAATGCAATCAGGATCGCAAGAATCAGTGAAGCATACATGGCGGCCCGCACAAGTGCCCTGGCCTGGCTTTCCTCTCTCGGTATCACGATGGCATTGTTGTAGGTGAGCGGCAGAACCTGGGACAGCATGGTTGCCACTGTCACCAGTAGCGCGACGATGCCAAAGTCCGCCGGCTCAAACAGCCTGGCAATGATGGGCGCGCCGAGAATGCCAATCGCCGCTGCAGCTATCCTCCCGCTGACCAAGGTCAGCACATGACGGGCTGATTCCGATCTCATCAACGTCCTGTGCAAACCGCCCCACACCCCTATACGATCAGACAATGGATTCCATCTCATTCAAGCCAGCCGCCGAGATCACGGCCGGTTTCCGCCTCCAGCTGGCGCACGTCCTCGGCAAAGTACTCTTTCAGCATTTGTTGCATATTCTCATCCATCCTCGCTCGCCTGCCCGACCTGCGGTTCCATTTATTCAGAACCGGCATCAATCCAGTACCAAGCGCCGGCAAGCCATACTTCTTCTTGAAGCGGTTCACGGCTTTCATTGTTCGGCGCAAGACAAGCGACCGGCGTTCACTGGCGGCGTTGACTACCGGAAATGTCGTTCTCCCATCATCCTCGACCTGGAGGAACCGGAGCACCTTTCGATAGCAGCCCGCCGCATCACTCTTGAAGTCATCGAAAAAGATCGTTTCGACCCTGTCATGAGCCACCTGGGTAAAGAGCCTCTGCATCTGCCCACCCAGATGACACGCCTGATCGTACAACAGCAGCTTGTAATCCTCACAAAAGGCTGGCGCGCGTTTCGTTCTTGCCCTTTCTTCTTGTGCTTCCCATGCCCGCCGGAAGTACTTGATGTTTTCATTCCCCGCCATCAACTGCTGGCCGTGCAGCGAAAAGGCCATTTCCACCGGGTTCCTGAGGCAGACGATAAATTTGGCATCCGGAACGTCTCGCAGGATATTGGCTACCGCGACATGTGAGTAGAGATACCAGACCGACGCTTCCCCAATTGCCTGGTGTTCTGCCGACACGCCGTCAAACAGTCGCCCATATTCTTCCCGTGTCCTGGCCTGCTGATTGCTTATATCGGTACTGTAATAATGCGGTTCCTTGATTGGGCTCATGTACACGTTCGGATGTTCGCCCAGCCAGGATGCAAGCGCCGTCGTCCCGCATTTGGGCGCACCTAGAATGAAGAAGTTTGGTCCGTTCATGCTTGTCAGTCTATTTGCGAAATCATGTCAAGATGGAGAAGCGATTGAACTGCCCGATCAGGATGTAGGCCAGATTTGGTTGAAACAAGGCACTTGCCACCCCCTTACTCGCCATCCAGATACCCTTCCCGCAGCAGATAAAGATAAATTTCCTGTGCGGCTTCCATCGGGCTCAGGCCGGTGGTATCTACCCGCAATTCCGGATGTTCCGGGACTTCGTAGGGATCGCTGATACCCGTAAACTCCGGAATCTCTCCCCTGCGCGCTTTCGCATACAGCCCTTTCCGGTCACGCGCCTCGCATATTTCCAGCGGCGTCGCTACATGTATTTCAATGAAAGCGCCATGCGGCTCGATCATTTCGCGTACTGCGCGGCGCATCTGCTCGTAGGGAGCAATAGGCGCACAGATGGCGACACCACCATTTTTGGTGATCTCGCTGGCGACGAAGCCGATACGACGTACGTTGATGTTGCGATCCTTCTTCGAGAAACCAAGTTCGCTGGACAAGTGCAGGCGCACAATGTCGCCATCCAGCAGGGTCGCCGGACGGTCGCCGGCTTCGAC
>Ga0114931_10010095_pt1 | contig 11263 bp, 6 predicted proteins | sample 2SBtaG_FD_89579 | JGI IMG/M metagenome (GOLD analysis project Ga0114931, IMG submission 89579) | Deep subsurface microbial communities from Kolumbo volcano to uncover new lineages of life (NeLLi) - 2SBTROV14_V59a metaG | ecosystem: Environmental > Aquatic > Marine > Volcanic | place: Kolumbo...
AACATCACGACCTGGGTCCAGGAGATCTCACCCCGACAGAAGGCCTCGTCCATCCGAGTCAGATCCAGCAACTTCCTGCCCACGGCCAACAGCTCTCGACTGCGCCGCGGCTCCATGCCGAGCCGACTCTCCGCATAGTGCACGGCGCTGCTGTGCCCCGTGTCCTGGTAGAGTCGTCGCCCCTCCATCTCCACCAGATAGAAGGCCAGCAGCCGCGAGCCCGTGTCTTGCATACGGATGCCAATGTTCAGTTTTTCGCGAACGACTGCGACCGGCAAGCCCTGCACCAGGTCGATGGGCGCGCAGGCCATGCTCGCAGCCTCTTCTCTGGATAGCCGCTCGCTTGCCTGATGGCGTCCGGTCCGCTCGTCTCGGGGCCCTCCTGCTGCCCCCTCGTCCCGGATCGATGTGTCGTTCAGCACAGATGAAATCTGGGCGGCATCGGCGCTCGTCGCGTCCGGAACATTCGTGGCAGGTGTCAGCATGGGCAGGCCTCCATGTCTCGGGTTTCTCGAAGGTGGATAGCCTAACATATCCCGAACATGCTTCCAGCCCCCGGAGCCTGGAAAAGTCGCCTCGAGGTGCTGGTGATCCAGGATATCCACGCCCAGACGTTCTTCCTGGCGATCAGCCGCTATCTCCTCATACAAGCGGCCGAGGCCAACGACTGCGAGCCAGAACCGATCCAACAGAAGGTGGCTGTGCTGAGTGTCGCGGCAATACGTCACCAGGATCTTCCTGGAGCAGGACCCGGATCGCCTCTCCCGGCGATGCAAACGGGGCAAGACGAGTTCCCGGGCCGGGCCCTCTGACGCGCGCTACTGCTTCACGCTGCGCTGCAGGGTGCGCATGGCTCTTCTGGCAGCGGCCTGGATGCCGAACCTCGGGATCCTCGAACCGCGTCTTGGCTTCCTAGCCTGACTCCTCCCGGAGCTGCTTGACCACCGATGACCAGTCCTCCTCAAACGGGTCCAGGCGCGTCCTCCACGTCTGCGAGACCCTCATCTCCGATGGCAACTCCTTGGTGCCAAGTGCCAAGCCGCAGTATTGCGGCTCATTCCAACGCGCACCAAAGCGGCCCTCACAGATCCTGTCGTGGTCATCTCTGCTCTCAGCTTCACGACCTGCACATCCGTCACTACCAATGGCCTGCCCTCCTCTACGGTGGAATGGCTCAGGGTAGGCGCATGCTCCCAGGTACTTACAGCCGATCACCGGCGCAAATCCAGTTGTCGTTGGCGCCCAGGGTAATTGTCGCTGCGCAGACGTACGGGGATAGCCCTCTGAATCTGAAACATTCTTGTTCGGTTGCCTCGATTCTTCGTCCTGTCCAGGTGCATGAGGCGATGGTCGCCTCGTGCACTCCATGTCCCCTGCACACAGAGGTGAATCATGCCCAGCTGGCGTATTGGATTCGTGATGGCATTCGTGATGGCATTCGTGGTGGGGGCCTTGGCCGCCCAGTCAGCCATCAGTCTCAATGGATCGAATGCATACGGACGAGTCAAAGTCGGAGCCTTCGTGTCACAAAACACGACCTGGGAGGGGTGGGTTCGTTTGCCCGCCTATGTGAAGACCACGAGTGGCGGTCCGATCCTCTTTCGCTGGGGTATGTACTCCCACGGAGCGCCATACGCGTTTTCGAGAAATGGTGTCGCATACTCTGGCAATCTCCATGGTGGCAACATGGTGCAGACCAAGAGTGGTGCGCTCACGATTGGCAAGTGGCATCATCTGGCGACCGTGTTCGAGGGGCAGAAACTGCCGACGATGCGGTTCTATCTGGACGGCAAGCTCGTAGGCACGCAGAAGGGTGTCCCTTCCATGAGGTATGGAACGACCTGGGAGCTGGTTCTGGGGGCCGTGGGATATGCAGGCTACCGCAGTTTTCTGGCTGGGGAACTCGACGAAGTGCGGCTCTCCACTGTGCAGCGATACACGGTCAACTTCGTTCCCCAACGGAGATTCGTCGCAGACGCTGCCACGTACGGTCTCTGGCACTTCGACAAGGGGAAGGGGTCCGTGGCAGTGGACTCGAGTAGCCACAAACGGCATTTCGCCCTCGTTGGTGGCTACAAGTGGGTCCCGGGGCTTTCGAGCTCGCTCTCCGTGTCGGCCTCGACGCTGTCCCTCTCTACAGGTGGAATCCTCGGTTTCCAACTCGATGCAGGCCACGCACAGGGCAACAACCTCGCCCTTCTCCTTGGCTCGATATCGGGAACGGTGCCCGGGATCAACCTGGGGACACACAACCTTCCTCTCAATGTAGACAGCTACTTCTCTCTGCTCCTGACTGGCAACAACTTTGTCCTGCCGGGTGCCCTGCAGTTCCTGGATCCTCAGGGGAGGGGCAAGGCCCAACTCAAGGTGCCAGCCGGACTCCCTGCATCCCTGGTCGGCAGGTCGATGAGTCACGCGTACGTAGTCCTGGGCTTGACAGCGACACCGAACTACCTCTTCACGAGCGAGCCTGTGCAGACCCTCCTCCTGCGTTGAGGTCCCGGAGATCCGTGCGTGTTCGGTTCACGACTAGCGATCGCATGCCTTCGGGACCAGGGTGGGTCGTGCTATGCTCGGCCTCTTGATTCCCATGAGTCCGGAGGTCCATGCTTTGCCCTCGCCCGAAAGACCACCACAAACGAGTCAGGATTGGCGCTCCCTGCAGCCGCATGTCTATCACATGGTGCGCAAGGATCTTGGACCCTTTCTGCGAAGCAGGCTGGAGTCCGCTGATGTAGTCCAGGACATCTTGAGTGCGGTTGCCCAGGATGGAGAACAGTGGGATGAGCAGCGAGGCACACACTTCCTTGCCTGGGTGGAGGGTGTCGCCCGCAACCGCATCCGCAATCTGGACAAGCTCCACAAGGCCAAGAAGCGCGGAGCGGGTAGAGCCGGGATGCCACTGAGCGAGGCATTCGGAGCGGATGGCAGCCAGGGAATACCCGTGGACTTGTCACCGAGCGAGATCATCGAGCGCAAGAACCATGTGCAGCGACTGCTGCAATGTATCGAGAATCTCTCCGACGACGACCGTTCGCTGATTCTGTTGCGCGACTACTGTGATGCTTCCTGGCAGAGGGTTGCCGAGCAGACCGGGCGACCTACCAGTGATTCTGCGCGCATGGCACACGGTCGTGCCATGAGTCGCCTTTCGATCGCCTTCCTCCGTGCCATGCGCCAAGGAGGGTCACTGGCATGACGAGTCCGGACGAGACCGACACGGACTCGGAGCTGCTGGAGTCTGCGCTGTCCGAGTTCGTGCTTGCACATGGGGCTGACCGATCTTCGCAGTTCTGCGAAGAGACGCTCAGAGGCTGGTTGACTCGTTTGCCCAGGCATCTCCACGATGACTTCATCGAGTGTGTGGCCGTGGCAGGAGGCCTGCAGGAGACACAGGATCTCGCCCCGGGCGACAAGGTCCGCCTGAGGCGGATGCTTCGCGCGCCGATCGCCACGCCTTGCGCAGAAGTGGACCCGAGTCGCGTAGGGCGTTATGAGATCCAGTATGTGATCGCCAGGCGAGGCGGGTCCACGGTCTATCTGGCGTTCGATTCCGAACTCCAGCGATTCGTTGCTGTCAAGATCCTGCCGCAGAGTGAGGACGAACGTGCGATCCGACGATTCGAGCGTGAGGCGCGTATCCTGGCTGCATTGAACCACCCTGACATCGTCAGGATCTACGACTCCGGACGCGAGGGTGGGCGACCATTCCTCGTGCTGGAATACATCGAGGGCGGCGATCTCTCCGGCTTTCATACACCAACGACCGACGAGGATCGCCGTCAGGAGGTCGAGCACGCAAGTCGCCTGGCAGGTGCCCTGGCCTGGTTACATGCCCAGGGGATCTGTCACCGGGATATCAAACCCAGCAATGTTCTGTTGCGGCCCGATGGTCGTGCGGCCCTCGCGGACTTTGGTTTGGCCAGGGCACTCGACGAGGAGAGCAGCCTCACGGGCAAGCTTCTCGGTACTCCTGCTTACATGGCTCCCGAGCAGGTACGCGATCCCATTACCGCGGGTTCACCCGCTGATGTCTACGCCTTGGCCTGTCTCGTCGCAGAGCGTCTCAGCGGTCTGCCGCCACACCTGGATCGCCCGTTCACCCGAATTCTGCGCGATCTGGACGAGGGGCGACCGCCGCTGGGTGCCGAACACTTCGCCCGAATCTCGAAGTCACTGGTCCCGACCCTCGAAGCTTGCCTGAGACCGGATCCAAAGGCTCGTCCCGATTCCGCAGACCTGCAGAAGGATTTCGACGCCTGGTTGGCGGGGAGACCACCAGTACTCGGCGATCGGACCGTCGTTGCCCGCTCGTTGCATTCGATCTACAGCAGGCGCAGGTTTCTCGGAGGATTGTGCCTCGCCGGTGTGGGAATGGGAGGCTTGGGGCTCGCGGCGCATGCCCTGTTGACAGGCAATGGACCTTTGTCCGCCACTGAGGATCCAGTGACCTCCTTCGATCGAATTGGCAGCCTGCTGTTCGATACAGGAGATTTTGCTTCGCAGCTGGAGCCCGTCTACCAGATGGAAGAAGGTTACTCCCTGCTGGCAAGCCGTTTTCTCGAGCCTGCGAAAGGCGATTGGGAGACCAAGCGGTTGAAGCAGTGCGAGTCCCTACGGTCGCAAGGTGACTTCACGCCCGGGCACGCTCGCCTTCTCGATGTGTGCATCGCGTTTCGTCGCGGTGAGTCCGATCGGCTGCCGGCACTCCTGGCTCGCCCCTTTCCTGGGCGCATGGGCCTCGATATAGAGTACCTGCGACGCGATCCCGCGAAGGGCAGTTCCGTAGCGCTGGCCCGCACGAGTGAAGTGTTCGAGGACTTCGCATTCGAGGAAGCGGATCCCCTCGACGCCTTTTTTCTTGCGCTGGCGCTCATGGCGTTGTGGGAGGAGACACTGGGCCCTTTCTCCCAGTACAGGAAGTTGCCTGCGGAGGAAGAGATCCCACAGGTCGATGTCATGCGATCATTGATCGCGAAGGCACGATCCCAGAGGGGCTCGTGGCTTGGATGGACAGAACTTCTCGCCACGGGATTGGGTCGTATCGCCTGCCCTGGACTCGAGGGAGACTCGAGTCCACTGTTGGCAAGGAATCACCTTCCTGATTCGTTCTGGGCAAATTACCTGGCTGCGGGGGTGGTCATCGACCGCTCGTCGGACGCGAGCGCCTATGTGGACACGTGGAGCGATATGCATCAGCGGTTTCCCGAGTCCAGGATGGTGCAGACCTTGCTCGAATACTGGTCCTATCCCCTGCATCCGCCTTCGTGGCAACGTTCACTGGACACGTTGTTCTACAAGGATCGTGAGCCCGCATTGGCGCTCCGCTGGATCGACTACGCCTTCGCAAATTCCCACTTCGATCCGTCGAGGCCCGATAGTGTCGACTCTCTGGTTCGGTCCTGGCTGTCGGATCATCCGAAGTCCAAGGACTTGATCCTCTATGCAGCCGTACAGTACCTGATACTGGAGCAGCCACTCCCAGCGTCGATCCGGGCGTTGATGGTCGAATACGGGTACAAGATTCCTCAGGATGACAGTGTTCTCACAGGAATCATCCGGCGCCAGCGGCGGCTGACGGTGCAGGATATCCCGGGAGATGGACCCTTGCGGGAGATGGAGAAGCAGTTGGGTCTTCTCCAAGCCATCGAGTTGTACACCGCGTCGGATGGGTCAGGCGCAAAGCAGATCTGGGCCGCCATGCGCTGCTCGCTCACGGGTCTGCTCGCCACACGTCAGGCAGCCTTGCCAACATGGGTCTATCGATCCGCTTTGACAGCCATGGAGCAGACCCATGTGAATGGTGCGAACTACCATGCGATCGTCTCCTGGCATCGACTCCTGTGTCCGATCCTCGAGACCCAGGGCCGAGCAGAAAATGCCTTGTCCCGGGCCCTTCGAGGGCTCGCTGCCTTGGGACCGATTCCTCTGCTTCATCGCTCGATGCAGTTCAAACTCTTGAAGTTGCTGAAACTAGGCGAGCTCTGGTCGAAGGATCAAGCGGCACTCGCGCGCACGAGGCTCGCAGAGGCCCTCGACCTCGCCCGCAATCTCCCCTCCGCACACTGCGCCGAGCGTGAATCGCTCGCCGGCGTCGCATTCACGCTCGCGCATCTATCGAGCCAGCTGTCCGATGCAAAGGCCTTCGCCGAGTCCAAGACGCTGTGGCGCTCCGCCGTTTCCTCATTTGGTCTTCCCGAGGCTCATGAGAATCTGGAGGAGATCTTCCGTTGAGCGCAGCAACCGAACATCTGCGTTACCACATCCCCTGTTGACCTCCCAACACCGTATCGCGATCACCTCTTGAAGTTGGAAAACCGAACGATTCGGAGTCTTCCGCGGGGGGCGTCGCGCTGCCCTCGTGGAGCAGGTTAGCGCAAGTGTGCTGTCGACAAGTAGTTGTGTTGGTGGGCCGTGCTGGATTCGACCCTTTTTGCGGAGCCAAAAGGGCGAAGTGGTCGTTGTCGCGCAGCGACTACGGTCCACATCAACCAGGTTCGAATCCTTCGCCTTAAACGAAAGACGGGCAAGGACGATTCAAGCGCCCTTGCCCGTTTCGAATCTGGTGGGCCGTACTGGATTCGAACCAGTGACTTCCACCGTGTGAAGATGGCGCTCTAACCAACTGAGCTAACGGCCCTCATCGAATCCCACCTGGCCAGGCCGGCGGGATTCGGGGGCGAGGAACATAGCCGTCCCGGCCCCCTCGACGCAAGCCTGCGGGCCTCGAAAGGGCTTCGCAGGCCCGCGGGCGGGTGGTCAGGCCTGCTCGTGGATGTCCATCACCTGATGCAGCAGCTGGATGGCCTCGGCTTTGGGGCGCTGGAAGGCGTTGCGGCCCATGATGGAGCCAAAGGCGCCGCCCTTGGCGATGCCGCGGACCTCCTCGAGGACCTCGTCCGTGCCCTTGGCGGGGCCGCCGGAGAAGATCAGGATGCGCTTGCCGTTGAAGGCCGACTGGACGACGTGAGCCACGCGCTCGGCCAGGGTCCCGATGGGGATGTTCTCCTCCTCGTAGACCTTCTTGGCGGCCTTGAGCTCCAGATGGGCGGTCGGCGGCTTGACCTTGATGATGTGGGCGCCGAGCTGGGCCGCGACCTGGGCCGCGTAGGCGCAGATGTCGATGGCGGTCTCACCCTCCTTGCTGAGGCCCGAGCCGCGCGGGTAGGACCAGACCACCGTGGGCAGCCCGACGTCCTTGGCCTCTTCGATGAGCCCGCGGAGGTTCTCGTACATCGCGTTGCGGTTGCTGGAGCCGGGGTAGATCGTGTAGCCGATGGCGGCGCAGCCCAGCCGCAGCGCATCCTGGACCGAGCCGGTGACCGCGGGCTCGGGGTCGGGGTCGCTGAACATCGAATCGGAGTTGTTGAGCTTCAGGATGGTCGGTATCCGTCCGGCGAACTCCCTGGCGCCCTGCTCGAGAAAGCCGAGCGGCGCAGCGTAGGCGTTGCAGCCGGCGTCGATGGCCAGCTGGTAGTGGTAGTAGGGGTCGTAGCCGGCCGGGTTCTTGGCGAAGGAGCGGGCTGGACCATGCTCGAAGCCTTGATCCACGGGCAGGATGACCATCTTGCCGGTGCCTCCGAGGCGACCGTGCATGAGCATGCGCCGGAGGTTGGCCAGGAGACCTGGGCTCTCGGAGCCGTACCAGGAGAGGATTTCGTCGATGCGCTCGGACATGATTCGTCGATCGGTTGGGGTCTAGTGGAGTAGATGGCTGGAGGAGCGACTCTAGCTCGGCGACGGCCGATTTCGACCGCCGAGGAATGGAATTGGTGGCGCGGAGGCTGGGCGTCCTGACTCAGTCGCCCTTGTTGGCCTTCTGGCCAGGGATGTACTCCTTGCCGGGCATCGTGCGTAGTGTGCGCTTGATGTAGAAGAAGAACTTCTTGTTGAAGCTCTTCCAGTCCTCGTCGTTCTTGATGCCGAGGTACTCTTCGGCCTTCTTGGGCGTGAAGTCGTAGCGCAGCTCGTCCTTGATTATCTTCTCCATGGCGTCGCGATAGGGCGCCTTGCCACTCTTGTCCTTGTAGTTGTAGCAGAAGTGGATCAAGCCCCAGCCGATGGCGTAGACCAAGGAATTGCGGATCTGGCCGGCATTACCGTTGGCGCCGGAGCGGTCCAGGTTGAACTCGTGAGGGCCGTAGTGGACCATTTGTTTGGGAGTCATTAACGGCCCTCGCCCTTGGCCTCTCTGTTTCGCGTACCAGGCGTCCGCGATGCTCTGGCAGTTGCGCCACCGCCCCTTATGCATGCGCCCGAATTTCATCGTTCCGTGGATGTTGCCCACGTAGCCACTCCAAAACTCGGCCATGCCCTCCTCTACCCACGGTGTGTCACCCATCTTCTCGTCCTTGCAGGCGTTGTGCATCAGCTGGTGCGTGGCCTCGTGGAAGAGCGTCGAGAAGAACTCCTTGTCGTTGGGCATCTGCCAGACGTAGAGCGTGCCACGATAGAGGCTCGACATCTCCTCGGGCGCCTTGTGCACGTAGAAGGCGCCGATGTAGTCGCTCTTGGGCAGATCCGTGTGTCCGTTGTCGCGGTACTTGTAGTAGCTCTTGCGGCTGCCGAACATCAGGATCGGCACGACGCGCTCGGTCTCGTCCCAGTCGGCCAGGATGCCCTTGGACTGGTAGGCGCGCGCGAAGGTCTCTCGCAGCGTCTCGAGGGCCGGGCCGTACTGCTTGGCGGAGTTCTCGGGGTCGGGGCTGTCGATGTCCTCGATCATCAACAGGTAGGGCCGGGGAACCTCGGGCATGTCGAAGAAGTACTTCAGCTTGAAGTCAGGAACCGGCTTGATGTCCTTCTCGAAGTAGTCGCGCACCTTGGCGACCTTCTTGGTCCAGGCGTCCTTGGTCCAGCGGTCCTGCTCCTTCTTGGATGCGGCCAGCGTCTCCTGCGTCTGCTTCCAGACCTCGTAGTCCTTCGTGACCTCGCCCAGTTGCTCCTTGGTGTACCACTTGCCCTTGGACTTGGCGTAGCCCTTCTTCTCGAAACGATAGAAGCCAAGCTTGCGACGTGCCTTGGCATTGTTGGTGTCCGCCTCGACGATGCGTTCGTAGAGGTCCTTCTCGGTGATACCCGCGCCGTCGATGTTGTAGTCGTCCAGGAGCTTGAGCGCGGCCTCGTACTGCGCGACCTTCTCCTTGCTGTCGGTGGCCTGGTCGGCCTTGGCCAGGACTTCGTCCAGCTGCTCCTTGGGACTCTTCACCTTGGGCTTCTGCGCCTGCTTCTGGCCTCCGTTCTGTGCGCCCTCGCCCTGACCGGTCTTGCCGTTTCCCTTGCCGCTCATCACGAAGAAGACGATCGCGGCCACGACGACGATTCCGCCGATGCCCAGCAACCATGGCATCTTGCTCTTGGCTTCGCTCTCCTCGGGGCGACCCCTGCGGGAGCCGCGCGAGGTCGAGCTGCGGGAGCCCGCCCTGGAGCTCGCGCGGGATCCACTGCGTGAGGCACCGGCCCTCGTGGCGCGACCGCCCGAGGCAGGCTCCCTCTTCTCTCCGCTGGCAGCCCGTTTGCCGCCACTGGCCCGGGAACCCCGAGCGCCTGCCCTGCTGCTCGCGCGGGGAGCCTTCCCCTCGACGACCTCCTCTTGTTCCTCGACCAGGTCTTCGGTGACCTCTTCGATCTCCTCGATTTCTTCGATCTCCGTGAGCTCCTCGATCTCCTCGGGGATCGTGATCACGGCCTCGCACTTGACGCACTTGACTCGCTGGCCGGCTTGGAGATTGCCCCGCTTGTAACGTGCGTTGCAGGATGGACATTCGAAGGTGGAGTCGCTCATGTGGTTTCCATTGGTCAGGGGGGCCGATCAGGTGGAGTCCTGGCTCCGGGGCGATCTGATGCCCGATGGGGGGGCCGGATTCTAGCGGCAAGTGGGCGGGACTTCTCCTCTCGACGAGCGGCCTGGGCCAAGATTCCCGGCAGGACTCCCCCTCGTCGGGGTCCCGAAGCCCGTCTGGAGAGTCTCCCAGGCTGGACATGCCGGTCCCCGCGATGGCCCAGGGCTGTCATCGCCGGAGGCCAAACGGCGCAGTGGAGTCGCCCCTTCAGTCCTTCTTTCGGACGACTTCGATTCGCCGGGCGCCCGGGTTGAACTCCTTGCCATCCAGCTTGGGCAGGATTCGATTCACGTAGAAGTAGTAGCGGTTCTCGAGATCCTTCCAGTCGTGATCTTCTTCGATGCCAAGAGCCTTCGCGGCCTTTCGGGGGCTGTATGCATACCGCAGTTCGTCTTGGAGGATCTGCTCGATGGCCTGCCGATAGGGAGTCTTGCCGTCCTCGTCCTCGAGGTTGTAGCAGAAGTGCGTGAACCCCCAGCCCAGGGCGTAGGCCGAGGCGACACGTTGTATCCCGGCCATGCCGCGCAGGCCGGCCCTGTCCTTCAGGAACTCATCGCGGCTGTAGTAGATCAGTTGTCGGATCGTCAGGGCGGGCCCCCTCCCCTTGCCAAGGATCTTGTAGGCATAGGCCTGGGACATGCGCAGGCAGTCGTACCATAGAAGATCCTGGATCGTGCCAAACCGGAATCCGGAGTGGATGTTTCCCTGGTAACCACCCCAGTAATCGGCGAAGCCTTCCTCGACCCATGGTGTACTCCCCATCTTGGCATCCGCGCAGGCGTTGTGCATGAGCTGGTGGGTCGCTTCGTGGAAGAGCGTCGAGATGAACTCCTTGTCATTCTGCATCTGCCAGACATAGAGCATGCCGCGAAAGATGCTCCACATCTTGTTGGGTGACTTGCTCACGTAGAAGGCTCCGATGTAGTCGCTCTTGGGAAGCTGCTCGTGCCCATGGTCTCGATAACGGTAGTAGCTCTCGCGATCGCCGAAGAGGAGGATTGGAAGTACACGCTCCTCGTCGTTCCACTCCGTCAGGATCTTCTTGCCCGAATAGGCCTGTTCGAAGTTGCGGCGCAGGGCTCTCAGGAGCGGGCCGTAGTACCGCGCCGAGTTTTCGGGATCTGGATTGGCCCTTTCCTCGACGATGAGCAGGTAGGGACGTGGCACATCCTCGATATCGAAGTAGTAGCGCATCCTCAACCCCGGGACGGACTGGATGTCCTTCTCGAAGTAGTCACGCACCTTGGCGACCCTTCTGGTCCACGAATCCTTGTTCCAACGGATCCTCTCGGCCGCCGCTCGAGCGAGTTCTTGCTGCTCCTTCTTCCACTTCTCGTAGGCTTGCACCGCCCGGGGCAGATCCTTCTTGAGATACCACTTGCCCTCAGGAGGAGACCAGCCCTTCTTCTCGTAGCGATAGT
>Ga0114931_10010096_pt1 | contig 11263 bp, 17 predicted proteins | sample 2SBtaG_FD_89579 | JGI IMG/M metagenome (GOLD analysis project Ga0114931, IMG submission 89579) | Deep subsurface microbial communities from Kolumbo volcano to uncover new lineages of life (NeLLi) - 2SBTROV14_V59a metaG | ecosystem: Environmental > Aquatic > Marine > Volcanic | place: Kolumbo...
CAGCAAGTAAGAACAAAGATAACACTAAAGGTAGATTACGATTCATCATTGTTTCCTGATTTGATTGATCATAGGACTCTTTTTAGAATGAAATTGAGGAAAAGTTGAGCTTGTTGTTAAAGTTGACCTGAGAAATCGGACTTTGGACATGTTTTTCATGTGTAAAATAGCATTTTTTGGCATATATTGGATCCGTAGGAATCATTCTGAAAGGGTAGCATGTGAGGTTAAAAATTGGAGTAAAATTAAACAAGATCCTTCATGACTGACTATTGGTCATGACTGAAATCATAAAAGGGAAAGGAGTATTTTTTCACCCTCCACTCAGCATAGTGGGTATTGATGAAGAGCCTGATCTTACTAAACCAGAATCTCCAAAAACTCGGACAGTAAGATTTGTTCAAACTAAAGATGACTTCCAAATTATTGTGACTACCGATGGTTTTGTAGGTGTAACATTAGTTGGCTCAGATAACGATGTTATTCAATTACACAGGTAAGGGATTTAATCATTTTAGTGAACACGCCGGGAAAGGGATTTTCCAAAGTGGAGGAACACCTTACGTTAAAGACATCGAACTTCAAATAGTAAGTCAAATTATGAAGTGTGATGAGACAAGAAGGAAATCTAACAAAAAATGTTGAATCTGTTGGAACATGGTATCTGCCTAAAATAAGAGCTTTGAAAATACAGATTATGGCTAAAAAAAGACTAAAAATAAGCAATTTAGTTAAGCGTTTTGATTTTGAAGTGGTTTTGTATGTAAATAATTTAAATTATTTTGGTTTAACCTAATTCTTCTGTATAAAAATGCCAAAGATCCCCCGAATTATATTTGGAGGGATCAAAAAGAATAATTTTACCCAGACCAAGATTACCACTTATACCAACTAATCGAAGGTGTTCTAAATCTGTAGGAATATGAGGTGTGCGTCTAACCGTTCCTTTAATCTCATTGGAATAATTAGCTATTATCGATGTTGAATGAGTTGTTAGAATAATTTGTTTATGATCAGATCTTATTTTTTCATTAAATAAATCAATTAAATTTTCAATTGCATTAGGATGTAAAAAGTTTTCAGGTTCTTCAATTATGACAGTAGAGTTTTTTGGTGAGAAAATTACAGATGCAAGAATGGTGGCAATTGTTTGGATACCACTTCCCTGTAAACTAAGATTGATGTCCACTACAGTTTGACCATCATTTCTGATAGTTGCTGCCTGCACTGTTCCAGATGATAAGTTGACGGGGGTTTTTAGTAAATCAATCTTAGAATCAATCTTTTTCAGCCATTCTGCCAATTCATTCCATTGAGGATTCTGATCACTCCATTGCTCTAACAGATATTGGATGATGTTGCCACCATTAGAAAACAACGGTTGATTTCCAGATGCAATTGATGTTGCTGTTTGATATGGAATTGCTATTCTTATTGGAGAAAAATACCAGATTTGTGAAAGTAATCCTCTATGTTTTTCATGAGATAAATCATCAAGTCTTGCCCCATTTTTAAAAAAATCACTAGCAAACACTTGTCCTCGATTTATTTCTAAATGTGCCTGAAATTGATCAGAATCATCATTATATGTAGCATCTATCACAATATTCCTTTCAACATCATGAGAATAAACAGAATCCTCAAAACTTGCTAGATGATATGAATCAGAACTCCATAAAAGTTTGCCATGAGAAACAGATTTCAGAAAATTTAATGCTTTAAAGAAAGTGCTCTTACCAGAATTATTTGGACCAACCATCACAGTAAGATTATCGAAGTTAATCATAGATGGCGTTTCATTAAAACATCCAAGATTTTGGATTTTTATGCTTTTTAACATAAGAATATCACATATTACTCTGATTTAATACTGTCTCTGATGAACATGTTTTCAAACAGAGAATTCTGGTTTTGTTTTTTCTGGAACAACTAATGGTCCAGATGTAAAAATATATGCAGGCATTCCATCATTATCAAATCTTCCAGGAATTCGAAAAGCATCATGAACAACCATTTTTACTTTAACAATGCCTCCTGATTTTTTTAGTCTATATTTATTCCATTTTTCATTACTACTTAGAATGTCAATAGGTGTACCATCAGGGGTTTTAATTTCCTGAGGATTTAATGGAGATGGGACACCTCTTTGTTCAGGAGGAGCTGTGATGACAAACATGTTTTGACTTGCCATGTTAATTGCATTAGGATCAGGATGGTTTTTACTTCTTACAAATCTAGTTACAACAATTTTGCCTCTAGCTTTTGTGTGTCCTGTTAATTCATATTCATTCCAGTTTTCACTAATCACATCAAATTCTAAATCTTCAAAGTCAGGTGATGGAATAGACATTTCTATTTACTTGTGGTTAAAACACTAGGAGTTAATGTAGACAAATCATGTTTTGAAATAGTACTATCAATTTCAAGAACACAAGATACAAAATCACAATCGCTGTTGGTATCTAATCGTTTAGATTTTTGATTAGAACTGATATATTCAATAGGGTAAATATTTCCATCAATACGTTTTTTTGAAATGTGTGAAACTATTTCCATATAATAAAAATGCAGAGAGTCCCTAATTAATGATTGCCTGATTTTCTAAAAAACATGCATCAAAAATCAACATTAATTCATTTTTATACTCATCCTGAGAATGGATTTTAGTAATCTGCCAACAGGATCAGTCACAGCTAAAAAAGTGCCAAGTACACTAGCAGTGCCTATCAAGAGAGCAATATTTACACCTTCGAATTTCACGCCCATTACGCCCATTATGATATCTAGAAGAGAATAGGAAAATGGAATATCAGTGATTTTAAGAAGAGTTTCTCCTGCAGACATTATCATAAATTCATATTTTTAGGTTTATAATATTGCTGGCATATAGTATTGTTTCATTATATTAAAAATGTCAAAATCAGAAAACACTACTAAAGTGGGGAAATTCTAAATGACAGGTTACAAAAATATCAGTTTTGAAAAAAATTCAATCCAATACAATAATCTCAGGAGTTGAGAGCTCAGTTTGTGAGCTGTTCTTCATACCTAATTATGGAATATCAGCTCATAAGCGAAGTATTATCGAAGAGGGTTTGTTTAGAAAAAATTATTTTTGAAACTTTGGGTTTTGTAGGCCTTTAACGAAAGCATATTCGCAATTACCACAATACCAGTTTTTAGCCTATCCTGAGTCTGATAGGGCTGTTTGCAAGACATCAGTTCTCAGTGTTCCTTGACAGTTTGGACATGATTCTAAATCATCATCTACTCCATAGATACTCTTTAGATTGAAGTTTTCTCCCATAAGATAGATTATTGGCTACTAGGATTTATTGGTTTTTACTACTAAGAGTTACAGTGTTTCCTGTTTTTGTCTAAATTTATGTCCCGATCCTTGACAGATAGAAGATTTTGACTAACGTTCCCATATCTTGACAGAACCCTTTTTTGTTTGGCTTTTTATCAGTAAAATTCATCAAATCATGTGCGATTTTGTTACGACCAATTCTAAAAGAATCAAGCAACTTTCTTTCAGATTTTGATAAAAGCTTAGCTTGATACAATAATTCTACAGAATCTCGATAATTCCACAACATTCCGTTGATGGGTTTTGGTTCTGTAGGATCCTGTACGGTGTAAAGGAACAAAGCCCAAGTAGTGGTTAGCAACGATTCTAAAAGTCCATGTAACATGATAAAAGGTTCAATGATGTTTCCTTTGTCATACAATTCTTTTGAATTTTTTACAATATCTGAAAATAAAACTTGTTTGTATCGTTCTGGTAAATCCATTCCTGAGAGAGGTTTTGATTTTTTGTTTTTCAATTTACATTATTTCCTTCCAGATTGTTTATCTTCATCCACACTGAGCTCCTCAATTACATCATCTTGATCAAACTCTAACATCATTTGGCCTATAGATATTTCAGAATTCTTCCTGAATTTGAAAATACGTCTCAATCCGTCTGAGCGAACCAAAGATGCCTCAGAATCTTTGAGTGCAGTGTACGTCTTCCAGGAGAACTTTGCAGGATATTCATTTGTTACTTCAGGATCCAGATTATCTAACCCGTAGCCTCTTACCTCACATTCCAGGAAAGAAATGTATGTTCTACGGATAGGATTTACTTCTTCAGACAACAATATTCATCATCATATTGATGTAAAAAGAATATAGCTGCCAATCAAAATGGGAATAAAAATTGCAAGACCAAGCTTCCACCCAACATTAAAGATTCCAAATGCAGTATAAACAAACGGAATTATGATGATCAATAGTTTATAGAATTCGATTTGAGGGCGTATTTCAGGAACAATTAACGAATCTAGAGAATCAAAGATCAATAGTCCAATACCAGAAGGGGAAATATCATGGCCAGTTTTTGTTTGGATTGCAAGAAACAGTCCTTCAAGAAAAGCAGAAGTTGCAAGACCGCCAATATGTTTTGACATAGTAACATCAATTTAAAATTGATATAAATTCATGATGCAGGGTATTATAACATTGCCACAAGTTTGAAAAATATCAAGATAATAGATTTTTAACTAATAATCAATCAAACACAAGTGAAAAAAATGATGAAAGTAAAATGTAAATCATGTGAAGAAAAGACAGAGTTTTTAGAATTTACTGAAGAGATAAAGTGTGAGCATTGTGGGATGACTCATAAATATAAAAAAAGAGGATATTAGAATTCCAGTAAGTAAAACATTAACAATACAATATAAGATTTTCAACAACCATAAATTTGTAAATTACAAAAATTTCAGTTTTTCATTTGTGATAATCATTTTTTCATCAATCATAGCATTAACAGATCTTGAAACACATTGGAATATTATATTTCTAATAATCATCATTTCAACAAGCTTACTTCTGCTAACAAAAAACAATGTTGTCAATCTTGAATCATCAGATCCTAATTTTGAAGATAATACAAATTTTCATAAATGAATTAATAGTAATTATTTTGTCATGTAAAACCATCTTTTAAAGACAGTGAATAATCATAAAGTTGGATCATGAAACAATGTACAATTACTAAAGTGATTCCTCAAGATAATCTTTGAAGAGAGGGTTGTTTCAGCAAGAATCACAGACACGTACTCTGTAAGTTTTTGGTGGAGAAAGTAGTTCCAACTTCACAATCTTAATGATTATAAAGTCACCGTGCCCACAGTTTTTCTGAAAAATTTTAGGCCCAGACATATCGAATTAAGAGGCAAATTCAAATGCAATGATTGTAAAATAAATTACAAACCATTTCATGGGACATGATTTGATGTAATCCATATTGATTATACAAAATGGCCTGTGCTGATCAAACTGTTTGATCTTGAAATCTGTGCAAGACGAGCTACTGTAGAAGTAGATGTCAGTTATCCTGCAGCGCTAAATGCATTTGATTCTGTCAGGTACTCAATACTGTACAATCTTACAAAAACAAATAATATCCTCAAGGGAGAAATTGAGGCTGACGAAGCGTATTTTGGAGGAAAAAGAAAGGAAACCATGGACGTGGTGACCGAAACAAAACTATCGTCTTTGGAATCCTAAAGAGACAGGATAAAGTTCACGTGTAGATTGTAAGGAATCTAAAAGCAAAAACACTGCTTGCAGAAACCATCAAGAAAGTAAAGAAAGGAAGCTTTGTGTATACGGACAAGTGGTGTGGTTATGATTCCCTGATGTTTTCAGGATAGGCATTTTTCTATTGATCATAACAAAATATTTGAAAATGGAAAGGTCTACATCAACGGAATTGAAGGATTCTGGAGCTTTGCAAAAGAGAGGCTGACGAAGCATCATGGTGTAAGTACAGGCAAGTTTTTGTTGTACATCAAAGAGATAGAATGTAGATATAACAATAAAGACGGAGGCACATTTTCATTATTATTCGATTATGTATTGGTGATGAATAATTGATAATCCCCTAAAATAATTGCAAGCCATAGTGTTGAACTTAACCCGTAAAACCACTATGATTGATTAAAATACCACATCGAAACAGGTCCACATTGTTCAAATCCTAATGGGTTCACGATCATATCTTGTATAGGATTATGATTAAAAATAAAAAAAGTTTAGAATCTGATCTTAAGACCAACAACATCCCTTACTTGGTGACATCTTCAATCCTGTATAATATGGTTTTGTGATGTCTAGGTAACCCTGATGATTTGTATGAATGATTCTCATCATTTCTTTTAATTTAATTTTATTTAAAAATAGTATGAAAAATTAACAGACGTTCAATTTTCTCCAAATTATCTTTTTATTCTATGATTCAACTACTATATTGAATAGCAAACAAGTAATTCCAAACATTACATAGGTGAAAACAGTGTTGTAATGATTTGTTGTCAATGGATAACAAAGTGGTTTTGGTTACTATCCTACTTTTTGCCAATTTTTTTAATTTCAATAATAGACAATCTAATATCTGATGCTTACCTATATTCTGTATGATGCGTTCATGGTATTGCAATGATTGTGATATGAAAACTACCCTTGTAAATGATATGGCAAATATAACATGTACAAACTGTGGTAAGAAAATGATTAGAGTATCCGAATGTAAACATTTTTCATTAGTTAACAATTAATTTTTAGTTCAACTGATGTGTTGTAACTTTTGATACATAAAATCCATCTTAATTTTTCACAAGATCCTCGTCTCATATTTACATAATCTTAGTACCGATTACGTAACAGTTTAAAATTAGAACTCTTGAATTGTGATTTTTTTAAATAGAATTGGTACATAGTAAAACAGTTGAAAAGAGATAGATTGTCTGTTAAGAAATTAGTTGTTTTACTTGCTTTAATTCCCCTTTTTACATCTGTATTGATAATTAATTATTTTCCTGATGCAGAAGCTACAAAATCAAAAGGAACATCTTTAACGAAATACGGTTCTACTACCTCGGGTATTGTTTGTGGGGATAAGCTTTGCTCCGAACAAGATTCTTTTCAGGCAAATACAATAAAAATAAAAAATGAAAAATTAAAACAAGGGGTTTTTGAATCTGCGATGATTTTTACTCAAACCCCTCCAAACATTGATCAAGAGAAAGGATACTTTGTAACTGAAATTGCTGATGGGCTTTATTGGCTTACTGATGGTAGCTATCAAACCATGTTTTTGACAACAGGTCAGGGGGTAATTGTAATTGATGCTCCAGAAAGACTGGGACAAAAATATCTTAATGCAATATCCGAAGTTACTTCAGAACATGTTACTCATTTTATTTACAGTCATATTCACAAGGACCATGTAGGTGCTGCACATCAATTTGGAAAGGATGTTTTGTATATCGCACACAAGGATACAGCTGAACATCTAAGAATGAAAAATGATCCTACTAGACCAATTCCCACAATTACTTTTGAAGATACGTATACTCTATCTGTAGGAAACCAAGTCCTTGAATTATCTTACATTGGTCCATTTCATTCAAAAGGAGATATTGTAATCTTTGCTCCAAAACAAAAGGTTGCCATGGTTGTTGATTTGTTTCATCCAGGAGCTGGCCCTTTCAAGGCATTTGGACTAACAAAAGACATGAATGCTTACTTGAAGGCACATGATATTTTGCTTGAGCAATATGATTTTGATGTACTCATTTCTGGCCATGAAAAAATTTTGGCAACAAAGGATCATCTCAAAACCAACAAAGAATTCACACTATATGTAATGCAAAATGCCATCAAAGCACGAGAAATGGTTGATTTTGAACAAATTGCACAAGAATATGGTCCTCTTGGAAGATCTGCAATGTTTAATGCATTATTTGATGCACAAGCTCAGATTTGCTCTGAACTGACACTACAAAAATGGCAAGACAAACTCAACGAGTTAGAGCCATTTATGGAAGATCATTGTTTGGCAATGATATTTTATGTCGGAATAGATTGAGGTTTTTTTAAATTCCTATTTGCTAAATTTATAAAAATTATTTTCATTAAAATCTGTTTGAATTTTACGGAAAATAATAAAAATAGTTTCAAAATATTATCTAGGCCCTTAAATTTATCTTACATTACAAAATAGTAATGAAAATCATACTCAAAGATAAGGCTCTTTTTATTTTATTTTGATGTAATTGTGTGGCAATAATCAATCAATGAAAACATTTCAATGACTACGGAATAAAATCATCAATATTAGAAAAAAGGTTTGATTTTGAAACTGATTATTTCGTATGGGAATTATATTCTGACTAATCTTTTTTACATAGAAAACAATGTAAAGACAATTGATTTTGTGCCTGAATCCAACCTTCACAAGACACACAAATCAACATTCTATCTTCATTTTCGTAACTTTTAGAATCTGGAGGGCATTCGCACTTTTTGATTTCATCTATATCATTAAAATACACTTGGCACATTATAATGAGATTTTTTGAATCTTAAAAGTTGTTCATTTTCACAAGTATCTTTAGACATTTTTTAGAACTTCTACTAGTAACAATAAATTAAATAATCACTATTACTAATCATGTCGAAGAAACTAGAAGATGGTGAAAAAGAGAGATTTAGGGAAAGAATTGAAAAAGCGTAGTGGATTTTACCTAAAAAATAATCATCTGTTAAATCCCTGATTATTTACTACATTAATTGTGATTGTAGATTTTATTCCAGGAATTTTTCTAATCTTTTTACTGATGATGTCCGAAATATCATTATAAGTAGGCGCTGCAATCCTGCAAATTATTTCATAGTTTCCAACCAACATATCTGCCTCGATAACTTCTGGAATGTCTTCTAATTTTTGCATTACATTAAATTCATCGGATTTTGAACAATGAATAATGATAAAAGCTTGAGCCATATGGGCATCTAATACTTCTTGTTCAACTTCATTTATTTTTAAGATTCCTGATTTCTTATCCACCAATAATGTTAATGTTGATCTAATGTTTGAAATTTTCCTTATTCCATTGTAGATATCCTTCTGAATATCTTTTTCATCAGAGGATTTCAGCTTGGTTAATATATCATATGAACCAAATGTGCCAAACGCATTCGTAATACTGGGAATGTTCTTTAGATTAGAAAGTACAGAGTCTTCTTTTCCAGATTCATTTACAATTAGAACGTAGGCTTTTGTCATTAATTCTCCTAATTTTGTCCTTCAATTCCCATCAAGGTAAGAGTTGAACGTACATGTTGAAGTTTTCTTACATTCCAAATAATGGTTTCTCGAAGTTTGTCTCTGTCTTGATTTTCTATTTTTGCAATTATATCATATGCCCCAAATGTACCATGAACCTCCTTTACAGATTCCATGTGTCTTAGTGAATCAAGTATTTCTTCTTCAGAACCTAAATCACAATTAATTAAAACATAGGCAGTATCCATGAAACAAATATATCAAAAAAATATTTAAGTAAACCATAAAAAATATTTAAAAGTATTCAATTATTGTCCAAAATACTAAACACTATCTAAAACGAAGCAAAAATTGCAGATGCTAGGAAAATATAAAAATTATTATTAAAAATCACTTTAAATGAAGACAGTATCATTTGTTTTCACTTTTAGTTTAGACTCTCATCAAATATCTTTTGAAATGTTGTATACTCAATAATGCAGAATGTCATAACAATGAAAATTTATCAGGTTTTGCAGTATTAAATTAAACAAATTTTATGTTTTTTAACATTAAGTTTATTGTCAATTGTAATATAATTTTATTATGGCAGACCCTTATATTGACATGGTAAAAAAGGCTTTAAAAATAAGTCCTGAAATTCAATTTGCCACAGTTTGTAATATGCTCGGAGAGATAAAGTATAGTGACCACAGATCAGATGCAAAAAATTTTCTGTCAAAATCAGAACGTCTAAAATCAATTGAATCAGCTACACGAGCTTGGTCGTTACGAAATGAATTTGCCTCAAAGATTGGCAAAGGTGAATTTGTAATTGCACAGTACGGCAAAATAAAACGTATTGTTATTCCATTGGATAATAATCACCTTCTTTATATGACAACAACTAAAAGTGCAGATCATAACAAAATTACTAGCAAAGCAACCAAACTCAAATTAGGCAAGATTAAGAAAACAATAAAATCACGACAAAAAGAAATTATTGCATAAATTATTCTTAGAACAAAGTCTATTCAAAAATATCTCATATTAAAGACCTGACCAAGATTTGATTATTTGTATAATCTTTACTATGATTATCCAACTTACAATATGCCCTGTGGGTATTGAACTAAAACACAAAGTCCCTTTGACGTACTACCTTCTAAAAACGATTCAAGCCACTAAGAAATTGAACCTAAAATTAAATATCTAATTACTGAGTATTCTTTTCACTAGAGTGTTTGGATGTACTAGAATCTCTGGTTTTGATAGACTAGTTCGCCAACTAAAAACAAGCACTATTCCACCTTTATTCTATACGATAAAGAAACCTTTGATGAATCTCTGGAAATATTCCAACAAAATATCAAGAATAACTTTGACTATTTAGAGCACATCAAATGGGCTGATGAAAATATTTTGATAGAAATCAGAAAATAATTTTAGAAAATCTATTTTTTGAAACACTTACAATCACAGTCAAACACTCCTGCTTTTCCCATACATCGATCATAATGTTCGTGATAGCATTTCTCGCAAGTAACCATGCCCCAAGTCTAAAAATCCATTTTAAATTTCTTTAAATGATGTTTCTCTCATCTGATTTTTGATGACTCACTAAACCCATAATAGAAATTGTAAATGTTGTGGCATCATCTACAATAGACCAAAAATTAGATCTGTATGAAATTCAAGAAAAATTCCCTGATGTAGAGTATAATCCTAATTAGTTCCCTGAAGCAGTATTTCGTCTTAGAAATCCAAAAACTGCAACATTGCTTTTCGGTACTGGAAAAATGGTGTGTACTGACAGTAATACTGTACAAGATGTTTATTGTGCTGTAAACTCATTGCATGTTTTACTTGAAGAAAAAGAACTGATGATATATGACTAGACAGAAAATCCAAAATTCCAACAAGAATTTTTTTGATGATTTGTCAATTGTGAGTAACTTTATTTTTTAACACATATTATTTTCTTTAACACATATGGCAAAACGCTACAAATCGCCTATCACTTACCGTCTGAGAGAAATTCCAGTAAAACAGATCAAAATATGGAAGGATGCCCAGGCAAGAAAACTAGACCGTGAAGGAATTACAGATCTTGCAAAATCCATCAAAAATGAAGGACTACAAAATCCTCCAATGGTGCAAAAG
>Ga0114931_10010097_pt1 | contig 11262 bp, 9 predicted proteins | sample 2SBtaG_FD_89579 | JGI IMG/M metagenome (GOLD analysis project Ga0114931, IMG submission 89579) | Deep subsurface microbial communities from Kolumbo volcano to uncover new lineages of life (NeLLi) - 2SBTROV14_V59a metaG | ecosystem: Environmental > Aquatic > Marine > Volcanic | place: Kolumbo...
CTTCTCTTTGCTATTCTCACCAACTTCAGCCATGAAATTGCTCCCATAGCCCGGCATGACGAAAGTCGGGCCTTTGCGCCGGAAGCTGTAATCGTCGAGCCTGTGTAGAAATCTTCAAAATACTTCGCGCTGGGATGGCACCCCTGATTCCGGGGCAGAGGGCGATGAGCGCCGGGTGGGCGATGCCACTGCCCGCGGCCATCAGCGCCGCGCTGATCAGCAGCACAGGCCAGCTATTGGCAAAGGCAAAGCCCGCCAGCCCGACGGTCGTCACCAGTAGGGAGGGGGCGAGAACTTGGGCGCGGTCGGGCCGGTCCAGCAGATTGGCCGTGAGAATACGGGTGAGGATAATCGATGCCCCGTAGATCGTGTAGGCCAGCCCCACCGGTTCCAGCCCTCGGCGCTCGGCCAGCAGAGGCAGAAAGGAATAGAAGGCGCCGAAGCTTATGCCGAAGAGGGCGGTAGTGAGCATCGCGGCGCGCAGGGGCGCGGGGGGCGCCAGTGTTTCCAACAATCCCAGCCGCCGTCCCCCAGAAATTGTTTCGTTGGGGATGGCTGTCCACACCACAACCCCTGCCAGCAGCGCCAGCCCCCCACACCCTGCAATGTGAGCAGCCCCAGGCCATTCCCCTCCTGGCCTTTATCGACACACACCCGTCTACCCGCTGGGAGACCCGGCAGCGGGCCAGGCAAGTGTCGATGACTCTGCGTGGCGGGATGCCCCTGGCTCGTTTCGCCGCTCTGCGTGAACACGGCTTTGGCCTGGTGTTGGAGGCTGTGGTGGCGCGAGAGATGGGGGAAGGGTAGTTCCCCACGCGCCGTTGGCGCGCCACGGGAGATGAAAATGGGACGCAGATGTTTATCCGTGTAAATCCATCTGATCTGTGGGCATAGGTCTTTCGGCTTGATGAAGAAAATCAATTGGCGCTGGCAGTTTCTTTGTCATGCGTCTCAAGCGCAATTGTGACCCATTCATCGTCCAGGTAGCCGCCAGCGAACTCCAGCATCTGGTTGGCCGGCGTCTGTCTGAAATCGACAATATCTGTTGTAATAGAAGGCCGCCGATGAAAGGGGCAAGCACGCGGCTGACACTGTCCAGCGAGGCAGACAGCCCCAGTATGCCGCCAATCTCCTGCGATTGGACTGCTTTACTCAAGGCGCTATTCACGACCGTGCCCAATACGCTGCCAGAGAGCGCGATTGGCATGAAGAGCAGCAACAGGACCAATACACTGGGCGCTGGCCATAGCGATCAGAGAGCCGCCCTAGCCAGGGGGCGCCCACCAACTGCGCGACGGCATACGAGGCAATCAGCAGCCCAACCAGTGTAGCAGTGGCTCCAAATTGACCGGCATAAAAAGGAATCAGAGGAAGGATGAGGCCAAACCCCAACAAATCGACCGAAATGATGGCAAATATGGTCATCAAACGTTTCTGTTGCATGATCAACTCCTTTTTGAGCAGGTTTTATGCTCTCTGGCCTCTATCCTAACGGGCAAGCGCGCCGAGAGCGCCCCGCAAGCGCTCCGTGGAGTTTTTTCGATTGTCTATGGTTTTGGATGGTTCGAGAGTGTCTTCTCAATATTTCGGGATGTGCAGAACGACATGCCCCCCTAACCCCCCAACTTTGGGAGGAATCTGCTCCCCCAGAATTGGGGGCCGGGGGGCGTCCCCCAAGTTATTGAGATGATACGTTCGGGAGAAAAACGGGAGAACCGGTGACCACGACGAAAGCAGTCGTCGCCCACATATCGTCGGGCAGGGAAGATGGTGCTGGCCCAACATCTGGCCGTCCCAGCAGAAACAGTGGACACAATTCCTTGCCGCCACCCACTGCCTTTGCTACAATGAGACTGCTTCACGAAAGACCGTCAGGCAGAATCGGACGGGGATCAGCAAAGTCATTGTATACGATGTGGCCCGACAGGAGTTTAGCACCTCACCGCTGAAGTTTTTTTGAGCAAGAAAGTCGACCACAGAGGCGCAGAGGCCGCGAAATTTCACAGAGCAAGAGAAAAAATCAAGACTCTCTGTGTCTCAGTGGTGTGCCTTTGGGTTCTGGCTCGTCCAGGTTAGGGCAACTCGCTTGATTTCGATACGGCTGGAAACAGCACCAGCCGACTCAATCAGCGCTGATCCGGATGATTCTTGCCCAACCTCCTGAACTCTCGAAGAGCCTGCGATGTTTGCTGGACACCAGCGTATGGATCCGAGATTTGAACGGATGGGCCGAGGGTGCATGACAACACCTAGCCCACAAGAAACCGAAGGATATTGTGTTATGTTCAATCGCCTACACAGACGTGGCACATCCAGAACCGGGACCGGGCAAGGAGCTGGCCACAGCCTTGCAGGTGTCGCATAGATGGCGCGGACGATCAAACGCTTCGCAGACAACAGCCTGTTGGAATACGACCAGGGCCACTTCGACGGTTGGTGCATCTTCCTCACGCGTCCGGGCCGGCCCCGCTTTGCGCCCAAAGACTGGCAATACTTTACCCGCCTGCAGGAGCTGGCCGCCGCCTACGGAGCAGCCAAAACCTACGCCGATTTCATCACCATTTTCGAGGCCACGACGCGCAGCCTCGACCCGGCCCTCCTCGCCCACATCACAGCCATGAGCAACGACTACGCGCAACACATCCTGCGCGCCGATATTGTCTTCACCCTGCTCTACGCCGGGATGCTGGCGGAGGAGAACAAAGCCTACGCGCCCCTGGGAAAACGGATCAAACGACTGGGCGTCCATCAAGTCGTGTGCGAGAACATGCGCCCCCAGGAGGCGGCCACCTTTAGCATGGGTCGTCCCTGGCAGGAACTGGCCTCCCTGTGTGAAAGCCGGGGCTTCTGACGATGAAGACCTTTCTGAAATGGGCCGGCAACAAACAGCGCATGATCGAGCGCATCACGGCGCTTCTGCCCAGCGGACGCCGCCTGATCGAACCTTTCGTTGGTTCCGGCGCGCTGTTTCTCAACAGCGAATATCCGGCCTACCTCCTGGCCGACGCCAATCACGATCTGATCGATCTCTACACACATCTACAGGCGGAAGGCGCCGATTTCATCGACTTCTGCCGCACCTTTTTCACGCCTCAGAACAACAGACCCGAAGCGTTTTATGCCCTGCGCAGCGAGTTCAACGTCACGGCAGATGCACGGTTGAAGTCCGCTCTCTTTCTCTATCTGAACCGCCACTGCTACAACGGTCTCTGCCGCTACAACGCCAGCGGCGGTTTCAATGTCCCCTTTGGCCGCTACAAAAAGCCCTATTTCCCCCAGGCCGAGATGGAGGCCTTTGGGCGCAAAGCCCAAACGGCCCGGTTCTGTCACGCCGACTTTGCCACCACCATGCAGGCCGCCGCCCCCGGCGATGTCGTCTACTGCGATCCACCCTACGCGCCGCTCTCGGCCACGGCCCATTTTACCAGCTACAGTGCGGGTGGCTTTGGCTTCGACCAGCAGTTGGCTCTGGTCCAGGCAGCCAGGGAGACAGCGGCGCGCGGCGTGCCCGTGTTGATCTCCAACCACGCCACCGCGGCGATCGAAGAGGCCTATGCCGGGGCGCAGATCGAACGCTTTCAGGTGCAGCGTTTCATCAGCGCCGACGCCGGCAACCGCGGCGCGGCCGCCGAACTGCTGGCCTTGTTTCTGCCCGGAAAGACACAGTAGCCAGTGAACAGTAATCAGTGATCAGTTTTCGGGCCGACTGTCAGGCGGATTGCCCGCTCCCGCCGCCCGGAGTGGATATAGAAATCAAGTTCGTGAACTTGGCGTCATTCGTGTCGGAATCTGCGTTTATCTTCACGGACCCACCTGAAAAGCGCCCATTCTCTAAGAATGGGGCGCCCCCTTTCCGTTTTGGTTGCGGTCGCGGCTGTTCGACGGTACAATGGCAGCATCACCTTATTCGACAGGAGAAACGACTGTGAACGAGAACACAGGCAAGGACTACCAGAACTACAATCCCGTCACCGTGACCGTCAACGAGTCGGTTGGCATCCTATTCCTGGGCGTGCTATCGCTGATTCTGCTCGTCACTTTGCTGCGCAGCCAGGCCCATCAGCGCAAGCTGTTGGCCCAATTGGCTGGACTGCAAGAGGCGAACAGAGGGAAAAAGCACCTGTGACCGGCGCATCGGATTGACCCGGAGCAACGCCATGTCCTACCAACGGATCCAGAACATCCCGGTCTGGGGTGAGCCAGACCAGGGCGCCGTCGACCAGATCGTCAACTGTGCGCGCAAGGGTGAGGCCGCCGCGCTGATGGCGGATCATCACCTGGGCTACGCCGTCCCCATCGGCGGCGTCATCGCCTACGGGGACAAGATCAGCCCTTCTGGAGTCGGCTTTGACATCGCGTGTATTGCCGCGGGCACATCCGTAACACTGGCAAATGGCTACGCAGTCCCGATTGAAAGTGTGCTCGAGCACGGGAATCTCCTCGGTTCTTGGAAAGAGAAAATCAGTGACGTTGGCCCGGCATTGGCCTTGCGGCGGAAAATAAGCCACACAACACTGCGCATTTCCTTTGCCAGTGGTGACATTCTGCATTTAAGCGCTGACCATCCACTGCTCACGCCGAAAGGGTGGCAGAAAGCAGGCAACTTACGTTCCGGCGACCTGGCGGCATTGGCCTCATATGTGGGAGTGTCTGGCGTGCAGCCAGACCATTCGAACGGGAAGGATTACAGGCTGCTACGACTTTTCGGCTACGCGGCTGGCGATGGTCATCTGACAGCCAAGAAAAACCGGGTGTCCTTCTACACATCCCAGGACGAAGACGCCGCCCTCATCTGTGAGGACCTACATCGACTTGGTTGGAACAATGCAGCGATCCACCGCCGGATTCGACCCAACGGATCGGTGGAAAACAACATCTACTGCTCTTCTGCCGATCTACATACTCGCTTTGCCGAATGGGGGTTGTCCCCCGGTAAAACAGTTTGGGATGAAGACGCACTTGCCTGGGTCCACGACTTGCCCGTACACCTGAAAGCTGCTTTCCTCGGCGGTCTGTTTAGCGCCGAGATGGCTGCGCCGCTGATACGGCGTTCTCGATTGCTTGGCAACGCGTCGATGAAGCAGGGCGGATATCGGCCGCTGCCTCTCTTGCATACCGTTCAAACCCTACTCAAGTCTCTGGGCTTCTTATCAGAGATTTACCCAAGCGGCAAGCCGTATCGGGAGCGGCAAACCTACATTCTGATGCTGTTGGGTGGTCAGTCCGGATCGGTCCGTCTCTGGCGCACGATTGGTTTCCCCTATGCACGCTACAAACAGCGCAAAGCAGCCGAAGCGATGTCAATGGTTTGGCAACGATCCCAAATCGTACAGGAAAGAGATCATGCCAAGGAGTTGTGCCGTTCCCTACGCATGCAAGGGCTTGGAGTCTATGATCTGGCGGCTGCAGTCACCCAACTCACCGGGCGAAAATTCACCCATTCAATGGCGCTCAAAGCGATTTACGCAGATCGCGGACCAACTCGCGTCTATGCAGATGCAAAGCTAAATCCCCGGACATTTGGCGAGTTCGTCTGGTCCCCCATTCGCACAATCGAGACCGTCACGGAACCTGTAGACGTCTATGATCTGCCATTAGGACACGAAGCGCACAACTTCATTGCCGGTGGCGTTGTCGTCCACAATTGTGGAAATAAAGCTGTGCGCATCGACGCGCCGGCCGCAGAAATTCGTCGCAACATCGCCCGCATCATGGACGACATCTGGGCAACCCTCTCCTTCGGCATCGGCAGGAAGAACCGGGAGGAAGTGGACCATCCGCTGTTCGACGACGACCCGGCCTGGGACATCGCCATCGCGCGCAAGCACAAACGCATGGCTGCCGAACAACTGGGCACCATCGGCAGCGGCAATCACTATGTGGACATCTTCGTAGACGAGCAGGACCGCATCTGGATCGGCGTCCACTTCGGGTCGCGTGGTCTGGGCCACCGGCTGGCCAGCTACTTTATCAAGGCCGGCGGCGGCAAGGACGGCATGTACGTGGACCCGGTGCTGCTGGACGCCGACAGCCAGCTTGGCCAGGAGTACATCGCTTGCATGAAACTGGCCGGACGCTACGCCTACGCCGGACGAGATTGGGTGGCGGCGCGGGTGGCCAAGCTGCTGGGCGCGCACATCCTGGAAGAGGTCCACAACCACCACAACTACGCCTGGCAAGAGGAGCACAACGGTCAGAAGCTGTGGGTGGTGCGCAAGGGCGCGACACCCGCCTTTCCCGGTCAAAAGGGCTTTGTCGGTGGCTCCATGGGCGACATCTCGGTCATTTTGGAGGGCGTGGAGAGCGACGAGAGCAAAGTGGCACTCTATTCGACCGTCCACGGCGCGGGGCGGGTCATGTCCCGCACCCAGGCCGCGGGCAAGGTCAAATACCGCAAAGGACGCAAGGTACGCGTGACCCAGGGCGAGATCAGCCGCAAAATGATGATGAACTGGGTGCGACGCGCCGGGGTAGAACTGCGCGGCGCGGGCACGGACGAAGCCCCCCAGGTCTACAAGCGACTGCCCAACGTGCTTGCCTACCACGATCAAACCGTGCGTATCCTGCACACGTTGACGCCGCTGGGCGTGGCCATGGCGGGGGAGAATGAGCGTGACCCGTATAAAGACTGACAAGATGACAGGATGAAGGGATGACAAGATGAATTTGTCGTCGCTTCATCCGTGAAAGTGAGAAACAAATGCCGGTCAATCTACACAATGAGCGGGATTTTGTTTACGCCAACGGCGTCCTCTGGGAGCGGCGGTTCTTTGCCCATCTGTTCGAGGGGCAGCCTGTGGAGCCTGTGTTGGCCGCCTTCCAAGCCTACAAAAACAGCGACAACGGTTTTGGCAATGCCCTGGAACACGACATCCGCTGCCCGGATTCCCACCCCCTGGCCCTGGAATTTCTGCTGACGGTGCTACAGCGCGCGGGTATCGAACCAGGCAACCTGCTGGATGGCACACCCCATTGGGTCGAGATGCAGCGTGAGGAAGACGGCTCGCTGCGCAACCCGGTGACCCTGCTTGACTACCCCCACGCACCGTGGTGGAACGGCGGTGGGCAGACCGCGCCCGATTCGATCACCGGCAAACTGCTGCACCTGGGTCTGTGCAGCCCGTCTCTGGCCGCGTCCACCCGGCGCTGGGTTGTGGCCCATCTGGACGAAAAATCGATCCGCGCAACAGACTGGCTCTTCATGAACTACCACGCCTACGACTACTTCATGTACGTGGACGACTTCCCGGAGATCGAACGACTGCGCCAGGCAACCATCGACAACATCCTGCGCTGCGCCGAGGCCGCGCCGGCAAGCCAGCACACCAGTTTCTTCGGCCTGGCGCCCACACCTCATTCGCCCGTGGCCCTGGCCGCGGACGAGGCGTTGATCGAACGCTGCCTGGCGACCGTGGAAAGTGGCCAGCAGGAGGACGGCGGCTGGATCGATGAGCACAACCTGCCCCAATGGCGGTCCTGGACGACCATGTGCAGTCTACTGACGCTGCGCGCCTACGGACGCTCTGTATAAAGGCGGATTTTCCACGAATTTTGTCCCTTTACAACTTCACATTCCTGTGCTACACTCACTTCAGTTCGGTATTCAATCCATGTTTGAAGAAAGGAGGCGATTTCGTGGCAGCCCAAGTGAACATGTTTGCCTTAATGCGGCAGCTTGCTGCCAGCGGAATACGCCTATCGTCCCAACGGCGGCTTTGATCCGCCGATCTTGTCCCGTTTGTCAGACCGCAGGCGTCTTTCGCACTGCGGCCTTTTTGATTGGCCGCAACTCCCGGTTCCAGTAAAACCCCAATCATTGCCACCCAAACGAGGACAAGACGTTGCCTACCTATCACGGAGATGAGAGCGGCCAGTGGGACGAAAATGAGGCGCTCCTGGCCTATTACAACCAGAAATTCAATTTACCCCGCCAACGAATTTACCGCAAACCGCCCAAGCCTTCCAACCAGGAAGAGAAGATGCAACGGGAGCGGGAGTTGGTGGACACGGTGACCGCGGAGCGGGGTATTGCCCTGGGCCTGGAGATCACCTACACCCCGGCCCGTTTCGAAGCCGAATGGCTGCTGGATTCACTGCGCAGCTTCTTCCACCAGGACCTGATCAGCGACGTGATGGCACAGGTCAAGGGCGGCAAAGAGGCCAGCGTCTACCGCTGCACACCCCACCCGACCGTCGATGCCGAGTGGCTGGCGGCCAAGGTCTACCGCCCGCGCCAGTTTCGCAATCTGCGCAACGACAGCATCTACCGGGAAGGGCGGCCGATCCTGACCGACGAGGACGGCAAGCCTGCCAAACCGACCGATGAACGCATCGTGCGCGCCATTGGCAAGAAATCGGCCTACGGTGTGCAGGTGCAGCACACCTCCTGGCTGATGTACGAGTACACGACCCTGCAGAAACTCTTCACGGCCGGCGCGGCCGTGCCCCGCCCAGTGGCGGTGGACCAGAACGCCATCCTGATGGGCTATGTGGGCGATGAAAAGCGGGCCGCGCCGACCCTGCACGAGATCCGATTGGATCCGGCAGAGGTCGAGCCGCTGCACCGGGACACGCTGCGCAACATCGAACTGATGCTGGCGCAGGGCTTCATCCACGGCGACCTGTCCGCCTACAACATTCTCTACTGGGAAGGGCAGATCACCCTGATCGACTTCCCCCAGGTGACCGACGCTCATGAAAATCGCAACGCGCGCAAGATCCTGGCGCGGGATGTGCGCCGGGTGTGCGACTACTTTACCCGCTATGGGGTGAAGTCCAACCCCGGCGCCATCACAGCCGACCTGTGGGATCGCTACGCGGCGCCGGACCCGATGGACTATCTGGCGGATATGTCACGGATGGAGGTCGATGAGGAAGAGGGCGAGTGAAGCGTAAAATGCATCGTGTACACAGTAAGCAGTGATCAGTCATCAGTCACAGGGCGCCACTGATGACTGATCACTGCTTACTGATTACTATGTTTTTCAGAGCAGGCGCTTTCCAGACGGTTACTTACGCCTCATGTCAACGCCCACAACTGCCGTGTCAACTGGGCATGGCCGTTGTGTTGGCTCATGTGCTCGATGGCGTGCTGGATATCGTAGCGTACACTGAGAGGCCGCTGGCTGACCGGGTGTAGTTTGCCGTGTTCCAGATCACCCGGCATCAGACTGTCCAGAAAGATATGCACCCACTCCTGGGTGTGCTTGACGCGCGCCGTCAGATAGGCCGGGTCCAGATTGGCCGGACCAAATTCCTCGTCGCCCTCGTCCCCGTTCACATTTCCCCATTCGATGCGCCCCATCTGCCACTCTGCCCGGGGCAGCAGATAGACCGTGGACGAGACCGCGTGGGAGATCAACCAACCCAACGAACCACATGGCCCTTTCCAGGGACTGTCTACGAAGGGTTTCCATGTCAGCGCGGCCGCGGGCAGATCGGCCAACAACTCCTCGATCTCGCCATACTTGGCGTCGAAGAGGCGACGATAGGCGGCGATTTCAGATGTGTCAATGGTCGTCATGGGTAGCTCCTTTGCAGTTAGATATTGGATATTGGATATTTCGGTGAGGGCATAGACCTACTCTGTCTCAAACTGGCATAGCCATTGCTGGCCAAAAAAGACTGCCACACCTGGCCTATCCATGCGTACACTGCCCCCATTATAGAATGATCCCTGACTCCTGTCTACCGGGAATCGGGCCAACCGGTGTACAATAGGCCACAATCGTCCATCACACCCACTCACCACGCTGGACTACTGGCTGCCCATGGACCTGTCAACGATTCTGATTGTTCTCGTCGTTCTGTTTATCGCTGTCGCCCTCTTCGGCGGCGCCTTCCTCTACGTCTACTGGTGGCTGATCCAGCGCGCCCTGCCCGAGTTGGACGGCCAACTGACTCTCGACTGCCTGGATGGGCCGGTGGAAGTGCTGCGCGACCAGCATGGCGTCCCCCACATCTACGCTCAAAGTCAGGCCGACCTCATGCGCGCCCAGGGCTTTGTCCACGCCCAGGACCGGCTGTGGCAAATGGAGCAAAACCGGCGCATTGCCAGCGGCCGGCTCTCGGAATTCTTTGGCGCGGCCGCGCTGGAGGTGGACCGCTTCAGCCGCATTGTCGGCTTTTGGCGCGCGGCCGAGGCCGAAATGGCTACACTGGACCCTGAGACACGGGCCGTGATCGAGCAGTATGTCGCCGGCGTCAACGCCTACATCGCCAGCCGTCCCGGACGGCTGGCGCCGGAGTTCAACCTTCTCCGGCGCCAGCCAGAGCCGTGGACGCCCCTGGACGTCATCGCTTTCTCCAAAGTGATGGGGTGGAGCCTGAGCGTCAACTGGGAAAGCGAGCTGGTGCGCCTCCAGTTGGCCGCGCAACTGGACCCGGTGCTGGCCGCCGACCTGGAACCGGACTATCCGCCCCAGAATCCTGCCATCAGCGAAGCGCTGGGCGAAGCAAGTATGCGGCTGGTGAGCACCGCCGGTCTGCTTCTCAGCCAGTACGAGAGCCTGAAAAACTGGCTCGGACCCGCCGGGGCGAACCAGGGCAGCAACAACTGGGTGGTCGGCCCCAAAGTCAGCAGCAGTGGACGCGCCATCCTCTGCAACGATCCCCACCTCGCCTTGACCATGCCCGGCGTCTGGTACGAAAACCATCTCCACTGCCCGCAATGGCAGGTGAGCGGCGCCAGTTTTGCCGGCGCGCCAGGGGTGGTGATCGGCCACAACCAGCACATTGCCTGGGGTGTCACCAACGCTTTCGTCGACGTCCAGGACCTCTACATCGAACGACCCCACCCGCAAAAACCACACGAGTTTGCCTATGGCGACGGTTGGGAAAAGGCCCAGGTGATCGAGGAAGAGATCATCGTGCGCCGCCAGAGCAAACCCCACGTGGAACAGGTGGTCGTCACCCGCCACGGCCCGCTCATCGACCGGCTGGCCGCCGGCGACGTCGGGGTTCCCCTGGCTCTGCGCTGGCAAGGACACCAGCCCGGACGCCTGCTCAAGGCAGTGCTGGGCATCAACCGGGCCACGAACTGGCAGGAGTTCGACGCGGCCCTGGCCGACTGGAGCGTGCCCGCCCAGAACTTCGTCTACGCCGACGTGGACGGCAACATCGGCTACCGGCTGGCCGGCGACATCCCCCTGCGCCGGGCCGGGCTGGGGTTGGTCCCTGCGCCGGGATGGAGCGACGAGTACGATTGGGAGGGACTGATTCCCCACACAGAACTTCCCTATAGCTACAACCCGCCCAGTGGAC
>Ga0114931_10010098_pt1 | contig 11261 bp, 6 predicted proteins | sample 2SBtaG_FD_89579 | JGI IMG/M metagenome (GOLD analysis project Ga0114931, IMG submission 89579) | Deep subsurface microbial communities from Kolumbo volcano to uncover new lineages of life (NeLLi) - 2SBTROV14_V59a metaG | ecosystem: Environmental > Aquatic > Marine > Volcanic | place: Kolumbo...
AAAAAGGTTGACTTGCCGCATCCTGATGGCCCGATGATCGCGGTCACCTTGCCTCTGGGAATTGTGAAGTTGAGGTCGAAGAGCGCCTGTGAGGCGCCATAGAACAGGCTGAACTCACGCACGTCGATGAGCGGCTCTTCCACAGCGACCGCTTCGTGAATCGCTGCATTGACGCGCTGGCCTTGACGAATCGCGTCGAGAGCTGAGAACGTCTCGGGGGCGCGCGACACCAGCGCGGACGACTCTACGAAGGGCGGCGCAACCTCGGGACGAACCTTCACAAGGCTCTCCTGGCCAGTGTGGCTTTTATTGACGTTGACAGTGACGGGCGCATCGGGGTCCATCGTAGTCGCACGTGGGGGCCCGCTGCGGGCTGACGTCGCGATCACAGCGTTCGCCTTTGTCATACCGCTCTGACTCCCAGGCGTCTGCGCATACGCGAACGCAGGACAATAGCCGCGAGATTCAGCACGAACACGACGAAAATGAGCAGCAGCGTCGTCGTCCACACGATGGGTCGGGCTGCTTCTGAATCAGGGCTTTGGAAGCCCACGTCGTAAATGTGAAACCCAAGGTGCATAAACGACCGCTCCAGATGCAGGAACGGGAAGTGCGGCTCGAAGGGAAGTTCGGGAGCGAGTTTGACAGCGCCCACAAGCATGAGTGGGGCCACTTCGCCCGCCCCGCGCGCGATGGCGAGAATCATCCCCGTCATCACGCCAGGCGCCGCCATAGGGAGAACAATACGGCGAATTGTCTGCCATTTGCTGGCGCCGCAGCCATAGCTGCCTTCTCGCATGGATCCGGGCACCGCGGAGATCGCTTCTTCCGTCGCGACAACGACGACAGGCAATGTGAGCAGAGCAAGCGTGAGCGACGACCACAGGATGCCTTTTGTTCCGAAGGTTGGCGAGGGAAGCCGAACGCGGAAAAAACCATCAAAGAAAGGAGAATAGGCGATGAGCCCGACAACAATGGCGGCTGCTCCAAGCCACATCGCAGCAGCGCAAAATGCCGCCAGCCGCTGTTTGACATTCCGCGACGAACCAGCTCTGGGTCGTGCGAAAAGCCCCAGCGCAGCGGCGCCCAGACCAATGAGCCCCATCCCGCCAAGTCCGAGCGCCCATATGTTCGCGGGCCATGGATTCTGCGGTCCTTTGTCGATCCACGCGCCGAGCGTATAGCAGAAAAACCCCAACCCAAACACGCCATACACAATGCTGGGCACGCCTGCGAGATTGTTGATCGCGATGCGAACGATGGAGACAACCACACCCTGTCTGGCGTACTCGCGCAAGTACAGCGCTGCGACGACCCCCAAGGGCACAACAATGACGCTGAGCAGCATGGTCATCATCACCGTGCCAAATATCACAGGGAATACACCACCTTCCGTGTTTGCTTCACGCGGAGCGCTGGCGATAAACTCCCACCAGCGGGAGAAATACACACCCAGTTTGTCACGAACGCGCAGTTCGCCACCTGGCACAGAACGGACGATCTGGCTGATTCGCATCGGGTCGTTGGGCGTTGTCTGCGCAATGGGCGCGAAGCGCTTGCTCGCGGGGTCCGTCACAACGACGCGCCACCGGTTGTCTTCCCGTTCGATCGCAGCGATTTCACGCTCGATTCCCGCGTATTCAGCGTCAAGCGACTGCTTACGCTCGTCAAAGCGTTGATGCGATTTCGCCAGCGCTGCGTCGCTGATCTTGCCCGAGCTGCGACGCATCTGCGCGCTGCGAAGCGCAAGTCTTTCCCGTTCAAGGCGGGTGTTGACCCAGCCAATGTCGCTCCGCTTCAACCTTATAATTCTTCGGCGTCGGGCGGCTGCTTCTGGCTGCAGTTGACGAAGCATGGCGAGTGTGTCGCGAGCGCCCTTAGCGACTGTGACGACTTCGCGCACGCGCACGCCCGCATCTGTCGCTTCGAGTATCTCTCTCGCAACCGGTTTGATCCCCCAGCGGGTAGGGAGTTCGCCTGTCAATTCAATGTCGCTGGGGTTGACATCCTTCAGCGCATGCTCGGTTACGCGGACAATGCGCTCCGGCTCGCCCAGCCACACACCCCACTGTGTGCGCTCGAGCAGCAGGGCGTTTGTCGGTGTGGACACCTGCGCAATGTCGATCAGATCCACCCATCGAAATGGCTGGTTGTTGAACTCCTTGTTCCCGACGCGGTACAGCCTGCGACGCAGCCTGCCATTGGGCGTCGCGACAGCGCTGCTGATGTCCCCGTCGCGCAGTCCTTTGATGATCGCTGCCTTGCGGGCGGGTTCGGGGGTGTACAGCTCCGCGCGTGTGGGCAAACCCAGGAACGCTTCACCTGTCTTGAGCTCCACCCAGCGCAGGGGTTTGGGCCAGAACGTCAGCGATCCCTGCCAGAGCACGACGCCCAGCAGCGCGACGACCGCAGCGACGCTAAGCGTCAACGCCATGCCCGTCAGCCAGAGCATGGGCTCGCCGCGAACCGAAAGGGGCGTGCGCCGGGGCGCGACACGCTGCGCATCGACACTGCTGGCGCCGTTGGCGTCGGTCGGCCCGGGACTATCTCTCGACGCTTGCGTCACAGCATGGCGCTCCGCTTGCGGACGCGCTGACGCACGACCTCTGCGACTGTATTAATGACAAATGTTATGATGAAGAGAGACAATCCACACAGGAAAAGAACGCGGTAGTGTGTGCTGTCGCGCGGCGCCTCGGGCAGCTCCACCGCGATGTTTGCTGAGAGCGTGCGCAGACCGTCAAAAAGACTCCACGACATGATGGGCGTGTTGCCCGTCGCCATGAGCACGATCATCGTTTCGCCCGCGGCTCTACCCAGGCCAATCATGCAGGCGCTGAACACGCCGCTCATCGCAATGGGCAGCACAACGCGCACAGCGGTCTGCCAGCGCGTCGCGCCAGCGCCAAGAGAAGCGGAGCGCATCGACGCTGGGACGCTGGTCATGGCGTCATCTGAAATTGTGTAGATAATCGGAATCACCGCGACCGCCATCGCGATGGCGACGACGAGCGTGTTGCGCTGCTGATAGGCGCCAAAGATGGAGTCGCGAACATCGAGCCCAGCAGCGGTCATCGCAGAAGCGACAATCGCAGCGATCGCGAGCGTCAAAATAAGTGACAGCGTGAACTTGCCCAGCTCGACGCACGCTTCCCCGCGCTGCGAAATCCTGCGATCGACCCTGCGCGCCACCTGTCCTGCAACGCGCGTGAGCGCCATCGACATCGCTATTGCGCAAAATGGGAACGCAAGCAGAAACCACCCCGGCCAGGCGCCGCCAATGACGCCGTCAAGCCAGGCCCGCATACTCGGACGATCGAAGCCGTTGTCTCGCACAGTGGCTGCGATTGTTGGGTCATCAAGCGATCCCGCGGGCTTGACCACGACGCCATCGCGATAGGCGAACCCTTCCGCTCGCAGTTTTCGCCCCGCAGCAGCGTCGATTGTGGCGATGTCGCCAAGCCAGGCGGGCCACTGCTCACGAGGCAGCGGTTCGTAGGCGCCCGCGCGGAGAAGCACATCTGTTTCGCTGGGATTGAACAACATTGATTCAAGCAGACCACCTGCAGATATCGCCACAGCTGATGAGACAATTGTCAACGCAGCGATCATTGCGAGCCTGCCCGAAGCAGCGTCTCGCGACGTCCATCGCGTGGGCGCAAAATGCCAGAGATGGGCGCCCGTCAGCACGCCAATGGGGACTGCTGCGAACGCAAGCAGCACACCCGGCAGCCAGTCGCGCACGAGCGGCGCAAGCAACATCGCAGCGATGAAGCCCAGCACAACGCTTGGCAAACTCGCCATCATTTCCAGAGAAGGTTTCACTGCAGCGCGAAGCTTGGGCGTCAGAAACTCGCTGGTGTAGATCGCCGCCAGGACGCCAAGCGGTATCGCCAGGAGCATGGTGTAGAACGTCGCTTTGACAGTGCCAAAGAGCAATGGCACGACGCTGAACTTGGGCTCAGCAGCGTCGTCGCCCGAGGAGGATTGGTAGATAAAGGATGGCGCCGCATCGCCTTCATACCACACTTTACCAAAGAGATTGGCGGCGGACGCTTCGGGATGTCCGGGGTTGAGGCGCCAGATGGCGACGTCGCCTGATTGCGCAACCGCGAGCGCGCCATCGACCTTTGGGAAGAGCGCGACGTCGATGATTCGCCCGCCATCCGGGTGGACAAGGCGGGCGACGCGCGCATGACTGGTCATGTTGCGCACGGTCACCTCGCCATGAGCGTCTGCGACAACGAAGGTTCGGCTTCGCGTGCTCGCGTCAATAGCGGTTGCAGCTGTCGTCAAGCCTGACGTTGCGCCAGCGCGAAATTCGTGGGCGCGGACGAGCGTCTTGCGATCGGGCGTTTGGGCGAAATCGTTTCTTGCGACAAAGACGCCAAACACATCGCCCGTGTCGTCGCCAATGACGAATGTTCGCGAGCCAAGGAGCTTGCCAATCGATGTAATCGTCCTGCCTTTGTCGAGAATAGTGGTGGTCTGGGCAAGCGCAGCGCGCTTCGGGTCGCGCGTGTCAAAACGCTGCACGAGTCCGTCGCGATACATCACGAGGACGCTGGCCCCGTCACCGGTGACGTAGACGCCTGCAATGTCAGCCAGGGTTCGCCCCTTGGGCAGCGTGAAGGGCAGCGGATAGGTCCGCACGCGCAATCGAGGCGCGCCCCCCATGAGTGATTCTGTTCTGCGGACAAGATTGAGGAGAAGCGATCCATCGTCTCGGAGCGCTACGAGGTATTCCTTGTTTGGCGCGCGGTGGTAATCGACAAAGCGGACAGCCCCTGCGCCTTTGCGCAAGCGCACAGGCTTCGCGAATGACGACACAGCCCGGACAACACGCAGCTGACCGATGGGCGTGCGCTCGACGACACCCTCCCCCCCACCCCCCACACCCCCCCATTGACGCCGATCGCCCACGCGCATGTCGCGCAGTTCCGCTGGCTCGTCACCGGTGAGAAACGTTGTTTCAAAACGAACCGACCCGAGCACGGTTGTTCCATCCGCCAGACCAAGCGCGATGGCGCCGTTGCGGACCGATCGCGCATGGCACGTGATCGCTGCGGACTCCGTAAACACTTGCTTCGCAGCGATGCGCTCGCCCGTCGCCAAACTGAAGAGCCGCAACTGACCATCGTTTGTCAGCTGCATCGCGGAGGAGCCAAACTCGTCCACTTCGATAAAGAGCGCAGGTGACGCAAGGTCGGACGCTGTGAACGTCGTGACAAGCGCCGACTCGCCAGGCGTGAACAGACTCGCGACGACGCTCACCAGATAGACCGCGATGCCAAGCACCGCAGCGACGACGGTCAGCCCGCCAACGGTGATGACGACGGTGGAGACACGATCTGCGAAGCGCACCATCCACGTCGTCTTGCGTCGTTTCGTTGGGCTAAGCGAGGAATGCGCGTTTGCGTCCACCAAAGGCGCCTCCTGATCCTGCTGTCATGCGGGCTGCGTTGTTGTGGGTTGTCCGATCGTGGGAGTTGGGCAGGGTACGAGATTGACGCGAGCAGCGTCTGGTGGACGACAGATTGTGCATTCTGGAGCGTTCGGCATCATGGATCTTCGTGCATGTGATTGCTGTGGAGAGAATGAAGCGATCGAACCAAGCGAAGAGCCCCTCTCCCAGAGGGAGAGGGGGAAGAAGATTCCCTCTCCCCAGCTCTCTCCCGAGGGGAGAGGGAGGAAGACAACCCTTCACCCCGGCCCTCTCCCCCGCCGAGCGAAGAGGGAGAGGGCGGCTAAGGCCTACAGGTTATGGAGCGAGGACGCCCACCTTGGCCAGGTCCTCGCGGGCGATGCCTTTATTGACGGGGAAATACCCATCCTTGACCGTGATCTCCTGCCCCTGCTGAGAGAAGACCATCTTGAGAAACTCGCTTCGAAGCGGGTCAAGACGCGAACCGGGCCGAAGATTGACATAGATATAGAGGAATCGCGCCAGTGGATAGTCGCCTGAATAGGCGTATTCCGCAGTGGCTGGGAACGCTTCATCGCTGTCATCCACCGCGAGCGCGACAGCTTTCACATCCGCTGTTTTGTAGCCGATTCCTGAGTAGCCTATGCCGAACCTGTCGGTGGCGACGCCCTGAATAACCGACGACGAGCCAGGCTGCTCCTTGACTGAGGGCTTGTAATCCGCGCTCCCCATCGCGTGCTTCTTGAAGTAGCCATAGGTTCCCGAGGCGCTGTTTCTGCCATACAGGCTGACGGATCGGTTCGCCCAGGCGCCAGTGAGGCCAAGGTCGCCCCAGGTGAGGTCAGGCCCCTCGACGGAGAAAATCCGACGCAGCTGGTCAATCGTGAGGTGGTCGATGGGGTTGTCTTTGTTGACAAAGACGCCCAGCGCGTCGACCGCGACGCGGACGTGGGTCGGCTCGTAGCCAAACTTCTTCTGAAAGGCGTCGCGCTCGCTCGATTTCATCTCTCTGCTCATGGGGCCAAACTGCGACTGCCCCTCGATGAGCGCAGGCGGCGCGGTGGAGGAGCCTTTGCCCTCGATCTCGATCTTGACATTGGGATAAAACGCGCGGAACTGCTCCGCCCACAGCGTCATCAAATTGTTGAGCGTGTCCGAGCCAATGCTCTTGACGCTCCCCGAGACACCCGCTGTGGGGCGATAGGTCGGCAGGTTCGGGTCCACCTGCACGCTCTGGCCCGTGGCGAGGAGCGGCAAGGTCAACGCTGTTGCGACGGTTGCGACTGTGATTCGTGCCTTCATCGTTTTCGTCTCCTTTGACGATGCGTCCCGGGTGTCGCCCCGCTGCGCTCCAACAGCGTCAAGGCAAACCCGCTTTGCAGCATCTTCGCTGGCGTTAGCGAAATGACCAGCGCAAGGCTGTGAAGATTGCGCTAAGAGGCGACATCCGGTTGAAGCGCTGGAGCGTGTTGCACTATTTCGCTGCGGCGCTCAGCCCTGAGGTGTCCTGGGGACAAGCCAGAAAGGACATCATGACTCCTCACCCCAGCTCTCCCCGCCATCGGGAACGGGAGCCAAATTGACGCATATCGCTCTTGCCTGACGCAGTGCGCTTACCTGGCGTATTCGATGGCGCGGGTCTCTCGCAACACCGTCACTTTGATTTCGCCTGGGAACGTCATTTCCTTGCTCACCTTGTCCGCAATTGTGCGGGCGAGCGAGAACGCATCGTCGTCGCCAATGCGCTTGGCGTCCACCATGACGCGCACTTCCCGGCCAGCCTGAATCGCATATGCCTCACGCACACCTTTTTCAGCAAGGGCGATTTCCTGTAACTGCGTCAGCCGCTGGATATAGCGCTCAAGTGATTCGCGACGGGCGCCAGGGCGGGCGCCGCTGATAGCGTCCGCAGCCATGACGATGGGCGTATAGAAACTGGTCGCGGGGATGTCGCCATGATGGCCGGCAATGGCGTTGAGCACGGGCTCGCGCTCGCCATTGCGCTGGGCGAACTCCATGCCGATGGCGGGATGCGACCCCTCCATTTCATGGTCCATCGCTTTTCCGATGTCGTGCAGAAAGCCACACCGTCGAGCGATCACGCCCTTGAGACCGAGCTGGTCCGCGATCATCTGGCTGATGAAGGCGACTTCCATGGAGTGTCGAAGCACGTTCTGCCCAAAGCTTGTGCGGAAATGCAGCCGACCCATCGCTTCGACGACTTTCGGGCGCACACCACGAAGTTTGACCTCCTGGATCGCGTCCTTGCCAATCTGCATAATGCGATCATCGATTTCCGACCGCACCTGGGTGACGACCTCTTCAATGCGCGCAGGGTGCACCCTGCCATCGGCGACCAGTTTGGTGAGCGCCTCAGCGGCGATCGTCTGTCGCACCTTGTCGAAACTTGACACAACGATGACGCCTGGCGTGTCGTCGACGATGATGTCCACACCCGTCACTCGCTCAAGCGTGCGGATGTTGCGACCCTCGCGACCGATGACGCGCCCCTTCATGTCGTCCGACGGAATGGAGACGGCGCGCACGGTTGATTCCGCAGTGTGATCAGCGGCGTAACGCTGAATCGCCATCAGCGTGATTTCGCACGACTTGTCTTTCGCCTGATCCTCTGCTTCCTCGATGATCTGCCGAGAAAGCCGATCCGCTTCGTGCCGAGCATCGTCGCGAGCCATGCGAAGCGCCTCCTCGTGGGCGTCCTCGCGCGACATCTCTGCTACCCGCAGCAACTCGTCCTGCCGCTGCTCAAGCAGTTCGTCGAGTTTTTCCTCCCGCTGGGCGAGACGGGTTTCGCGTTTGCGCGCGGACTCGGTCGCCTTCGAGAGTGATTCTTCCTTTAGGCTCAGTGTTTCGAGCTTGCGATCGAGTTGGTCTTCTCGCTTGGAGACTCTGCGCTCTTGCTTGCGCAATTCCTCTCGTGTGCGTTCGATTTCCGCTTCCGCCTGCTCCCTGCGGGCGAGAATTCGCTTCTCAGCTTGCAGTTCCGCTTTCTCTTGCGCCGTCTCCGCCTCGACCCGGGCTCGTTCGAGTTCGCGGGCGGCCTCCGTTCGGGACTTGGCCAGTGACCGTCCAAGCACGCTCCTGTAGAACAGGGCCCCCGCTGCAGCGCCGATGATCGCAATGGCGACCGCGCCAAGCGCCAACATCCACATTGGTGTCGGAGTTCCCGCTTGCGCTACGAGCGCAGCGACCTGATGTATATATTCTAAATGCACTGTCGCACCCCTACTCCATGGGCGCAGTGAATTACACTGCAGCGAACCTGCAGCAGGGCAAGCGAAAAACAATTGGATCAGCGATGCGTTCAGCAGGCAGAATCAGCAAGCACACACCAGACCACGGCGGCCGTGGATGCAAACGAGACACCAGCGCCTGCGCGAAGATTCGCTGATGGACGCTGATGGATGTCGATTCGCATGGTTGTGCGTTCCCAACTCACAGACAGGCCTTTGCCCTCGATCTACTCGTTCCACTGAACATTCCAAGTAACAAACTGTCGCTCAATCCACGTTGGATCGCGCACGGCGCAAAATACAAAGAGCTCTTGCAGAATCGCAAACCACACCACAACTGGTTGATTGGCGATAGAGCGTTCCATATATCGTGTGTTTATTAATCATGGCGCCTGGCGCAATCGACCGTTTCGCCGTCCCCGCGGCTGAATACCATTTTTCAAGGCGACACGGAGTCGCCGACAGCAAGTATAGCGTCGATCGCCCCGGCGCACTGACGTTTCAACCGATACGGATATCCGCTGCGCCGCGTGTCGCGAGCCCCGGTGGCGCCGATCTCCATCGCTTTCGCGTACGATTCCGCGATGCCTGCTCTGCTGCGCTGGTTTCTGGACCTCTGGATCACGAATCCGATCATCGTTCGCCTGGTGCAGAATGGCTCCAAGCGCATCAGGCACCTGACGATCCGCACGGGCTACCTCGCAATTCTCAGTATTGCGCTGCTGTGGACGCTGCTTGTCTCCGCAGGAAGTGGTTCCCTCTCCTATCGCGACCTGGCAGCAGCGGGCGCCCGCGGATTCGAGTTTCTCGCGTATCTCCAGGTCGGGCTCATTTGTGTGCTGACACCTGTCTTCATGGCTGGCGCCATCGCACAAGAGGCAGATCCCCGCACTTGGAATATTCTTCTCACAACGCCGCTGTCTGCGGTGCAGATCGTCCTTGGCAACCTGTTCGGCAGGCTGTTCTTTGTATTGGCGCTGCTCTTCGCATCGCTACCGCTTTTCGCAGTGACGCAGTATTTTGGGGGGGCGCCAGCGAGTTCGATCTTCGCCAGCTATGCAGTCGCTGCGTGCACGACGTTTCTCGTCGGTGGCGTGGCGATTTCGCTGAGCGTCCTTCGACTTGCGGGCAGGCGCGCTGTCTTTGGGTTTTACGTGGGCGTGGTCGCCTATATCACGGTGACGTGGAGCATTGACCACCTCGTCCGCCCGGGCACAGGCGGGGTCACCTGGCTCACGCCTCTTAATCCGTTCCTGGCGCTGGAGTCGCTGCTCAGCCCCAGCTCCTACCCCACGCCCGACGCTGCGCGCCTCGCACAGCTGCCGTTCCTGCGCAGGCTCTGGTTTGGGTCGCCTGTTCTTTCCTGGTGCCTGGGAAGCAGCGGGCTGGCGCTGCTCCTCACGCTTGTGGCGTCGCTTGCGGTGCGCGCGGTCGCTGCTGTCAATGGCGCAAGCCTTCGATCGGGCAAAGGCTGGCGACTGCGGACCAGGCCTCGCAATCCGCGAACAGTCTGGCGCAATCCCGTCGCTTGGCGTGAGGGCGCAGCCCGCGCGGGCATTGGAGTTCAGCGGATCGGACGCTGGGTGTTCGTCGTCGTCGCAGGCGTGTGGGCGATGGTGATGCTCTTCAAGCTGCATCAAGCAACCATGACCGTCGACAGCTTTCGCTTTGCGCTCATCACGACGGTCCTCGCGGAACTGACTATCGCTGCCCTGCTTGCGATCAATCTTGCAGCGACGGCTGTCTCTCGTGAACGCGAGGACGGCACACTTGACCTGCTCCTCACCACGCCGCTCACGCCTCAGCAGTATTTGTCAGGGAAGTTACGGGGTGTGGTCGCTGCGATTGCGCCCTTCCTCGCTGCGCCGCTCGCCACGCTCGCCATTGCGTCGCTATACATCCTGTTTAACGGGTTTGGCAGCGCCGCCCAATCGCTCACAAAAACTGTGTCGTTGCAAAACGGCGCCTCGATCGTGACGCCAATCGTCATGCCCGAAGCAGCCTTCACCGTGCCGCTCGTAGCGCTGCCATTCTTTGGATTCTGCATCATGGTCGGGCTGCAGTGGTCGCTCAAGAGCAAGGGGACCATCGGCTCGGTCGGCGCCACGGTCGCCATGCTGGGCGTGATCGTGGGCGTTGTCGGGCTCTGCGCCTGGCAGCTTGGCCAAAGCGTACCCATCGTCGGGCCAGCCCTTTCGTTTGCAACGCCTGCGACCGCGCTACAAACTGTTATTTATCCAGAAGATATCGCCTATAGCACGCTTGATTCAACCGCTGGGCTTGGCGGACTGCGCATGTCGATCATCATTGGCGCCATCGTTGTCGCTGGCGTCTACTCGATCATCGTGTACGCGCTGCTCACAAGCATGGTGCGCACGTTTGACATGACGGTTCGGCGCCTGTCGGGATCGAACTGACCTCGCGCCCGCTGTGCTTCAGAACTGCTTGCGGAGCCTGGCCGACGGCACATCAAGTTGCGCGCGATACTTGGCCACTGTTCGACGGGCGATATCGATGCCGCGATCATTCAGCGCTGCGACAATAGCGTCGTCGCTGAGCGGATTCGATTTGTCTTCGCTGTCGAT
>Ga0114931_10010099_pt1 | contig 11260 bp, 8 predicted proteins | sample 2SBtaG_FD_89579 | JGI IMG/M metagenome (GOLD analysis project Ga0114931, IMG submission 89579) | Deep subsurface microbial communities from Kolumbo volcano to uncover new lineages of life (NeLLi) - 2SBTROV14_V59a metaG | ecosystem: Environmental > Aquatic > Marine > Volcanic | place: Kolumbo...
CCCTGACTGTGGAGAGACCGACGATATCGGCCACGTACAGATTGGCGCCATAGTCACGCAGCACCATGCCACCCTGATAGGCAATGACGATGCCGATCAGGAACGCCAGCAAGCCGACGATGGGCAGAGCATTGGTGCCGGCACTTTGCAATTCCCTCACCACCATCGCGCCGCGAATGCGCCAGGGTCGTAGCAACACGCGGCTTGAGATTATCGCCAGCTCACCGACAAAACCGAGGAATGCCAAGTACTGGTTCACCTGGCTGGCGCCGTGCCGGCCCACAGCTTCCAATATTCTCGGCAATCGCGGTTTCGGCGGGTCCAGCGCAGCAGCGCTCCTGGCGTCGACCAGCGCCAGCATTTGTTCCACATGCGCATCGGCATTGACGACGGTCACTTCCGCACCGGCAGCCTGAAGCTGCCGGTGCGTACGCCAGATCAGCCATGCCCCGGGAGTATCGAGCGCCTGCAGGCCACCGAGATCCATCTGCACCTCACGAGCCGGCCAATCCAGGACAGTCAGTCGTTTCTCGATGGCACGGAGGTTAGCCGCGGTCCAGTTGCCCAGGCAACGGATAGCGGTATCCGTGATTTGCAGGTCGGCGCCGGTTCCCATATCAGCGTTTCGATGCCCTCCCTGACGGCAAGATCGCTGTCGCAGCGTCAGAATATACCCTTTCCAGGCACCACAATGGCAGCGGCAGCCGGTAATCCAGCAGCCGCGGGCAAACCCCTCACCGAGGCTGAGCGGCCACCACGAGGCGGAGCAATATCATGACCGAGAGCGTCGTCAGCCCGGCAGCCGTCAGAAACGCGGCCGTTGCTCCAAACCATTGCCACATGGCCCCGAATAATAACGCCCCGGGCAGGGCCAGCAGTCCTGTCGTCATGTGATAGAGACCGAAGACACTCGCTTTTTGCTTGCCGGGGGCATGATCTGCAATAAATGCACGTTCCACGCCTTCGGTAAATGCCAGGCTGCCGGCATAGCCAAGGAACAGCACCCATACCGTGAAGGGCCCGCTTGCAACAAGTCCCAGGCAGGCCAGGACAAAAATCCGTAAGCTCCAGCCAACGAGCAGTACCGGCATTCGACCGAAGCGATCCGACAGGTAACCGCCGGGTATGGCCAGCAGCACCTTCACGGCACTCGCCGCCGCCCAGATGAGCGGCACCCACGCGACCTCGATGCCGTGTGCCGTAGCCCACAGAACCAGGAAAACTTCCGGCGCCGCGGCCAGGGCGAGCCCACCGGTGGCGACAATAACGGCCCGCAAATGCGTATCGAGTCCATGCCACGAAAAAGAAATCTCTCTCCGTGTCGTCCTGTCCGCAATCGGCTTGTCCGGCAGTCCGAACCACAATAACAATATGGCAAGGATACCGGGCACCACCGACAACAGAAAAACATGCCGAACCCCGGTGCCGAGTCCCAGCAGGACGAAAGCCAGCAGCGGACCCAGCATCGCGCCCGCATGATCCAGTGCCCGCTGAAAAGCGAATGCCCGGCCGCTAAACCCCGGGGCCGCCGAAGCCGCGATCATCGCATCCCGTGGCGAAGTGCGCAGCCCTTTGCCGACCCGATCGAGAAAGCGCAGCAGCAACACCGCAGACCAGCCCGCCACCAGGCCGATCAGGGGACGTGCGCTATTGGACAGGCCGTAGCCGCCGACGACCAGCTTTTTAGCGTTCCAGCCGCGGTCCGCCAGGCGCCCGGACACGAGTTTCAGGATGCTGGCTGTTGCCTCCGCCAACCCCTCGACCAAGCCGACCACCAGCGCACCGGCCCCCAGCGTGGCGGTCAGGAAGATCGGCAAGAGCGGCGTAATCATTTCGCTGGCGGTATCGTTCAAAAACGAGACCATCCCCAGCACGATAACCGTGCGCGGTAAATAGCGCTTCAAGGGCCGTGCCCGTCGTTTGCGCGACTCGAGGTCTGCCTTGTTTGTCTGGATTCGCAAAATGCCTGGCCCCATAATCTGCCGTGGAGGTAAGCCCTATGATGCACCGATTCGCAATCCGATCCCTGTTCCTTGGCGTCTTTCTGACTTTGCTCCCGGCGTTTTCCACTGCAGCCGCGACATTAGAACTCACGAGTGCCAACATCGACGATATCAACAAAGCGGTCGATGCCGGCGCGCTCAATGCAGAGAAGCTGGTTGAACTCTGTCTCGCCAGGATCGCCGCTTACGATAAATCAGGCCCGAAACTGAACGCGGTCTTGCGTCTGAACTCCAGGGCATTAGAGACCGCACGCGCACTGGACGAAGAGCGATTGCGTCAGGGCAGACGCTCTCCGCTACACGGCATCCCGGTCGTACTCAAAGATAATATGGACACCGCCGATCTGCCGACGACGGCAGGCTCGTTCATGCTGCAAGGCTCTTTGCCACCTGATGATGCGTTTCTCGTCAAGAAGTTCAGGGCGGCCGGCGCAATCATCCTCGCCAAGCTGAACATGAGCGAATTCGCCTCGGGCGACGCGATGAACTCCCTGGGTGGCCCGACGTACAATCCTCACGATCTCAGCCGCTCACCTTCGGGTTCTTCCGGCGGCACCGGCGTCGCTATCGCGGCAAGCTACGCGCCTCTCGGCATCGGCACGGATACCGGTGGTTCTGTTCGTGGCCCTTCTTCCGCCAACGGTATCGTCGGTTTGAAACCGACGCACGGACTGCTTAGTCGCGACGGCATCATTCCGCTGGCCCTGTCGTTTGATACTGCGGGTCTCATGGCGCGCCACGTGTATGACATTGCCGTGGCACTGGGTGTGCTGACCGGTGTCGATCCGGCTGACGCCGCGACCAAGAAAAGCGCGGGGAAATTCGAGACGGACTACACCCGGTATCTGCAGGCAGACGCACTGCAGGGGGCCAAGATTGGTGTTGCCCGGGATTTCATGGGCGCCGACCAGGAAGTCGACTGGGTCATCGAAGCCTCGTTGGCGACAATGCGAGATGCTGGCGCTGAAGTGGTCGATATCGAATTTCCGGACTGGCTGCTGGCTGTCAGGGGCGACCTTTATCGCAGCATCCGTTATCGAGAGTTTCGCACACAGATCGAAGACTATTTATCGGCCCTGGCGCCGCGTTACCCGAAGACACTCGGGGCGCTCGTCAAGCAGTCGATGACGCTGGTGGCACGCCGCGCTGACGGCGCCATGCCGAACCCCAGCCGCTGGCAACTGATGATGAAGGAAAACGATAGTGGTGAACTGAGTGATTATGACTATCGCGCCGTGCACGAACATGGCTTACCGCTGGTGCGCGACATCGTTGCTGGTTTAATCATGTCCGAGCATCTGGACGCCATCGTTTATCCGACCTCGCCGACCCGGCCGGAACGCGTGGACCCGGATCCCGATCCGGGCAGCGCACCCGGCAGCGGCGAATCGGCGGTGATTCTCGCAAACCTCACGGGTTTTCCGGATCTCGTCATACCTGCCGGATTTACCGGGCGTGGGCTGCCGGTGACGATTTCATTCCTCGGCCCGGCGTTCAGCGAACCCGGGCTGCTGGCGCTCGGCTATGCATTCGAACAACGAACCCGGGCACGGCGATTGCCGGTCACGACACCCCCGTTGCCCGGCGAACAAATTATCGTCGATTGATGCCTCATTGCGAGCACTGCTGTGCCGCCGTCGCGACAGGCTATTCGACCGTGACGGACTTGGCGAGGTTGCGCGGCTGGTCGACGTCGGTGCCACGCAGCACGGCAACGTGGTAGGCGAGTAACTGTAACGGGATCGTGTACAGGATGGGCGCCTGCAGGTCCTCGATCAGGGCGGGCAGCCGGGTGGTGTGGATGCCCACGCGATCGCCGAACTGCACGCGGGGGTCGGCGAAGACGTAAAGCTGGCCGCCGCGTGCACGGACTTCCTGCAGGTTGCTTTTGAGCTTCTCCAACAGGTCGTCATCCGGCGCCACCGCAACCACCGGCATGTCTTCGTCGACGAGCGCCAGCGGACCGTGTTTGAGTTCGCCGGCCGCATAAGCCTCGGCATGGATATACGAGATTTCCTTGAGCTTGAGCGCCCCTTCCATCGCGACGGGATTTTGCACGCCCCTCCCCAGGAACAGCGCGTGATTTTTGTCGACAAAGTGCTCGGCCAGGGTCTCGATCGCTCCGTCGAGACCGAGGACCTGTTCTATGAGCCCCGGTAGCTCCGCCAGCTGCGAGACGAAGATGCGCTCCTGTTTCTCCTCGAGGCCGTTGCGGCGCGCCAGGGCGATTGCCAGCAGCGCCAGTGCGTCCAGCTGTGTGGTAAACGCCTTCGTCGACGTCACACCGATCTCCTGGCCAGCCCGCGTCATCATCACAAGCCCGGACTCGCGGACCATAGAGCTTTCGGCCACATTACAGATCGTCAGCGTCGACAGGTAGCCGGCTTCCTTAGCCGCACGTAATGCGGCCAGCGTGTCCGCCGTTTCCCCGGATTGGCTGATCGTGACGAACAACGTATTGTCGGGTACGACCGGGGATCGGTAGCGGTACTCGCTGGCAATCTCGACCGTGCACGGCAATTTACAAAGATCCTCGATCCAGTAACGCGCGATCAGTCCGGCGTGGTAACTCGTGCCGCAGGCAACGATGTGCACGCCCCTGGTATTGTCCAGCACTGCGTCGGCACCCGGTCCGAAAGCCGCATCCTGTACTCTGCCGTTGGCGATTCTTTCCTCGAGCGTGCGCGCGACCGCGGTCGCTTGCTCGTGAATCTCCTTTTGCATGTAATGCCGGAACTCGCCGTGTTCCGCGGCATCGGCTGTCAGCTCGCTTTCCTTGACCGGCCTTGCGACTTCGTTGCCATCGGCATCGAACACGGTCACGTTTTCCCGCTCGACGATGGCGACATCGCCTTCCTCGAGAAACATAAACTTGCGGGTTACCGGCAGCAGCGCCGCGACGTCGCTGGCCACGAAATTCTCGCCGATCCCGAGACCGACCACGACCGGGCAGCCCTGCCGGGCAAGGACCAGTTTGTCGGGATCACCGGCGCTCATCACCGCGAGCGCATAAGCGCCCTTGAGTTCCGCAACGGTTGTCCTGACGGCAGCGACCAGCTCGCCGCTCTCCTTGAGGTGTTGTCGGATTCGGTGTGCAACCACCTCGGTGTCGGTGTCCGAGTGGAACCTGTAGCCGCGTTCGGCCAGGTCGTCGCGCAGCGCTTCGTAGTTCTCGATGATACCGTTGTGGACGATCGCGATGTCATCCTCGGACATGTGCGGGTGAGCGTTGGTCTCGTTCGGTACGCCGTGGGTCGCCCAGCGCGTATGCGAGATGCCACTGAGGCCCCGCAACGGATGATCGTCCAGGGCGTTTTGTAGTTCCTGTACCTTGCCAACCCGGCGAATGCGGTGAATCTCCCCATTGCTGCAAACGGCGATGCCGGCGGAATCGTAACCGCGGTATTCGAGCCGCCGCAGACCTTCCATCAATATCGGCACGACATTTCTTTCGGCGACTGCGCCGACGATTCCACACATCGGAAAACTCTCCGTATTTACCGTCAGGGGCGGCTTGCTGACATTGTCTCAGGCTCCGCGACCGGCCAGAGTGCATGAGTTCGCACAATTCGGCAAGCAGGCCGTCACACTTCCCGGCTTGGAATTTTAACTAACTGATTATAAGGTTAATTATTGTTTTTTAGTGGGCGGAGTCCAGCCGTGAACGGTGGTCTGTTTGGCGCGCCCCAGCGTGAGCTGTCCCTCGGGGGCCGACCTCGAAATCGTCGAACCGGCGCCGATAGTTGCTCCCTTGCCGACCTCGACCGGCGCGACCAGTTCGACGCCCGAGCCGATGAACGCGTTGTCGCCGATGGTCGTCCGGTGCTTGTTCGCGCCATCGTAATTACAGGTGATCGTTCCGGCGCCGACGTTGACATCCCGGCCGATGTCGGCATCGCCGATGTAACTGAGGTGATTCACCTTGCTGCCATCCGCGATCGTGCTCTTCTTTATTTCGACGAAGTTGCCGATCCGCACCTCGTTGGAGAGCTCAGCACCCGGCCGCAGACGCGAGAACGGGCCGACGATGCACTTCTCTCCAGTCACTGCACCCTCGATATGGCAGTTTGCCCGTATCACGGTGCCATGGCCGACCTTACTGTCGCGAAGCAGGTTGTTCATCCCGACGCGTACCTCGTCGCCAAGCGCCACCTCTCCCTCGAAGACTACGTTCACATCGATGAAAACATCTCGTCCGCAGGTGAGTTGGCCGCGAATATCGACTCTCCCCGGATCTGCGAAGGTCACGCCCCGGTCCATCAATTCGCCAACGAGGCGCCGCTGTAATGCGCGTTCCGCTTGTGCAAGTTGCTTTTTGTCATTGATGCCCATCACTTCAACCTGGTGTCCTGCCTCGATGCCATTGACGATAACGCCATCTTCGACCGCCATGCCGAGCACGTCGGTCAGATAATACTCGCCCTGGCTGTTGTCATTCTTCAGGCGATCGAGCCAGACCTTCAGGCAGCTTGCCGGACAACACATGACCCCGCTATTGATCTCCGTGATTCGCTTCTCCGCATCACTGGCGTCACGCTCCTCGACATTCCTGACGACGGCGCCATGCTCTCGTACGATTCGCCCATAGCCATACGGCTCATCCATATGGACGGTCAGCACGGCAACTTCATCTTTTGCACAACCCTCGAGCAGGTTCCCGATTGTCGCCGCGCCAAGCAGCGGCACATCGCCAAAAAGGATCAGTACACGATGCTCGTCCGGCGTGTCCGGCATAGCCTGCAGTACCGCGTGCCCGGTGCCGAGCTGTTCCGCCTGCAACGCCCAGCGCAGACCTTCGTCGGCAAACGCCGCCCGCACCTGTTCGCCACCATGTCCGTAGACAACGCAGATGTCGTCCGCGCCGACCTCGCGTGAGCAATCGATGACATGCTGCAGCATTGGCCGGCCCGCGAGTGTCTGCAATACCTTCGGCAGTGCCGAATGCATGCGCTTGCCCTGTCCTGCGGCGAGGATGACGATACTGGTGTTCAAAGTGTTACTACCGTAAAATCTTTCGCGGATAATACCGCATGTACATCGTTGATTTATGTGAAAAATGCCCGATTCGGGACATACTTCAGGCGATGTCGGGCGGAAATAGCGTAGGCTCGGTCACATGCCTTCGACGTTTCGAATTTCGCTGATAGCGGTGATCCTGGCCGCGGGTTGCAGTAGTGAGGTTTACCTGCGTGACGGTGTCACCGACGGTGACACGTTTTATCTCGCCGAGCGCGCACTTTCCGACGATGATCCGGTGCTGCAGAGCTGGGTTAGCTATAGCCTGGCACGCAGTGCCTGCCAGTTACAAATTGGCGGCAACAACCCGGCCCGGGCGAGCTCCTTTGAATGTGAGTTGAGCGCACGACGTCTACTATTACAGTCCTGGCAGGAGAAAAAAGAGAGGATGCCAGGAGTGCGCGACGAATACCTCGATGCGTTGTTGCAGGTACAGCGCGCAACTTATCTCGACGAATACGTCGCCCGGTATTTCAGGAAACGCCACTGGCAGTTGCCGCGGAATCTCGATGCCTCGGGCTACGCACGCTGGGCGCACAGAGAGCTCCCGGGCCATCGGCCGGAGACGCGAATTATCGGTTCCTGGAATTTTTCCAGCAAGGTATCTGCTGACCAACTCGATAATTAATGGCAGACTGTACGGAATTCTGTTTTGGTCAATCGACAATGTTTTTGCTACCATTTCGACCTGAACGAGGCTTACTGGGCGGGACGGACCGTCGACCTCGCGCTGCCACCGTACTGGTTTTTTGCCTCCCGGGACGGCAGGGAACTATTGCGGAATCGGCTCGATGCGATCCATGCGATCGGCATTCACGTGCCGCATGCGTTCTCCAGGCCGGAAAACGTGCCGCAGGAGCTGCGACACTATGAACTCTGCACCCGGCCTGGCGAGGGGCGCCGTTTCTGAAGTTAATTGGGGACGACCCCGATTAACTAACGGCTCACTGAATTACCGGCGACGTAGACGCTTTGGATCGAGCGTGCGGCGCGGATATCGCGCGTCGGGTCTTCGCTGAGGACAATGAAGTCTGCCCACTTGCCAGTCTCGAGCGAGCCCACGTCATCCAGGCCCAGGCATTTTGCGGCGACCGAGGTCGCGCTCAGGAGAATTTCCCGCGGCGTCAGCCCGGCGTCTGCCATCAGGCCGAACTCGAGGTGCTCGAAGTAACCGGGGAAGCGCCCGGGTGGCCCAGAATCTGTGCCGAAGGCCACCGGCACCCCGGAACCGATCATGATGCGCAGATTCTCCTCGGCCTGCCCGAGCGCTTTGCGATATGCGGCTGCTGCAGGGTTCGCCGCAACCCGGTCCATGAATGCCGGCTCGGTGACACGCTCCATTTCACTGCGATTCGCCGCCTCGAGGAAGAACGGGTCGTCAAACCAGTCGGGACGGCTCGCGTAAACAAAATTCGAGACCTCGCGTACCAGGGTCGGCACGTAACAGACGCCGGTATCCAGCACCAACTGTACGAATTCATCTGTAACCACCTGGTCGCGCACCGAATGGGCAATGAGGCCCGAACCCATCTGTAGCGCACGGGCGGCATCCTCCAGGTAATAAATGTGGGTGGCGATCGGGATGTTCGCTGCTTTGGCCGCATTCATCGCCACTTGCACAGCTGCCCACGGCATTTTCGTGCCAGTACCGAGGTTGTCGTCGATGCGAATTTTCATCCAGTCGACGCCCTCGTCAATGTTCGCCAGCGCGGTCACCCTGGCTTCCGCAACCGTGTTGCCGGAAACGATTTTGCCGGCGAGGTGCAACCTTGCATACGTAAGCGTCGGACTGTTTTGCGCATCTCTTATGGCAAACGCTTCTGCCGGCGCACCGCCCAGGCTGAGGACGCTGGTGACACCATAGCGCGCGTACAGGCCAAGATCTGCCTCGACCCGGGCTGCCGGATCCGTGATGCTATCGGCGGCCCAGCGACCCGATATGTGCGCGTGCGCGTTGACGAAACCGGGAATTATCCAGCGGCCGGCGAGATCGATGATCGCCGCGCCTTCGGGGATTGCAGCCGCGATGCTGTCGATACGCCCGTCGCGAACCAGGAGTACAGCGCCATGTTGCGCTGCCGCGCCGGTGCCATCCCAGATGACTGCACCGGTGAATGCGGTGATGCCTTCGCCCGGTGCTGGCTCGACGGCAGGCGCTGGCCCGGCCGCAGGCGATGCCTGCCCGGCGTCCGGAGCATCGCCACTGCAGGCCGTCAACAACATGGGCGCGAACAAGACAGTGACAAACCGAGTCATGATGATCTCCGAAAATAACGATGCCGCAGCAACTCTAACCCAGGATGCCGGTAACTGTCATCGAGCCTGTGGGCGCTTGTAACCAGGTCGATGCCGACCATAAAAAACTGCCCGAAGCACGCAACCCGCTATTGCAAGCTTGCTGTCTCAGCGTTGCGAGATAATGACAACGGCGCCAAAAATGTCAGCTTTCCGTTACAGGCTTACCCTTGCAAATAACGAGGGAAATTCGTTTCGTGTTAGGGATGTCCTCTTGGCACGGGTTGGCACGCGGCGAGGAAAATTGCCGGGAAAAGGGGCTAAATCCATTTTCGGCGAATGCCGCGGATACTCATGGTCACGGCTGCAGGTCGACCTGGTAGCTGGTGACGAAGCTCAGAAATCTGGCGATCTCCGGCATGTCCTCGCCGACGAAACGAATGGTATGTGAGTTCACTCTCTCCACCATCGGCAGGTAGCCCAGCAACTCGACCGGCCGGTAATTCTTCAGGCTCAGTTCCAGCGTTATCGGTGTGTCGAGTATGTACGGCTCGAAGTCATCAATGCGCTTGATCGCCGACATCGTGCGGGTGCGAATGACCTCGTAACCCGCCTCGGGCGTCAGGGTCTGCGCCGAATGGAAGCCCCTGGCCCACTTGACGACGGCGCCCTCGATGTTGCCGATGAGCACCTGGTTTTCGGCAACTGCAACGTCGTCGCCTGACACCATGATGACCGGGACATCGAAATGTCCGGCAATAGCGGCATTCACGGCGCCTTCCGTCATCTCGATGCCGTTCAGCCTGAGGCTGGTTATGTTGGCGCTCGACATCGTGTGGGCACGGACGCCGCGGGTGTTCGCGGTGCTGGCGTGGTAACCGAGGAAGATGACACCATCGAAGCTCTCGTCGATGCCATCCATCATCTCCAGCGGCCGCGGCCAGGAGCGCACCACCGTCACATCGTCCGGCAGTCTTTCGATGAGCAGATTCTGTCCGTTGCCATGCGAGTCACTGACGACGAATTCGGTGGCGCCGGCCGCGCGTGCCGCATCAATGCATGCGTTGACCTCCGCGGTCATGAATCCACGAAAGCGTTCGTACTCGAAACCGCCGGGACTGAGCTGCTCCCCGGTAACGACGCCGACGACGCCCTCCATGTCGGCGGAAATATAGATCTTCAAGCCATTCTCCTGTGCCTGAGCACCCGCCGACAGGACGAGTGTGAGCAATATTGAATATATCTGCCGTTTCAGCATACCTGTCTCCCTCCTCGACCCGTGGCCAGCGCCGGGCGCTCGCCCCGCTCGTTATTTGCGACGCACCGGCAGGATGATTTGTGACGGATGCTCCGCGGAGTGATGCACGCTGTTATGCGCGATGACTCCCTCCGTCTCGTCATAGTTGTTGCCACCGGTGTTCAGGTTTCTCATGTACTGCGGGAACTTGCTGGATGCGACCTCGACGCGAATGCGGTGGCCGGCACCGAATTCGTAGCTGGTCGACATGGCAGTCGGATTCAGTTCGTAGACTTCTCCTTCCTTCATGAACACTTCCCTGTCATAGCCGTCACGATAGCGTGCCCGCAAAATGGTGTCGTCAACATTGTAGGCAGTACCGTCCGGGTAGACGTCCACCAGCTTCACCGTGAAGTCCGTGTCGTTTGCGTCCGAACCGACATAGAGCTTCGCCCGCACGAAGCCGGTGACTTCCAGCGGCTCGGTAAGTGGCTCACCGGTATAGACGAGTACATCGGCTCGTGCCTCGATACCGCGCTGGTCATAACTACCGCCCAGCGATGCACCGGCGTTACAGCAAACACCGCCACCCAGAGACGGCACCGGATTCATCGGGTCGTAGGTAAAGGTGTCCGAGCCGGCGGCGGAAGGCGGCTTTGCGGTGAGTGTACCATCACCGAAAACGCTGTTGGCGTGGCCACCGCCATCCAGGTACATCGTTACCGGTCCTGCGTCCCGCGGCGGCCAGGCATCGGAAACCTGCCACTCA
>Ga0114931_10010100_pt1 | contig 11258 bp, 10 predicted proteins | sample 2SBtaG_FD_89579 | JGI IMG/M metagenome (GOLD analysis project Ga0114931, IMG submission 89579) | Deep subsurface microbial communities from Kolumbo volcano to uncover new lineages of life (NeLLi) - 2SBTROV14_V59a metaG | ecosystem: Environmental > Aquatic > Marine > Volcanic | place: Kolumbo...
ACTTGCAACTATACCTTAATGAGTTTGTTTACAAGCTCAACAGAAGGTATTTTGGAGAAAAAATATTTGATAGGCTTGTTATTGCTAATATTACAGGATTATGACTAATTGCGGATATACAATTATTGAATAATTAATCATGAGAATCATAAATAGGAATGACATTAAAAATTTTATTTTAAAAATTGAAAATGATTATCCCGTAGACAAATGGAAAATTGATGATATTGATATTTGGCCAATCATTAGAATTAAATTGTATTTTCTTCTTATTTCAGCTACTGAAAGTTCTTTCAAAAAAAAAGAAGCCATTACTAATGACAAGGTAGAAAACCACTCTATTGTCCACCGAATTCGTACTCATCGAAAAACAAAAAGACTAAAAGCATGGTTTAAATTAATACAGCTTAATAAAGTTGATTTTTTATTTGGAACAGCATACAGTCATAGGGCTAATTATAACAACAAATCATACAACAAATTTGCTGACCCGCTAATGGATGAAAAGAAAAACAACTCTATTGTAATTGAACATTCTCCTTCCAATCTATATAATTTAGATAATTTATATAAAAAAAAACGAATCTCTTTCTTATATGACTTTTTAGACTTCACTATTTATTCTGAAAAAAGAAAAGAGCGGTTAACTCAAAAAATGAATTTTACGCTACCAGAGTATGAAAATTTCTTATCATTACTAAACTCTGAAAAAACTATTTCTTCAAAAATTCAGCAATTTAAGATAGAGGCACTCAAAACATTAATTTGTCGTTTTCATGACTTTGAAGAGACTTACATTGAAATTATAAAGAGAACACGCCCTAAAGTTGTCTTTACTGTTTGTTACTATAACTTCACTGCAACAGTACTAAATTATGTTGCCAATAAAAATAATATTAAAACAATTGAGATTCAACATGGACCACAATCAGACATACACATGGCTTATTCTCTATGGAGTAAAATTCCTGATCCAGGCTACAACACCTTACCTAAAACATTTTGGAATTGGGACGAATACAGTCATCAAATCATCAAAAAATGGGCAAACAAACCGCTACAGCATAATAGCTTTATCGGAGGAAATCCATGGATAGATTTTTTTAAGCAGAACCAGCAAAAAGAAAGGAAAAGAATTCTGTATTCGCTACAACCTCTTCATTTTGATTTATTATTTCCTGACTATTTAATTGAAATAATAAAAAATACCCCTAATTCTGAATGGTGGTTTAGGCTACACCCTGGTCAATTAGATTCTCTTAATGAAATAGAATCTTTTTTAGCATTAAAAAAAATAAAGCACTTGGTTAACATTAATGAAGCTACTAAAATACCTTTGCCCGAAATCTTGAGTCAAACAAAAATACATATTACCAATTTTTCGGGTTGCACACTCGAAGCCGTTCAGTATAATATCCCAACTATAATAATAAATAGATTAGGTGCCGATACTTTTCAGGAAATCATTAACGAAAAAAAAGCATTCTATATTTCCGAAAAAAATGAGTTGAATGAAAAACTGAACACTTTAATAAATAGTTCTCAGCAAATGTATCATTCAAAAAAATCAGCAAACTACAAACAAGTAATAGGTAAGCTCTTGTAAACATTCTCATTTATACTTACCAGCCTCAAGCTGTTACTTTTTTTTTAAAAAATCTCTCATAATGATTTTACAACTACACCCTAGGTAGATTCCTCTAATTAACTACCTTTGCAACATCAATTATTTTAAAAGTAAATGAGTTTAAAAGTTTGCATGTTTGTCTACAATAACTGCACAACTGATGCTAGGGTTTTAAAAGAAGCTGCATCTTTAGTGAAAGACGGTTTTAAAGTAAAGATTATTGCTATTATGGACAATACTACTTTACCCTACGAAATTAGAGATGGAATAGAGATTATAAGAGTAATTAAAAACCCTTTACACTACAAACTTTTTAACGGTGAAATATTTACTGACCTATTTAAGTCTAGTCAAAAAAATATTTTAAAAAATTTAAGACTTGACTATCAAAAACAAATAGCCGACACTAACAAACTTAGCTCATCAAAACAGTATCACAAAAAAAGTATTTCAAAGTTACCAGTCAAAGAATTTATTAATTCTTTCTTCCAAGAATTAAAATTCAACACACTTCAACTTATATTGTATCGCTGGTTATTATACTTACTGGTTACAATAAGCAAATTGATTAAAGCTATTATCTTACTGCCTATTAAAAGTATTTTAATGGTTGTGCACAAACCTCTTTGTTTTTATGACTTTTATAAAAGAAGCTTGCTTTTAAACATCGAAGAACCCTCTGACATCTATCACGGACATGATTTACATACAGTTCCTACTGCATATAAAACGGCTAAAAGAACAAACTCAAAAGTAATTTATGATGCCCATGAACTTTACACCGAAATGAGCGGGCTTAAATCAATAGAAAGAAAACTCTACACCTTCATTGAACGTAAGTACGCCCCTAAAGTTAATGCCTTAATTACAGTTAACGAATCTATTGCTACGGAGCTAAAGAGTAGGTATGCCCTTAAAGAAAAGCCTAGTATCATTTTTAATTGCCCAGAAGTATCTAACAATATTATTCATACAGATAATGATGTGCTAAGAGAAAAGCTAAACCTTCCCTCAACAACTAAAATCATACTCTATCAGGGTGGGTTTTCTATAAATAGAGGCTTATTTAATCTAATAAAATCTGCTCAATATATTAGCAAGGGAGTTGTTGTATTTATGGGGTGGGGGAAAATAGAAAATGAACTAAAAAACGAAGTTAAAAAACTTAACCTTGAAGACAAAGTAATATTTACTCCTGGCGTTCCTCAAAATGAGTTATTAAATCACTCTAAATCTGCAGAAGTAGGTGTAATTCCATACCAATTTGTTGGATTAAATAATTATTATACAAGCCCCAACAAATTATTTGAATACATTAATGCAAGTGTACCTATCGCTGGAAGTGATTTCCCCGAACTAAAACGAGTTATTGATAAATATGACATTGGTGAGACATTTGACCCTGAAGATCCAAAATCAATTGCTGAAGCAGTAAATAAAATCTTGGATAACTCTGAACATCAAAAGACATTAAAAGAAAACACTAAATTTGCAGCTGCAGATTTCACATGGGAAAAAGAAGAAAAAAAACTCCTAGAAATATACAAGATTTTATCTAATGAGTAAGATGAGAGAAGAAATATCATTATTGTTTGATAGAATTGATTTAATCAGGTATTTTGTTGGTTCAGAATTAAAAGCATTATATAAAAATAAATTACTAGGATTTGCATGGGCAGTGCTAGACCCATTTTTTGTAATGCTCGTTTATGTTGTTTTGGTCTCAGTAATTTTTAAAAGAGGTGATGCTCAATTCCCTATATTGTTATTTAGTTCTCTTCTGCCTTGGAGATGGTTTGCTTATGCTGCAAGTTCTTCCGTAAAAGTTTTCATTTCTAACGCATCCTTAATTCAAACAGTAAAGTTTCCACTATCTATTTTTCCAGTTAACGCTGTTTTAATAGGTTGTTTTAACTATATCTTAGGTTTAGTTGTTCTTGCCCCTATGTTATTATTTTTCGATGCCAACATTACATTAAATGTTTTATGGATATTTCCTTTAATATTAATTCAATTACTTTTTAATTTTGGCCTATCTATGGTTTTTTCCGTAATTGGTGTTTACTTTAATGACTTGCAAAATATACTAGCCTTTGTATTAAGAATTGGATTCTATTTATCTCCAGCGTTATATGAATTATCCAGTATTCCTAATAAATATCAAGACATATATGTAGCAGTAAACCCATTTGCATCTTTATTTCAAACTTTTAAAAACATATTAGTTCATGGGATTGCTCCAGAACCAACTACACTTATTTACTGCTTTTACGCAATAACATTCTTTTTATTAGGGGTGTACCTTATTACAAAACAGAGTAAAAAAATACCTAAATTGTTATGAATGAAATTATAAAAGCAGAAAATGTAGGTATTAAATTTAGCTTAGGTAAAACAGGCTATAAAAAAATGCAATTGACTTTGCAAGATATTCTAAAGAAAGGTGAAGAGGTTAGGAAAACCGAAACAGATAGCGCTGACTTTTGGGCTCTCAGAAACATCAGCTTCTCAATTAACAAAGGAGATATTCTAGGTGTTGTAGGATCAAATGGATCTGGAAAAAGTACACTTTTAAGAATTATAGCAGGTGTCTATTCTTTGGATGAAGGAAGTCTTGAGATAAATGGTAGTATTTCTCCTCTACTCTCTTTAGGTACTGGATTTAAGATGGGTTTATCTGGTTATGACAATATCTTTTTAAATGGGGTAGTAATGGGGTTTAAAAGACAAGAAATTGAGGCCCATGTAAAAGATATCATTGAATTTTCTGAATTAGGTGAATTTATTTTTCAACCCGTAAAGAATTATTCTTCTGGAATGATGGCTCGACTAGGTTTTTCTATAGCTGTTTTTTTAAAAAGAGATATCATGTTAATTGATGAAGTGCTTGGTGTTGGTGACTTTAAATTCAGGGAGAAAAGTCAGAAAAAAATGCAAGAAATAATTCATAGTGGACAAACCATAATTATTGTAAGTCACAACCTAGAGTCAATTAAAAAATATGCTAACAAGTGTATCTGGATAAATAAAGGTGAATTAATGGTTGAAGGAGAAACGGAAGAAGTACTCGAAAAATATACTTCATAACCTAACCCTTACCAACTTACCATGAAAGTCTGCCACATAACATCCGCTCACCCCCAGCACGATGTTAGAATTTTGATTAAAGAATGTTGCAGCATAGCCCAGAAATACGACACTAGTTTAATCGTTGTAAATGGAAAAAACGAAACCTACAACAACGTTAATATTTTTAGTATAGAGTGTACTATTAACTCAAGATTTGATCGTTTTACAAAAGCTGTAAACTTAACCCTAAAAAAAGCCATTGAAATTAACGCAGATATTTATCATATACATGACCCAGAATTACTTAGAATAGTCCCTAAATTAAAAAAACTTAACAAAAAAGTAATTTACGATGTTCACGAAGATTTACCTCGTCAAATATTATCTAAGCCATGGATTAATGTCGCAATAAGAAAAGCTATAGCGAATACTGTTGAGTGGTATGAAAACAAAATCTCAAAAAAGTGTGACGGTATAATTACAGCAACCCCTTTTATTGAAAAGCGATTTTCAACTATTAATAAAAACACCATAACCATTAATAACTTCCCTTTAACAAAAGAACTACAAAAAACACAATCTAATTTTAAGGAATGTAATTCCGTGTGCTACATTGGAGGGATCAGTCAAATAAGAGGAATCAAACAAATGATTAATTCTCTTAGCTCTTTAAATGATATAACTCTGCTGCTCGCTGGAAAGTTTTCTTCAAAAAGATTAAAAGAAGAAATTTCTTCTCTCGATGGCTGGAAGAATGTAAAAGAATTAGGCCAAATCAGTAGAGAAGAATCAATAACGATAAAAAAACAATCCTTTGCAGGACTTATTTTGTTTTTACCGGTACCAAATCATATCAATGCTCAACCTAATAAAATGTTTGAGTATATGGCTTCTGGTATTCCTGTAATAGCTTCTAATTTTCCTTTATGGAAAGAAATTATTGATAATAACAATTGTGGAATTTGCGTTGACCCATTAAATAACAACGAAATCATAAATGCCATTACTCTGCTTAGAAAAAATCCTGAATTAGCAAAAAAAATGGGAGGTAACGGTATTAAAATGGTAAATGAACGTTATAACTGGGAAAAAGAAGCAATCAAACTACTCCATTTTTATCAAAAATTAAAATGAGTTTATTCCATGTTTTTCCTCCACACGAAAGGGTGAACTAAAATACATAAAATCTCACCCTCTTTCATCTTATTATTAATTGTATGTATTGGATCTCCATGTTGCCAGAAAACATAATTATTATCTGAGTGATAATAATTTCTTCTAACTTTATAAGCCTCATATTTCATCTCATAATCAGATAATTTTAAGAAAGGAACTTTTATCTTTCTGTCATTCAATTCAACCATAGCTTCCTTTTCGTTTGATTCTTCCCAGATATTAAAATTGATGCACTCTCTTGGAAAATCTTTTATCCCTTTAGCATTTAAATACTTTGAAAGCCTTTGAGAACCATGTGCTACACAACCAAAAACATTGATTCCTGCCTCTCTAAACCCAGTTAATGTTTTCTCACATATTTTCCCAACATCATTTCCTGATTCCAAAAAATCACCTAACAAATCATAATGCAAACCTACTTCATGTCCTAGGTCTTGAATTTTTTTCAAAGCATTTAGTGCTTCTTCCTTCTCTTCTCTCCATATCTTCTTTATGTCAGGACTATCTGTTGTTAACATATAATAACTACCATACAATCCATGCTCTGCCTCTACTTTTGCCATTTTTAAAGCAACAAAAGGAGAGTGATCTATATCGTGTCTAATAAAAACAGTTTTCTTACTAGCCACCAAAGAAACTTCCGGCTCAAAAGGGAATCTGTTGGACTTAGTATAATTTAAATCCCCATATTTCATAAAGGTAGCTTTAGAATTAGCGAGTTTTTCACAAAATTCAGCGTAAGTATAATCAGGTTTTGGGATTTTTTTAAACACTTCCAACCTTCTTTTCACCTCTACAAGAAAATAATAAAACCTTGTCCCTCTTAATTTTTCTTTTATCATTTTTCGTATAAAAAAACAGGTTCAAAAGCTAATCTCTTTTTCCAGTTCCTCAAACCTTCTGAACCACTAGTGTAACCGGCATACATCACCATATCAACTCCCTCTGTCAATTCGTTATTTGAATACAACCACTCCATAATTGAAAAATGGAGATTATACATTATTCCTTCTTTCAAATAATCACCGTGCCCTATAATCCTATTATATACAATCATATTTCCTTCTCTAATCAAAGTAATGTAACCAACCAATTGTTCATTAGTAGTAATATCTCCCTGAACATGTCCTTCTATTTTTTGGAACACACCATAAAAGATACGATAACGCTTATTGTTTTTTATTTCTTCTAACGAATGTTCTTTTTTGGGTGCACCTCCCAATTCATCAATAGAAAGAAAATAATTATCTCCCATTTCTTTTCCCTGCCTTATAGACATTGATTGATTAACCCCAACAACATCTGGAACGAAATTTTTAAAGGCAAATCGTTTAGAGTAAAAATATTTCTTCTTAGACCTATTGTAGGGATATATACATGATTTATAATTTGATTTTTTCACATAATCAAAATACTCCTGATAATTCTCCCACCTTCTTAGATTAATTATTGCCGATGCCTCACTAGGTGGTTTAATTAATTTACCTATAAACTTAAGCTTAATTCCTGACAATAAACCCGCTGAAGAATCGACTAAATTGATATTTAATTTTCTAGCATTAGGATACCTCTTTTTTTCTTTTAAGTAAACTAAAATTTTCTTCATTTGTAAGCAATTTGATGTCTCAAAACTAATTAAATACTCTTTAATTTAATGGCTTTTTTTCAATTGATTATGATGTTAACAATTGTAACATGAAAATAAAATGAAAACAACTTATTCTAAAAGCATACAATTGGTATTTTTATAGCTTAATACTTACGAAATGAAAATTATAACAATAGTTGGAGCTCGACCTCAATTTGTAAAAGCCGCTGCATTGAGTAGAGAGTTCTCTAAGCACAATAATATTGAAGAGATAATTATACATACGGGGCAGCATTTTGATAAAAACATGAGTGCTATTTTTTTTGATGAAATGGAAATTCCTCATCCAAAATATAACTTAGATATTAATAGTGTTGGGCATGGTGCTATGACAGGAAGAATGCTCGAGGGGATTGAAAAAATTCTTTTAGCTGAAAAACCAGACTTATTACTAGTTTACGGAGACACCAACTCTACTATTGCAGGAGCATTAGCTGCAAAAAAATTACACATCAAAGTGGCTCATGTTGAAGCTGGGCTTAGGAGTTTTAATATAAAAATGCCAGAAGAGGTTAACCGTATTTTAACTGATAGAATATCTGATTATTTATTTTGCCCAACACAAACTGCCATTGACAACCTGAAGAATGAAGGCTATGATAGCATTGAGTGTAAAATAATAAATTGTGGGGATGTAATGCAAGATGCAGCTAATTTTTATGCCCTAAAGTCAAGTGAAAAAGCAAGTATTGCAAACACAATTAATTACGAAAAATTTATTCTTTGCACCTTACACAGAGCAGAAAACACAGATAGTAACACAAACCTAAAAACAATTGTTGAGTCATTAAACGAAATACATAAAACAACTCCTATTGTTCTTCCTTTGCATCCTAGAACAAAAACTAAAATAGAAAGTTTAGGGCTTAACTTAGATGTCAAAACAATTAATCCTATTGGTTATTTTGATATGATAGAATTGTTAAAAAAATGTTCTCTAGTAATGACTGATAGTGGTGGATTACAAAAAGAAGCTTTTTTCTTTAAAAGAAATTGTGTAACAATGAGAGAGCAAACTGAATGGGTTGAACTTATTAAAAGTGGGGTAAATGTTTTGGTAGGAGCAGATAAATCGCAAATTTTAGCAGCTGTAAAAAACATGCTAAATAAGTCATCTGATTTCGATGTTAATCTTTACGAAAACGGAGAAGCTTGCAGTAATATCACGAATGAAATTCAAAAACTAACTATTAATGTTTTAGTTGAATAAAACAGTCTCCATAATAATTCCTTGTAGAAATGAGGCTGAATACATTGAAAAATGTGTTGTTTCCATTTTGAATTGTAACTACCCACAAGAACTACTTTCGATTTATGTTTGTGACGGGTTAAGTGACGACAATACAAGGAATATCATTAGCACAATAGCTAAATCCAATACTAATGTTCATTTAATTGATAATCAAAAAAAATCAACACCTTACGGACTAAATTTAGGGTTAAAAAAATGTAATGCTTCCATTAAAATAATTTTAAGCGCACACGCTACTATTCATTCCGATTTTATAGCTGAAAATTTAAACTCACTATCTTTAGATAAAAAAATTGGGTGTACTGGAGGAGTAATTGAAAACGTTTATGAAAATGAAACTGCCGAAATTATAGGGTTAGCTATGTCTTCCCCTTTTGGTGTAGGAAATGCTCATTTCAGAACAGGAAAAAAAGATGGATATGTAGATACTGTTGCTTTTGGAGCATATAAAAAAGAAATATTTGATCAAATCGGCTACTTCGATGAAGATTTAGATAGAAATCAAGATGATGAGTTCAATTTTAGATTATTAAAAAATGGTTTTAAAATTTACTTATCTAGCAACATAAAATCAAAGTATTACGTTAGAGGGGCATACACCAAATTGTTTAAACAATATTACCAATATGGGTATTGGAAAGTTTTTGTCAATAAAAAACATAAAACTATTACTACAGCTAGGCAATTAGTTCCTCTATTTTTTGTGCTATTTCTTTTTGCTGGTCCTTTGATTGGATTAATAGATATTAGGTTGTTAATCTTATGGTGTTTTATAGGCATAATTTATGATGTTTCTGCACTCTTTTTTGCCTTAAAAACAACAACTCAAACCTCTAAAGCAATCAAAGTAGCTTTTACCTTTTTAATTTTACACTTCAGCTATGGAATAGGCTACTTAAGGGGGCTTGTCAATTTTATTATTTTTGGAAAATCTCCTAGCAATAAAAATGCTACGCTGTCAAGGTAATGAAAGAACAAACACTAACAAATAAAATAAACCTGTACAGTCTTTACTTGCTGTGCTTCAGCATATCTTTCCATAAAAAAGCAATAGCACCATTAATTATAATATTTTTAATTACTAGTCTTGTTAATGGGGACTATAGGTTTAAAGAGAAAAGTAAAAATATATTGTTTTTCACTACAATTTTTATTGTTTACGCTATAGGAATGCTTTATTCTGAAAACATAAGTTATGGTCTTAAAGATTTAGAAACAAAACTATCCTTATTAGTGTTTCCTATAGCTTTTTTTATATCTAAGATTAACTTTAGATCTATGCTGGAAACCACCTTAAAGTGGTTTATTATAGGTCTTATTTTATCGAGTATAACATGCTTAGTCGAAGCTATTTATCAATTTAATGTTACAGGAGATGAAAATGAGTTTTTCTATTACAAACTATCTCTATTTCATCATACAAGCTACATCTCAATGTACTTAAATCTTGGAATAATAATTTGCTATCATTTCCTTTTTCAACAGAGTAAATCGTTAGTTTTTAAGAAAGTTTACGCTGTTTCAATTATTACTTTTTTCACAATTATGATTGTAATGTTATCAGCCAAAACAGGGATAATCACTATGCTAATAACACATGGATTTGCGATTACTTATTGGGCTATAAAAACAAAGTCTTATCTTAAATCTCTGCTAATTATTAACTTAATAGTCTTTTCGTTTTTTGCGGCTTATCAAAGCTCTAGCATTTTTAATGCTAGGATTAAAGAAGCGGTAAGTACATTATTATCTAGTAATAGATCAAAAACATCAACAACTGCTGTCAGAATAGACACATGGAAAACCAGCTTAGAAATTATTTCAGTAAAATCATTTTTAGGATATGGAACTGGAGATGTAAAAGATGTTATTATGAACAAGTATAAAGAAAAAGAGTTACATCATTTAATAGAAACCAAACTAAATCCTCATAACCAATTTTTACAAACAACAATAGCCATTGGTCTATTGGGATGTGTAATTTTTATACTCCTATTATTTATTCCTACTTATCATTCAGTAAAAAGAAAAGAAATGCTACTGCCCTTTTTTATCCTTCTATTCTCTATTAGTATGTTAACAGAATCTATGTTAGAGACTCAATCGGGAGTAATTTTTTACGCCTTTTTCAATTCTTTATTATTTATTTCCTATTTTCCAAATAAAGCTCAACTCCCCAACAAGTAATTATTAATTGAATCTAGCCAGTTATTAAAAAATATAAGAAGCTAGGAGCATTAAATCCAAAAATTATATCTTTACTCTTCCAATACGCATCAATATATTGAATATTTGTTTGTAATATGATTACAACCTTTAACACACCACTTATTACATTTAATTATGATTAACAATAATCTTAGTTGGAAAAAATGGTAGTGATTGACCACCCATTATCGGTTTTAATTGACCAGCCATTTTTAAATGAGCAAAACTAACGAAGCATCAATAATAACAGGTGTTTAGATGTTTTAAATTACAAATTA
>Ga0114931_10010101_pt1 | contig 11258 bp, 9 predicted proteins | sample 2SBtaG_FD_89579 | JGI IMG/M metagenome (GOLD analysis project Ga0114931, IMG submission 89579) | Deep subsurface microbial communities from Kolumbo volcano to uncover new lineages of life (NeLLi) - 2SBTROV14_V59a metaG | ecosystem: Environmental > Aquatic > Marine > Volcanic | place: Kolumbo...
TCGCCATTCAGCCCGTGACGCAGATTGTCGCCATCGAGGAACATGGTATGCACGCCAAGCGCATACAGTCGTTTTTCCAACTGTTTGCCTACTGTGGATTTTCCGGAACCGGAAAGCCCGGTGAACCACAGCACGGCGGCTTTGTGCCCGTTTAACTGTTCGCGCATTTCCCGCGAAACGTCTGTCACTTGCCAAGTGATGTTCGATGATTTTTGCCGCGCGGCGGCGGTATCGGCGAGTTCTTCCGTGTCCAGCACATCGTTGATGCGACGCGATTTGCCGCGAATCATTCCCGCAGCGACGGTCACGTTGATAAACGGGTCAATCAAGATGAAGCCGCCGGTGGCGCGGTTGAGCTGGTAACGGTCGAAAAAGAGCGGTTCGGCGGTGGTAATTTGCACGCGCCCGATTTCGTTCAGCGTCAGTGTGTCGGCGGGGTCGCGGTGCATCGTATCCACATCAATTTTGTAATTTAGCTCTGAAACGAATGCTTTGACGGTGTGGGTGGTGTGCTGCAGCCAGTATGAGCCTTCGGGGTTGAGGGGTGCATCGTTCATCCAACACAGGGTGGCATCGAGTTGGTTGCTGACCTGCGGTAGATTTCGGGCACGGACAATCATGTCGCCGCGGCTGATGTCAATTTCGTCTTCCAGTGTTAACACCACAGAATCGCCGGCGACGGCTTCGGGCAGGTTTTCATTCTCGTGGGTGACGATGGCTTTTATCCGGGTGGTCAAACCACCGGGCAGGATAACCACTTCTTCGCCGGGAGAGATGCGCCCGGAAGCAATTTGCCCGGCAAACCCGCGAAAGTTTTGGTGCGGGCGGATAACATATTGCACCGGAAAGCGGAAATCGACCAGATTACGGCTCGCGCCGACGTTGACCGTTTCCAAATGGTGCAACAGAGTTGTTCCATCGTACCACGGCATATTTTTGCTGGGGGTGACGACATTATCGCCTTTCAGTGCGGAAATCGGAATGAAAACGATATCTTGCACGGCAAGCCGTGCGGCAAATTCTCGGTATTCTGCCACAATTTTGCGGTACACGGTTTCGTCGTAATCTACCAAATCCATTTTGTTGATGGCAACCACGATGTGCGGAATTTGCAGCAGGGTGGCTAAAAATCCGTGCCGTTTGCTTTGGGTGAGTACGCCGTTGCGGGCATCAATCAGCACAATGGCAAGTTCGGCGGTGGAAGCACCGGTAACCATGTTGCGGGTGTATTGGATGTGTCCGGGTGTATCGGCGATGATGAATTTACGCTTGGGGGTAGCAAAATAGCGATATGCCACATCAATGGTGATTTTCTGCTCGCGCTCGGCACGCAGACCATCGGTCAGCAGCGCGAGGTCAACATATTCATCGCCACGCTTTTTGCTGGCAGCGGTCACTGCCTCCATCTGGTCTTCGAAAATGGTTTTGGTATCGTACAGCAGCCTGCCGATAAGTGTGCTTTTGCCGTCGTCAACACTGCCGGCGGTTGTGAAACGAAGTAAATCAGTGTGTGTCATAGTTTTTGGTTCTCGGTTCTCGGTTTTCAGCATTTTACTGACTGCTGATTTCTGATTGCTGAAAGCTGATTGCTTCTTTAGAAATATCCCTGTCGTTTACGGTCTTCCATTGCCGCTTCGGAGCGTTTGTCATCGGCACGAGCACCCCGTTCGGTAACCCGCGCAGAGGCAACTTCCAGCACAATTTCGCCGATGGTAGCAGCCGGTGATTCTACCGCGCCGGTGCAGGTCATATCGCCGATGGTGCGAAACCGAACTACCCGTTCTTCCACCGTTTCGCCGGGCTGGGGTTGCACCACATCCGATACTGCCAGCAGCACGCCATCGCGGTTAACCACCTTTCGCCGGTGCGAAAAATAGAGCGGCGGCAGTTCAATGTTCTGTTCCTGAATATACTGCCAAATATCCAATTCCGTCCAATTGCTGATGGGGAAAACGCGGAAGTGTTCGCCGGGGGCTTTGCGCCCGTTGTACAAATTCCACAATTCCGGGCGTTGATTTTTGGGGTCCCACTGCCCGAAGGCATCTCGATGAGAGAAAAACCGCTCTTTGGCGCGGGCTTTCTCTTCATCACGGCGTGCCCCACCGATAGCGGCATCGGTTCTCAACTCTTTCAGGGCATCAAGCAGGGTAACTGTTTGCAGTGCGTTTCGGCTGGCGTTGGGTCCCGTTTCCTCTTTCACTTTTCCGGCATCGATTGTATCCTGCACATATCGCACAATCAATTCCACACCGAGTTCTGCCACCAGCCGGTCACGGAATGCCAGCGTTTCGGGGAAGTTGTGCCCGGTATCAATGTGCAGTAGCGGGAAGGGGATTTTGGCAGGGTAAAACGCTTTTTTCGCCAAATGCACCATCACAATGGAATCTTTTCCACCGGAAAACATCAGCACGGGGCGTTCAAATTGCGCGGCAACTTCGCGCATCACATAAATGGCTTCCGATTCAATCTGCTGCAAATGAGAGCGAAGATACGATGTGTTTTTTGACATTAAAACCTCTGAATTTTGTGGCAAAATAAGACGCAACACGAAAAATTTGCGGTGTGTTGCGCAATGAGCACGCAAATTATAGCACAAGCGCGGCAATGCCCCAACTCTGTGCCAAAAATAATCCTACCGCACAGATGTGGGAATGGTATGAGCGCAACCTATGAATTTGGTTAGAAATTTACCATCGAGCAAAGGGGCTATTCAACCAATGTTTTTGCCTGCCGAACCACATTTTCCACTGTGAAGCCAAAATGCTCGAAAAGCGTTTTATACGGGGCAGACGCACCGAAGCGGTCTAACCCGATGACACGACCGCGCTCACCGACCCAACGTTCCCACCCCAGCGTAACGCCCGCTTCAATGGCAACGCGCGCGGTGATGCTCGGTGGCAACAACCGGTCGCGGTACGATTGCGGCTGGGCGGCAAAGAGTTCCCAACTGGGCATACTGACCACCCGCGTGCCGATGCCGTCCGCCGCCAGTGTTTCTGCCGCATCCATCGCCAGCGCCACTTCCGAACCGGTGGCAATCAAAATAACGTCCGGCGTTCCGCCCGGCGCATCGCGCAGAATGTATGCGCCTTTCTCCACCGCCATCGGGGCTGCATTGAACACAGGCAACTTTTGGCGAGTGAGCGCCAGTGCCACCGGGCCCGTTTTGTGCTGCAATGCCACGCGCCATGCTTGCGCCGTTTCGTTGGCATCAGCGGGGCGGATGACGGTGAAATTCGGTATGGCACGCAGCGCCATCAACTGTTCCACCGGTTGGTGGGTGGGACCATCTTCGCCCAAGCCGATACTATCGTGTGTGAACACAAAAATGGCGGGGAGGTGCGACAGGGCGGCAATTCGCAGCGCAGGACGGCTATAATCACTGAAAACCAAAAACGTGCCGCCATAGGGAATGACTCCGCCGTGCAGTGTCATCCCATTCAAAATAGAACTCATCCCGTGTTCGCGCACGCCAAAATGAAAATTGCGGCCGGCATAATTTTCGGGGCTGAAATCGGGGAAACCGTTTAAATAGGTGTTGTTGCTGGGCGCCAAATCTGCCGAGCCGCCGATGAGATTCGGAATTTTCGGGGCAAGCGCGTTGAGCGTTTTGCCTGATGCGCTGCGCGTTGCCAGCGGGGCATCGGCAGGGGTAAACGTCGGCAGCACATCTGCCCAACCGGCGGGCAATTCGCCGGCGATAGCCTGTTTCAGGGCAGCGGATTCGGCGGGGAAAGCAGCTTCATACGCGGCAAAACGCTCCCGCCACGCCGATTCGCGTTCCGCACCCTGCGCCACCGCTTGCCGGAAAAACTCGCGAGCGGCATCGGGCACGGTAAACGGCTCATCCCACTGCCAACCTAACGCTTTTTTCGTCAGGGCGATTTCTTCCGCACCGAGCGGCGAACCGTGCACGCCCGCTGTATCTTGTTTGTTCGGGCTGCCATATCCGATATGGGTGCGGCAAGCGATGATGCTGGGCTGGTCGGTGACGGCTTGCGCGGCTTTGATGGCAGCAGCGATTTCGGCGCGGTCGTGACCGTCCACTGCCTGCACGTGCCAGCCATATGCCCGAAAACGTGCCATCCGGTCTTCGGTGAATGCCAAATCGGTGCTGCCATCAATGGAAATGTGATTATCATCATACAAATAGATGATTTTGCCCAATTGTAGGTGTCCCGCCAACGATGCCGCTTCGTGCGAAACGCCTTCCATCAAATCGCCATCGCTGACGATGCCGTACACATAATGGTCAACCACATCGAACCCATCGCGGTTGAAGGTTGCCGCCAAAAATGCCTCGGCAATGGCAAACCCCACCCCATTGGCGAACCCCTGTCCCAGCGGGCCGGTGGTCGTTTCCACGCCGGGCGTTAACCCTACTTCCGGGTGTCCGGGGGTGATACTGCCCCACTGCCGAAAATGTTTCAGGTCATCCAATGACACATCATACCCGGTTAAATGCAGCAAGCTATACAACAGCATCGAACCGTGTCCCGCCGACAGCACGAATCGGTCGCGGTTGAACCAATGGGGGTTGCGCGGATTGTGCCGCAAAAATTGTGTCCATACCACAAAGGCACCGTCTGCCATCCCCATCGGCATGCCGGGATGCCCGGAATTGGCTTTCTGCACGCCGTCAATTGCCAGCATGCGGATAGTGTTCACATAAAGTTGTTCCAAAGGTTGGTTTGTCATAATTTCTCCGATTTGGTTTTTAGTTTTCAGTTTTCAGTCATATGTTGCAAAAATAACGTCTCACGTTTTCACACGTCATTTTTCATTCTTCATTGAATATGGAATGTGCCGCACCCAAGCGGCAATTTGGGCGATGTCGTCGGGGGTGGTGCGGCAACAGCCACCGAGAATTGTCGCGCCGGCACGATGCCACGCCACCGACAGATCGCCGTAATCGGCGTGTGCCCCTTTGCCGTGCCACGATTTGTCGGCAGTGGAAAAGGCTTCGCCGGAATTGGGATAGACCACAATCGGCTTTTGGGTGTGCGCCCGTGCCGCGGCAATCAATTCGGGTAAAAATTCGGGCGGGGTGCAATTGATACCCACCGCCGCAATCTGTGGAAACGGGTCGAGCCATGCCACGCATTCGGCAAACAGTTCGCCGTGGCAGATATGCGTGCCATCTTTGGCGCTGAAACTGAGCCACGCCCACGTTTCGGGAAATTCTGCCAGCAGATGCGCCAACGCTTGCGCCTCTAACAGGCAGGGGATCGTTTCAAAAGCGATGACATCCGCCGCAGTGTCTGCCAGCACTGCCAACCGCGGACGGTGGAAAGCCATTAGTTCGGTTTCGGTCAGCCCGTAATCGCCGCGATATTCCGAACCGTCTGCCAAAAATGCGCCGTAACTGCCCACCGATGCGGCGACAATGGGTTTGGGGCGGTTGATGTGGTTTGCCGGATTTGCCCAAAACTCATCGCGGGCATCCACGGCAAGTTGTACCGCCAGCCGCATCAAATCGGCGGCTTCCGTGTGCGACAGTCCGCGCCGGGCAAACCCCTCAAACGTTGCCTGATAGCTGGCGGTGGTGGCACAATCGGCGCCGGCGGCAAAATAATCAAAATGCACCTGTTTGATGAGTTCGGGCTGTTCCAGCAAAATTTTTGCCGACCAGAGCGGGTCGTTCAAATCTGCGCCACGCCGCTCCAGCTCTGTCGCCAGCGCGCCATCCAACACCATCACACCCTGCTGTTTTAAAATTGATTCAATCGGATTTGGATTCATTTCGCTTCTTGCGTTAAAATTAGTTACAGGACTTACGCAGTTTTCGCCCTTCGATACGCCCTAACGGGCTACTCAGGGTGAAAATGCCGTAAACACATCCTGAGTAGGCTCGACCGCAGGGAGAGCCGTATCGAAGGGTGTGGTTGGCAACTGATTTGCGTAAGTCCCGGAGCTGACAAATGTACAATTTTTTACCTGCATCAATGCCCCGAAACAATTTTCGGGACGGGACATTCCGGAATGACATTTCATTTGACAGACATACAATTTCCTTGACTTGTTACCAATAAGGTTAGGCATTGATTTCCGGTTATCGATTTTTTTAACCGACCACCACTGACCACTGATAACTGATAACTATTATACACAAATTATGTTCGGAAAAAAGTCAGGTAACTCACAAAGAAAATCTTGGTTGCTGCGGGGCATTCTATCGCTGCTGGCAACACTGTCGGGTTATGTATTTTGGCAGGGTTTCAGTTACGGCAGAAAACTGCTGCGCCAACCGAAACTTCATCTGCAAAACGATGCATGGCGTACGCTGGACGACACAACCCGCGAAGACTGGGCAGTCCGCATCGCCACCAAAAACCTGCGAGCGGGCATCGAGCGGCGGCGATTGCCCGACGGGCAAGAAAAGCTGGTGCTGTGTGCAGGGGTGCGCAATTTCCGCGAACCGTGGGCGCGCGATTTTGGTTTCGCGGCGTTTGGGCTGGTAGAGTTAAAAGAATATCAAGTGGTACGAGAAGGGCTGGAAGTTTTTTTGCTGAACCAGCGACCATCGGGGCAATTTCCGGTGAAAATTCATTCCACCGGCATCTTCGACCGTTACCTGCATTCGCTGCTCAACCGCCAACAACCCACCTATGCCCCCATCCGCCCGAAATATATCACCGCCCATAACACCGTTTCGCTGGATGGGAATGCTCTGCTCATCATCGCTCTGCTGAATTACGCCCGGCGCAGTGGCGATGCCGATTTTGCCCGTACCCACTGGCGCGCGCTGAAACGTGCCGTGCAGTGGATGGAAGGGTATGCGCCGAATCCGGACGGTTTGCTGGTGCAATCTCCGTTTGCAGACTGGGCAGACAGTGTCGCACGCGCGGGGAAAATCTTGTACACAAATGTACTTTATTGGAAAGCGCTGCACGATTTGGCACATGCCGCGCCGCAATTCGGCACAACAGCCGATGCAGATTATTTTTCCGCCCGCGCCACCGAAATCAAAACTTCCATCAACACCCATTTTTGGCGCGCCGATTTGGGCTATTTTGTCACCAGCCAGATATTCAACAATTTAAACAGCAGCGGAAACTTGTTGGCGGTGGCCTGGGGGTTGGCATCATCGGCGCAAGCACATTCCATTTTGGACAAAATGAACGAGTTCGATATGGCGAACCCCGTACCGACGCAAGTGGTACACCGCGCCTACCCGCAAAAATTCATCGCCATTGAAAACCGGTTGGGGGGCATTGCCCACTATCACACCTATGCCGCGTGGCTGTGGTTGGGAGCATGGCACGTCATCGCGCTGGCTCGGATGGATCGGGTATCCGAAGCAAAAACGCTGATGCGGCGCATTTCCGATGTGATTGTGCGCGATGGTACGGTGCATGAAGTGTATGACCCCAACGGGCAACCGCTTTCAACATTTTGGTACACCTCTGAAGCCCCGCTAACTTGGAGCGCGGGAATGGTGGTGTACGCCGCACACGTGCTCAAACGGTGGCAAATGGGCAAACCGGCAACCCCGCCGGAGGCACGTTATGGCAATTGAGCGCACATCTCCGCCGCTGCCGGGCTGGGTACAGTGGCTCGACCGCCGCGCCGCCGGGATTCCCGGCATTCTATTTACCGCCGTGAAACAATTTATCGCCACACGCGCCGTCGAAGCCTCTGCCAGTATCGCTTATTATTTTCTTTTTTCGCTTTTCCCATTACTGATTTTTCTGGTGGTTGTGGGGTCGTATTTTTTGGAAGAGGGCGAAGTTAAGCATGAGATTGTCGTCTGGTTGACCAATTTTTTCCCCACTGCCGCTGATTTCATCGAGCAAAATTTGGATGTCATCATCGCCCAACGCCGCTCGGCGGGGATTACCGCGGTTATAGGGCTGCTGTGGGCAGGTTCCGGCGCATTTAACGTGCTGGCACGCAACATTAACCGCGCGTGGCTTACCGCTCGCCCGCGCGGCTTTGTCGGCACGCGGCTGGTGGCATTTGCCATGATTAGCGTGCTGGTGATGCTATTGTTTATCTCACTGTTTTTCAGCACGGCGGTCAGCCTGTTGCCACTGGCAGAGGTGTGGTTAGATGGTCTCATCACCGACCACAATCCGTTGCTGACATTACTGCGCTCCACGCTGTTTCCGCTGCTGCCCCCACTGCTGATGTTTACCAGCCTTTACCGCTGGATACCAAACGCCGATGTACACTGGTCAGAAGCGCTTTGGGGCGGACTGATTGCCACGCTGGGGTGGCGGCTGGCAATTGCCGGGTTCGGTTGGTATCTCACCAGCGGGTTGACAAATTTTCAGGTGGTGTATGGCTCGCTGGGGACGGTGGTCGTGTTGATGCTGTGGATTTTCATCAGCAGTTTAATCACGCTGTTTGGCGCACATCTCAGCGCCGCCATCGCCTACCATCGCCGACAGGTTAATGCCCACCTCGACCATGGTCATCCATCGGCTTAGCCAGTTTCTTTTTCAATAACAGCTGGTTCAGGTTTTTCCCTTTCGACAAAATTTCTCTCGCATCATCACTGCCGGGTAAAAACCATACATCGGCGATATATCGTCCATACTTGCCGATTTTGTCGGTTTTGATGACCACTGCCGGACATTCTGCCAAAGTATCAATGACAAATTGTTTGGCTTTCAACCCTTCGGGGCGCTCTGGCCCGCGAATTTCGGGGGTATTGACCCCTTTCAGCCGCACTTTCATCATCTGCCGCAAGAAAAATCCCAAATCGACATCTACATACAATGTATCGCCATCAACAATACGGGATATGGTTGCTTTGTAAGTATACATGAATTGCCTCCGTTTTCTATACGGTAGCATTATATCATTTTTCTAACTTTATGTCATCTTTATGGGAAATTTTTTGCTATCCGGTTGCCGAGCCGCGAAATATGTGTAATAATAAATATTAGGAGACTGTTTGAAAAATGGCGACCACGGCAACAAATTTTAAGCGTGCCCGCGCAGCAATGGTACGTAACCAGCTGAAACACCGCGGTATTTCTGACCCACACGTGCTGGCAGCAATGGCAGAAGTGCCCCGCGAAAGTTTTGTTTCGGTGGAATATCAGCATCTGGCATATAAAGATTCGCCACTGCCGATTGGCTACGGGCAAACAATTTCCCAGCCGTATATTGTGGCATTTATGCTAGAAGCGCTGGCGCTGTCCAACCCGAAGGATGCCATCGTGCTGGAAGTTGGCACGGGGTTGGGCTATCAGGCGGCGGTGCTCAGCCGGTTTGTGCACCACGTATACACCGTCGAGCGCATTCCGGAATTGGCGGTGCAAGCGAAACAAAATTTACTCGCGCTGGGTTACACAAATATCACCGTTTCGCAGGGTGACGGCGGCTACGGTTGGCAAAAACACGCCCCGTTCGACGGCATTGTGGTTGCTGCCGCTGCGCCCCAAGTTCCCCCGCCGCTGGTTGACCAGTTGAAGCCGGGGGCATCGCTGGTCATCCCCGTTGGTGCAACCGGACACCAAAAACTTCTGCGCGTCACTCTGCTGCCCACCGGCGATACGATGACCGAAACACTCGCACCGGTAGCGTTCGTGCCGCTCATCGGCGAACATGGTTACGCCGAACCCTCGCCGGACAAATAATTTCACGCCGGCAAAAAGAAAAACGCAATGCCGATGATGACATACACCCCCAGCAACTGCACACCTTCCAGCCAGTTACTCTCTCCATCCAGCGAAATCAGCGCAGAGATGATAACCGCACCGATGAGCGCGGCAATTTCGAAAGCATTGAAGGTGAGCGTCAGTGGATTACCCAACAGCAGGCTGATGAACACCAGCAGCGGCGCAACAAACAGTGCAATTTGCAGGCTGGACCCCAGCGAAATTGCCAACGACAATTCCATTTTATTTTTCAGCGCCATCTGAACAGCAACCACATGCTCGGCAATGTTGCCCACCAGCGGAATCAAGATAATCCCCAAAAAGAACTCACTCACGCCAAGTTGCGTCACCACCGGCTCTACCGCTCCGACCAGCATTTCACTGAGGAACGCAATCGCCGCGGTGGCGACAACCAATACCGCCACAGCAGCCCGCACGCTCCACTGTGGCTGATGATGCCCGGACGCAGCCGCAGTATTTTCCTGCTGAAATGAAAAAATGATGCTCAGCACATACACCGTAATCATCACCACTGCCACGCCGATACTCAGATATTCCACCCCGGCGTGATTCACTTCATCGATGGTGTGGCTGAAAAATGACGGCACAGCCAGCGCGATAATCGCCAAAATGAGCATCGTGGCATTAACACCCGCCTGCGTTTTGTCGAAGGTCTGCCGCTTGAATTTCAGCCCGCCGAGCAGTACACTGAACCCCAAAATGAGCAGAAGATTACCCAGCACCGAGCCGGTGATGGATGCTTTGACCAGTGCCATCAACCCCTCACGCAATTCCGGGTTTGCCGCGCCTTTTTGGATTGCCACGATGGTGATGATGAGTTCAGCCGCGTTGCCCAGCGTGGCATTCAGCAACCCACCGATTTTCGGCCCGGTATAAACCGCCAATTCTTCGGTGGCTTTGCCCATAAATCCCGCCAGAGGCACCACGCCCAGCGCCGCCGCAAAAAAGACTATCACCGGCGACCAATGCAACAATTCGGCAATAACTGCCAGCGCCACAAATCCCAGCAATCCATAGTTGATATATTTCATCAAAATGCTCCTTCCCGGTGTGCAAAACGGTTCGGCGGTGCATTCGGCGGCAACATCACCCGTAGCGATTGCGGGACGATTTCCACGGTGAGCGGGGTGTAGCCCACCGCTTCCGCATCCAAATGCACCGGCATTGGCTCTTTGGTTTCAAGGTGGATGTGCTTTACCCGAAACAGAAAGGTATCGGGGTCATCAATCAATTTTCCTGTGGTGGCGTTAAAAATGTGTCGCACCGATGACCGCCAGCCGTATCCTTCCATTACCACCACATCAAGCCAGCCATCGTCCAATTTTGCATTCGGCGACAACCGCCAAAAACGGCCATACAGTTGGGCATTATTGACCGTCACCATAATTACCCGCCGCAAAATAGTGCGCTCTTTATCCAGCGAAATGTGCATCTGTGTGCCACGAAATTCGCGCAGAACGAAAAAGGCGGTAATCAACCAACCGAACATCCCCAAAAAACGCCACACCCGATGCGTATGTTTTTCACTTTCTACCGCGCTGCTCACTGCCGCATCAAGCCCCGTCCCCGCCCACGACAGGAAATATTGCCGCCGACCGTTACCCCACACCGCACTACCAACATCCA
>Ga0114931_10010102_pt1 | contig 11258 bp, 10 predicted proteins | sample 2SBtaG_FD_89579 | JGI IMG/M metagenome (GOLD analysis project Ga0114931, IMG submission 89579) | Deep subsurface microbial communities from Kolumbo volcano to uncover new lineages of life (NeLLi) - 2SBTROV14_V59a metaG | ecosystem: Environmental > Aquatic > Marine > Volcanic | place: Kolumbo...
ATCCGATTGAGCAAAACCGCAGCACTAGCCGGGCTAATGCGAGGATTTTGTGATTGAGGATCGTTCAAAGATGGCCCGAAGGCGGCTTGCCAGATTGCGCAGTTATTTTGCGGCGGACCCTAAAGCACTTGTGAGGCGAAATCGGCCAGCCGGGAGCGCTCACCGCGGGCCAGTGTGACATGCCCGCCATGGGGCCAGTTTTTGAAGCGATCCACTACGTAGGTGAGGCCGGAGGTGGTGGCGGTCACATAGGGCGTGTCGATCTGCGCGATATTGCCAATACACACTATTTTGGTTCCGGGACCGGCCCGGGTCAGTAGAGTCTTGACCTGGGCATGGGTCAGATTCTGCGCTTCATCGATGATCAGATAGCGTTTGAGGAAAGTCCGTCCACGCATGAAGCTCAAGGATCGGAGTTTGATGCGGTTATTGATCAGGTCGTTGCTCGCCGCCTGGCCCCAACTGCCGCCGCTGTCAGTTTTCGCCAGCACTTCCAGGTTGTCCATCAGGGCACCCATCCACGGGGTCATCTTTTCTTCCTCGGTACCGGGCAGGTAGCCGATATCATCGCCCACCGGCACCGTGGCGCGGGTCACGATGATCTCCTCGAAGCGGTGAACCTCGAGGGTCTGTTCCAGTCCGGCAGCCAGGGCCAGCAAAGTTTTGCCGGTGCCGGCCACTCCCAGCAAGGTGACCAGATCGCGTTGTGGATCCATGAGCAGGTTGAGGGCGAAATTCTGTTCGCGATTGCGTGCCTGGACGCCCCAGACCCGCTGTCCGCCGGCGTTACGATAGTCCGTGACCGTGCTGACAGCGGCGCCCTTCGCCAGGGGTTCCAGTACCGTGCAATCGAGCTCCGGGTGCCCGTCGCAGTACAGGCCCAGGCCCGGGTAGAGATCTCCCGTAACTTCGGCATTGATCTCAAAGTGATGCTGTGAGAGGGCTTCGTTCAGCACTTCAGCGGGCAATTCCAAAGTACCCAGGGGCAGCAGCTCCAAATCATTGACCACCTGATCACTATGGTAATCCTCGGCAATCAAACCGATAGCCCGGGCTTTGATGCGCAGATTGATATCGCGGCTGACCAGCACCACTTCGCGATTGTCCAGGGCATCCTGTTGGGCTTTGGCCACCGCCAGGATGGTATTGTCGGCCGTGGCTTCGCGAAATGGCGTATCGCCCTGCTGGGGTTCGGTCTGTATGAACAGATGGCCGGCTGCGGCCGTCTCGCTGCCCGGCAGGGCAATCCCGTTGCGAATCCCCTGGATATCGTGCGCATCCACCAGATCGTCCAGCAGGCGACTGACTTCGCGCACATTGCGAGCCACTTCCGAATCCCCCTGTTTCAGGCGATCGAGTTCTTCCAGAACCTGCAAGGGCACGTAAACATCGTGTTCCTGGAATCGAAACAGTGCCCGGGGATCCTGAATCAGAACGTTGGTATCGAGAACATACAGCCGCATGAGATCCGCCGCTGGGGCTATTTGACGGGAGCGAGGACTGCGTCGAGATTCAGATCGTCGCAAAAGTCCATGAACTCACCACGCAGATTGGCCAGGGAAAGATCGCCGGGTACCGCTATGGTCATGTGCAGTGAAAACATTCGGGTACCGGTATGGGGGGCGGGGTAGGCACTGGTGAAGACATCCTCGATATTGATTTTCCTGAGGGCAAAAAAGTGTGCGACTTCATTCACGACGCCGGGACGGTTGACCGTGACCACTTCAACCGCATAGGGAACAAAAGGCCCACTGCGCGGGCGCTGCCGGGTACGGTCGATGTGTAGGCGCAGCCCCAGCTGCTCTTCCAGCCTGGGTGTCATGGCTTCAAGCTTGGCGAGGGCATTCCAGTTGCCGGTGATCAGCATGAGCATGGCAAATTGATCGCCCAGCACGCACATGCGGCTTTCGTCGATCTCGCAGCCGCTGGCGGCAATCTGCTCGCTAAGTCCGTCCACCAGTCCGGCCCGGTCCGCTCCGGTGGCAGTCAGTACCAGTAAGCTATCCATGGCATCAACCCTGAAGGCTGCTGGCGGTTCCGCTCTGACAGGGGTGTCGTCGTGGGTGATTCAAGGTGCTTGGGGCTCTAAAACCGGGGTTGGGCCGTGGCTGCATCGTGCAGTTCTGAGTGTATAAAAATATCATAGAATTTCAGCAAGTTACAGAAAATTAATCGTGCCCGCGCTATTCTCATATAAGCCGATCGATTACATTATTGACCTGGGGCAAGTGTCAGCAAAGTCCATTGCTTGCATCGCCTCGATCCCCTCAGTAGCATCCATGGATCCTCTTCGACCCAAAAGGCAGTTCCATGTTTAAAGGTTCCATGGTGGCCATGGCCACACCAATGCACGAAGACGGCGTGGTAGATGATGCGGCGCTGTCCCGCCTGGTGGAATTCCACATTGAAAACGGTACCGATGCAATCATCGCGGTTGGCACCACCGGTGAATCGGCCACCCTCGATCACCAGGAGCATAGCCAGGTCATCGCTCGAATCGTGGAACTGGTCGATGGCCGTCTGCCGGTCATTGGCGGAACCGGAGCGAATTCAACCCGGGAAGCTGTCAGTTTAACCCTGTGCGCGAAAGATGCCGGAGTGGATGCTTGTCTACTGGTCACTCCTTACTACAACAAACCCACCCAGGAGGGCCTGTATCGTCATTTCATGACTATTGCTGATGGCGTGGACATACCGCAAATTCTTTACAATGTTCCCGGCCGGACTGCCTGTGACATGCTGCCGGAAACCGTCTCCCGGCTGGCTCCGGTCGAGACCATCATCGGGATCAAGGAAGCGGCTGGTGATCTGCAGCGCATTCGTGACCTGATCAGCGCCTGTGGTGATGATTTTCGGGTCTACAGTGGCGAGGACTGGATGGGCCTGGACACAATCCTGGAAGGTGGTAAGGGGGTTATTTCGGTGACCGCTAACGTGGCCCCCGCTGCCATGCATGAGATGTGCGCTCTGGCGCTTCAGGGGGAGGTCGAGGCGGCACGGCATATCGATCAGAGCCTGCGGGGTTTACATGACTGCCTGTTTGTCGAATCAAATCCTATTCCGACCAAATGGGCATTGGCCGAAATGGGTTTGATCGGACCCGGCATCCGCTTACCCCTGACGCCACTGTCGGCACAATTCCATGACCGGGTTCGCCAGGCAATGGACACGGCCCACGCAGTGGCCACAGCTTGAAACAACAGTACGCACCAACCTGAGAGAAATGAACATACGGATACTGATAATACTGGCCGCTGCGTCACTGAACGCCTGCAGCGGCACCCTGGATGACGCCATCGATACGGTCATTCCAAAACGCGAAGCACAATACAAATCAAGCCGCAGTCTGCCTCCCCTGGAAGTCCCACCGGACCTCAGTAGCGGCACTCTCAACGACAGTCTGAAAGTGCCGGCCGGCGGCAAGGGCACGGATACCTTTTCCCACTACAACAATGCCGCGCAGAAGGTATCTGCGCAGGGCGGTGGTGGGGTACTGCCGGACCTGAAGAAAGTCCATGTGGAACGCGCGGGGGACAAACGCTGGCTGGTCGTCGAAGCCAGTCCTTCCCAGGTATGGCCGCAGGTGCGCGATTTCTGGCTTGCCCAGGGCTTCCTGATCCAGGTTGAAGATCCCAGTATCGGCATCATGGAGACGGACTGGTCGGAGCAACGTTCAGCCATCAAGGGTGGCCTGATCCAGGGCCTGTTCGAACGGATGTCCAACGCTTTCTATGGGGTCGCAACCCGGGATAAATTCCGCACCCGCCTGGAGCGCGGTGAAAACAAGAACCAGACTGAAATTTATGTTTCCCACCGCGGTGCCGAGGAGGTTGCGGTCAAGAACAAGGCGAACACCCTGATTGACAGTGAGGAATCCAGGGTCTGGCAACCGCGTCCCGCGGATCCGGAACTCGAAGCCGAAATGCTCAGCCGGATGATGGTGTTCTTCGGGGTTGAAGAAAATTCCGCCCGCCAGCGCATCGCCCAGAGCCGCAAACAACCCAGCCGGGCCAAACTGGAACACGACGGCAGTGGAGTGGGTAAGTTGAGCCTGCGCGAACCCTTCTCCAGGGCCTGGCGGCGCACGGGACTGGCGCTGGATCGGGTCGGCTTCACGGTCGAGGACCGGGATCGGTCCCGGGGATTGTATTTCGTGCGCTACGTGGATCCGGATCGCAAGAAGGAGGAAAAAGGATTCTTCTCAAAACTAGCTTTCTGGTCCAATGACAAGCAAGTACGCAACACCGAAAACGATGCTTATCTGATCAGCCTGATCGGCGGCCGAGACGGCCAGAAAAGCACTCAGTTGGTGGTACTCGATAAAAAAGGCCAGCGCGACAGCAGTGCCACCGCGGATCTAATTCTGAGCCTGCTGGAAGAGCAATTACGCTGAAGGGCTGTCAATGCCTGCGCTTGACCCGTTTCATGAGACGTTTACGTTTGCGTTCCTGAGTGGGAGTCAGGCGGTTACGGCGGCCCTTGAAGGGATTGATCGCGCTGCGTAATTCTATGGCCACTGGCGTGCCTTCCAGGCCAAAGGCTTCCCGGAACACCCGCATCAGGAAGCGCTGGTAATGTACCGGCAGGGCGTCAGTCTGGTTGCCGTGAATGATGATGCGGGGAGGATTCATCCCTCCCTGGTGCGCATAGCGTAGTTTGATGCGCCGCCCATGCACCAGCGGGGGTGGGTTTTCCAGCACCGCCGCCTCCAGCACCCGGGTCAGTTGATGGGTCGGAATACTCCGGGTGCAGGCGGCATAGACCCGCCGAACGGCTGCCATGAGTTCCCCCAGGCCGCTGCCGTGGCGAGCAGAAATACACACCAGAGGGGCAAATCCGGCAAACTGCAGGCGACGTTCGATCTCCCGGCGCATGGTTTGTCGTTCGTGTGGGCTCAGCCCATCCCACTTATTGACCGCAATGACCAGTGCCCGGCCACTGTCGAGAATCAGCCCCAGCACATGTAAATCCTGATCACTCAGGCCTTCGGCTGCATCCACGACCAGAATCGCCACCTGACTGGCGGCAATTGCCTGGAGCGTTTTGACAATGCTGAGTTTTTCAATCGCCTCCTGTATTCGCCCCCGCCTGCGCACGCCGGCGGTATCGATCAACACATAGGAATGACCGTCACGCTCAAAAGGCACGCTGATGCTGTCGCGGGTGGTTCCCGGCAGGTCGTGGGCAACCACCCGATCGCTGCCGGTCAGACGATTCACCAGGGTGGATTTCCCCACATTGGGTCGTCCGCTGACCGCAATCCGAATCCCGGCCTGGGTCTCCAGTGATGGGAGATCAGCAGTCCTTTCTGGCAGCAGTTGAGCGGCGGTATCCAGCAGATTTTTCAAACCGCGGCGGTGGCTTGCGGAGATGGCGCACTGATGCTCAAAACCGAGCGCGAAGAAATCAATGCCCACCTGCTGCGGGTCGAGTCCATCCATTTTATTGACCACGACCACAACGGGTTTGGCATGGCGGCGCAGCTCCTGGGCGATACGCTGATCCTCGGCATTGAGGCCGGCCCGGGCATCGACCAGCAACAGCAGCAAGTCCGCCTCATCGACGGCCGCCTGAGCCTGACCGGTAATGAGCTGGGCGATGGCTTCAGGCGCCGTGCTGAGGCCACCGGTGTCAATGAGGATACAGGGGCGGGGGCCTGCTTTCAGGAGGCCGTAATTGCGATCCCGGGTGACACCAGGCTGATCCCCGACCAGGGCATCGCGGCTGCGTGTGAGGCTGTTGAACAGCGTGGATTTACCCACATTGGGCCGGCCGACAATGGCGATCAATGGCAACATGGCCGGCCCATTCCAGATTAGGATTTGATTCGGATTGCGGTCAGGCTGCCGCCCTTGCCATATACAAACAACAGGCCGGCATGCACCACGGGTCTGGCATCGATGCCGTCATTGTCCACCTGAATGCGTGCCACGAAGTGTCCATCATCGTTGTCCATGAAATGCACATAACCCTGATAATCACCCACTACCACAAAACCCTGATAGACCGTTGGCGCAGTGACCCGGCGTCGTTCCAGTTTGCTCTGGCGCCAGACCGAGGCACTGTTTTCCCTGTCCAGAGCCCACACCCGACTACTGTCATCAGTGACGTACACATTGTGTGTCGAAACCGCGAGACCCACATGGGATGACATATCGCGGCGCCAGGTCAACTCACCGCTGCGTTGATCAACCGCCGCCACCCGGCCCTGATAGGTGACCACATAAATCATGGCGTCGCGCACCACCGGATCCGAATCGATATCGACCAGCCGCTCCAGCTCCGAGCGGCCTCGGGGAAGGGCAATCCGGCTTTCCCAGATCAGCTGGCCATCTTTAAGCTCGATGGTGTCCAGGCGGCCGCTGTCGAAACCGGCGATAACCGTTTCCGCGGAGATGACCGGGGTACTGGTTCCGCGCAGGCTCAGGGCGGGTACCGTGCGATCATAGACCCATATCCGGCTACCGTCCTTGACACTCAGGCCGTACAGTTTGCCGTCGCCGGTGCGTACGACCACCACACCACGGGCCGCCACCGGTACCGCCAGAATTTCGCTGGAGACTCGCTTGCGCCATGCCTCCTGGCCGTCTTTGGCGTGCAATGCCAGTACCACACCATTTTCCGTCCCCACCAGCACCAGACCTTCGCCTGCGCCGGGGCCACCCGATATTGGCAGATCGGTATCCACCTGCCAGGCCTGTTCGCCGGTGGCGGCGTTATAGGCGCTGATTCGGCCTTCAGGATCCGCTGCGAACACCAACGCTCCGTCAAAGGCGGGATGCAAAATGATACGGCTTTTGCCTGATCCGGCGCCGATGTTACGTTGCCAGACCTGCTCGAGTTCGATACTGGGCTTGAATTCGCTGAGCGGTGTCGGGGGAATTTCAGGTGCGCTACGGCGGAAGAAATCGTTGACGCTGCTGCAACCAGTCAGTAATAAGATTCCAATGATAATGAAAAAGCGAGACATGGCGGTGGGCTCAGGACCGAGTGTCCAGATCATCGAGCTTGGATTGAATATTGCTGCGCAGGGACTGGGGTATATCCTCGTTCTTGAGGATTTCCTGGTAGGCGCTGCGGGCGCCATCGCTGTCTCCTTTGGCCCGCAACACATCGCCACGCAACTCATTGCGAAGGGCCTCGAAATTGCTGTTGGACACGGAGTCCAGCTGTTTCAGCGCCTCGTCATAACGCCCCTCCTCGCTCAGGATGCGCGCCAGGCGCAAGCTCGCGATGGCCGGTACTTCGAGGACCTTGGCGTGAGTCCTGGCCCATTCGAGCAGTCGCTTGGCAGCCTTGCTGTCGTGGTTACGATAGGCCCCCCGGGCACCGACCAGAGCGCCAAGAGCTGCGTAACTGCTGTCTGGATATTGATTGATCAGAGCATCCGTCTGGGCCATGGTGCTGCTGGCATCACTGGTGTTAGTGGATGCGGCAGTGTCCAACAGCCGCTGATACATGGCCGAAGCCGTTTCAGCCTGGGTGTTGAGGTGTGTACGCCACAGGCTCCAACCGCCGATTCCGGACAGTCCGAGCACCACCCCCAAAACCACTGTACGGCCGTATTCTTTCCACCATTTCCTGATTTCTTCAAGTTGTTGTTCTTCGGTTTCCATATACCGCTCCATCAGCAACAGGTGTTGTCGGACGCCTGCAGCAGAGTTTTGATGTGGCCTGCCAGATTATCGAGTGCGATAGTATCCTGACTTGATGCCCGTAGATTTTTCAGTTGAACGACCTGATCATTGAGTTCATTTTCACCCAGGATCAAAGCGTAGAGTGCACCACTGCGATCCGCACGCTTGAGTTTGGCTTTGAAACTGCCGGGCCCGGCATCGACCTGAAGATGCAGATGCATCAAGCGGTTGCGTAAATTCTCCGCTATGGCGTGGGCCGCGGTACCGGGAGCATCACCAACGGCCGCCAGATAAATGTGTGGCACGCTGACCGGAACCTTGGCCTGCCGGGTATCCATGACAGCCAGTATGCGTTCTATGCCCGCGGAAAATCCCATGGCGCCGGTTGCTGGGCCACCGACCTCGCTGAACAATTGATCATAGCGCCCACCACCGCAGACGGCACTCTGGGCACCCAAATCCTGGCTGACCCATTCAAAGACACTGCGGGTGTAGTAATCCAGACCCCGAACCAGGCGCCGGTTGATGGTGAAATCAAGCCCGCACTGGTTGAGAATCTCCTGGAGGGTTGCAAAATGTTGCCGGGACTGCGGATTCAGGTGGTCCAGGGGAGTCGGAGCGGCATCAATGAGTCCCTGTAAATCTGGGTTTTTACTATCCAGTACCCGTAACGGATTGGTTTTCAGGCGCCGCCGGCTGTCTGCATCCAGATCGCCATGGTGCGCCTCAAGATAATCCCTGAGGTTTTGGCGGTAGCCGGCCTGTTCCTCGCGGGTGCCCAGGGAATTGATCTGCAGCTCGAGTTGCCCGAGTCCCAGTTGTCGCCACAGGCGTGCGCTCAGGAGAATGATCTCGGCATCCGCGCTGGGATCATCGTGGCCATAGATTTCCGCACCCAGCTGGTAGAACTGCCGGTAGCGTTCTTTTTGCATTTTCTCATAGCGGAACATTGGGCCCGCATACCAGATCCGCAGGCCCTGGCCACTGCCAGTCAGGCTGTTTTCCACCGCGGCCCGCACACAGCTCGCGGTGGCCTCGGGGCGCAGGCTGAGGTTGCGGCCCTTGCGATCGGCAAAGGTATACATTTCTTTTTCAACGATATCCGTATCCGCACCGATGGATCGTTGAAACAGTTCCGTGTGCTCGACGATGGGAGTTCGCATTTCCCGATAGCCGTATTCGCTGAATACCTGCCGGGCGGCATCTTCCACCCAATGCCAGCGGTGGGCCTGGGCGGGCAGAATGTCCTTCATCCCCCGGACGACAGTGGTGCGGCTCATAGAGGTAGTAATCCGTATACAGGCAGGTTGCGAGGGGCGTTCGGGATGGCGGATTCTAGCAGATTCGTAGTCAGGGTTTACCCGTGAAGCGGGCGATACCGCTGCTGCTGATATACGGGCTGAGATCCAGCGGTTTGCCGTCATACAACACCGTAACACCCTGGGGCCGTCCCAGCAGGACGCGCAGAGGCCCCGGGCCCTGCAATTCCACAGTTTGATCCGGACGGGTCAGACCGTAAAACAGCCGGTTATCGTTATGGTCATACACCGACACCCAGGATTCACGCGTGAAATGCAGGCTCAAGGTGTCCTGCCCGGAAGTACTGGAGTTGGCACCAGGAGCAGCCTCCCGGGTGGCCACGGGGGTCCCGCTTGAGGGTACCTTCTGAGTCGCTGGTGCAGCGGCCGGTGCTGATTCCGCCAGGCTGCGGGTTGCGGTGGTGGCCACTGGCTCCTGCGGTTCCACCGGTGTAGCAACGGGGCTCTGGCTTTGATCCATGATCTTGCGGGAAGCTTCTATTGTGTTCTCGGCCTGTTGCAGTTGCTGGGTCAAACGCGCGGGGTCTGTGGCCTGTAGGTTGGTAACCTGCTCACTGGAGGTTGCGCCTGGCATGGCGGTGGTGTCGGTATTCTGGGTTTCCACATCGGCGAGCGTCTGTTCATCGCCAGTGTCGGAAGGTGCCGATTCCGTCGATTCCGCCGGATTCGGCGGTTGTGGAGAATTCGCAACAGTGATCTCGGAGACGATCGGTGGTGATACCCCGGTTTGATCCTGGTTGTTCTGGGCCGTTTCCTCAGGTGGCGTCTGAGAACTGGATTCAGATTCCGGGGCAGGCGTCTCGCTGCCGGGTTGCAGCAGTTCCTGGTAGTCGAAATTCTGGTTGTGCCACCACAACACCACCATAACCGTGAGCGCCGCGATGACGATGTATGAGACCAGGCGCACGGGTATGTCGTCACTGCTGGCCTGGGGCGCCTCGGATATGTCGGCGATGAGTGTCGGCGGGCTGAGATGTGCGTTTTCGAGAGCCTCGATTACCGGCCCGGTGGGGACTCCCAGGAGCTGGGTATAACTGCGCAGATAACCGCGCACGAAAGTCTCGGCGGGCAGGGCGCTGAACTCATCCGCTTCCAGCGCGGTGACGACTTTGAGATCCAGGTGGAGTTTCGCGGCCACTTCCTGGCGACTCAGACCCGCCGCCTCCCGGGCATCTTTGAGCAAAATTCCAGGACCCGGCGCAGCGACATGGGCTGTGGCATTACCATTATCATGGGCTGTGACATTCATTGTTTGTTGGAATCCAGCAGCAGGCCGGTCTCCCGGGAGTCTGGAAACTGTTTCCCAAGAATCAGGGCATAGTGCCTGGCGGTTCTTTTGTCACCGAGCTTGCGCTCGATGCGCACCGCCAGCCACAGGCTTTTGGCGGTTTGTTTTCCGACTTCCTGATAGCGCTCGATATAGGCGCGGGCCGGTAGATAGTTTTGCTTTTTAAAGCTCAGCTCCGACATGTTTAACAGCGCGGCGGGTATTTTCGGATTGCGCTCCAGGGCGGCACGAAAATAACGCTCCGCGGTCACGAAATCACCAGTGGACAGGGTGCACAGGCCGGCGTTGTTGTAGGCCACTTCCGGCCGGTCATACAAACTGTTTTTCAGGGCATTGAGAAAGCGCTGGACGCCTTCCTGGTAGCGGCCAGTGGAACACAACAGACTGCCATAATTGGTTTGTGCGGCGGAATCGGAAGGATTCAGCGACACCGCGGTTTTAAAATGCTCTTCAGCTTTCGCCGTGTCACCCAGGCGTTGCTGGAGCAGGCCCATGGCATTGTGGGCAGTGGAAAAATTGGGATCCTCCTGCAGGGCGCGTTCGAGTTTTTGCCAGGCCAGTTTCAGATTGCCCTCGCGCATATAGCCAATTCCAAGTTGGGTATTGATCTGTGCGAGTTGGTTCTGACTCTGTTTGGGCAAGGCCGTTTTGGAGTCACGAACAGCTGAATTTTCACAGGCTGCCAACAGCAGCACAGCGCCAAGCAAAAAAATTCTGGAAGCTTGAATCATCAATAAGATACTGGGGCAAAAGACTGATTTGTCAAGGGATTTACCCCTGGGCAAGTCTATTGTAATGAATCCTCGACTAATTTGCCCGCGCGCCTGAATCAGGGCTGTTAAATCCATCGCCAGGCGAGATTTTCAGATACAGGGCTTCGACCATGCAAACTAGTGTCCGTCCGGAAACGGGCGGACACTATTGCGGCACAGGGAGGTGCCGCCATTTTCGATGGCCTAAGCCATTGAAAATGAAGCAGCCCGATAACCGCGCTTCTCGGGCTGCGTGTCCGGA
>Ga0114931_10010103_pt1 | contig 11257 bp, 11 predicted proteins | sample 2SBtaG_FD_89579 | JGI IMG/M metagenome (GOLD analysis project Ga0114931, IMG submission 89579) | Deep subsurface microbial communities from Kolumbo volcano to uncover new lineages of life (NeLLi) - 2SBTROV14_V59a metaG | ecosystem: Environmental > Aquatic > Marine > Volcanic | place: Kolumbo...
AGTAGCAACATGGAACAAGTATGGTATGCGTTCCCACGCAGGAGCGTGGGAACGAGATTAAGTCTGTACTTGTTTCCTCGTTCCCACGCTCCTGCGTGGGAATGCATATCTGCGTGATGAACACTTTATTACCAGCAGTTTTGAAGAAGTTACCAGATAATCAACCAAGTAATATAAGGAATTGACAAAATGGCTAAAATTGTGTCATTAAACGTAAGTCTTAGCAAAGGTATGGAGAAGAAACCCGTTGCAGAGGTCACTCTAAAGGTGGATCACGGCATTGTGGGTGATGCCCATGCCAGAAACTGGCATCGGCAAATCAGCCTTTTAGGAATTGAAAGTGTCAATAAAATGCTGGCTGACAGGCCAGATCTGGACTTGCCGCCCGGCGCATTTGCCGAGAACATAACCACCGAAGGCATTGATTTGGTATCTCTTCCCATCGGCACCAGGCTTATTTCCGGGCAGACAGAGATGGAAGTAACTCAAATCGGCAAAAAATGTCACGATAAATGTAATATTGCCAAAAAGGTTGGAAATTGTATAATGCCTAAGGAAGGAATTTTTGTTAAGGTAATTTCACCTGGAACTCTTCGCCCCGGCGATGATATCCAGATAAAAGAACTTTAACGGTTCAGCTCCCTAAACCTATTTTTTTTGCAGTTATTCCGTGTGAGTCTGTGTACCCCTCAAGGGGTATTGAACTGAATGGGTCTGTGGCTAAAAAAAAGCAGTTCGCCCGTAGGGCATTATCTTCGATCTTTAAATCATACACAAAGGTTTTAATGTGGCGTTTATCCTAGTAGTTGACGACGATCCCTGGGTCAGAAAGGTTTTCACCCAAATCTTACAGACCGAAGGCCATGAAATTTTATGTGCGGAAGACGGTGAGCAAGGTCTTACCCTCTACAAACACAACGATTTTGATTTGGTCATAACCGACATGATAATGCCGATTAAAGATGGTTTAAAAATGATCATGGAACTTAAAAGGGATGACCCGGATGCAAAAATTATCGCAATTTCAGGCGGCGGGGTCATTGAAGCAGAACGCTACCTCAACTTGGCCGACACAATTGGCGCTCAAAAAAATCTAACCAAACCCGTGACAAAAGATGATTTACTAGGAGCAGTTGCCGAGATCCTTGTTTGATTACTTTGTGAGCACTTACAGTCTGGAATACGCAATTCTCTTTTTATCAATTCCCATCCTCACTACATAATTCCCCCAAAATATTTCCCCCAAAATGTTACAAATAAATAATCTTTCTCTGCAATATGGCGACAAGCACCTTTTCAAAGACATCTCTGTACGCCTAAACCATCAGGATCATGTCGGTTTAGTAGGGGTAAACGGCACGGGGAAATCCACTCTTTTAAAAATGATGATGGGTATTATTGAAACGGACTTCGGGGTTATTACTAAATCCAAAAAGTCCACCATCGGTTATCTTCCACAAGAAATCGAGGGACTATCACCAAATCGAACCCTGCGAGAAGAAGCAGAAACAGCCTTTGAGCATCTTTTAAAAATGCAGCGCGAGCTTGATACAATAAACGAGCAACTCGGTCATGCCGATCCGCAAAGCACTTTTTTTGCAGATCTTTTACACCAGCAGGGCGAATTACAGCATCAATTGGATGGTTCTGATTTTTTCCATATTGAAGGCAAAATTGAAAAAATATTGACCGGCCTTGGTTTTAGCCAGACCGATATGGATAAAGCCTGTGCCGATTTCAGCGGGGGGTGGCAGATGCGCATCATGCTCGCTAAACTTCTGCTCAGTCACCCGTCATTTATATTCCTCGATGAGCCTACCAATCATCTTGACATTGAATCGTTAACCTGGCTGGAGGATTTCCTTAAATCATACCAGGGCGGTATGATCATTATATCCCATGACCGTGCCTTCCTTGATAATCTCGCCAACATGACCTGGGAATTAAGCCTGGGCAAGCTTACCGTCTATAAAGGTAATTATTCAAAATACCTAACGGATAAAAATACCCGTCTGGAGGTACAGAAGGCAGCTTACAATAACCAGCAAGCCAAGATCCAACAAACCATGCGTTTTGTAACCAGATTCAGGGCAAAATCAACCAAAGCGAAGCAGGTACAAAGCCGTCTCAAACAACTATCACACATGGACATGCTGGAATTGGAAGATTCCGAGCAGAAGATATCTTTCCGTTTTCCACCCGCCACATCCAGTGGACGCCTGGCAATCCTGGCCGACAAATTAGGCAAAAAATATGGGAAGAAGCTTGTTTTTGACAATCTTAATTTGGAGATTAACCGAGGCGACAAGGTAGCGGTTGTCGGAATGAATGGTGCGGGTAAATCTACCCTGGTCAAAATACTTGCCGGACTTATCAAGCCCAGCCATGGAAAAATTCGTCAGGGCCATAATGTTAAAATTTCATATTTTGGTCAGCACCAGGCCCAGGAACTGAGTAAAGAATTAACCGTACTACAGACCATGGAGCAAACCAATGTGGAGCAAACGGTTACCAGTACCCGCTCAATATTAGGGGCATTTTTATTCAGGGGTGATGAGGTTGATAAAAAGGTAATGGTTCTGTCAGGCGGAGAAAAAAGCCGCCTCGCTCTCGCTAAGATGATCATCACCCCCGCCAATCTCCTGATTATGGATGAGCCGACCAATCACCTTGATATGATGTCGCAGGATATACTGCAAGAGGGGCTCAGACAATACGATGGATCGATAATAGTTGTCTCACATAACCGCTTTTTCCTGGACGGTTTTGTCAACAAGGTGCTGGAGATAAAAAACGGCCAGGCCACCATGTTCGAAGGGAATGTAAAATATTATTTAAACAAGGTAAAACAGGCTGAAGAGAATCCGGCTGGTGATAAGAATCGTAAGGGGGGAAAATTCTCCTCTTCAGGGATAAATACAAAAAATACAAAGAAGTCCAGCAAAGAGATCAGAAAGGAAAATGCCAGAAATCGAGCCGCAAGGAATAAACATCTTGCCCCCCTCAAAAAGCAATTAGCTAACCTGGAACGAGAGATAGAAGAATTAGAGGAAATAAAGAAAAAGCTGGAGATGGTTTTAGCCGATCCGGAACTATACAATGACCAGGATGCCTTCGCAGAAAAAAGTAGAGAGTATCAAAAAACTACCGAACGCCTAGAACGTATATATCCAGATTGGGAAGATACGCAGAATCAGATTGATAAATTTGAGGAATAATTTAGTGAGGGTAATAACTACTTTTAATTCACCGAATATTTTAGTCGACCTGATCCGCATCTTTATTAAAAAGCATAATAAAATCATGCAAAGCCGACTGACTGCGCTGGTCAAGATCAAGAAATTGCACGCCAGTCTCAAACTTGCCATCTTGTCCAGGACGAGAATAGATTACCGCCCCCCGTATATCAACCAGAACATTTTTCAGGGCAATGGTCATTGTCAAAAAATAACAGGTATCAATATTAAAAAATGTCTCCAGACAAATACCTGATTCCGAGACATTAAGCGTCCTCCCCATACTCTGCTTTATCATAATTCCATTTTCATCCACGCAAATATATGACAAATTAAGAGAGTTGACCCTTTCGTGCCGCCGTTGGTTTTCAGTAGTCATACTTGTCCTATTCCTAATAATAATACTTAAGGTTATCCAAATCGTTGTTAAAGGCTTCCGGGTTTTCCACCCGCAATAAAACGGTCGGTGTAACAAATTAATCCTTTAGTATAAAAAACTAGCCAGTAAAAGTCAAGCAGGCCTCCAGGTCATTCTCTGACCTGCTGAATCACAGCCCCCAAGGCGGATAATTTACCGGCCAGATTATCGTAGCCCCGCTCCAGATGATAGATCCTGGATATTTCAGTAGTCCCCTTGGCCGCAAGGCCGGCAACAACCAGAGACGCACTGGCTCTAAGATCCGTAGCCATTACTCTGGCCCCCGTCAGCCCGCCGCTACCTTTCACAATGGCACTTCTGCCATCGACTTTAATATTGGCGCCCATTCGCCTAAGCTCTGCTACATGCATAAAGCGGTTTTCAAATATTGTTTCGTTAATAACCGACAGACCATTCGTCAAGGTCATCAAAGCCATCACCTGCGCCTGTAAATCAGTGGGAAATCCCGGATAGGGCATAGTCTTTATATCAATACTTCTTAATGGCCCGGAGCGAGAAACTTTTATAGAATTTTCGTCCTCTTCTATGGAAAGACCAGCCGTCCGCATTTTGTCAAGAAGCGACGGAAGATGAGCAGGATTGCAATTTTTAATTAATATTTCGCCGCCAGCAGCCCCAACCGCAATAAGATAAGTACCTGTCTCTATTCGATCAGGAATGATTGAAATATCAGCAGGATACAGTTTTGAAACACCATTAATTTTGAGTACATCAGTGCCTCTGCCCTCAATTTTCGCTCCCATACCACAGAGCATGTCAACTAAATTACCTATTTCAGGTTCCCGAGCGGCATTCTTAATTACGGTGATTCCACGGGCCAGAGTGGCAGCCATTAAAACATTCTCGGTGCCGGTTACCGATGGAATATCAAAACAAATATTTGCTCCGGTTAAACGGCCCGGACTCTTGGCCTCAACATAGCCTTCACTCAGGGTTAATTCGGCCCCCATTTTTTGAAGTGCCTGCAAATGGAAATCAATAGGCCGAGCCCCAATAGCACATCCTCCCGGCAACGACACCCTTGCCGCACCAAATCGTGCCAGGAGAGGGCCAAGAACGAGGACAGAGGCTCGCATAGTCTTCACCAGATCATACGATGCCTCAAAGTTGTTAATGTCGTCCAGTTCTATCTGCCAAACACCCGCAGCCTCACGTTGGCATTTTGAACCAAAGGATTCAAGCAGCTTAACAATTGTCTGCGTATCACGCAAATCCGGGACATTACGCAGGGTATGTTTACCTGCGCAAAGCATGGTAGCGGCAAGCAATGGTAACGCCGCATTTTTGGCACCGCTAACGGAGATCTCGCCATACAGTGGCTGACCTCCCTCTATAACTAATTTTTCCATAAGATGGAGGGGTAGTTTAGTAGTAAATTATTAAGTTAGGCGGGCCTGTAGGATACGAGGCAGCCCAGCATAGTCTTTATGTACCATGACCTGCTTATATAATCGAGCGGTACGGCCATGATCGCCTGCGAGTGTATTAAAAAGTTCGAGTGCGTACTGCTCCTGATCAAAACCTATTTCCATAAAAAACCAGCCACCGGGCCGTAAGACTTCATGCAGTGTTCTGGCAATCCGCTCAATTTCAACCGTCCCGGACTGCCCTCCATCCAAGGCTAAAACAGGTTCATGATCAAGTTCAGGTTGTAAGGTTTTTAAAACATCTCTGGCCACATAGGGTGGGTTGGAGACGATAAGATCAAACTTCTCCCCCGGTTTGACGGCACTCTGCCAGTCAGCATTTAAAAAGAATAGACGTTCGGCAACATCATGGCGAACAGCGTTATAACGAGCAACCTGCAAGGCAGCCATAGATCGGTCAACAGCCAGCCCTATGGAACCGGGAATTTCAAGTGCCAGGGTAACAGCAATAATACCGCTGCCAGTCCCCAAATCCATAAATTTTAACTCTGCGCATGGCGTGTTATGTCGCAAAGTTCCTAAGACCTTCTCTATTAAAATTTCCGTCTCGGGGCGAGGAATAAGAACATCAGGCGTAACCTTAAAGTTGTAAGACCAAAAGTCCTGCTCAGCAATAATATAGGCTAAAGGAGTACGTAAATTAAGTCTTGTGAGCAAGGCCTCTTCTATCAACGCAGCATATCGAGGCTGGACAAGCCGTTTACCGTTAAGGAAGATCTCCCCCCTATTGAGGCGCAAAAAATGACCAATTAAAATAATAGCTTCAGAATCACAGTCCGGAATGCCCGCATTCTTAAGACGTCGACAAATATCATGGTATAATTCCAGAATAGTCATAAGAGGATTGGTAAGCACAGACTCCGAGAAGACAATCTGTAAGGTACTAAGGAGCAGTTAATGAATATTTTTCAGGGCTTCGGACTGATAATGTGAGATAAGAGGATCGATCACATCATCCAGTTTTCCCATCATGATATCATCTATTTTATAAAGTGTTAAATTTATCCGATGGTCACTTACCCGCCCCTGCGGGAAGTTATAAGTTCGAATACGTTCACTGCGGTCTCCCGAGCCGATTTGACTTTTACGCTCTGCCGAGATTAGATCATGCTGGGCCTGCTGCATCCTGTCATATAACCTGGCCCGTAAAACCCGCATGGCTGATTCTTTATTCTTATGCTGCGATTTTTCATCCTGACAGATGACGATCATCCCCGCTGGTAAGTGGGTAATTCTGACTGCCGAATCCGTAGTATTAACACTCTGGCCGCCCGGCCCGGAGGAACGAAAAATATCAAACCGCAACTCGTTGGGTTTAATATCCAACTCCACATCCTCAGCCTCAGGCAGAACCGCCACCGTTACAGCCGAGGTATGAATCCGCCCCTGCGTCTCCGTTTCAGGAACACGCTGCACACGATGCACCCCGGATTCATACTTCAATTTACTAAAGACCTTATGCCCCTTTATTAGGGCAATCATCTCCTTAAATCCACCAATACCAGTTGAACTACTGTTTAAAACTTCGACTTTCCAACCTTGAGAATCCGCATAACGAGAATACATCCGAAAGAGATCAGCCACAAATAGGGCCGCTTCATCACCACCCGTGCCGGCCCGAATTTCCAGAACGGTATTCTTTTCATCATTGGGGTCAGCCGGAAGCAACAGAATCTTGAGCTGACTCTCCATGTCCTGCCGCCTCAATAGCAAAGCTTCAATATCTTCCTTTATCATCGCCAGCATTTCAGGATCATCCTCCTGCAGCAACATTTCCCGGTTGGCGGCCAACTCTTCCCCGGAATGTTTAAAGGCAATATACAGGTCGTCCATCTTTACAACATTTGCGTGCTCTTTGGCTATCCGTTGATACTCTTCATGGTCGGACATAAGAGCAGGATCAGAAAGACGCGACTCCAGTTCAAGTCGTTTTGTTGAAAGATGTTCAAATTTTGAGAACATTTAGGTAACCCCAAAAGAACTATTCAGGTAAGCATCCACCAGCAAGGGCTGAAAATTACCCTCAACTCGTAACCGTAACTGTTCAGCTGTACCCAAAAAAAATAAGCACCACCGAAATAATCCAGTGATGCTTATAAAGAATAACTACAACTACCTGCAGACTATTTTTTCTGTTGGTAGTGTTTCTCGTATTTTTTCATGAATTTTTCTACCCGTCCAGCCGTATCAACCAGCTTCTGTTTCCCGGTAAAGAAAGGGTGACAGGCAGCACAAATTTCCACATTCATCGAACTATCAACCGAACCAAGTGCAACTTTATTACCACAGGCACAAGTGGCCTCTATTTTATGGTATTCAGGATGGATATCTTTTTTCATCTCAATTCCCTCAAATGTTTATAATTAGCAACTATCTGGATAGTTACTATACTTCCACTAAAGTCTAAGCCCCATTCGGGGACAATTAAACACAAAAAAACAACAGCAAATATGTACACTACTTGTGATTATTTTACAATATATTTTTGCGGCATCCTACCCCTTCATCATATCAAAAAAGTCCTGATTACTCTTTGTGCCTTTCATTTTGTCAAGCAGGAACTGCATTGCATCGGCTGGATTCATTGACGACAATAATTTGCGTAATATCCAGGCCCGATTAAGATTTTCAGGAGAAAGAAGCAAATTTTCCTTGCGGGTGCCAGAACGGTTTATATCAAAAGCCGGGTACAGACGGCGGTCTGACATTTTACGATCCAAGACGATTTCCATATTTCCGGTTCCCTTAAACTCCTCAAAAATAACCTCGTCCATGCGGCTTCCTGTATCTACCAGGGCGGTGGCAAGGATGGTCAGGCTGCCCCCCTCTTCAATATTTCGGGCCGCTCCAAAAAATCTTTTCGGCCTGTGCAGGGCATTGGAATCTACACCACCTGACAATATTTTACCACTGGGCGGCACTACAGTATTATAGGCCCGAGCCAGTCTGGTAATACTATCCAAAAGAATGACAACATCCTTCTGGGCTTCAACCAGACGTTTGGCTTTTTCTATTACCATCTCCGCCACTTGAATATGGCGCTGCGGCGGCTCGTCAAAGGTGGAGCTAACGACCTCCCCATCAACGCTGCGAGCCATATCGGTAACCTCTTCCGGACGTTCATCAATTAACAGGACAATCAGCTTAACTTCCTTATGATTATGAGATATGCTATTAGCAATTTTCTTTAATAATACCGTTTTACCTGTGCGGGGAGGCGCAACAATCAAGCCTCTCTGCCCCTTGCCGATAGGTGACATAATATCCAATACCCGCATCGAATAATCATCTGGCCTATCTTCTAATAATAGCCGTTCATCCGGATGAAGAGGGGTCAGATTTGTAAATAGTGTTTTATCACGATTCTTTTCAGGTGTATCAAAATTTACACTCTCGACCTTGAGCAGAGCAAAATACCGTTCGCCCTCCTTGGGAGACCTTACCAGACCGGCAATCGAGTCACCAGTACGAAGGTTAAGACGACGTATTTGAGATGGAGAAACATAAATATCATCGGGGCCTGGCAGATAATTATAGGCCGATGACCGCAAAAAGCCAAAACCATCGGGCAGGATTTCCAAAACACCACTACCACGGTTTCCACCATTCTTTTTTTCAGCCCGAGCGTCATGAGCCTTCAAAATTTCAAAAATCAATTCCTGCTTACGCAGACTGCCGTATCCTTCCACCTTGTATTTACGAGCCAGCCCGGTAAGTTCCTTGATTTTCTTAAGTTTAAGTTCTGCCAAATCCATTTAAAATAGTCTCCTTGCGACTTAAATAGTGGTATCGCCCTTAGCCGACGACAATATACTTCTGCGGTATTCTTTCTCATTATGGTCGACTTATAACCAACCACACTGTACGGGCGAACGACCATTCGCCCCTACTTTTATAGCATCTCGGAATATAATGGCTTCTGGGACGCCCTGCTGTGCGCACTTAAGTGCATACAGACTACAGGTAAGCGTAGACTTCGATACCCCTCGCGGGGTGTTAGAATAATACGGAAATTATAATTATGATTTTATATTTATTGGTATGCTATCTCAGCAATTAATGGTATCGATCTTGGCGATGAAAAAAAAATTAAATTAGCGAATATTTAATATGCAGGTCTAAAATTGAAGGGAATACGAGGCGTGCCTTTTACTTTCTCACCTTTTTATGATATTGCCAAACATGTGTCAAGTTCTTTTTGCAACTTCTTTATCTGTATAATCGTTTCAGGCCAAGTATTAGTGTTATCAATGATATAATCGGCGGCAGAGACCTTTTTCTTTAAGGGAATCTGGGCACGAAATGCAGCGGCTGCGTCTTTACTCCCTACCCCGTCCCTATCCTGCAAACGAGACAAACACGTCTCTCTGGCGGCGTAGACAACAATAACGGTCTTAAAATAGCGTTGCCACCCCGCTTCAAATAACAACGGCACCTCTACCAAATAAGGTTTTTTATTGTTATCATTTTTTAGCAACACTTCCTTTATCTTCTGAAACACCAAGGGATGCAACACATCCTGAACGGTAGATCTCAAATCGATATCGCTAAAGATTGATCGACGCAAGCTGGCTTTATCAAGTGAGCCATCGGCAAGAAAAAAATCAGGCGGCAAAACATCCCGCAATTGCCGCCACCCACATGAGTGGGGCTCTAATAATGCCGCCACAATATCGTCTGCACTTATGTAGGAATAACCAGCATTATCTCTAAGCCAGCGGCCCACAGAACTCTTACCAGAGCCAATGCCGCCGGTAAGAGCAACGACCCCCGATGCAAAGCAGAAATCATCCACCGTCATCCCCATCAACTTCAAGCCTGTTAATAGCCCCCGCCATGTCGGCAAGCAAAGGAGCCGTAAAAGTCAACCTTTCGCCTGTAGAGGGATGATAAAAGGCCAAACGCCAGGCGTGTAGTAATTGCCTGGTAATGCCCAATTTCTGATAAAGAACATTTTTTCGACCATAGACATGATCCCCGGCCACAGGGGTACCGAGATGGGCCATATGCACCCGTATTTGGTGAGTACGACCAGTTTTCAGCTGAATTTCAGCAAGGGTAAACGGCCCTTTAAATCTTTTCAGCGTCTGCCACCCGGTAACAGCATCCTTGCCACCTCGTTCAAGTACCGCCATCTTTTGGCGATGCACCGGGTTACGGCCAATCAGCGTTTCAAGGCTTCCGGTAGACGGGGTAAGAACCCCGTCCAGCAAAGCCTGGTACGTTTTAGATATTTGTTTTTCCTTAAACTGCTCAGCCAAGGCCCTATGAGCAGCATCATTTTTGGCAGCCACCATAACCCCGGAGGTATCTTTATCCAGACGATGAACAATTCCCGGTCTTATTTCGCCGTTAATTCCAGACAAATCCCGACAATGAAACAAAAGACCATGCACCAATGTACCGGTATTATGACCACAGGCGGGATGTACCACCAAATCGGGCTGTTTGGAGATAACAATCAAATCATCATCTTCATACAAGATATCAAGATCAATTTTTTCAGGTACCAGATTTACAGGTTCCGGGGGTGGCACACAAACTACAATTTTTTCGTGCAAGCGAAGACGATACCCTGTTTTTTGGGGACGATCATCCACCAGGACATGCCCAGACCGGATCAATTTTTGAAACATCCCCCTGGAGATAGTACTCAACAGCCCGTCACTACATGAGCTTAAGAACTGATCAAGACGCTGACCAACGCTGCGACGGCCAACCTCAATTTGCAAAGTTTGCTCAGTTTTGGAGAGAAAAGACACGGATTAGAGGACATAACGCCCGACGGGCGAACAAACATTTTTAGCCACGAAAGCACTCAAAAGGTTAACTACTTAACTGCAACTACTTTTTTGCCACAGACACACACACGGACACATTCAGTTCAATACCCCCTTGAGGGGTACACGGCAAGTTAACTGCAACAACAGGTAAGCACAGAACAACCAATCTCGTTCCCAAGCTCCTGCTTGGGAATGCATACTATACTTGTTCCATGTCACTACTTCTACCATTTTTGGCGAAGAAGTTACAAATAACAGGCAGAATTTTACTCAAAAATATGAGTAATGCGTTCTTCAACCACGTCTTCATTAATTTGGTCTGCAATGGCTATTTCTTTTACCAGAAGACCTTGTGCGGTATCCATCATCTTC
>Ga0114931_10010104_pt1 | contig 11257 bp, 14 predicted proteins | sample 2SBtaG_FD_89579 | JGI IMG/M metagenome (GOLD analysis project Ga0114931, IMG submission 89579) | Deep subsurface microbial communities from Kolumbo volcano to uncover new lineages of life (NeLLi) - 2SBTROV14_V59a metaG | ecosystem: Environmental > Aquatic > Marine > Volcanic | place: Kolumbo...
AAACTCAGACCGAATGCCAGTAACAGTTTCAGGGCAAATGAAAGATATTCTTTTACGGCAGGCAATGCCTGGATATGTTCATTGGCAAATCCGATAAAAAACTTAAAGGCAAGCGGAAATACAACAAAATAGGCAAATGCTCCTCCTGCCAACAGCAGTGCAATACTGGAAAGCATGTATCCAAAAACACCTTCTTTTCGTTGCGATACAGAGCCGGCGCAATAAATGCCCATATTTCATATAAAGTTACAGGAGAGGTAGCAAACAGACTGACCAGCAGGGCCACTTTCAGATAGGTAAAAAACACATCCGGTGCCCCGATAAAAATCATCTTCGAGCCTTCAGGAAGAACCTGTCTCAACGGTAGCGAAATAAAGTCGTAAATCGCATCCGAAAAGTTCATCAGTACGACCACGCCCAGCAGATAAACCACTACGGCAATCGTCAACCGCTGCTTCAATTCGATCAGGTGCGAGCGAAAACTACTTACATCTTCAACCGATGAATCACTCATGATTCGCGATCATCCTTTTTCACTCTGCTCGCCACGTCCGAGCTTTCCTCCCCCTGCATAAAACCCTGGCTGTCATCATCAGCATCTTTCTCCTTCATTTCCGCATAAATCTCTGAAAGAGGCCTTTGCTTCATCACTTCTCCGGTTTCTCTTAGTTCACGAAGTTCCTTGTTTAAATCTCCCGTCAAATCATCTGTGGCTGTTTCCAATTCCCCCCGAACAACCTCTTTAGCCTGTAGCAAAGGGTCTTTCAGTTCCTGAGTCTGAGTCCTAAGCATACTCTTGGCATCCTCGACCCAGCTTCTCGCCTTCCGGATGAAGCCCGCCACCTGACCAAACAGCTCCGGCATTCGCTCCGGGCCGACGACGAGAAACAGAACCAGTCCGATCACCACTAACTCCAGCAATCCGATATCCGGCATCAGTGACCTCCGCCATGCATCGTATGCACCGCATGTGGCAAGATATCCATCACAAAACTCAGGGATTCCGTGGCCCCTTTGCTGGAGCCAGGCAGGTTTAGAATCAGTGTGCAGCTACGCATACCACAGACAGCTCTCGATAGAGCCGTGACATGCTTGATTTTCCAGCTATCGGCACGGATGGCCTCGGCAATACCGGGGACCTCCCTGTCAATCACATCCCGTGTCGCCTCAGGCGTGAGATCACGTGGGGAGAGTCCCGTCCCCCCCACAGTCAGAATGACATCGACGCTCATCTGATCAGCCCAGGCAACCAGCTTGTTGGCAATCAACTCCCGGTCATCCGGCAGCAGTTCGTAAGCCACTTGCTGCCAGCCGGCATCCTCGATCATTTCCCTTACGCTATGACCCGCCTTATCTGATGTCTGATCCCGGCTGTCGGACAGCGTCAGAATGGCGACCCGAAGTGCCTGTTCCACCATTTACTTGACCACGATATGTTTTGCTTTGGATACCCACCCCGATGAATGATTCGGGGCCTCAACCACCTTGAGATCAGCAGAATGTTCGAGCATCACAGTCAGTTTGATATTGGGTAATGTCATGCTTGGTGTCAGTTGCACATGCGCGATTAACGTTTCATCCGCGTAAAGCTGAATCCATTCCACATGGTGCTCTACGAGACTCGGATGCTGCTTCGCTCCAACCTTGATCGTCACTTCAAACGGTTCACCCGCCTTGACTGTATCAGGGGCGGAAATAACCGGTGTATGTTTGGCGTTCAAATCCCGGTTCAGAGAATAAGGCTTCATCCCGGAAGCATCATTCGACCCGGCCAGTACCAGCCCCGGCATCATCAGTCCGCCAAGTATCAGCATGCCTAATATTTTATTTTTATTCATTATCTACTCCTTAAACAGTTTTCAAACCACAGTGTCTCACGACGAAATCAGTTACTTCCTCTACATTGTCGATATCCAATCTCGGGACTTTGGGCAATGGTGAGTTATCGTCGCAAGCCACGGCTACAATGTTCTCTTTATAGGGCTCAATTTTCTCTTCCCCACCGATCGCGGAACGATATACCCAAATCCTGTCATGAGATGAACGGGTATACCCTTCAACCACGATGACATCCTTATCCTGTAGCAGGGCGAGAGAACCGGATAGTTCCGGATCGACAACTTTCGCAAACATAGTCAGGCGAGCATCCCCGGCCAGAACCACCGCCTCTGCACCTGCCTGAGTATATTTCCAGGAATCTTTTCCCTTCTTGTCCAGGTCGAAAAAATGGTGGGTATGCTTAACCACGCCCACCCGTAATCCTCTGCGCGTTAATTCAGCCACCACCTTTGTCGCAAGTGTGGTTTTGCCTGAATTCTGCACACCAACGAAGCCAATAACCGGGACATTATTTTCATTCATCGTACCCTCCTCCCAATTTCGCCAGATTTAAAACCTGCACGTCTACGACAGCACCATCATTCAGCGATTCGACCTCCGCAGGAATCACAGCCAGCCCGTCAGCATACGCCATTGAATACATCATAGCCGAACCCTGACCGCCGGCACTTCGTGCAATCCAGCCGTTGTCATCACACTCCAGCTTCACACGATGAAAAAGCACGCGTCCACCCTCCTTGCTGTAACCATCCGGCAGACGAGCCTTAACCACAGGTCGACCCAGAACCCGATGCCCAAGCATCCTGCGTATAAGAGGCCGTACAAATTGCTCAAATCCTACAGCGGTGGCGATCGGGTTACCCGGCAGCCCAATGACCGGAATGCCGTGAATCCTGCCGAATGCCAGTGGCTTGCCGGGTTTCATCCGTACACGCCAGAAATCCATGGACATGTCCAGCCTCTCGTAGACCTGCTTCACATAGTCAAAATCACCAACCGAGACGCCACCCGAGGTCAACAGCAGATCGGCATTCAATCCACCACGCATGCGACGCAAAAGATCTTCCGGCTCATCCCTGGCAATACCGAGGTAAACCGGAATACCGCCGGCCTCCTGCACCATGGCAATCATCGAATGCGAATTGCTTGATACAATCTGCCCCGCCGCAGGCGTCTCTCCCGGCTCAACCAGTTCATCACCGGTAGCAAGAATGGCCACGCGTGGACGACAATACACATCCAGCCAGCCATTTCCTACAGCGGCTGCCATAGCGATACGGGCAGGTGTCAACTCGACTCCGGTCTCCAAAACCATCTGACCGGCCTTAATATCTTCGCCAGCACAACGGACATGTGCACCCGTTTTTTTTGGAGCCTGCTGAATCCGCACCGAATCTCTATCGCTTGCGGCAGTATGCTCCACCGGCACAATGGAATCCGCGCCTTGCGGCATTGGTGCGCCTGTCATAATACGGGCACATTCGCTGCCAGTCAGTTGTCGTTTGCCGACATGGCCTGCTGCAATGGTTTCTACCACTTTTAGAGTTACAGGAGCAGCTTCACTGGCATCGGCCACATCCGCGAAGCGGACAGCAAAACCGTCCATGGCTGAATTATCCCAGGGGGGAAGGGTCAGCAATGCTTCCACATCGCTGGCCAGCACACGCCCCAGAGCATCGGCGAGCACGACTTTTTCCGGCGGCAGCGCTGAAGCGCCCGCCAGAATACGATCTCTGGCCTGATCAACCGTAAGCATCACTTCTCCTCTGTCAGATGACTATCAGCTGTCTCCGCCTGTTTCTGCCAGTAACTACTACCTGTGCTGTCACCAGCCAGCCGGCCTCCGGCAAGAACACCCGAGGACAACGAGCTGCCACGCCTCTTCAATTTGTCCATTTCAGCATCCACGAATGCCCGAACATCATGCAAGCTGAAACTTCCATCATAAATATCCTTATCCAGTACTGCACCTGCTACCATACCGTCTCGTTCTAAATTGAGTATATGCCGCACCGTCCCAACACCACCTGACGCGATCACTGGCAATCCTGCCTGTTCTCGACAATAGGCCGCCATCTCGATATCATAACCTTTAAGCCCACGCTCAATGGCTGTTCGGCTGGAGAGCATCACCAACGGATCATGCATCTGGTTCAACACCGAAACATATCGACCCAACCAACGACGCAAATCATATTTTTTCATGCGCTCGGCATGGGTCAAAGCCTCCTCTTCACTATCGGGAAAAATAATCTCATAGCCTTCCATGCCGGCCGTTTCCGGCATATAAAAGGTAAACCCGGAAAGATTACGTTCGCTGTTCATCCGAAAGGTTTTCTCTTTATGCCGCGCCTCAACCCATGGAATAATGCGGGGCCAGACACGGGAAGAACTGCTCGCATCTTCTTCATGCTGCTCGGCTTCCAGATCGGTTTCATCTGCAGCAGTTTCCGGATGGTTGTCTTCTGTCTCCTGTGTGGGAATCTGCATGATTGACGTCACCCATTCAGCGATAGCGTCCGGCCTTCCCGGCACAAGGAGGGAGAGAGTATCCGGCCAGCTCTCCATGCCTTCAATCATCGCATCAGGGCGGCAATTCCCGGAAACCTTCAACAAAACCGGCAAGGGTATTTCAAGCACACTCGGGCATTCAGCAATTCGCATTCCGGCTTGCCAACCTTCTACCATTAACCCATCAGGCTGCTCGGACAACAACTGCTCCACTCCAGACTCAATCTTATCCAGTTCCAGTTCAACAATCAGTCCCATTTTCATGAAATTAACTTCTCCCATGTTGGTTTGCCATCGCCACTGCCATGTCTGGGGTCACCCATTTTCTGGATGCCATCCTCGCGCGCCTGACGATCCAGTTCAGCCGATTTCGCCACAACATCTGCCAGCTCCTGATAACAAAGAACAGAATCCTGACTCATCAGACCGCCTTCATTCAGCTGGACATCCAGAGACAATGCGCCGAGAAAACGTACATGCATACGACTGGCCAACGCTTCGCCACCGCGCTTCCCGAAAGGATAGCGTTTCTCTCCGCAGCAAGGGCATGTCAACCAGGCCATGTTTTCCACGATACCAAACACCGGCACATTCAAATTATGAAACATGCGCACACCGCGCGCCGCATCCAGTGTTGCAACCTGCTGCGGCGTGGTTACAATCACAGCACCGGTCAACGGCACCTGTTCGAGTATCGTCAGTGCTACATCACCAGTGCCCGGCGGCATATCCAGAATCAACAGATCAAGGTCCGGCCATTCCACCTCAAAAATTATCTGTAAAACCGCTTCGCTAACAATCGGCCCCTTCCAGGCAATATGCGCCTCCGGTGGATACAAATTGCCGATGGACATGCTGTAAATCCCATTCTGCTCAAACGGCAACGCCTTGGTTGCATCATCATTGTATTGCAACACATCAGCCGTCCGACACAACAGCGCCTGACTGGGCCCGTAAATGTCCGCATCAGCAATACCGACACGTTTGCCCTGCTCGGCCAGTGCACGGGCGAGATGGAAGGCGACCGTAGATTTGCCCACCCCTCCCTTGCCTGAAGCAACAGCGACCACATCTTTCACGCCGGGCACAGGGGTTGGCTGATGCACAGGCTTGCTCTGCCCGGATTTTTTGAATTCGTCAGGTGAGACAAAGTTCAATATGGAACCTGATGAATCATTTTTTTTAAAATCATCGCTCAATGGACTTTCTCCTTTTCCACATCCAGCATGGATGCCAACTGCATCGCCACCCTCTGCATTGCTCCGTCAAACAGTGTCCCGGCCGTTTCAGGCAATCCCCCCGCCTGTTCAGAAGCCTCCACTATCGCCGATTCAAAAGGCAAACGAGCCAGCATATCCACCCCCAACTCTTCGGCAAGTCCCGATCCTGCTCCACTACCGAACAATGCAATGGATTCACCACAATCGCATTGGTACAGTCCCATGTTTTCAATGATTCCTAACAACGGCACCTTTACATCTGCAAAAAACTCCAAACCACGGCGCACATCTGTAGTGGATAGAATTGATGGAGAAGTCACCGTGATGATCCCGGCCAGTGGCACATGGCGCGCAATGGCAATGGGAACGTCACCGGTTCCCGGCGGCATATCAATCAGTAATACATCAAGCTGACCCCAGTTCACTTCACGAAAAAGCTGAGGCATCCCTTCATCCACCAGATTTCCTCGCCAGATGAGTGGTTCATCATCCGGCAAAATCATGCCCACAGACATGAGCTTGATTCCTGCAACCTCAATGGGATTCATTTTATTGGTTGCAGCATCGACCTCGGATTCTTCGCTAACACCAAACATCAACGGCACACTGGGGCCATACACATCCGCATCCACAATGCCAGTTCTCAATCCCCGCCTGGCAAACGCCAGAGCCAGACAGGCAGTTACAGTAGACTTGCCAACGCCGCCTTTGACCGAATGCACCCCTATCACATGCTTAACACCTGCAACGGGCTCACCGATACAGATAGATTTTGGCTTCGGCTTGACGACCACCCGGGAAACACCTTCAAGTTGCATCAACTCATGCTCAACAAGACCAGGCAGGTCACTATCCATGACACGAGCAAGATCATAACGATCATCATCAATCATCACCCGAACTACGCCACCGGTTACCACCACGCAGTAGACCAGGCCGGATGACATGATGCTATCGCCTTCACCCATAACAATACCGGCCAGCCTCCGCTCGGCTTGCGATTGAATTTCGCTATTTACTGCCATCAATTTGTCCTCGCTCCTTTAAAGACCAGCGCGCTTCATGCTGGCTGTTCAGATAATCCGTAATGCGCATCGCCTCCTCGTCGCTGATGACCTCACCGGCACCGTTCAGGTAACGCATGTTGGCCACCACCGAGCCCCAGTCCCAGTCGCGCGTACGTTCCAGCGAGGGGAGTCGATGGCATCCAATGCAGCGGGTTTCAAACAGGGTTCGATCATCCATGGGCCGGTGCTCCCAAAGATAACGTATTCCGGGAAAAGCCAGCCCCCCGAAAAACAGCAGAATCAAACCCGGAACCAGCCATTTCATTCCCCGTCCGCTGTTTTCAGCATGCTCATCCACTGATGATCCATCTCCATCTCATTTTTACATATCCAGCAATAACGATTGTCTCCATCGTGCGGCAAAAATCTGTCACCACACTGTTCACAGGTATTCTGCTCACTGGAAAACAAGACTGTTTCATGGTCTTGCATCACCATCTCTTCATTTTGCTGAGGCTCCAGTGCTAATGCCTGATATGGACAAATCGAGACACATAGCGAACATCCAATGCAGGCTGCACTGCGATAGTTCAACGTGACCGATTCTCCCTGATCGCTCCATGACAGCGCCCCGGTCGGACAACGGGTGGCGCATGTCTTGCATCCTGTACACGAATCAGTCGCTGTAATCTTATGCAGATGTCCGGCGACACCGCGCCCGTTGCCCGCCACAAGCGAAACCAGAGCAAGGCGGTGGTGAGCCGGAACGAATTTGTTCATCAGGGCCGCATCATCAACACCAACATTTTCCGAATAGACTTCAGGCTCCGGATCCTCAAGCAGCTTAACCAGGCCCGTCGACGCCACCCCCTCAGCCCCCTTGCGGGCTATCTGAATGAAGAAACCACGTCGGCTTGTAACCGGCTCAGCATGATTGCCGCTATCCGCTCCGCCATGCTGAACCGCAGAACCTGCGTCACCTTCCTCGACATCAATCAACACTGTCGGCCATGCATCCGAAACTGAGGATTGCTGCATCATCTCGCTTAGACGCTGCCCCCCTTGTCTGGTCGGACAATCAGAACAACCCGATAGTCCATGCACAGCCAATTCACGAACGCCAACCGCTTTGAGTGCACCCATCAGCGACTCCCCAAGCATCCCATGACATGGAATTCTGGCTTGACCTTCACCCAAATCGGCAGCTCCACTCATATGGCAGAACATGTCAATATGAGATCGTCCTTTCGCCCAGGAAACCAGTTGCATCGGGTTGAAAAAATCATGCTCAAACACGCCGGTCGGGCAATCGCTGACGCACAGACCGCAGTTGTTACACAGTGCAGGATCAATGATGACATCTTCGCAACTGACTGTAATCGCCTGTTGTGGACAACCCTTGGTACAGCTGTCACACACCTCCATACGGTGGCGCAGGTTCAGGCACCGGGTCTGATGAACAGATAGCCACTCTTCCTTGAAATATCCTATGGCGTCAAGCAGCCGCATCGGAGTCTCTCTCATCCTGTTCAATCAGTGATTCCGGCTCTGCCAGCCACGGAATCAGCCCCAATGCCGTGCCAATATTTGATGCCAGAGGTAGTCCGTTCAAATCGCAGACCCGTTGGAATACAGCAAAGTCCAACTCTGCATCGGCAGGGTCATGCAAAAATATCACAGCCAGAACACTGTGCGTCGGAATCAGGCCGGCCAGTTGAACCTCACCGCCATTTGAACCTGACAAAACACTGATAAATTCCATGTCGATATCGGAAAGTGCTTCTGCCAATTCGGTCGTCGTCAATAATCGATAGCGATGTATCGAGTCTCTGGCCTTGTTTAACCATAATTTCAATTGCTCCAGCCTGCTTGCATGGGAAAGCAACACTAGCGTTTCAGGCAATGACTGACTCATCAGCAACTCCTTTTATTCCTGACCATTGAATGCGAAGCAATGATTGCATCTGAATGCTCAACAATTCATTCCCAATCCATATGTTGCGATTCGTAGTTGCACGCGCCCCGGCTCGCAAAGCATGCTTTATGGCCGCGTGCCAGTCTGTTACATCCCAGGCCAACTGCTCTCCGTCAAATTCGGAACAACCATTCCAGTCCGTAACATCTGGCGTTCGAATGACTGGAATACCTGCCTCAATTGCGCGGTTGACCAATGGTGACTCCACCCGCTTACGGTATGGCATCAACAAATAATCACCCCTTAACAGCCATTTCTGCATCCGGCGTTCATCCAGAAAGCGATTGAACACCTTACAACCTTGTCGGCGCAGTCGCAATTCATCACTTCGATCCATCTTTCCGGCCACTATTATCGTAAAGCCCGCGTCACTTCCAAAGCAACCGGACAACTCTGCGAGACGATCCACACCGGAATCACGACCATGAAATCCTAACGCCAACAGCAGCCGTTTACCTCTCCCTCTCCGCAAAGCCGGCCGGTGAAATTTATGGTATGGATAGCTGTTCAGAATGGTGATTTTTGATTTTTCTACACCCATCGCAGACAACTGTTCGGCGATACCGTCATGCGGAACCAGTAAAGTATCCGCCCGGTGATAGAGACGAAGCAGTGCCTGCATTCGAGTTGGTGAACAATGATGCGGTACAGCATGCATCAGTTGAGCCACAACACGTCCATCAAACCCCGATACAGCATCAGATAGTGCTTCGGTATATTTGATTTCGGCCAGATACAACAGGCCGGAGTTAAATCCATCCACCTGCTCCGGTTGATCAAACCACTCGGCACCGCATCCGGACAAATCGATCAAACGAGCCGCCATATCTCTGGCATGCCCCTTCAGGCTGGGGCAATAGACACGCACCAGCATACTCAACGATTACAACCCGCTCGCTTTTCTAAAGTCAGCATCGTAATCCATTTTCTTTGGCTCACGATCCAGCAAAGCCATCAAATTTTCGCGCACGCGGCGAGGCAACTCCTCCTCCATCTCCGAAAGAAGAAAACCCAGAGTCATTTTACATAGTTCACGATAAAAGCTGTGTTGTGCAGCCTGAATAGAATAATGTAACATTGCTGGAATCCAGCGACCGGCATGCTTATGCAGAAAGTCAACAAACACACCCTGGATGCGTGCCGCCTCATCTTCATCATCTCTGGAAAGAGCTTCAGACTGCCTGCTCAGCAAACGCCCGAGAAACTCCAGCTCCACCCCCGCATGATCCGGAAAGCTTTTTTCCTCATCGATATTGAATTCGAAGTTCTCCTTCAAATAAATCTCTTGCACCTTATCGCTTGGCTCCTGAAAAACCATACCCGTCTCAAAAATGGATTCATATACAGGAATGCCTCCTGGTGCATACCAGAGTGTGGTGAACTCGGTATCCAGATCCTCTTTTAACCTCTGCGGAGCAACATCCATATCTGCATCAAAACTGCAACCCAGCTCCGCCCATTGAGGACGAATATCCACAAGGAATGCTTGCAGCCAATTCGCATCCACCTCTCGAAAAAGCAATGCCCCGAATTGAAAATATAGCCGGGCTCTGTCATTCAACTGCTCGGTCTTATCCGCCATTAGCAGCCTCCGTTTAAGTAGTTAATATCGAGATCGACAATAAAACCGACCATTTACTTCAAGTGGTTTTACCAACACTAAACAAAAAAGCTGAGGGGAGCCATGCCCCCCTCAGCTTCATTTCTCCGCTTAGAGCTATCAGATCAGACAAGCCCAGCCTGCTTTTTGATATGATGCCGCTCCTCGGCCACCTTCTTGCGAAGTTCTTCAAAGTTCACTTCGCCTTTCAGCTCCGGATGCATCTTCTCGTGGATGTCGCCGCCGACACTGAAGCGCATGGTGTTTTCATAATCCTTGATGGATGCCTCAACACTGGCCACCACATCACCGTACTTGTCACCGGATTGCGCCGGCATCACCTTCACCGGCGTATGGAACCAGGACTGGGATCCGCCGATCGGATCGACATGCAGCTGAATAACATGATTCGGGTGCACGCCGTGATCATCCCACCAGGTGTTGTAGCGGATGTCGTCGGAGTTTCCGGCTGCCCAGTCGGCCTTGGCTTCCCTGAGCTTGAGCTGCGCGAAGCGTCCGTAGGCCGTATGTCCGCAGGCAGTTGAAACCGCCACGACATGCGGATGGATGCTCTCGGTCACATGTGCACGCGTCACCATAAGGCCGACATGCGACTCGATACGGACCAGATCGCCATCCTTGATGCCGCGCGAAGCGGCCGTCTTCGGATTGATCCAGGCCGGATTCTTGTGATACATCTCGGCCAGATATTTCAGGGATGCCGTCCGCGACTGCGTATGCACATTAACCTTGTAGGTGGTCAGGATCAACTCGTCATCGGCCATTGTATCCTTGCGCGGATCACGTTTGTAGCTCGGCATCGGATCGAATCCCCATTTCAGAAACTCTTCCCTATGCAGGTTGATCAACCGGTTGCCGGTGCCGAAACCGACATAGTTTTTGCCATGGATTCGCCGACCGATCACCTTGCCGCCCTTGACGATCGCACCATCGCTCTGGACCTGTGCTCCGGCCATGTCGGCGGCCGACAGCTGCTTCATATGCAGCCTGTACTCCGGCTCGACATCATTGCCGTTCCTGTCGACGATGCGGGCTGTGTTCTTGTCCACCTCACCGTAGATCGGCCAGACACCGTGCTTCTTCA
>Ga0114931_10010105_pt1 | contig 11257 bp, 12 predicted proteins | sample 2SBtaG_FD_89579 | JGI IMG/M metagenome (GOLD analysis project Ga0114931, IMG submission 89579) | Deep subsurface microbial communities from Kolumbo volcano to uncover new lineages of life (NeLLi) - 2SBTROV14_V59a metaG | ecosystem: Environmental > Aquatic > Marine > Volcanic | place: Kolumbo...
AAATCCCGCTTTAGTTTCAGCATTAGCGATCATCTCGTCGAACAACAATTCGTCGGGATGAAATACGGCTTCCTGAGCGAGAGCGCGTGCCATGTTTGGGTACATGCCGATGCGGTCGTCCTCGATATCGTTTTTCTCGACATCGATCGAGCTTTCCCAGTCGCGGTTCGCAATGGTGAATGTGGCTGCTCGGAGTTCTTCGAACTTTCTCTCGCCAAGCCACTCTCGCATTCCCGGCATGTTACCCAGGAGCGAGTATTTTTCATCTGCACCTTTGCTTGGAGCGATGGTACTGACTCTGGGATAGAACGGTTTCGCTGACTTGACCTGTCGGTCAAAATGGACGGTGATGTCCCTCAAAATGGCTGTTGTTTTGGCAGTATCTAATGCCATGACAAAACTCCCTTTTTTGAAAATGTGTTGGTTTTGAAGGGACGATTTGCCAAAATGGAAACACTAGATTGTTGGGCATTTCGTCCTGGATGGGGGAGCCACTCGGTTACCGCCGGGTGGCTTTTTTCTTTCGGTTTTTTAAGGGTTAAGAGGGATCGATGATTCCCCGTTGTTCGATGGCATCGATCACGGCACTGATCGCTGTGATTGAAGTCGCAAGATCGGTCGGATCGGCGATCGCCGCCAGGGGTTCTGGATCGTGTGAGATTCTGACCATGACCTTTGTCGTACTAACAAACTCTTCGATAAAACCGACGAAAACACTGTTCGCCGTCCTGGTTTTTGTGATGGTATAATTGTCAGTCGCGTAGACCGGAGAGCCGACATCGGCCTGGACAAAACCGGCACCAACCAGTTCAAACGAACCGTCTGTGAAGACTTCACAGTTGAGATCACCAGCCGCACCGCTGGAGTTATTGACCTCTTGTTTCGCGACTCCTGCAAATGCGTTCGCCCCGGCTGCAACGACGTCGGAGAGATAGCCAGAACCCGGCACGGTAAACGCAAGAGTCCCCTGGTAGATATGCGTTGTTGCGGCGACAGGATAGTTACGCAATCCTGGCTCTTGTCGGACATGAAGTTGATTTGCTGTAACTGCCATTTATTCATTCCTTTTTGAATTGATGATATTCGGTTTTCTGAAAAGGGTTGTCGGGGTGAGAAGGATTTCAGAGACAGGTCACGCAGCTTCGGAAGCTACAGGCAAATGAGTTCTGGGATCCTGCAACTGAGCTTCGCCGTCGTCGATTTTTCGAGATTCGATATAATCCTCGACGGTAGTTCCACTTTGTTGATAAATTTCTTTGTGTTCGTTGTACTCGTCCCGATATTTCTGATCAGGATCCTTTTTCTTGCTTTGTGGTTGTTCACCACCTTCGGGAACGACCGCATTTTTCTTGCCGAGGATGTCCTTAATCGCGTTTTGCGTTTCCTCGACCGTGAAATTGTTCTGAATGAACGATCTTCGGTTTTCATCGGAGACTTCAGCCATCTCGCAAAGGGCATCGATTTTGCTAATTCGACTCCGCTCTTCCATCACGGGGTCGTTGGAATCCACGGGCGCGTCCCCCGTTTTGTTTTTCGGGTCCGCATTCTGCGGATCCGTTTTTTCCAGTTTCGGTTCTACCGGCGGAGTTTCGACTTTGTTTTCGGGATCTGTGACGGTCGGCTCTTTTTTCTTTTCGGGATCGGCCGTCTTTTCGGGAACTTTGTTTTTCACGTCAGACATGTGAAATTCCTTTTTCAGAGAGTTCATAAAATCAGACCAGTTCTTCACATTGGAATTTTCTGGCGGTTTGGCTTTGTTCTTGGAAATCGAATCGACGAATCCCTCTTCGAGAGCTTCTTTGGCAGTGAACCAGGTCTCTTCGTCCATCATCTTGTCGATCTCATTGCGCGTGTGATCTGTTCGAGACGAGTAGGTGCTGACAATGATCGATTTATGTTTATCGAGGATTGCGAGTTCTTTTTGAAGTTCGATACGATCTCCGAAAAAGAACGTCCGCGGATTGTGAATCATCAAGAGACCGTTTTCTGCAATCTCAATCTCGTCTCCTGCCATTGCAACAAATGACGCGGCCGAAGCGGCGATTCCATCGATCTCGACTTTGATTGTCGCCTCGTGTTTTTTCAGCAGGTTGTAGATTCCCATGCCGTCACGAACGCTACCGCCTTGCGAATTGATATGCACGATAATCTCATCCACATCACCCATCTCCTTGAGGGCATTCGCAACATCTTCCGAAGAAATACCACTGAAAAACCCTTGGCCGATCACAGAGTGAATCCAGATATCGCCTTTCGAATCCGCCACATTGAATCGCATCGTCGGTTCCTGTTTTGATGTTTTTGTTTTCATTGCACCTCCAGGAGTTCCGCGACCTCATCGGCGATGTCAAAAACATTAGATTGATTCGATGCGGTTTTTTTTTGTCCAGATTCGAAGGAGACATCGAATTCTTCTTCGAGTTCCTTTTTGCGTTTCAACAGCCTGGCTTGCATTTCCAGTTCACTGGATTTTTCCCGGAACCGTTGCTCGTCTGTCTCTTCCAGATCCTGACCGCGCGTGTTTAAGCTGTTCTGTCGCGTACCAAGTCCCGCGTCGATCGCTTCTTTATCGGCCTTCACTTCTTTTACCGGATCGACCCACGGCCAGCCTGGTGCGATCCAGGCGTGTTTTGTGAAGTGTTCGTGGTGTTCGAGGAATTCGTCGGCCTCGATATCGATCTCGCCAGTTGCGACACACTCCTTGATGAATTGTCTGCCGACCGGTTCACAGAGATCTTGAATGTCTTCAATCTGCCAGCATTGGAACGATATCCGACCGTCGATGACGGCCAGCCTTCCACCGGAATAACTATTCTCGTATTTTTTGACCAGAAGTTCGAACGGAAAATCGATGGCGGCGGCGACGGCTCTCAGATGCCAGTCCATAAACGGCTGTAGGGTACCACCTGGCCGCTTAGGATCAGAAAACTTGACCGTCTGACCCCCCCTCAGATACTGGATAATGCCAGGTTCTATGTCTTCGAGTCGTTTTCCGTCGCTTGTGGTTTCCACAGCATTGTTACCCGCGTCGTCCCACGGGTTAGCACCTGGCGACTCGATAAAAGCTGAGAAACAGGCTGCAATTTGCTCTGATATCAGATTCGCTTCAGCGAAGTCTTTCAGATCTTTCAGTATTGCCATTGCCGGTGCGAGCCAGGGCACACCTCGAATCTGACCGGGCAACAGCGGCGTAAAACTGTGCAGCATCCGACTGGCAGGTACCCTCTCCCACTCGAATCCGACATCTTTGGAATCGTCTGGGTGATTGGTCTGAACGAAATAAGCGACCGGGTTGTTAGTTTTCGAATCGAATTCGATTCCGAGTCTAACGTTGGGATTGCCTTCTTGTTTCGGTGGTGTCGAGACGCGAATCGGTGAAATAATTTGAATGGTCAGTGGAACGGGATGCTGCAATGGTTTTGCGGACATGATGGCGAATGCTTCGCCGTAGATCCCTTTGGATCGTTCAAATTGTTTTTGTTTCTGGACAAACCTGTCTTTTCTGACCCAAATGCGGAATTTCTTTTCCATCTCCCTGTTGAGATCACGAGCGCGTTCTTCGTCCACGACACCATCGAGTGGCATAATCCGACTTTGGAAGTTGATCCCGCAACCGATCACGTTCTTCACCCGACCATTGATTGCGGAACTTGCAAACGGATCATTTTTGAAAAGGTCTTCTGATCGATAGACCAGGTCTTCCCAATCGTCTTCGATGGCATCGTTCGGAGAAAGACGCGATACGAGCCACTTGTGACCGCGAAAACGGTCGTTATCGGCTGCGTCCCAGGAAGACATCAAGCGTTCTTTGGTGATTTGTGCAAACTCATTTTGAAATTTAAGTCGATTCCGGTATGCGAGCCGTTTCGATCCCCAACGCGGAAATGCGTTGTAGATCCATCGATCGATACGTTCGGAAAAAGTTGTCGATGTTTGCATTGTTTGCATTATGGTTTTCTGACGAGTCTCGCACGATTTCTGGCTGAGCCATTTTTGGAACCGACTTTCGATTCCCAAAAAACAACGGCGTCTTGTAACTCTTTCAGTTCAACTCTCCGAACTTTCCGGAACTTCCCGGAAGAATACTCAATGCCCTGTTTGAGCGCTCGAGCCACAGCTTCCCTGGCCAGGTCGAGAGCTTCCTGGTCGGTGTAAGTGTTTGCGGCCACATGTTTTGCTTCTGCCATGTGGGGATTACCCGCAGGAAAATGGCATTTTTGAAAGATCGGTTTTACAGAATTCAGTAAAAGAGCAAAAAATTATCTGTCGTCTTTCGAGCGTTGAGCGGATTCTGTGCAGGTTTTGACAGGACAATAGAAATACCGAACTCCTTCCGGAGAGCTACCCACGAGCATCACACATCCATGCTTCGGACAGACGGGAGGCGGTTTGCGAAATTTCCCGCCGAACCTTTTATTGGTGAGTTTTCGGATCATCGACGGCGAATAAACCTTCCTTTCGGCTTACGGACAAAACCACTGGATTCCGAGTCTTGATTTTTGGTTTCTTTTTTTGGTTGGTTTCCAGGCTTCCGCACGGGGAGATTGTTCCAGTTCCCTTTGACAACAATCGATCCGGCTACCCGGGCATAACGAAACGTGTCACGAAAATCGTTGGGGGTATGCGAACAAATCCGCATCCAACTTACTGTCGGGTATCCTCGGGAATCGACATCCTCAACTCGCCTCTCGTTCAAGAGTTCCTCCAGAAATGGAATATCGTTTGTCGAATCTGTCGCAATTTCCAGGCTGTCGCCAAAGGGGTTGGCTTTCCCTTCGAGGTGCTTTTGTATCCATCGTTGTGTCCAGTCGGTGTTAATCTCCACCAGATAAACAGTTCCAACGGCCTGTTTATTTCGACGGTTTTCCGGTGCGAGAGTCACGAGTTTGTATTCGAGACCGAACGGTTTATTCATTCCTTTACACGCAAGAAGACGGCGTGATTTTCTGGCTAAGTGATACACCTGCTCTGTTTCGTGACCCGAATCGATCAGCGACAGTGAGAGTTGCATTGGAGTTCCCCCATCCGCATGATTCCACGATCCATTCAGAATTTCGCGGTCAAGATCGTCCCACGAATCAAATTCTCCGTGATCGATTTCAGCGACTCTCCCGCCTGATCCCCAGGCACAAACGATATACTTGAAAATGCTCGCGTAATCCTGGACGTCGATCCCAGCCGTAAGAAACTTCGCCCATTCCGGGACGGTATTCGAAGCATAATCTCCACAAAGGCGGGCACCGAGATCGTGAGGTTCGACGATTGGGGGTGACGGATCCCAAACTCGACCGAGAGTCTGATTGACAAATTCGCGTAATCGCTCCGCGTCGTGTTTGCCAGAAATGAATTCCGCCGCGATCTGTCCCCATCCAGAGATAGCTAGCGAATAGAGTGAAGAAAACGGTGCATCGACCGGATCGCCGAAAGAGACTGTGGACGCCATCGGTCTTTTCCCTTTTATTTTACCCTGATTGTTGATCTTCTGGTGGTCACGGGAAAGCCAGACTCCTTTTCGGAGCAATTCGGGTCGATCCTGATTCTCGATTTTGCAGCCATTGACGCATTCGTACCATGAGTTATTTTCGGCGATCATTGGGTCGCTGCGTCCGTGCCTATTTTTTTCGTATTTAATTCCAGGCGTGTTGTCTTCTCCGTTGCCGTAAACGAGTTTTTGATACTCGCCGCATTTCGGGCAAGGACAATAGCGTTCCCGAATATCGACACCTGGTGCCGACACCAGAGAAGTAATCGTGCAGTCATCTTTCAGCGATGGGGTCGATTCCAGGATGTATTTGGAGTCGAACGGAAACAGAAACCCCCGCTTCAAGAAAAGATAGATGGGATTAGCTTCACGCGATTTTCGCGTTGGCCATTTTGAAACTTCCGAAGCCAAAGCGTAACAGGCGGGAAACCCCGTGAGAGTCGTCGGGGAGCCACCAAAAGACCGGCGGACTCTGCACCGATCAATTTGCACATTCCGGCGATTTCGTTTGTGATTTGGAAGGAGTGTTTTTCGAGTCGCGTTGCAGGATTCGAGCAGTGGGTAGAACTGCGAATCGACGAGGTCATTGATCGCATCTTCGTTTTCGCGTCCCAGCATCATCGGGCGAGGCATGTTGATCGCGAAATAGATCAATGCGGAAAGTCCGAATATTGTTTTGCCAAGCCGACTTGCCCAGGGAAGAAGGATCACTCGAACCATGGGGTCGTTTAGTGCAATCAACGGATCGTCACAATGCGGAAAAATTCCCAGGTCGAACGGACCAGGCGTTTCGGTATCGGACGGCATGACAATCCAACGGGGAATCCAATCGATTGCTTCTTCCCCTTTTGGAAGTCTCCAGGACGATGCAAGCGATAATCGAAAGTTATTGCGTTTCATGATTCGGACCCCTCCTCATTGATTTTTTCGAGGTGGGAAGCGAGATCGTCCAAAATGTTTCGGACCAGACGGTCGCCTTCTTGCATCAATTTTTTGTGATATTTTTTTGGAACAAATTTGCAGAGAAGTTTGGGGATCGGATTGATGTAATCTCTTGCGTTGGTGATTTGCTCGATCACAGCGATTTCAAATTCGTCTCGTGTAATAGATTTCCCTTTTCGATCTTGCGTTCGTCTTCAATGCGATCTGCTTTGGATCTATCGATACGTAATTTTTGGGCTTGAATCGCTGTTTTGATCGCCTGGAGTTGATCGCCAGCTTGTGATCCTTTTTTCTGACGGTTGTTGAGCCATTGCTCAATTTTCGAAATGTTGTACCCTCTTCGACAATCAGGAAACCCCGGTTCTTTCTGCCATTTTCGCAACGCGGTCGCTGTGACGCCGAGATGCTCGGCTGCATCTTTCTGTTGTTTGACGATCATAGGCAACCGAAACGGTTAATCGATCAATCCAAAATGCCTGGCGTCCTGCGGCCGTGGTGATCCGGCGAAGCGGAAGCTGGCCGTAATTCGACGATTGCTTCCGGCCCTGTCGAGTTTCTGAGTCCCACCATGTATAGACGCGTGTGACGGTTTTCGAATCATCAGCCAGTCATCGCTCTTCATTCGATGGCGTATCATCGACGGAGATCCCGTCGTCGAATAGTAAGGTTTTTGTTTTGCAGCATAGAGACTTGCGATGTATCCGCTCATGGCATTTCCGATTCCCACACCTTGAAAATCGGGGAGACAAACCGTTCGATGTTCTCGATAGCCTGGTGCTTTGGGATGTGGAAACGGAATAACTGCGGTGAAGGCTGCCGGTCGTAGATATTCTGTTTGAAAATCGATGACACACGCCACGAAGCACCTGGCCGATGGGTTGAGGTTGTGGTCTAAATAATGAAACGGACGGAAGAGGTTCCAACTCTCGGAAGTGGTACGGCATACCTTGAGCGTAATTTTTGGTCTCCCGAGCCTTTCCCGCCTCCGTTTGAAAGAGTTTGTATCGGTTTGGTAGATCCAATCCGGATCGAGCCAGTCTATGACGTCGTAGTGACACGACAGGGCAATGAATTTCTTTGCCATTCTGCGTACGGTTTTCGCGACCGCTGCGGATCCGATTTGTGCGACCGTTCTGTCGATGACTGAGGTAAATTCATCAATTACTGTTATCTGTCGAGATTCTGCCAACGCACGAGCAATTGTGACACGGAACTGTTCCCCATTCGAAAGACATCGAAAGGGACGCAACCAGGAAGGTGGAGAGCTAAATCCGACCGAGGAGAGTAGAAGGGTGATGTCGCGAATAGAATGGGATTTTGGAAAAGCATCGACGATTGATTTATCTTGTGGCCAATCAAATCCATCACAGATATGCTCTTCGAACATCTCGCGGGCGATGGTTGTTTTTCCGGAACCGGACGGACCCACAATCAGTCCGACGTTCCAATCTTCGTTTTCAATTGGAATTGAGACATCCATCGAAAATTGAGATCTTTTCGATGGGGGGATGTCAAACATTCCTTCGAGTTGTTTGACTCGCGGTGTCTGCTTGACATCGACCGTTCTCATGAGTTGAACGCTCGGCACTCGATCCCTCGTTCCTGGAGTTCTTCGATAAACTCGATTTGTGTTTTTTCGTCTTCGAATGTCGCAACAACTTCCAGAACAGGATCGTGATCGTCGGGGTTCTGGGAGACGCCACTCGCCTTTCGAGTCGGTGAGTTTTCTTTTGATGTATCCGAAGAATTGATGACGGCTTTCTGAATCATTGCATCGAGTTCGTCATTCGTAAATCCGACCGCATCGAGATCGAATTCCGCTTTTGACAGTTCGTCGATCTGTTCTTTGAGGACTTCGGTGTTCCATTCCGCAAGTTCTGCAGACCGGTTGTCGGCGATCGCGTATCCCGTCGATGTGTTGTCATCGAAATCGACGAAAACACAGGCAATGTGTTTCCATCCCAGACCAATCGCAGCCTGGTAAGTCCCGTTCCCGGCGATGATGACATTGTCACTCTTGCGAACGATGATGGGTTTCACCTGACCATATTGTCGCAAGCTGGCCTCAATCATGTCGAGATTTCGGTCATCGTGCTCCCTGGCGTTTTTCGGATCGCGATTGAGTGCTTTCATCGCGACAGCCAGTGGCCGGATTCCCTCAGTGATGTAAGAGAGATCGAGGGGTTTGACGATTTTTTTCTTCTTAGTGCCAGTTACTTTTTTCCGCTTCGCGGTTTTTTTCTTTGCCATTTTGAACCTTATATCCTAGTGTTTCCCTAGAATTTTTCCCAAAACGAACGAACGAACCTCGTATTTTTTTTCCTTGTGAACGAAAAAATCGCAATAGTAGAACCGCGCGGCGTCATTTCGTGGGGAAGTACCTCCCTATTCAGCCGCATCGACCTTTTCTTCAGGGGGAGGATAGATCTTGGGGGGTTGATAGGGCGGCTGCTTTGCTTTGGCTTTGGTGATCTCTTTTTGTTTCGAGCTTAGATATCCCGTGACAATTGCAAACAGGCCAACGATTTCTGGTTTGGCGTCGATGAGCTTGAGGTAGTCGGCGGCGTATGTCGCAACAACGGCAATGATTGAGATCACGCAAGATCGTATAATCTTTTCAATGGGGACTTTGACGTTGGGTTTGTCATCCATGACTGTTGTGCCCTTCGTTGTGATTGAGTGGTTTCTGTATTCGTTTCCAATTTATCTATTTGCGTTTTGATACTCCGTAAGCTGTCCCTGCACCACCAAGGCCGAGAGCAGCGTAGAGTAACCAGGGTGGCGTTGGGTTTCCCTCGCTGTCTCGTCCTTGGTTGGCAGCATCGATAGTTTGACCCGCTTGCTGAAACTCTTCCCGAAACTTCTGAATCTTCTTCTCGGACTTAATTTGGTCGGCATTGTACCGATGAAACAGGTCGATGGCTTCGTCGAAGACTTCGAAGGGGTCGCGTCTCTGCGTGTCTTCAAATGTTTCTCTTCGACGCCTAAGTTTGTTGTCGGTGGGGGTGTTGAGGTTCGCTTCATCATTCTGTTGACGTTTTAATTTTCGCAGTTCATCTTCGTGCTCTTGCTTGAGACGACGCAGATCATCCTCTCGTTGAATTCGATTCTTCCTCTCGATGTCTTCTCGATTGCGTTCTTGCAGTGTCTGTTTCTGTTTGTCTTTTCGAACGTCTTCGATTAACCCCGCGATCTGTTTTTTCAGGTCATCCATTTCACCGTTACGACGATCGGGTTTCTTACCGATATTGGCGATGATGTTGCCAGGTGTCGGAATCAACTTTGAAAGATCGGGGCGTTTTATGATGGGAATGTTTGGTGACGGGTTCCACCGTTCGTTGTTTTGGTTTCTATTGTGACCGCGACCGCGGCGAGCACAGTCTCCTCAATAATACGGATTGGCACCTTCAAGATTTTTTGATTGTTCTGTGAGAAATTTTTTAATTTGACTGTGCTCGGCTCCAAGAATGAAGCGATTGTCTTCGCCATGCGTAATCACCGACACCAGCCATTCCATCGGTGCGTTTCCACCACGATCTTCGATGACGGCGATTCCACCGCCAGAATCTCCTGGTCCGAATCGTCCGCTTTTGACATTGAATTGCCAACGTGGAGAGGGGCAGCCTTGTCCATATCCTTCGCGACCGGCATCTGTGACGACCTTCCATTTCGGTCCAGCACCACCGGGATATCCGCAGGCTTCAATTTGCAGCGCGTTTCCATTGGGGACAAATTTCAGCATTTTCGGAATATGAACATGGCCAAGCACGTCGGATTTCCATACTTTGAAAAGAGCAAGGTCATATTTCAGAGAGCTTGCTATCCATCTGGCAGAGCCTGTCGACCCGTCGGGATTGCCGAATTCGAATTGTGACCCGTCTCTCCCAGCACAATGAGCGGCTGTGATTCCATACGCATATTGACCTTTCTGGGTGAAGATTGTGCCACTGCATCCGCCACCTCGACCGATGCGGACCGAGGCCATCACACGGTCGGCCGTATATTCTTTGCGTCGCTTTTCCTTTGCAAAAGACTTTTGAGAGAAGAAGGCAAGCAACGCTACAAACATCAAGAGAGAGAGAAATTTCTTCATGGGAGTGCCTTTCAGTTTTCCAAAATGTAATAGAGTACTTCCAAAATGTAATAGGATGTGATCGTGATCAATACACCAAAGAAGGCAAGCAGCGTTACAAACATTAAGAGAGAGAGAAATTTCTTCATGGGGGTGACTTTCACTTTCCCAAAATGTAATAGAGTGCGATCGTGGTCAGTAGAGTGGCGATGATGCTCAATATCCATCCAGCCCATTTTACTGTACGGTTTTTGAACCCATGCAACTGTGCGACGGTTGTGTTGAGACCTGGGTTTTCTGCGTCGGTTCCCCGAATGTCTCCAGCAACTTTTTCGAGATTTTGCTTTTGGGCGTCGAGAGCCTGCTGGTGATATTTGAGGTGGGTACGGTTCTCGACATTATTTTGCTCGAGTTTTCGAATTCTCGGTTCGTGATTTTGATTTTGGTTCATGGTGTGTTTGGAATTGCCTCTTCGAGGTTTCCGATTCGCGAGGTGTTATCCAGGGTGAGATGTTTGAGGGTGCGTAAGTCTGATTCGGTTTGCGTTTTGAAACCGGCCAATTCCTTTAAGCTGTCGTCAATCGATTTCTCTCGGATGATTCCTCTTTTGACGACTTTGAACCACGTCAACAGACAAAGTGACATCACGCAGATGACTTCGACTATGGTAAAAAATAGTGTCCAGTTCACGATTTTGACTCCATCACCATCATGCGCGAGATCCAACCACCGACGAAACAAATAACGCACAATACAAATGT
>Ga0114931_10010106_pt1 | contig 11256 bp, 10 predicted proteins | sample 2SBtaG_FD_89579 | JGI IMG/M metagenome (GOLD analysis project Ga0114931, IMG submission 89579) | Deep subsurface microbial communities from Kolumbo volcano to uncover new lineages of life (NeLLi) - 2SBTROV14_V59a metaG | ecosystem: Environmental > Aquatic > Marine > Volcanic | place: Kolumbo...
CGTCTGCGAGCGGTCGATCCTGGTGAAGCGAATCCACAGCTCGATGGTGAGCCCCTGGGACCAGTCCACGTCGTCGAGCCCCTCGATGGCAATGCAGCCGGCGGCGTTGCGCTGGCCGGCGGCACCGCCGCTGAATTCCACCGCCTGGCCGCGGCGGCCTGCGACCCACTGCACGCCGCGGCCGTCGTTGAGAATCCGCGCGGCCGGCCCCTTGCCCGCGGCTTCGGCAATGGCCAGACCCTCGCCCTCGTCGAATCGCCAGCAGCCGACGAGCTTTTCCTCGCCGTCAGCAAAGAGCGGCGACGCCGCGGCGAACATCAAGGCGAATATCAAGAAAACTGCGATCGTGCGTGCGCTCACTGTTCGTACACCTCGACTTCTGTCACTTTGGCGCGGGGGCCGTGGGTCGCGGTGACCAACAGCCGAACCCGGTCGGTCGTCACCGGGGCGAACCGGTGCACGATCCGGTCGGCGTTCTGGCCGGCAACCTGGTCCACGTTCTGCCACTGCCCGTGCGCGTAGACCTGCACCGCGTAGTCCTGAAGGCTCTTCTCGAACGGATACACGACCACGCGGCCGACGCGGCGGGCCTGGGGCAGGCGGATCTCGAGCCAGTCGGGGCCTTGGTTGTCGGTCTTGTCCTGCCACGTCAGGTTGCCGTCCCGATCCAGCTTGTCGATCACGCCGTCCACGACGTGCCACAAGCCCGTATCCGCCCGACGGAATTTGTCAGCCTGGTTGGAAGAGGCGGTCACCACGACCCCGTCGCCCTCGAACATCTGCAGCGCAAGATTGCCCGGCTTGCGCCGACGGGCGTTGGCCTCGTCAATCTGCTGACGGATCTGCGCCACGGTCAACAGATCGGGCTTTTGGCCGCTGGTGGTGTAAACATGCACCTCGTAGGCGTCGAATCGGTCGGTTAGCGCGCCGGCGTCGAGCGCCACGCTGCGGCCTTCCGAGATCACCTGCAAGGCGTCGGCCTCGATGCCGGGCAGGCGGATCGTGAGCTGCCGCGTGTGCATGTCCGCGTTGCACGCCAGCAGGTACGTCTGGCCGTCGTATTCCTTCACCAGCATCTGGACATGCGCGGCCGACGCCTCGGGCCGGATCGCCGACGTGGGCGCCAGGGCGATCGGGCCGAGATAGGCCAGCTCTTTGGTCAGGTGCGGCATGCCGATGGACAACTCGGGATAGTGCGCCACCATGCGGTTGAACTGAAGAAACCCGTTGGCTCCGCAGATCAGCGCCAGCAGGTCCTGATTGCGGAACTCGACGTAGGTGGGAATACGGCTGTTCACCGCGCCGTAGTCGCCGTAGTTGAAACCCTGGTGCAGGTAGGCGATGGTCTGCTTGTGCGGGCTGTTCTGGAAGGCCTCGACCGAGTCTTCCAGGAACTTCACCACCTTCTCCAGGCTGTTGACGCGTCGATCCTTGAGGATCACCGGGTAGGGGTGCAGCCCGTTGATGTCCGCGCACCGTGCGTAGGCGTGCAGTCCGTGCAGCGAATCGTTGCTGATGACGATCGGGTGGTAGGGATCTTCGTCGGAGATCACTTCGTACGCCCGCTCCAACACCGCCGTCTGGATGTTGCTCCCCTCCGGCTCGTCGGACAAGTAGTAGCCGAACAGCTTGGGATGCTCGCGCTTCTCGCGCGCCCACTTCCGGCACAGAGCGGCGTCCTCGTCGCTCAGCCTCTCGCTGTGCAGGCTTTGGGCGCGGTACCAGAGATGGTTCATCAGGCCGACGTCCAACAGCAGCACGTGGCCTGGCTTCTCTGCGGTGAACACGTTGTAGTCCGGCACGAAGTCCTCGGCGTAATTCCACGCGCCGTTGAGAAAAAACGGCTTGCCGTCGACGTGCCATTGCCGGTCTTTGCCGAGCCAGACTTCGCCTTTCTGGTACGGCAGCTTGCGCAGCGAATGCGACGTATCAACGACCGGCCGGCCCTACCGGTCGGTCAGCCGGGCGACGATGCGCATCTTTTTCGCTGGCAACGAAGCGGCGTCGAAGGTGATGCGCTGTGTTTTTTTCAGTGTCTCCAGCGATTTCGCGGCCAACTGGCGCCCTGTCTCGATATCCTCGATCCCTACCCTTGCCGCCATGCCAGCCAGCGCCTCTGCCTCCATGTTTACATCCAGCGCCACCACTACCTGTTCGATCTTTTGGGTGGCGAAAATCGCGTTGCGATACCACGGCTCGATCAGCCGCAGCGTGACCGGTACGTACGCCAACGGCAACGTTGTCTTGCGCATCGCCAGCGTTTTTTTTGTGGTCGGATCGGCCACACGCACGTAGCAGGTGTACTCGCCCTGTTCGGTCAGCGTCATGGGGCCGAGGGTGCAGCGTTGTTCTGCCCCGGTCGGCGGCGTGAGGATCGCCTTGGCCGTCGCCACCTGCTGCGTGGGACTGATCAGCCAAGCGTCCAGCAAAATCCGCTCGGCGGCGCCCGTATTGTTTTCGACTGGCACGTCCAGCGACAATTCCAGGGCGCCCCGCTTCACGATCGTCCGCGGCTGCACCGGGCCGAGGGCGTAGCGATAACGCGCGGTGCTGGCCTCGACGCTGCGCAGCTCGGCGAAGCTGCCGGCGAGGTGGAACGCGCCGCGCACCGAGATCGACGAGTTTTCCTGTGGGCGCTTTTTCTCGCGGCAGACGTTGATGCCCCACGTCGAGCCGACCTCTGCCGTGATGCCCAGGCTGGCGTAGGGAATCCTCAGCTCGCATGACCAGTAATCCTGGCCGATGTACGACGCACCGGTCACGTTGGCGTCGAAGCTGAAATCACCGACGTATCCGCCCTGCGTGCAGAGGCGGTCGGCGATCGAGCCGGAAGCGTTGATGGCGATGTGCAGGTAATCGTTGCCGCTACGCGCCGGGTCGAGCATGATCTCAACGCAGTCGGTGCGGAACACATCGCGATGATCGCGCGGCAGCTTGCGCGTGCTGATGCTGGATAGGTCCGGCTCGTGGCAGCGCACGCCGACGTACAAGGCCTCGTCGTCGAAGCAGACGTAGGCGTCGGACTTCCACTGTGCGGGTAGATCGCTGTTGTTGATGAGAAACTTGCTCAACGGCTGAGCCTGTTGCCAGCAGGCGTCGTCGAGCTTGCCGTCGATGATCGGCGCCGACAGCGCGCGATGGGCCTCCAGGACCGGTGCCGCACGAGCCGTCAGCGGCGCCAACATCACGACAGCCAGAAGCATTCGCATCTGTGTTCCCATGTGTGTTCCGAAGAAGGAAACGGGGACAGATCCAGTTGATTCTCCCAACGCGGAAAAGCATCCACTGGATTTTTTATTTTCAGTTCAGGAGCGTAGGCCGGAACAAGCCCCGCGCAGTTCCGGCATTTGATGTGCGCAACGCATTGCCGAAACCGCGCTGCGCTTGTTCCGACCTACTTTCTCGGTTCTTCAGGAATTTTAGTGGCTAAAGTGGTAAATTACGCAACAAGCATCAGCCCACAAAGAGCGGAATATGGTAGCCCAGAGCGCTTCGCCCGAATCATTCATACATTTACCGAAAAAAGAACACGTCGCATAACAGAGTGTAACACAAAACCGATTCAATTTTCATGTGCCAATAGGCGCGTCCAGTGACCGCGAAGTTTAACGGCGGTCGACTCACAACGGATGCGGGGGTCCTGCTGCACGTGCTGCGGGAATCGCATCGGGCGGACACCGACTTGGAAAAGGCCCCGGTCAACCGAATCCGTCTCGTACTACAGCGCTAATACTACAGCGCTAAGTGGAACCGCCAAGACGCCCAGATCGCCATGAGGTCCCGCTCGTGTTCTTTGCTAACCAGCACGCATCCTAGCCGCGAAAATTAGCAGCCTGTTGAAAAGGTGCCAGGAAAGGGACCGGTCCCAGTTTTCGGCCAACGCTTTGCGAAGTGGCGACCATGGCTGGCCGAAAATTGGACCAGACCCCGGCTTATTCAACAGACTGTTAGGCCTTGGCCATCGCATCCTCTACCGGCGTCCGTTGCAGCAGATGGGCCACAATCGCATCGGCAGTGACGTCGTCGGCCTCGGCGTTGAAATTGGTCAGGATACGGTGCCGCAATACGGGGGCGGCAACCGCTCGAATATCGTCGCTGCCCACACAGTACCGGCCATGCAGCGCCGCGCGGGCCTTGGCGGCCAGCACCAGATACTGGCTCGCCCGCGGACCGGCACCCCAACGGACATACTGGGCCACCATCTCCGGCGCCGGCTGCGAACCGACCCGTGTTTGTCGGACCAACTGCAGGGCATAGCGGGCCAAGTGGTCGGCCACGGGAATGCGGCGCACCAGATGCACCAATGTCAGGATTTCCTGGGCATCGAGCGTCGGCGTCACCCGCGGCCGGAAGTCGGCGGTGGTTTGTTTCACGATCCGCAGTTCTTCCTGCTCGTCGGGATAGTCGACCAACACCTCGAGCATGAAACGATCGAGCTGCGCCTCGGGCAACGGGTAGGTGCCTTCCTGCTCGATCGGATTCTGGGTCGCCAAGACGAAAAAAGGCTGCGGCAGACTGTGGCGTTGGCCGCCGCTGGTGACTTGCTGTTCTTGCATGGCTTCCAAAAGCGCTGCCTGTGTCTTGGGCGGCGTGCGATTGATCTCATCGGCCAGCAACACGTTGGTAAACACCGGTCCGGCCAGGAAGCGAAAACTACGCTCGCCCGACGCACGGTCTTCCTGGATCACTTCCGTGCCGGTAATGTCGGCCGGCATCAGATCGGGCGTGAATTGCACACGACGGAAGTCCAACGACAGGGCCTCGGCCAACGTTCGCACCAGCAACGTCTTGGCCAGTCCCGGCACGCCCACCAAAAGGCAGTGCCCACCGGCGAACAACGCAATGAGCAATTGCTCGATCACCTCGTGCTGGCCGACGACGACCTTGGCCAACTCCGTACGGAGCTGGCAAAAAATTTCGTTCAACCGATCCACCGCCTGATCATCTGGCTCGCTGGTCATGTTGCTAGCTTCACTCCTCAAAAAACGTGGACACTTGCGCGGACGCCGGCGCGGCGTCCGCGTTTGTCGCCGTGATTGTTGTGGACCGAAAAACCGTCATCCGCGACCGCCCGGCCGCCGCCAGGTAGGCACCCGCCACCAGCAGATTGGCGCCGCCCGACTCCGGCAACGGCAAACGCAGCGGCATCTTCTTCGCCGTGGCGGCATCCATCCATTGCAGGGCATCGTCGCCGGGCCAAACCACCTGTTTGCCGACGACCACGGCCTGTCCGACAAGCGAAACATCGGTGTTCGAGGCAACAATCTCGCCGCTCTGCAGCTGGACGACTTGCAAACCGCCGCTGGCAACTAGCAAGTGGTCGTCAACGACGCCGATGATCTGCCCTTGGGGTGTGGGCAAGGGTCTTTTCCATACGAGCAGCCCGGTTGCCGCATCCAGCGCAAAAAGCTCGCGGCTGTCGTGAGGCAGCACGAACAACATCCCATGCTGGTAAAGGCAAGGGTTGGGGATGCTCGCGTCCGCAACAGCGTCGGCGGCAAGCGTCGGATCGTGGGCATAGGCCTGGATCCACAACAGTTGACCGTCGTCGGCCCGAACTGCCGCGATAATGCCTAAATTGGTGTTTAGATAGACGATGCCCCCATCGTAAGTGAGCCCGTGAACAGCCTGTCCTTGGGCCGACGGGTTGGCCGGCGGGTTGGTCCGGCAAATCTTCCGCCGCCAACGCAGCCCGCGCGAGCCCAGATCGTAACACGCCAGACCTATTCGCCCCGTCAGACCGCGGCTACGTGACGCCACGCACAAGTGGGAATCTTCAACAACCGGCGTGGCAACCAATGCCGTGAGCACGTCGTCTGACGGTTGCCGAAAACAGAGGGCCCCTTCGCGCTGAAGATCGATGCCCCATAACGTGGTGGCGGCGCGCTTTTTGTCGGCGCCCGACGGCGGCCTCCCTGGGACAACGGTTGTACCAAATACACGCCCGTCGCTGGCGGTGAGCGCGTAGCGAGGCTGGATTAGAAGGCCCGTCGCTTCTGCTTGGTCGGCAACATTCGCCTCGAAAGCAACCTTTTTTGCGGCAAACGCCGGCTGGCCGGTGGATAGTCGCAACGTATGAACGCTTGAGGCATCTTGATACACCAGCCAGTCGCCAACGGCGATGGGATAAACCTTCGGCTGGCGGCGTTTCTGGCGATCGGCGCCGGCCAACGCGTGCGACCAGAGCTTTTCGTACGACGGCGGCGTCTGACTCACTGCGGCGGCCGCCACCATCTGAGCCCGGCTTTCCGTGAGTAGCTCTGCCAGCCGTTGGGCATACACCACTTTCCGCCCACCTAGTCGGCCTTGTGCTTTGGGATGCAAGGCGGCGAGCCAGGCTATCTCCAGTTCGGCTCGCGCGAAATCGGCTTCGCGGATGGAAACCAACGCCAGTCGGGCCCGCACTTCGGCCAAATTCAAATCCGTATCCGGATAAGCCAGCCACTTCGGCTCGGCTCGAGACATAGCGTCTGTCGTCGTAGGGGAAATGGACTGCCACGGATCGGCAGGGCCGTGTTTTCGCAACCAACTTACCATCGATAGGCCGTTGGGCGCGCGGAGCCTAGGGCTAATGCGTTCCCAATACGTGCGTGCGCTCTGGTAATTTCCCCGTTGCAAGGCCAGCTCGCCAAGCGCCAGCAAGGCGTCGTCTCCCCAACTGCTGCAAAACATTTCGTCGACGATGCGCTCGAGCAACGGCTGGTCGCGTCGCGCCACGGCCTGGCGATACCACGCCGCGGCCGTGGCATCCACCTGACGCCGATAGCGGGCGATGGCCTGGGCAGGTAGCTGCGCCAGTCGTCGGTGGCAAACCTCACGCAAGCTGACGTAGTGATCCTTGTCCACGGCAACGACCGCGTGCGAATCGGTTCCCAACAGGCGCGTCGCCGCATCCAGCGCGTCGTTCCACTGCTGCTGGTCCAGGAACAACTGCAATCGCTCCCAGAGACCACGCTCCGCGGCACGGACCACATACGGACGAGCCGCCGTGACGCTCCACGGTGGGCTGGACACAACTTCCTCCGCCTGGACCATTGGCGGCCCGGGACGGCTCAGGGCCAGTGTCATGCCAGACACCAGCGTTAGCCGCCTAAGCAGCTTCGCACAGCGGTCGCACGCGGGGAGGGCTTGGTGCATCGCAAGCAGCCGGGGCGTCTCCAGAAAGCGGGGGCAATGAAAGCAACTCAATGTGCATTATAGACTTGCGTCGTTCAGCCAGCCAAGCGGTGGATGCACTGTCGGAGGCGCGCCCCGCTCGCGTCACGGAGGCGTTCCGCCATGCCGCTGCAAGGTATAACCCAGCACGAAAATACCGACCGATACCAAGAGAAACTGGAGCATCTGTCCGGTGGAGATTCTCTCGCTGAGCTGTGCCGCCATGGCGATCGGCAGAATGGCCAGCCCCGCAAGCTGCAGTAAACGCGCCAAAATATGCATGTCCTGCACCCTACAGGCAACAGGTTCTGAGGACAAGGCTTGCTGCCGCCAGTAGTCAAGCAGTGGCGTAGCGGCTACGATACACTTGGATAACTTTCTGACGCCCATGTCGAGTGAAATGACACCACGGAACACCGAGACGGGGCCACCCACCTCGCCGAGCTTGGGGATGCTGCTCTGGCGTGGGGTACGGCTGCGCTGCCCTGCCTGCGGGCGTGGCAAGCTGTTTCGCAATTGGATCTCGATGCGAGATCCGTGCTGCCATTGCGGCCGCAAGTTCAATCGGGCGCCCGGCTACCTGTTGGGATCGATCTACATCAACTATGGCGTCACCGCCCTGCTGATGGTGATTGTCTATTTCAGTCTGTACTTTGGCACAGTGATGACCAGTCGAGAGTTGCTGGTGCTTCTCGGCGTGTTTATCCTGCTGTTCCCAATGTGGTTTTTTCGCTACGCACGTGCGCTCTGGATTGCTTTCGATGAATGTTTCGACCCTTGGCCGAACGAGCAAGAATTGCGCGAACTGCCCTACCAGAAACAACAGCAGCAGCGGAGCGACTAAAGCAATCAGTCTTCCACACGAAAAGTATCTTCCGGCAACGATTCGTGTTGCCCGAGCTGTTGTTCGCGAGCGCGGCGGATCGAAAAATAGGCCGCGCTGCCAAAAGTGCCGAGGATGAGAAAGGGCATCGACATCATGAACAAGATGCTATAGAAGTAGCCCGCCGCCACGGACTGGGAGTTGGGATCGTTCTCCGCGATGGCGTTTTGGCAGGTGGGGCAGGCCGATGCGGCCGAGCTAATAAGGCCGATCAGCAGGGTTGCTAGGAAGACGGTTGCCAGGATTCTGGTGAGGCGGTGCATTGGTTTTTTCCGTTCTTGGAAGCCGTGGGCGGGGACGCCACGGCTCGCTGAGGGAAATTGTAGGCAGCGTGTAGAATTGTAGCTTATGGCTGCGTTGGCGGCCAGAGGTGATAGAGCATCGCGTAGACCACCACGCCCGTGATCGAGACATACAACCAAATCGGAAAGGTCCAGTGGGCAAGTTGACGATGTCTGACCAAAAAACGACCCCGCGTGGCGGGGCGTAAATCGGCCGCGCCCCGCCATCCCGTGGCTATCAGGGCAAAAACGATCGTCGTCACGGCCAAAAAGGGGACTGTCGCCGCTAGAACAACGTGTGTGGCGAGAATCGTGAGATAGACGTAACGCACCACTCCCGGGTGGGTGAATTTCACGCTGCCGACGTTCCAGTGGTACGTCAGGTAGCTGGTGAGAAACAGGCACGAGACGACAAACGCGGTCAGCATCACGCGGCCATGCGCCCGTCGACGACGCTGCTTAATCAGAATCCATCCGGCGATCAACAGGACGCTGGCCAGCGCGTTGAGCACGGCATTGAGATGCACCAGTGGATGGGCGGACATGGCCAAGAGGGCCGTCGCCCGCTGCTCCACGCCAACAAAATCAAAACTTATCACGCCGCCGCTTGCCCCGGGGCCGTATTCGTGTTCTCAGCGGGCCCCTCTTCCCCCAAACATTTCAACAACAGCGTGCGAAGACGCTGCGATTGGCTACGGCTGGTGGCATCGTACATCCCGCGGACTTTGCCGAATTTGTCGATCACTACCGCGTAGTCCTTGTGCCCTTTCCAACTGACGTCGAGTTTCAAAATGTCCTGGCCAACGCGTTTAATATAGTTCAAATCGCCTCGACAGAATAGCCACCGCTGGGGGTCGGCCTCGTAGCGGTCGGCATATTCGCGCAACACCGGCAGCGTATCGTTATCTGGATCGACGGTAATGCTCACCCACACCACATCGTGCAGTTCTTCCAGGCTGTTGAGGTATTTGATGTTGGCGTTCAACCGCGGACAAGCACCGGGACAAGAGGCAAAGAAAAACGTGGTGACCCAGACTTTGCCCAGCATGTCGCGCGAGCGAAAAGGTTGGCCGCTGCGCTCGGTGAGCTCAAACTCTTTCAGCGGCGGCCCCACGAATTCGATGCCGCCGGTGGATTGAAATTGCTGAACTTGCCACCATTTCCAACCGCCGTAGCCGGCGGTCAACAAGACCATCAACGTGAGCCAATAGGGCAAAGCAGAGTGGTTCATAGCAAATCTCCTGTCGTTCGGGTGCCGGCAATGCGCCAGGCCAACATAAACATTATCGCAGCAAAGGCAATCGTCGCCAACCAGCAGGCCGTCAAACTCGGCAAAGCGTTAAGCGAGATCGTTTCCACACGGAACCGGAGATAATACCGCAATCCGGCCACGCCGTAGGTGAGTGGATTGAATCGGGAGATCCAAGTAATCCAGTTGGCCGCGTCCGGAGGGAAAAGCGAACCAGACAACAGCCACATGGGAAACAAAAAGACGCTCATGATCGCATGAAATCCCTGCGTGGAGTCCATCCTCCAGGCGATGATAAAGCCCAACGCCGTGAGCGCTATCGCGATGACCCCCATCAGCACCACGGCCAGCAACAGTTGCACCACCGAGCTGGTCATCCCCAACGTGAGCCAACCCAGCGCCAAAAACAGCATTGCCTGGAGCAGCGCGATCAGCGCCCCGCCCAGCACTTTGCCCAGCACCATCGCCCACTGCGGGGCGGGAGCCACCAAGACCGACTGCAAAAACCCCTCACGACGGTCTTCGATGATCGAAATCGTGGCAAAAATGGCCGTGAACAACAGAATCATGGCCAACGTGCCCGGAAAGAAAAACGTATGGCCCAGATTGTTGCCTTGTAGTCCCGCGCTAAACAGCAGCCAAAACATGATCGGCTGCACGAGAGCGCCGATCACGCGGTTGCGCTGCCGAAAAAAACGCACCAACTCGCGTTGCGCAAGCGTGCCTATCACCGGTGCGGCGGGAACCACCGCCGCTTCTTCTGAACTTGGACATTCTTTCGTCATGGGTCATTCGTCATTAAAGAAACGGTGCCCGGTGTGGTCGATAAACACATCTTCGAGCGTCGGCTTCCCCAGGGTGACTGTTTGGATCTCCTCGGGAAAGGCTTCCACGAGACGGCTGATCCAGCGATGACCGTCCGCTTGCTCCAAACGTACGGTACCGTCCAGAACGTTCGCCTCGCATTGAAAACGCGCGCCGATGGCCTCGGCCAATTCCTTCGGCCGGGGCGTGTGAATCGTGATCGCGTCGCCGCCGACCGACTCTCGCAGCGCCGTGGGCGTATCCATCGCGGCCAGCCGTCCGTGGTGCAGGATGGCAATGCGATCGGCCCGATCGGCTTCTTCCAACAAGTGCGTGGTCAGTACAATCGTCACGCCGTCCTGCTCGCGCACCTGCTGCAAGTAGCGCCAAAGATCGGCCCGGGCGCCTGGGTCGAGACCCGTGCTGGGTTCGTCCAGCACAAGCAAACGCGGGTGATGCAACATGCCCTTGGCCAGCTCCACCCGACGCCGCATGCCGCCCGAGAGTTTTTCGACCAGGTCGTTGGCACGGTCAGTTAGGCCCAGCGCCGCCAGCATCTGTCCTTTGCGCTGCTTGGATTCGGCGTTGGACAGCCCATAGAGCCGACCCTGATGGTGTAGATTTTCCGCCACCGAAAGCTTCTTGTCGAGACTCGGTGCTTGAAAAACCACGCCCAACTTGCCGCGAATGGCCATTGTTTCGGTGCGCAGATCGCGGCCCAAGATCGTCACCTCGCCGGACTGCAACGGGATGAGCGTCGACAGCACGCGAAACAAGGTGGTCTTGCCGCTACCGTTGGGGCCCAAAAAGACAAAAATTTCGCCCAAGCGAATCTCCAGCGACAGATCGTCCACCGCCACGCGATCGCCGTAGCGATGCGATAC
>Ga0114931_10010107_pt1 | contig 11256 bp, 6 predicted proteins | sample 2SBtaG_FD_89579 | JGI IMG/M metagenome (GOLD analysis project Ga0114931, IMG submission 89579) | Deep subsurface microbial communities from Kolumbo volcano to uncover new lineages of life (NeLLi) - 2SBTROV14_V59a metaG | ecosystem: Environmental > Aquatic > Marine > Volcanic | place: Kolumbo...
GTCGGTCCCTCGACCACGAAACCATCCACGTGCCCCGTCGCCTTCCGGGCTAACATCGTCGCCAACGTCGCCGATGCAATGATCGCCAGGAACTTCGGCCGGCGAATGAACGGTAGCCGATTGCCCGTGAACTCGCGCGGATCAAATCGCGTGACGTAATTGTCGTCGCGGTCCGCGTCCTGAACGTGATAGGCCAACTCCACCGCGTCCCCTTGCGTTAATCGATCCAACACGCCCGGAATCGCGCGGGGAATCCCCGCCCCCATGAGTACATAATCCACGTCGGCCAGCATCGCACCGTACAAAGACGGTAGCGTCGGCGTCTGAATCTTCTCCAGATAGTTCACCCCCACCAAACCGTCATGATGCTCCTTGGCTAAATACACCTCCACAAAATTCGAGACGACCAGTAATTCCAGCCGCGCCCGCGAAAACGGGACCGTCAACATGGGACAAGGCACGTACGGCTGCCCCGGTGCTTTCCCACCCGCAATGAAATAACGCGCAATAATCGGCGCGACCATCTCCGGAAATGGAAACTCCGCCAACGCGCGACGTAGCGCCCCGTCGGGGTCTCCGTGCTGTAAGCGGCGCGCCAGAACATTGTCAAGTCCAGTACCCGATACAACCCCCAACTGGCCCGCCCGCGCTACGACGCGTGCCAGCGGCCATCCCGATACCGCCACTCCCATTCCGCCTTGAATGATGATCGGCTCGCTGCTGTTTGTCATATTTTTTCATTACCCTGTTCGGTGAATTACGAAGCAACCTGAGTACCCAATACCCTACCCGAGTAGCCGCTCCATGCCACGACGGATAATGTAAATGTTGCGTAAAACTAATGCATAGTCAGCGCAAATGACCGCGCGCGCCCTGCGTTTAGCGGGTTTTTCAGCACCCCCCCAGTGCTTGCCAGTTGTCCGGTTTGGTCCTGACAGGCAATTTCCGCGGTGTGAATCCGCCACCCAACGCGGATCGATCCGGGTGCTCCCGACAGGTAACCCGCCACATTCCATCAAAATAGGAAGAATACATAATCCAAGAAGGATGCCGCCGCTCAACCAATGCCCACCACGTGGGGTCTCGCGCCCGAAAAACCCAAACTGCGGAAAACACACATGCAACGTTAACATTAACGTTAATCGTTGATCTTTCTTCTTCTTTGCGCCTTGGCGTGATGATCGGGGGCCATGGCTCAGATTATCGGTGGAATGGTTCAGACTGCCGCGCAACAAAACTTGCCAGAACGACTTAGAGGTTTTCTACAGGCCAGCCGCGGGACGTGGCGGGACGTTGGCAAAAGTGGGGATTGCCCTGGATGGCGGTCCCTGCTATTACACCGTTGAAGCGTGTGCGCGGACGCCCCCGGCGATGTTTATCGAAATCTGGATGCGGGGAGGGCCCACACCCGACGCGGAAGTGCACCCTCCTTTGGGCGTGCTCCGGTTGTTCGCATGGAAACATGTGCGTGCGGTGCGTGCATGTGGCATGCCTGAGAATCTTACCGAAAGAAATAACATGGAAAATGCTCAAATCTTGCATTTGACGGAAACAAATTTTCAATCCGAGGTGCTGGACAGCCCGCAGCCGGTGCTTGTTGACTTTTGGGCCCCGTGGTGTGGGCCGTGTCGCATGCTCGCGCCAACGCTGGAGAATCTGGCCACAACCTACGCGGGCAAGGTCCGGGTCGGCAAAGTCAACGTCGACGATAATCAACGCCTGGCGGCAACCTACCGGATCGAGGGAATCCCGACGGTCATGTTGTTTCAAGACGGGCAAGCGGTCCAGAGCCTGGTAGGCGTCCATCCGGCAGATGACTTTCAGCGCCTATTGGACAGCCATGTTGCCAAGGACTGAGGACCTATTCCAAGACTCGTTTTCGAACACGTAGGATGACTTCCAAGTCGGTCGAAGCAACGGCGCCAGACGCGGTCCAAGCCGTTTTGTGGCAGCCTGAGAATCCAATGCGATTCATTCTTCTTCGGCGAACAGATCGACTTCCTTGGGCAGTCCGTGGCCGGGACGGTTCGCGTACAGCAACCAGTACACGATCGGCACGAGCACCAAGGTGAAGGCGGTGGAGACCGTCAGGCCGAAGATAAGTGCCCAGGCGAGCCCCGAAAAAACGGGGTCTAGGGTGATCGGCCAGGCTCCCAGCATGGCGACGCCGGCGGTCAGCAGAATCGGCCGGAAGCGGACCGCGCCACTACGCAGAATCGCGTCGTGCAGCGAGGCTCCCCGGGCGAGATCCGCGTGAATGAATTCGATCAGCAAGATAGCATTTCGAGTCGCGAGTCCCGACAGGGCAATCATTCCGATCATGGCCGTGGCGGTGAAGAAGACCGGGTTGGGATAGCCGCCGACCGGGACATTCCAGAGCAGGTTCAGCAGCCAGAAACCTGGCAAGATGCCGATGATGGTCAGTGGGATGGCGACCATCAACAGCAGCGGCATCAGGTAACTCTTGGTTTCCCAGACCAACAGGATATAGATCCCCAGGCAGGCGGCACCGAAGGCGATCCCCAAGTCGCGAAACACCTCCAGAGTGATCTTCCACTCACCTTCACCGGCCCATTCCACGCGCAAGTTTTCCGACACGGGGTCTTTTTTGAGTCGCTGCATGAGGCCAAGGACCGCCTCGACGGGCGGGCGCCCGACCATTTCAGCGAACACATAGGTCACGCGTTGGAGGTTCTTATGGTAAATCGTCTTGTCTTCGAGCACGCTTTCGAAGCGGCCCAATTCCCCGATCTGCACGAGATCGCCCGTCGCCGACTTGACGCCAAGTCGTTCGAGATCGGCACGACTCGAACGCTTGTCCCGCGGTAGCTGCAGGACGATGCGTAACGGATGCAGCTCCCGATCCGGGTGCATCACGCCGACCCCCAAGCCACGGCGATCCGCACCGGGCATATATCCGTCAACGGCCAATTGGATCGTGGCGGCGATCTGCCGTGCGCTCACGCCATGCAAAGAGGCCTTTTCTTTATCGATCCGGAAAAACAGCTTGGTCTGATCCGCCTCGACCGTGTCGTCCACATCGACCACACCTGGCTGTGTCTCCATCAAATGGCGCACGTGTTTGGCGCCTTGGATCAGGGTGCGGTAATCCGGCTGTGTCTTTCCGTAAATCTCCGCCACCAGGGTGCTGAACACGGGCGGCCCGGGGGGCACTTCCACCAGTTTTATATTCGCATCCCAGCGATTGGCCACCTGTTGCAGGTCATCGCGCAGCCGCATCAGGATCTCGTGACTCTGCTGTTGCCGGCTTTCTTTGGGCAACAGATTAATCCGTATGTCGCCGACGTTGGGCCCCTGGCGCAGGTAGTAGTGACGCACCATGCCGTTGAAATCGATCGGCGACGCGGTGCCGGAAAACGTCAACACTTCAGTCACTTCGCTTACCGTCCGCAAGTAGGCCGCTAGATCGGTAATGGCCGCGTCCGTGGTCTCCAACGATGTTCCCTCGGGCATGTCAACGACGATCTGAAATTCGTTCTTGTTATCGAACGGCAGCATCTTGAGCGGGACACGACCCGTCACCGCCAGCAACGGGCAGACCGCGACCAGCGCCAGGACAAACAGGATCAGCAGCCAGGCCAGTGATTTATGTTCAATCATCGGGGCGAGAAGTCCGTGGTACGCCCGATAGGTCAACGTCTCTTCGATAACGAGCGGCTTTTCCTCCTTGCCGTAAACCGAACGCATAATGTGATAGCTGAGCCAGGGGGTCACCGTGAACGCGACGACCATGGACATCATCATCGATACGGGAACATTCAGCGCCATCGGGCGCATGTACGGCCCCATCATGCCGGTAATGAAGAACAGCGGCAAGAACGACACGATCACCGCCAGCGTAGCCAGGATAATCGGCGGTCGCACCTCGTTGACCGCGGAAAAGACCGCGCGCAGCAGAGGCTCCAACCGCATCTGAAAATGCCGAAAGACGTTTTCGACGTCCACAATCGGATCATCAACAACCAGACCCAAGGATAAGATCAGCGCGAACAGAGTCACTCGATTGATCGTGTAGCCGGCCAGCAGGTTCATCAGGAGGGTCAATGCGAATGTGAGCGGCACGGCCGTAATGACGACCAACGCTTCGCGCCAACCGAGCGACAGGGCGATGATCCCCACCACGATAATGATCGCGATCACCAGCTCCGTCACCAGCTCGTTGACCTTGTCATTGGCGGTTTCGCCGTAATTGCGCGTGATGTCGGCATGCATGTCGTCAGGGATCATGGTTCCGCGCAAGGCGTCGAGCTTGGCTTCCAATCGGCGCGCCACCTGGACCGCATTCGTACCCTTTTGTTTGGCCACCGCCACGGTAACCGCCGGAAAATCCCGCTGGCGATCGATGCCTTGCTGGCCGCCGCGCGGTACGTAACCGGGCCCAAAGCTAATGCGTGTGTGGCACTTCGCTTCCGAAGGTCCGTCGATCACGTTGGCCACGTCACGCAAGTAGACGGGACGTCCCTGGTAGACACCGACAACCAAGTGTCTAATCTCCTCCGCACTGGTGAGGAACGGGCCACTTTCAACGCGCAACCGTCGATTGTCACGATCGAACCCGCCGGCCGGCAGCGCCACGTTGGCTCCCTGGAGGACCTGATCGATTTCCATCGGAGAAATATGGTGCGCCGCCAGCGCCTCGGCATCGAGCCAGATCGTGAGTTGGCGTTGGCGGCCGCCGACAACCTGAGTGCGGCCGGTTTGCGGGACCGACTGCAAAGCAATTTGTACCTGCTCGGCAACCCGTCTCAACCGACAATCATCCGTCTGCTCCCCCCACAGCGTCACATTGAGAATCGGGACGTCATCGATTTCGATCGGCTTGACGACCCACCCGGCGACACTGGGTGGAACGATATCCTGGTGCATCCTGATCTTGTTGTAGAGTTTGACCAGGCTATCCTCGCGGTCCTCACCCACATAGAACCGCACGGTGACGATCGCCATGCCGGGCCGTGACATCGAATAGGCATATTCCACGCCGTCGATCTGATACAACAGTCGTTCCAGATTGGTCGCCACCTGCGTTTCAACTTCCGCGGCATTCGCGCCCGGCACGCGGATCATGACATCCGCCAGGGGGACCACGATTTGCGGCTCCTCTTCGCGTGGTGTTACCAGCAGGGCCACGGCACCCAGAACGAGCGTCAAGATGATCAGCAGCATGGACAGGTTTCCCTTGAGGAAAACTGCAACGATGCGGGCCACGGCATTGTGTTCGTGTTCGCGTAATTGGTTCATGACAAATGGCGTTCGCTTGGATTCAACATGACAGGAAATGATAAACGGCGACGGCCGGGTACCTGCGTGTTCTTCTCCCACACAGTTGCCACTGATAGCAACCAATCATCCGCGTTTGGCTTCCGGCGCGCCGGCCGGAGCCAGCAGGACTTCGGCGCCGGCCCGAAGGCCGGACAGGATTTCCAGCAAGGGGCCCCCGTTCGGACCGGTGAGCGACTGGCCCAAACGGACAAATCGCCGCTCCACCGAATGATCGGGCAGGACCACGTCGACCAGATTCAGCTGGCCAATCGTGCGCACCGCCGCGGCGTTCACGACAATGCGATTCAGTTCGTCCAACGGCAGCGACAGCCGGCCAAACATGCCGATGTAGACGCCCGCGAGTTGATCGTTCGGAAGGGTCACCTTGACCAAAAGAGAACGCGAAGTTGCCTGGGCACGCGGGACAATTTCACGAACCGTTCCGGTCATCCGCCGCGCCAGAGCATCAATGGCGACCGGTAACTGCATGCCCACATGCACGCGGCCCGCCAGGCCTTCACGGACACTCGCATTCAATTCGAGTTGCTTCGGGTTGTGAATCGTTAGAATCGGCTTGCCCGGCACCGCCAAATCGCCCGGGTCCATGTAACGGTCGGCGACCACGCCGGCCGTCTGCGCCTTGATCTGGGTATAGGTCAGCATCACCTGGATTCGATTCGCTTGCGCACGCATCCGCTGCAGCTGGGCCTGCGTAACCTGGTAGGCGCCTTCAACACGATCCAAGTCTTCTTTCGTGACGGCCCGATCCGCGAACATCTTCTTGTAACGCTCGTATTCGCGCTGGCGCACCACCAGGTCCGCCTCGATCCCCGCGGCCGCCGCTTCCGCTTCACGCAACTGCGCCTGAATCTCACGATCGTCCAACACGCAGAGCACTTGATCGACTTGCACCGGATCCCCGGGATTCACCGTCAATTCGTTGATCGTCGCCAACATGCGACTGGCCACGTCGGTCTTGCGCCGCGGCTCCACCGTACCGACCGCGTCCACTCGTTGAATGGTCCGCAATGTGGTGACGGCCGTGGTTGCCTGGTCCCCCACCTGGCGTTTTTCAAAGGAATCGGTGCCCGGTTCGGCTTGCGCATGAAAATAGCCGGACATCCACGCAATAACGACGACCAACAAGACCGTGGCCACAATCGCTTTTACCAGACTGCCCAGTATTCGAATGAACTTGGTCATCGCCACTTTATGCTCCCTACTGCTGGACGTTACCCATGAGATCGTATGCGTGCCACTGCCCCCCTACCATACCGAAAAATCATCGCCACGACGAGGGATCGCGACCGCACGAATCGTTCGTGGCAACCAGACGCGGCCAACGTCATGCCAAACATTGACCGTACCGATTGGATTGCCGCGGACCGGGCTACCTACGACGCCTGCCTCGACCAGCCCGATGACCGGCCACAAGCGGCTTCTCAACCGGTTTCCCTCAGCAGGTTGCCGTGCCTATTCAATCCACGGTCTGTGTTGAGCGCACACGCAGCGAATCGCATGCTCGCGAGTGCCCGGTGAAACGGAGTCGTGCTCTGCGGGGACGCAACACGATGAGTGATCGCCGCGCCGAGGGTGGCCTGTTGAAAACCCCCGGAAACTGGGCAAACTGGAAGTACTGGATTCTTGCGGTTTTGTTGCGCATGGGTAACGGTTGCGCCGCTGGCGTCGGATGGTGGTTTCCTGTGTAACGCCTGCGGCGTATATGAACGAATGGCCGCGTTCCAAGCGTCGGTGCGCGCCCGACATGGATTGGTTGGCGGGTCATTGGCCGACCATGTCGGTCAAACGGCCGATCGCGCGTTGGACAGCCGCGCGGGCAATCTCGACTTCCGCCTCGGCGTTCGCCTTGCGTACCTCGGCGTCGGAAAGTGCCACCTGGGAATCGATCAGCTGAGTGATCGTGGCGGCCTGTCCGCGATACCGGGCTTCGATCTCGCGCAGGCTCTCCTCGGCCTGGCCAATTGCCTGCGTAGCCACTTCGAGTCGTTTCTCGGCGCTGACGAGGTTCAGATGGGCGCGGCGCACCTCTAACTCGATATCCAGCATCAAGCGTTTCTGCCGCGCGCGCAACTCGCGCACCCGTGCCATCGCCTTTTCCACATCCCAGTCGGTCCGACCGCCGTCAAACAGATTCAGCTGCAAGACCAAGCCGAGAAAATACGAGTCGTTACCGCGTTTGAACTCCGAAGTGTACAGATCGTAAGTGCCCATCAAATCGGCCCGGAGCCGTTTTCCCGCGCGCGCGATCTCGATACCTTGACGCGCGGCCTGGCCTTGGCTTGCCAACGCGCTGACCTCGGCACGGCGTCCTTGCGCCTCGGCAATCGCACTTTCTATCCGCTCGACGTCCGCGGTCCACGGCGCGGCGTTCACGTGGGCCGGAAGTGGGCGACGTGCAATCGGCCCACCAACCACGTTCTCCACGACCGACCACGCCAGTTCCTGTTGATTCTGGGCGGTGATCAGTGCCTGTCGCACTTCCGCCAGGCGGACTTCCACACTCAACACATCGGACTTCACCGCCGTGCCGTTGCGGTAGCGGCTCTGTACAATCTGTAAATGCTGCTCGACTTGCTGGACCGCCTCCCGCCGCACGCCAACCAGGACATGGGCCTGGAGCAAACGGTAGAAGGCCTCGGCCGCATGAAACACGAGCTGGTTCTGGATCGCCTCGAGTTGAAAGGCCGCGCCGTTGCGTTGCGCGGCCGCCGCGTCCATTGCGTGCCAACGCCGGTGCCCGGAATAGAGGTTCTGCTGGAGTCCCAACTGCGTCTGGAATATATCCCCGAATCCCGGATTGTTGAAGTTCGCCGTCGGGTCAAGTTGGGCTTCATTCAGCGCGTACATGAAGACCTGGACCGGGTTGTTGCTCGCATTGTAGCTCTCCGAAACCCCGAGCTTCGGGTAGAACTCGGCGCGCGCTCGACACAACACGGCATCGGCGGCGGCAATCTGTTCGGACGCCGTGACCAGATCCGGGTTGTTCGTCAGCGCGATGGAAATGACCTCTTCGAGCGTCAATTCGGTGACGTCGGGGGCCGCCACCACGCCGACCGCATCGGCCGGAGTTGGCAGGCCGGGCGAATCGGCACGTGCGGCGGAGTCCGGCGTTTCGTGGGCGACCGGCCGAATTTCGCCGGTCCGACTTGGCGCGACGGCCCGTGCCGGCCGCGGCCGACCGGACTCCAGGGGGGTCTTTGCCGGCCGGGCACCGGGCACGGATTGGCAACCCGCCACGCTCGACAACAAAATTCCCCACAAGACGACAACGTGATTCGATGGGAGCATGGGTCCGTAACATTCGGAAAAGAGTTTCCATACAGGTCAATGCGTGCATTGCGCTTAATTCCAATGATCGACACGACCGGAAATGAAAATCCAGCAAAGGCGGTCCGTTCGCGCATCTGACCATTCTATTGGGCCACCCGGCACCCGCAGCCCACAAGTCCGCGGCAATTCCAACTCACAAAGTCAACCTAACTGGTACGAAGTGAATGTATCGTCACAGTTTTCCGCGAATTCCCAGCTAGCCTCGTCCGCGTGGATCCCGCCGTCCGTCGGTTCGCGACCTATACTTGCTCAATGCGGGATCCCCGGCGGCTCAATCGGTACAGGTAGCAAGAACCGACGACGCACGTGGAATTTCCCTAAATGCGGAAGGCTCGCGCTAAGAGTTTGTCCCGCATCGACGGGCGCGCCCGTGGATCACGGCGTGTCTTGCTTTCCGAGGATCCTGCAAGCGCGGACGGGGGCTACGCCATGTGCACGCATGGGACAGCCTCGAGAACCTAACAAATTTGTGCGAAGTGTCGTCAGTGGGAGCGGAGCAGCCGCCAAGAAACAACGCCCCGTGTCAGGCGGACGGCACGCCTCGCTAACCAACCGAATCACGTCGAATTGTAACAATCACGTGTCCACACTGGATCGCTAGCTGGAGTAGTCGAACGGTCATGAGCATGCTAATAACCTGTTTTCTCGCCAGTGTTGTATTCGCCGTTATCGGACTCGCAACCGGTTGGATCCTGCACTCCCAAATGGGGGCGTCGAACGAAACCGCCGACAGTGGCGACGCGGCCTTGGCAAAGGACCTGCTGTCAAGCTTGCATTGCCTCGCGCGCCGCGTCGCGGCCGACGTCGATGAACATTGTCACTCAATCGAACAGGTCGACCAAAAACTTGGTAAGCTGAGCACGCCCGAAAAGGCCACGCTCGAACAGCTTGTCACGGAACTGTTCACCGCGAATCAAAGCGTGCAAGAGAAGTTGGCGGCGACGGAAGCCAAGATTGACGAACTGAACAAACAGATCGAGGTCACGACGTCCGAAGCACGCACCGATGCGTTGACCGGCGTGGCCAATCGACGCGCGTTCGAAGAACTCGCGGGCCGAGAAATGGACCGGTTCCGCGAATCCGACGTGGAGTTCGCGTTTCTCATCGTCGATATCGATAAATTCAAGAACGTCAATGACCAGTACGGTCACGTCTGTGGCGATGAGGTGCTGCGTGGTGTCGCACAGATCTTGACCGAGAACCTACGTGGTCGAGATATCGTGACCCGCTACGGGGGCGAGGAATTCGGCGTGCTCTTGCCGGGCACGTCCGTCGGCGATGCGCGGCGCGCCGCCGAACAACTGCGCACCGCGGTCGAACATACGCGTTTTCGAGTCGATGACCAGTCACTCTCGGTGACCATCAGCATCGGCGTTGCCGAAGTCGTGCCCTTTGAAGAACTTCCCGCGTTGATCAAGCGGACGGATCAGGCAATGTACGCCGCCAAACATGCGGGTCGGAACCGTGTCTACTGGCACGATGGCGCACTGGCACACCCCGTCCAACTGCCAAACCTGCCCGTCGCGCACGCCGATGTACCCGCCGCGGCACCACCACCAGCCGGTGCCCCTCGGACATCGATGACGCCCGACACACCAGCACAACCGTCCGCGACACCCGGGCCCCGCCTCTACGCCTCGGATGCTGACTCCCGCGCGCCACGGACCCCGAACACCTTTCCCGCAATGGACACCGCCGACTCCGTCGTGCCCGATGTTCAAGTGCTGCTGAACGAAGACGTCGATCCGGCCGTCCTGAAAAATATCGGCAATAAAACGATGTTCTGTCAGGACATCCGGCGACGGATTGCCGAGTGGAACCGTGGCGGCTCCGTCTTTTCCGTAATCCTCGCCGGCATCGATCAGTTTGATGAACTTATTCGTACGCACGGCAATGACGCGGCTCGGTTGGTGCTGGGCGCCGTCGCCCAATCGACCGATGCCGGGATGCGCGATATGGACGTCATCGCCCTGTACAACAACTCAACCCTCGGACTCGTGTTGCCCAAGTCGCCGCTCAAGAACGCCCTGTGTGTTGGCGAGCGTCTGATCCGTGCCGTCGACAAGACCGCCATCCTGTTGGATAGCCAGGAAATTCGCTTCTCCCTTAATCTAGGGATCGTCGAAGTGCGCGAGGGTGACACCATGGCGACCTTGATCGAGCGGGCACGGGCCGAGCTGGCCCTTAGCCGTACGATCGCCGGCGTGTCTTAACCGCGCGCCCGATACGGTCGCGTGGCGCGCGCCCAGTCCCTACTTGACATTTGGCCAAACCCGGCGATGCGCGTACGGGCCTCGGTTGAAGGCCCTATTCAATCCGCGCGCGGCAGAAAACCGATGCTGATCCGGCCGCTCCAACGGCTCCGTCAACCCCAACTTTTCATCAGCCTAGAACGGCTCTCCGGGCCGTTCCGGACGCCGCCGCCCGCATCATCTCGGCGGGTTGCTGGCCGCGACAAGCTTGGGGTCTGGATAAGGCGCGGGGAAGGTACCGTCCACGGGCATGCGGTTGGTATGGCGCGCGGTCGGTTCGGAGAACCGACCTATCCGTGGCGCCCAACTGGACATCAGGCACGCCGCTCGCGTACCTCCATGCCAAGCGTCCCCCCCCAATGCGATGGCATTA
>Ga0114931_10010109_pt1 | contig 11255 bp, 11 predicted proteins | sample 2SBtaG_FD_89579 | JGI IMG/M metagenome (GOLD analysis project Ga0114931, IMG submission 89579) | Deep subsurface microbial communities from Kolumbo volcano to uncover new lineages of life (NeLLi) - 2SBTROV14_V59a metaG | ecosystem: Environmental > Aquatic > Marine > Volcanic | place: Kolumbo...
GCGAGGACGAGGCGGCCTGAGCAGCGCCACCGCGGACCCGGAACTCGTGCCTTGCGATCGGCCCGTATACTCCGGCGATGTCCGCCCCAGGGGACAGATCGCCGCGCATCATCGCCCTGATGAACCAGAAGGGGGGCGTGGGCAAGACCACGACGGCGGTAAACCTGGCCGCGGCGATTGCGGACCTGGGCCGGCGCGTTCTGCTCGTGGACCTGGACCCGCAGTCGCACGCGACGCTGCACGTCGGGGTGGATCCCCAGCGCCTTGAGGCCAGCGTGTACGACGCGCTCTTAGATCCCGACATGGATCCGAATCGCGCGATCCTGCCCGTTGCCGAGCGCTTGTGCATCCTCCCGGCCGAGACGGACCTGGCCGGGGCCGAGTCGGATCTGGCGGGCGAATCTGATCGGTCCGGTCGCCTGCGCGGCGTGCTGGATCGGCTGGGCGGCGGGCAGGAGTTCGTGCTGATCGACTGTCCCCCGTCGCTGGGGGTGCTAACGATCAACGCCCTGGCTGCTGCCGGGGAGGTTCTGATCCCCATGCAGGCCCAGTTCCTGGCGCTGCAAGGCGTGGGCAAACTGCTCGAAACGGTTCGGCTGGTGGCCGGATCGGTCAATCCCTCGCTGCGTGTGCTGGGCGTGGCTCTGTGCCAGTTCGATTCGCAGACGACCCACGCGCGGGAGGTTGTAACGGACCTGCGGGCCTTTCTGGAGCAGTGCCGAACGCTGGACGTGCCTTGGCGAGACGCACGCGTGCTCGAGCCGCCGATCCGGCGCAACATCAAACTGGCCGAGTGTCCGAGTTTCGGTCAGACGATCTTCCAGTATGAGCCCCGGGCGCCGGGGGCCCAGGACTACCGGAACCTGGCACGCTCGCTGGTCGGCGGCGCTCCGGACGAGGCGCCCGCCCCCCCGCACAGCGAATCGGCAGCGCCCCCGGACGAGCGCGAACCGCCCGAGATCCACATAAGCGTGAGCACCGAGCCTCCCGCGAGGGCCGGGGCGTGAGAATCCCCCCGCCGAGCCGTCGGACGCGGCGGCGGGTGTTCGTGGTCTACGCGGTCCTGCTGGCGATCGGCACGCACTGGCCAAACGCGAGAATCCCCGCGCCCGAAGGCCTGCGCCCGGATCTGCTGATCCATGTCGTCGCCTTGGGCCTGTGGACGGTGCTCCTGACGGCATCGGGCCTGCTGGGCCCGGCCACGGCCGCTCGCACGGCTGCGGCGGCGGCCCTGGTCGCAACCGGGTACTCGATCCTCGACGAGGCGACCCAAGCGATCCCGGCGCTGGGTCGGACCGCGGCGCTGGACGACTGGATGGCGGACATCCTCGGCGTGGCGATCGGAGCCGGGGCCTGCCTCGTGGCGGCTCGGGGCGGATCGGCCCGGTCGGGCGCTCGGTCCGGCTCGGACGGCGGGGCGTCCGAATAACCGCGGTCGGATCCGGCGGGATCGGATTCCATGGGTGTCGGGCTGGAAGTGGCGGGGTGGGGCCTGAACGATGGTCCGGCAGATTCGGAACCGAGGCGGCCTCCTGTCCCGGGCCGGGCTCGACCGCGGAATCGAGCGCGGGGGAGTGGCGGGCATCGGCCCGAACGGACTGAGATCGGCTCGGGTGCGTGCCGATAGCGTAGTTGGTCCCGCGCGCCGGCCGGGGCGAGGATCGTGATCGTGGAAGAGTTGACCCCCCATCCCCACGCCAGCCGATGGTCCGGGCCCCGGTGCTGGGTGGTGACGACGATCGTCGGGCTGGTGCTGGGCGCGATCCTGTCCCAGTTGATCCCCGCGACCATGTCCACGCCGCCCTCGGCCCAGGATCAAGCCCAGGTCGAGCAGGCCGATCCCGAATCGTCCGGTCCCGGCGACGACCCGGCGGTGCCGATGTCGCTCACATGGGTCCAGGACGGCTCTGGCCCGCCGGCGGCCATCGAGTTGCAAGGCTCCGAGGGCGAGGGGGGCGAGCGAGCCGATCCGCCCGAGCACGAGCCGGGCAACGGGCAGGCGACCGGGACGGGCGAGCCCGGCGCCAAATCCGCGGAGCACCACGAGGCGTCCCCCGAAATCAAGCTGTGGATGGTGATTCCGTTCGTGCTGCTACTGGGCAGCATCGCGTTGATGCCGTTCATCAGCGAGCACTTCTGGCACGATCACTTTCCCGACTTCGCGTTCCTGTTGGGTTCGATGGTCGTGTCGTACTACCTGCTGGCGTTCGACCAGCCGTACCACGAGGCGACGTACGGCGCGTACAAGATGACGCACGCGTGGCTTGAGTATTACGCCTTCATGGCGCTGGTCGGCGGGCTGTTCGTCGCGTCCGGGGGCGTGCTGGTCGACGTGCGGGGCAGGGGCGGGCCGATCGTGAACACGGCGATACTCGCGTTCGGCGCGGTAATCGCCAACGTCGTGGGCACAACGGGCGCGTCGGTGCTGCTGATCCGCCCGTTCCTGCGCGTCAACGAGGGCCGACTCCGCCCGATCCACGTCGTGCTGTTCATCTTCATCGTCTCCAACTGCGGCGGGGCGTTGACACCCATCGGCGATCCCCCGCTGTACCTGGGCTTCCTCAAGGGTGTGCCGTTCCAGTGGACCATCCTTCACCTGTGGCCGATGTGGGCGACCGCGATCGGGCTGCTGCTGGCGATCTTCGTTGTGATCGACCTGCGGATCGGTCCGGCTCGCGACGAGGACGGGCAGGTCCGGCAGAGCAAGGAGCGGACCAGCGTGCGGATCGGCGGGGTCAGCGGGATGATCGCGCTGGGGCTGATCATCTTCGGCGTGTTCCTGGACACGATCCTGGCGTCGGCGGGGGCTCGCTGGGCCGAGCACATGCCCGTGGGCGCGACGTTCCAGATCGCGGTGGCGATCGTCGCCTACCTGGTGGCCGACAAGAAGATCCACGAGTCCAACGAGTTCAACTTCTTCCCGGTCAAGGAGGTGGGGCTGCTGTTCATCGGGATCTTCGCGACGATGGCCCCGGCGCTGGGGTTCCTGGCGAGCCATGGCGCCAGCCTCGGGCTCGACTCGCCGACGAAGTTCTACTTCGGGACCGGGGCGCTGTCCGGCGTCTTGGACAACGCGCCGACGTACCTGAACTTCCTCCAAGTTGCCTTTGCCTCGCACGGGCTGGACCTGACGCCCGATAACGTGCACCACTTCCTGGCAACGGATACGGGGCGGCACGAGTTGGCGGCGGTCTCGATCGGCGCGGTGTTTTTCGGCGCGATGACGTACATCGGCAACGGGCCGAACTTCATGGTCCGGGCGATCGCCGAGGCGAGCGGGCTGCGGATGCCGTCGTTCTTCGGATACGTCGTGCGAGCGCTGGTCCTGCTGGTCCCGGTCCTGCTGGTCACATGGTTCTTCTTCATCCGGTGAGCGAGGTGGTGGGGCGGGACAGCCCGCGGTTCCATCTGGGGAATCGGGGGAACCCGAACCGGGGAAAATCCTGGTATGAATGTGTGGACTCCGAGAAACGCGCGTTTTGATCTTGCACGCCGCACGTGCGGCGCGATAGACTGAAAGCAACCGGCGAGGATCACCTGTCACAGGTTGATTCGGAGTTGCATGTCTGGGCCAACCCGGACCGGGATGCTCCCGGGAGGAGCGAGTCCATCTCAGTCAACCCGTACTCGGAGGGAGATTCATGAGCAAGACGATTTTCGGAGTTGTTGGTGCGCTGGGACTGGCGACGGTTGCCGGCGCGGATGTGATCACGACCTGGGCCGACACAGGCGCCAGTGCCGGGGCGACGCTGGGCAGCGGGTTCACGGCGACTGTGCGTGATGATGGCATTCGTGGTCCGACCAGCGGGACGCGGTTTTTCAACATCGAGGGGTCGGACGCGGGGTCGTTTGCCAACTGGGGCGCGATCCGATTCGACATGTCGGACGTGTACGCGTCGATTCCCGCAGACGCGGTCATCACGGACGTGACGCTTGAACTGACACAGTCCCTCGCGTTCTTCTCCGTGGACGGGTCCGTGAATGTCTCGCTGTCCGGCGACGACGCAACGGACATCAATCCGGAGACCGCGGCCGGCACGCTGGCGGGGAGCATCGGCGGCGCCTACGCGGGGCAGTTGGGCGCGACCACCGCGATCTCGACGATCTCATTCGTCCAGACGGCGACTGGAGACGTGGACAGCCACAACATTGCCACCGCAGAGGTGCTCGCTGATCTCAACGACCGGGCCGACGGGTTCCTGACGCTCGTGCTCGATGCGGCCGACGCGGCCGTGGCAGCGACCTACCGCGGGCAGGACAGCCCGTTCACCGACAGCGCCGGCCTTACGGTCAACGCGCCGGCCCTGTCAATCACGTACATCCCGGCACCGGGAGCGACCGCGATCCTCGGCATCGCCGGGATGGGTCTGCTCCGTCGGCGGCGGTGAGAGACCGACGGGAATCGCCCGATCGAGACCGGACCCCGCAGGACGCCCTGCGGGGTTCTTTTCATGGAACAGACGCTGTGCGGACTGCTCGCCCGGGCACGCGCGGAGCGTCTGCGGCGTTGCGGCCCGCGGCGCTGAGAACATATGGATCGCGGCAGACCTGTTAGCCTATCCGGCGTGCCAACCACGGACGGCAGCGCGGACCGGCATCGCTCACTGATCGGGGCGTTTCACGTCGTCTCCGGGCTCACGCTGCTGAGCCGACTGGGCGGTCTGGCGAGGGATCTGATCACCGCTCGCGTCTTCCAGGACACGCTGGTCGGGTCGGCGTTCGCCGCGGCGTTCCAGATCCCCAACCTGTTCCGGCGGCTGCTGGGCGAGGGGGCGCTCTCGGCGGCGTTCCTGCCCGAGTATGCCTCGGCGATCCGGGATGAGCCTGAGGTGGCCCCCCGGCTGGCGTCGCTGACGCTGGGGCTGCTGCTGCTCGTGGCCGGGGTGCTGACGGGGCTGATCGAGATCGTGCTGTGGCTGGTGCTGGCGCTGAACCCGGAGAATCCGGACCGGGCCTTTGCGATCCGGCTGATGATGGTGCTCCTGCCGTTCATGCCGATGATCTGCGCCTCGGCGGTGATGGGCGGGATGCTCCAGGTCCACGGGCGGTTTGCGTTGCCGGCGGTGGCGCCGCTGCTGTTGAACCTGTTCATCATCGCCGCGGGCCTGTGGCACTTTGCCACAGCGGGTCAACCGCGCAGTACGGCGTTCATCATGGCCGGCGCGACGCTGGTCGCCGGGGGTGTTCATGTCGCCCTGTCGGCGGCGTCGCTGCGGGGGCGTGTGCAGTTGAGGCGGGTCATCTCCGGGGCCGGCGACCGGACCAGGCGGATGCTCCGACGCTTCCTGCCCGTGCTGATCGGGCTGGGCACGCTGCAACTGAACACGCTGCTTGACACGCTGATCGCGATGTGGCCCGTCTGGGTGGGGGCGAGCATCCTGGGGCACACGTACCCGCTGGACGCGTCGTCCAACGCGATCCTCTCGTACACGACTCGCCTGTACCAGTTCCCGCTCGGGGTGTTCGGGATCGCGGTGGCGACGGCGGTCTTTCCGCTGTTGTCCCGTGACGCCCCCGACGCCGGGGCGTTTCTCGATACGCTCCGCCGTGGGCTGCGGCTGTCGCTGTTCATCGCCCTGCCGTCCAGCGCCGGGCTGCTGCTCGTGCGGGCGGACCTGCCCGCGGTGATGTACGGGGGGGCCAGCGGGTTCTCCGACTCCGGGATCGTTCGCTCGGCGGCGGTGCTGGCAGCCTACGCGCCGGCGGTCTGGGCGTACTCGATCAACCACGTCCTGACCCGCGCGTTCTACGCGCGCGGCGACACGCGCACGCCGATGCGCATCGCGGTGGGAATCGTCGCGCTCAACCTGGTCCTGAACCTCGTGCTGATCTGGCCCCTGGCCGAGGCGGGACTGGCGGCGGCCACGAGCCTCTCGTCGATCGCGCAGTCGATCATCCTGTGGCGGGCCGGCCGCGGGCTGATCGAGGGGCGGATCGCCGACGCCCCGACGATCGCGTCGATCCTGCGCACGGGCGTGGCGACCGTGGGCATGGCGGCGCCCGTGGCGGCGATGCTCATGGCTTGGCACGAGCCGGCGACCTGGACCGGACACCTGCTCCGCCTGGGGGCGACGTGCACCCTGGGCGTCGTCCTGTTCGCGCTGGCGGCGACGACGCTGCGATGCCCGGAACTTCGATGGCTGGCGCGGCGCGATCCGGGGTGAGCGCCCCGGCGGGCCGCTATCATCCGGGCCACAGGCGCATTGGGAGGACCGAACACCATGAAGACACCGGATCGGGCACAGCGATTGACGATGGCGATGGTGGTGGCGGCGGCGACGATGGCAATGCTGCTTCCGCTGGCTGGGTGCAACACCGTCAAGGGCGTCGGCCAGGATATCCAGGCGGCCGGACAGGCCGGCCAGGACGTCATCACCGGCGACACGGACGCCAAGCACGAGGAATAAGGCCAGCCGATGGCCCGCATCGACCTGACCGGCAAGCCCATCGCCATCACCGGCGCCAGCAGCGGCATCGGTCGCGCCACGGCGCTGGCCTGCGCCGCTGCGGGCATGCCCGTCGCCCTGGGCGCCAGGCGAGAGGATCGACTCCAAGAGGTCGCCGATCAGATCCGAGCGAGCGGCGGGACGGCGCTGCATCAGGCAACCGACGTAACCAGCCCGGAGCACTGCCGATCGCTCATCGAGCGGACGGCCGAGGCCTTCGGCGGGATCTACGCCGTCTTCGCCAACGCGGGGTACGGCTTCGAGGCGCCCGTATTCGAGACCACCGACGAGGCGATGCGGGCCATCTTCGAGACCAACTTCTTCGGCACGCTCAACACGATCCGCCCGGCACTTGAGCGGATGATCGCGGCCCATGCCGGGCACGTGCTGATCTGTTCGAGTTGCGTGGCGCGGTTTGCCCTGCCGTATTTCTCGGCGTACTCGGCCTCCAAGGCCGCCCAGCACCATATCGGACGGGCGATGAACCTGGAACTGTCGCCGATGGGGATCCACGTCTCGACGGTGATGCCGATCGGGACTCGGACCGAGTTCTTCGACCAGGCGCGGGCGCGGAGCGGCGGGCAAATGATCGACCACGCCCCGAGCGGGATGCTGCACAGCCCCGAGCGCGTCGCCCGGGCGATCGTCCGCACGCTGCGCCGTCCCCGGCCCGAGGTCTGGACGAGCCGCCCGGTCCGCCTGGGCATGGCGATCGCCGCGGCACTGCCCAGGACGTCTGACCTGGGCGTGCGGTGGATGGTGCGAAAGCACCGCCACGAACACGGCGATGACACCTGAGGCGGATTCCCGCTCGATCTGGTGCGCCCAATCAACGCGAAGGCGATTGAGAAGAACTCAGGAATCACCGCTGAGGGCGCGGAGAACGCGGAGGGGATCCTGTCGTGTGGTCGGGGCCTTCCAAGATCGGATCCTCCCCAGACCGAAACCTTCCAACGCCCCGGAGGGCGGGCTCTCAGCACGCCGGAATGGGGCCACAACCGGCAGGAGTCGCGGCTGGACGCGGCGGTCTTTCTGCATGTAGGGTCGTTCAGAAGCGCCGGTTGTGGGTCGAGCCCTCCAAACCCATCGAGCCCTCCAAACCCATCGAGTCCTTCGAGCCCTTCGCGTCCTTCGCGTTCAACCGCTTATCTCCGCGCCCTCCGCGCGAGTCTCTGCGACCTTGGCGTTCTTGGCGGGCGGGGCTACAGCCTCGTGAGCAGAACGACGGCCTGGGCCATGATCGCCTCTCCCGAGCCGACCGCGTCCACGCCCTCGTGGCTCTTGCCCTTGACGTTGACGCGCGAGGCGTGCACGTCAAGCAGTTGGGCCAGGTTCTCCCGGATCTGATCCTTGAGCGGGCTCAGGTGCGGGCGCTCGAGCACCACGGTCGTATCCAGATTGCCAACGACCCAGCCATCCTCATGCACCAGGCGGACGGCCTCGCGGACGAACCGGGCCGAGTCCGCCCCCTCATTAACCGGATCGTCGTCCGGGAACAACTCGCCGATATCCGCCAGGCCCAGGGCGCCGAGCAGGGCGTCGGTCACGGCGTGAAGCAGCACGTCCGCATCCGAGTGCCCGACCGGGCCGGTCTCGTGATCGAAGGGCACCCCGCCGACCACCATGGGCCGCCCGCGCCCGGCGGGGGGCGGCGGCTCCAGGCGGTGAAGATCCCATCCCTGCCCGACCCGAATGTGGTTCCAGAGCTGGTCCGCGGTCATGCCCGATAGTATCGGGCCCGAGAGGGGCGGGACGGGACGGGCTGTCGGGGGCGGCCGAGGTGCGAAAGTCCGACAATCCTGGTCCCCACGGGTCAGGATCCGGCCCGGATCCGGACGATACACTTGGCGGGCCCGCCCGTGGGGCCGAACTGGAGAGCCATGCCATGCCCGCGACCAGCCATCGGCCCCGGGGCCGAATCCTGCCCATCGCCGTCCTGCCCTTCCTGGCCATCCTGCTGCTGGGCGGGTGCTACAAGGAGGGGGGCATCGGGATCTCCCTGGACCTGTCCACGTACAAGTCCACGTCGACGCAGCCCAAGACGCTCACGCTCGTGGACTCCCGAACGGGCGACACGCTCTGGTCCGTGGACATCCCCGTCGGGCAGCAGTGCGTCGTTCGGTTCTACGAGGGACGCAATCGGAAGGATCCGATGTATTCGGCCCTGATGCGGTGGGAGGTCATGAAGGACGGCACGGTCTTTGGTCTGCTGTCCAACTCCATGCCCGTTCCGGATCAATACAGCCGGCGCCTGGACATGTCCATTCGCCCGGCGCCGGAACTGCCGGCGGTCGCGGCGGCGGCCCCGGTCGAGCCGGGACAGCCCGACAAGCGAACCGGCGCGACGATCCCGCAGATCATCCTTCCAGACGGCCAGACAGCGCCGGCTCAACCGCCCGGCGAACCAGCGGCCCAGCCCCCGGCCGAGCCCCCGACCGAGCAACCCGCCGAGCCCAAGCCTGAGCCCAAGCCCAAGCCGGCTGAAGACCTGCCCGACGGGGGAGGCTGAAGGGCAATCGAGGATCTGGGGCGGTGAGCACGGCTTGTGCAACCCCGGAGGCGTGCGCGGGCTTGACGCGCACCGCGCCGCCGATTCTTGAACGAGGCTGAAGCGCCGGGAATAATCGATTCCGGACCGGTGTTTGGGCACGCGGTGACGTAACGGATGCGCACGTTCTTGGGCATCGTGGCGATACTGGGCTACCTGGTCGCGAACCAGGGGTTTGTGCCGATCACCGCCCCGGTCGGAAGCGATAGCGGCGTCCAAGGGGGCGCCGGCACGTGCGACATGGGTACGTGCGGATGCGGGGCCCAGGAGGGAATGGGCTGCTGCTGCGGCGGGGGCGCGTGCGATCTGCCCTCCGGTGGCATCCCCGTCCGGGCGATGAGAACCGATGCAAGAGCCGACGCCGGGAACGATTCATTTGCCCTGGAGCGGCGGCTTGTTGTAACGTTCGGCTCCGGCCCGGCGATCCTGCGGTGCCGGGGGCAACAGAACCAGCACTGGATCTACCTAGCCGCCCCCATTTTCCTTCGGCCGGCGGCGGTCAGGGTCGTTTCGCCCCCGGGCTGTGAAGAGTGGTCCCGCTGGTCGCCCGCGTCCGTGCCGGCGATCGCGATGATCGACGTGCCAACGCCGCCTCCTCGCGCCTGAGGGCCCTCGCGCCCCGGCACGCATTTCCATCTCACACATACCGTTCGTTGTTCCTGCATTCTCAAAGGCAGTTGCATGCGAGGTGCGCCATGCGCAGACGTGCGTTCACGCTCGTCGAGTTGCTGGTCGTCATCGCGGTCGTGGCTGTCCTGATCGGGCTGCTGCTGCCCGGTCTGGGCAAGGCCCGACAGGCGGCACGATCGGCCAGGGATCTGTCCAACGTCCGGACGCTCGAAACCGCCCACACGATCTACTACGACCAGTTCGACGGGTTCTTCATCGACGCCGGGCTCGAAGACGACAGCATCAGCGGCGACGCGACCAAGGCCTGGCCGTTCGTCCTGTCCGATCTCTACGGCGAATCGATCGCCCTTCGTGCGCCGGACGACCGAAGCCCGTTCTGGCCCGTCGACCAGGGCGGTCAGTGCCGGGGCGTTTCGCTGCGCCGCTACATCGACCTGCTCACGGACGACGATCCGGACGACGACCCGCGCGAGCGGGACGTCTGCCGATGGACAAGTTACGGGCTCAACAACTACACGACCCGCTCGCGCCAGCCCCCGCGGGAGTTCCTCGGGCGTGATGCCTACGACGCGATCTTCAAGATCCCCACGCCGTTCGCGACGGTCCATTTCCTGCGCATGACGCAGGGATTCGACGGGAGCCTCTTTGCCACGTCGGACCACGTCCACGTTGAGGACTGGCCCAATGCCGGGCCCGATCGAACGCCGGGCGTGGCGGCGCGCGAGTGCGACATCGCCTCGCAGGGCGGGCCGCCCGCGGCGTGGGATTCGATCTCCAACTACGGCTACCTCGACGGGCACGCCCGGACCATGCGATTCAGGCGGGTCTACCGGAGCTTCAGCGACAACAACTTCGACCCCGAGGTGGCTCGATAAGGCTGCTTTGACAATCACCACGAACTCAACCCAGACACAAGGGAGACACATCATGCGTCTTTCACCGAACATACTTTTCAAGGCCGTCCTGCTGACGGCCATGTTCGTGGCTGCGCCGGTGCGCGGGCACGGGATCATCTTCGGAATCGCCCCGGACAACCGCATCCAGAGCGGATGGCCCGATCCGGTCACCGGCGATCCGGCGTTTCCCGTCCGGGTCTTCGCGGCCTGGTTCGGCGAACTGCCCGACTTCACCAACGATCCGGGCTTCGACAGCGAGGTCGGTACGTTTTCGCCGGGCAGCGTCAACGGGTTCAACATCCGCCGGGCGCTGCGCCTCTGGAACGGCGTTGACTTCAACCAGATCCCGGACGAGCAGATCGAGATGCGCTTCGGCCCCCTCGGACCGATCTCGACGCCCACCGACGACACGCCCGTCGAGGGATTCGGGCTTTCGGTCAGCCCGGGCGGCATCTGGCACCACCACATCGGCTTCACGCTGACCCAGCCGGCCCGGGCGGGGATCTACCTGCTGGAACTGGAGTTGTGGTCCGATCAGCCGGGGCTGCTCACGTCCGATCCCTTCTGGATCGTGTTCAATCAGAACGAGCCGGACAGCGTGCTCGACGAGGCCATCGCGTGGGTGCAGGATCACCTGGCCGGTGGCGGCTCGTGCCCGGGCGACGTGAACGGCGACGGGACGCTGGACGTGCGCGACTTCTTCGCGTTCGTGAGCCTGTTCGCGATCGGCGATCC
>Ga0114931_10010110_pt1 | contig 11254 bp, 9 predicted proteins | sample 2SBtaG_FD_89579 | JGI IMG/M metagenome (GOLD analysis project Ga0114931, IMG submission 89579) | Deep subsurface microbial communities from Kolumbo volcano to uncover new lineages of life (NeLLi) - 2SBTROV14_V59a metaG | ecosystem: Environmental > Aquatic > Marine > Volcanic | place: Kolumbo...
CCAAAGATACCTTGAATGTGGCGATGGCAGCGGGCGGGGGCATGGCCGTTTCTTTCTTTCCCGCAGGCAAATAAAATACCTTATCGGCTGATGATAAATCTCCCGCTTGCCGTTACCATGCCTTTGCTTTTTATGGTAATCACATAACTTCCTTCTGCAAGGCTTTTTACCGAAAATTTATATTCGTCCCAACCCGGAAGTTTTTGTGACAATATGACTTTTCCCTGCATATCGGTGATAATTAGTGTCTCCATGCCTTGGGTGCCTTCAATAGTGATGCTATCATTGGCCGGATTGGGATGCACGGAAAGTATGCGGATGGCCTTTGGCATATATTGAGCCTTAAGCCCTAAATAGACTTCATCGCAATGATCTGGAATCTCACTTTTTAGGCTATCCGTATATCCTGATTCGCGTACCCCCAGGGCATATTCTCCTTTTTTCATTTCCAGGATGGAGATGCTCCCCGTCTTGTCCGTTTTGCCGAGTGTTACCAGCTGGCTATTCTCCCATATTTCCCAGGAAGATCCTGCACCGGGCCGGTATAATATCACCATACTGTCTTCACTGCCTTCCGTCAAATCTTTATCCAGGTCATAGGGATTGTTCTGGTCATTGCCGTCAAAGTGCACCTCTCCATTGATGAGGGTGCCCTCAGGGAATATGCCGTCCAGCTGCCAATAATGCGTGGATGATATGCGAATGCCTCTGGGCACGCCCTCTCGATCGGGTCGTACCAGGTGATGGGCAACAGAGAGCATGATCGAGTCGCTATTGAATTCTACCCGGTTGAAAGTGAAATCAGCCCGGGTTTCCAGGTTGTTGGCGTTTTCTTTGAGTCGAAGTAAATCGTGAAATGTAGCGCTGGATATTGTGTTGTCTTTATTTAAAACAATCAAATCGGGCTTGAACGGAAGTTTTATTGAAAGGGCACTGCATGCACCCGGCAGGACTGCTTTGCGGGAATATGTCTGGCCTTCGGGACCGAAAAAATGAATAGTCAGCGGTACATTATGAAAATAAGCAGGCGCGTGGTGAAGGCGCTGGCGAATCCACAGATATGTATGGTAGAGCGGGCCTTCGGGAACAATCCATGTGGAATCAATGGAAAATTGGGCCCAGCCGGGATTAAACACAAAACTTTCAAAGAAATCATCCATATTTTTTCCGGAGCACTCGCTCAGAAAATCTCGAAATCCCACACTTTCGGAATTGCCCCAGGCTTGTTCTTTTAGGTAGGCTTTGATACAATGAAAAAAGTCTTCATCGCCCATGTAGCCGCGCAAGCTGTGAATCACATCGGCTCCTTTGTCATAAACTGTCGTTCCGTAGGTGTAGTCATGAGGAGTGCCCTGTATGGCCCGGTAACCTTGGTCGTCTTTATGCGCCCGGTAAATGACCTTTTTGCGGTTTCGGAATATAGCATCGTCATATTTTTCCCTGCCGTATTCTTTCTCAAGAAAAAGAAATTCCGACCAGCTGGCCCAGCCTTCGTTGAGCCACATCTCACCGGCATTGGCACAGGTCACCCAGTCGCCCCACCAGTGGTGCGACAGTTCGTGCACCATCAGCGACTCGAATTGGGTGCTGCCGTTGGCGGCTGTCAGCGGAAATGCTATATTGCCTGCATGTTCCATGGCCCCGCCACTGAAGGGAACCAGGGCATATCCCACTTTAGCGAATGGCTGGGAGCCATAAGCCGTTTCAAAGATTCCTATGGCATCAAAGAGGTGTTGAAATGATTTTTTCATCTTGGCCGTATCCTGTGCCCGCCCTCCGTACCAGACCGGAAAATTCCGGCTTTGACCCTGGTAATTTTGAATTGCCGGACGATAAGGAGCTACAGCTACCGAAGCAAGGTAACTGACGATGGGATCATCCATGCGCCAGTGCCATATTACTTTTCCGTCCGGTGTTGTTGTACTGCCGGCCGGTAATCCGTTGCAAAGGGCCCTGTCAGCAGGGTCGGTCTTGATGTGAAATTCGAAAGTGGAACGGTCCGTAAAATCGTCTTTGCAAGGAAACCAGATGCGCCCGAAAGGATGGGGATCAGCTGCGAATCCTACACCGAGGTTGAAAGCGAAAACGCCCTGAAAGTAGAAGCCGCCCCAACCAGAGGCATCCTTTGCGGGATGGCCGTGATAACGGATGAATAGCGAATCGTCACTGCCTGCTTCCAGGGTAGAGGGCCAGTAGAAAGTCAAAATCGAGTCATGCTGATATCTGTATGGGACATTGACACTATCAATTTGCAGACCTTGAAGGAAGAGCGTAAAACTGTCACAGCGCTCTACGCAGCGAAAACGAATCCGAGCCTCAGCCTGTAAACTTTGTGTGCTTTTTTCTATATCCAGATCGAGACGGGTATGTTGAATGTCAATCGCTAGGCCTGTCTGACTTTGCAGGGCAAGGCCGGCAAAGATCATGTAAAAAAGAAAGATCGTTTTGTGTTTCATGCGGATTCATTTGCCTTGAAAAGGGGGTGTTTTTTTATGTGCTTTTGATAGGTGGGTCGTAGCTTTCCTTTTCAGAGGGGAAATCACCCGTTTTGACATCTTCGATATAGCGCCCCACTGCCTCGCTAATTTCATCAAAGAGATTCATATATCTGCGCAAAAAGCGGGGTTTGAATTCCTTGTTGATGCCCAGCATATCATGCATCACGAGTACCTGCCCGTCCACATGAGGGCCGGCCCCGATGCCGATGATGGGTATTTTCACTTCTTTGGCCACCTTTTTTGCCAGCGAAGAAGGTATTTTTTCAAGTACGATTGAAAAGCAACCCAGCTCTTCGAGCATGCGGGCATCTTCCAGCAGTTTATCAGCCTCTTCGATGCTGGTGGCTCGCACCACATAAGTGCCAAATTTATAGATGGATTGAGGAGTTAGGCCGAGGTGACCCATCACCGGAATACCTGCCGAGAGAATCCGTGAGACCGACTCTTTTACCTCGCTGCCTCCTTCGAGTTTTACTCCGTGAGCACCCGATTCTTTCATGATGCGAATGCTGGCTGTCAGTGCTTCCTTGCTATTGCCCTGATACGACCCGAAGGGCAGGTCAACAATTACCAATGCACGCTGTATGCCCCGTATCACCGAAGAGGCATGGTATATCATCTGATCGAGGGTGATGGGGAGGGTTGTTTCATGTCCGGCCATCACATTGGAAGCCGAATCGCCTACCAGCAGAACATCAATACCTGCCGAGTCGAGAATGCGCGCCATTGAATAATCATAGGCCGTCAGCATGGAAATTTTTTCGCCATTGTCCTTCATGGCTTGCAGTACATGGGTCGTGATCCGCTTCACTTCTTTTGATATTGACATGACTTCATTTTTGTATTAACAAAAGTAAAAGTTTCATCTTTATGATGACACCTACAAAAATAGAGATGCTCCGAACGATTCGATATGCCTGCCCTTTCTTCACACTTATCCTGATACAGCTTCTTTTGCCGGCCTGTCGCCTGAAGATTGATCTGACGGGCACATATAAGGAGACCACCGTGGTATATGGACTTTTTGACATACAGGACAGTGTGCACTATCTGCGTATACAGCGTGGATATATCGATTCGGCCGAAAGCGCCCTTGTTATTGCCCGCAATCCTGATTCCGTCTATTACCCGGTCGGCTTGCTGGAGGTATCCCTGACGGACGAGCACAGTGGAACTCGCTATACCCTGGAGCGTATCCAAGCCAAAGAAGCCGGCATTATAAAGAATGAAGGTCTTTTTGCAAACTCGGAACATCCGCTTTACCGACTCCGGGCCACTCTGAATGACAGCAGCCGCTATAGGCTCCTAATTAACGATGTAAGCAGGGGGCACAATGTTTATGCACAAACAAGCTTTCTGGGGCCGTTTAAGCTATTCGTCCCGGCCGATGGCTATCTGCTCAACTGGGGCGGGAATGAGCGGGAAATTGTCACTCTCTCATGGCAACACAACCCGCAAGCTGGGATCTATGATATGCGTATCCGCTTTTGGTATAGTGAAAGGGACAGCCTGGGACGCATTGAGCAAAAAGAAATTCATTGGAAAATTTTTACGAATCAACTGGTACTCAACCGGAACGATCAGAGCCTTTTAAAGCATGACTACCGCACCGTTGCTTTTTTCCAGAACATCAGCGGACGCATAGCCGAAGACTCTACCCTCACACGCCATGCCGACAGTGTGGCTTTTGAAATGAGTGCCGGAGGAATAGAACTGTCCCGGCTGATTTCCAATCAGAAGGTGCGGGACGGCCTCCTCAGCGGAATAGCCACACCCTACTACAGCAATATCGAAGGGGGTTATGGAATCTTCAGCAGCATATATCGATTGTCGGCAGGGGCCCGACTCGGTGAGATTACGCTCGATTCGCTGGCACGGGGACGATTTACCCGTCATTTGAACTTTCGATGACATCTTTTGCCTTATTTTTGGCGCGTTTGCTTTTATTGTTATTAACTATAGCAGTCGATAAGGCTGATTGATCTTTTTTAAAAAATTCATATCTAACTCCTTTCAAGGCATGAAAAAATTCCTGATTCTCCTCACAGCCGGCATTCTGGCATCCGCCTGTAGCACTGATTTCAACCTGACCTCTAAATACAAAGAAGTCATGGTGGTGTATGGATTGTTGAATCAGTCGGAGCAAGACCATTATTTGCGTATTCACAAGGGCTATCAGGATAAAAATGAAAGTGCACTGAAATTTGCCGTTAATCCCGACTCGATTTATTATCCGGATATCCTGGATGTGACGATATCCGAAATTAAAAACGGCCAAACCCTTCGGAAATGGACCCTTGAGCGCATAGACGGTGACACCCTGCATCCGCCCATTGTAAAAGACAGCGGTACCTTTGTCCGTCATCCGAACATTCTTTATCACTTCCGTGCGACATTAAACCCCGACTTTGACTATGAATTGAAGGTTGTGAACACCGAAACCGGCAAAGTGTTGCGCTCATCGACCCGCCTTGTAGGCGATTTCCATGTGCAGTTTCCCAATGCTCGTTTTGCCATTCCCTGGACGGCACCCAATCAATATCGCATCAATTGGTCGAATGCCACAAACAGCAAGATATATGACCTTAATGTAGAGGTTCATTATTCGCTGGCCGATGTAAGCAAGCCTACGCAGAAAGTGCGACAGGAAAGCTTTCAATGGACCGTCTTTCGAAATAAAGTCTTCAATACCACGGAGCCACTCTATGTTATCCCTTTCGAAAGTTTCCTACAAGCGGTCAAAGTAAACCTTAAGCCCGATCCATCGGTGGTGCGTTATCTCGACTCCCTCGACTTCACATTTACCGTTGGTACTCCCGATTTTGCTGACTATATCAATTACAGCATCGCCCGATCGGGGATAACACAAGACCAGATCAGCAGCGGATTTACCAATATCGAAGGGGGATATGGTATTTTCAGTGCGCGATATGATAAAACAATTACGGGAGTCCGGCTCAACAATCAGAGCCTTGACTCACTGGCCTGTGGCAGCAAAACGGGCGACCTGCAATTTGCTCCCTCTGGCCCAACGGCTTATCCGAGTTGGCCCTTCTGCAATTAGTGACTGACTTTCTGTCATTTTAGCAATTAAATGCCGTTTAAGTATTTCATTTTGTGACAATATTTCCGTGTGCTCTCCGATTTTATGGGATATGGCAGGGTTGGCATATCTGTTGATCTATGGCTAAGCGATAAAAAATTATTGAATAATCAAAAAAAAAGATATGGGTAAAATTATTGAAATTGACCTGGGAACAACCAACTCCTGCGTAGCCGTTATGGAAGGGAGTGAACCGGTGGTAATCCCCAACGAAGAAGGTAAACGTACCACTCCCTCGGTAGTGGCATTTTTAGAAAACGGAGAGAGAAAGATAGGTGACCCGGCAAAGCGCCAGGCCATTGTCAATCCCGAGCGTACCATCTATTCAATCAAGCGATTTATGGGCCGCAGATGGGATGAAGTACAGGATGAACTGAAGTATATCACGTATAAAGTGGTGAAAGGGCCTAACAATACCGTGCGTGTAGCCATTGACAACCGTCAGTATTCACCACAGGAAATATCGGCTATGATCCTTCAGAAGCTGAAGAAAAATGCAGAAGATTATCTGGGTGCAACGGTAAGTGATGCCGTCATTACAGTGCCTGCTTATTTCAATGATTCGCAGCGTCAGGCCACCAAAGAAGCGGGAGAAATAGCCGGATTGGATGTGAAACGGATAATCAACGAGCCTACAGTCGCAGCCTTGGCTTATGGTCTGGATAAGAAAAAAGATGAAAAAATTGCCGTTTACGATCTCGGTGGAGGAACCTTCGATATCTCTATCCTTGAATTGGGTGACGGAGTCTTTGAGGTGAAATCTACCAATGGAGATACGCACCTGGGAGGCGACAATTTCGATGAAAAAATCATTGAATGGCTTGCCGATGAATTCCAGAAGGAAAACGGTATTGACCTAAAGAAAGACAGGATGGCACTTCAACGATTGAAAGAGGCTGCCGAAAAGGCCAAAATCGAACTTTCGAGTGCACAGGAAACCGAAATCAACCTGCCTTATATCACAGCTGTTGACGGAGTGCCCAAGCACTTGGTCAAAAAACTGACTCGCTCGAAATTCGAGCAACTGGTAGATGACTTGGTGCAACGCACTGTAATGCCTTGTAAACAAGCTTTGCAAGATGCGGGATTGAAGGCTTCTGACATTGACGAAGTAATTCTCGTAGGCGGTTCTACCCGTATCCCGAAAATTCAGGAAACGGTAGAAAAATTCTTTGGTAAAAAGCCACACAAAGGGGTCAATCCGGACGAAGTGGTAGCTATCGGAGCTGCTATTCAGGGCGGTGTGTTGAGCGGTGACGTAAAAGATGTCTTGCTTCTGGATGTGACACCGCTCTCACTCGGTATCGAAACCATGGGCGGTGTGATGACCAAACTCATTGAAGCGAACACCACCATCCCGACCAAGAAATCGGAAACCTTTACTACAGCCACGGATAACCAAAGTGAAGTGGAAATCCACGTTTTGCAGGGAGAAAGACCGATGGCTAAGGACAACCGTACGATCGGGCGCTTTAAACTGGATGGCATTCCACCCGCTCCAAGGGGTGTTCCGCAAATTGAAGTAACCTTTGACATTGATGCCAACGGCATTTTGAATGTGACGGCCAAAGTCAAGGCTACTGGTAAAGAGCAACATATTCGTATTGAAGCGACTACCGGACTTTCGGAAGAGGAAATCGAAAAAATGAAACGGGAAGCCGAAGCTCATGCAGAGGAAGACCGCAAGTTGAAAGAGAAAGTGGAAAAACTCAACCAAGCCGATAGCCTCGTCTTCCAGACAGAAAAACAGCTGAAAGAATTTGGTGATAAATTGCCGGAAGACAAGAAGAAAGAGATTGAAGAAGTGAAAAATGAATTGGCTGAAGCACACAAAGCCGAGGATCTTGAGAAAATCGAGACACTGATGGAAAAACTCAACAGTCTTTGGCAGGAAGCTTCACAACACATGTACCAGGCTCAGGATGCTGGTGCCGCAGGCGAACAGCCCGGAGGCAACGGTCAAAGTGGCGAAAGCAACAGCGGAGGTGATGAAGTGCAGGATGTGGAGTTTGAAGAAGTGGATGACAATAAGTAATCTTCCCCCCGTCTCTTCGGGTCTATCATAAATAAAAACCCCCGTGGATTTTTCTACGGGGGTTTTTTATTTTAACTGCATCCGGGGCGGAGAAATTCAAGGATACTTCAATACATCCAATCACTCCTTGATTCTCCTATCTGGCATAATACCCATTGCTGCTTCAATCATGTTGTATCCCCTGATTTACCGAAAAGGTCGGATTACAGTGCAATTTGTGGCAATGTGTAAAGTCATCGGGGGAAGAAAAAGGAAACGAGCTGTGATGAGACGATTGCTCCTTCTTGCCAGGCGATCATTATGCCGGTAGGGAATATTGCAAATCTTATTGATTGTCGGAATAGACGTATTCTGGGGGCAAATCGAGCGCAGCGGCTGCATCAATGGAAAAGGGAGCTTCATGAAATATGCCATACACGGCCGAACCGCTTCCGCTCATAGAGGCATATAAAGCCCCCATCTCTTTTATCTTTTCTTTTAACTTTCCGATGGCCGGATAGGCTTCGAAAACACTTTCTTCAAAATCGTTGACAAGAAAATCCCCCCAGGCAGAGGGCGGCTCTCTAAGCAGGCGCTGCCAGTCGAGAGGCCGGCCACTGGGCCGGCAATGCCTATAGGCTTCCGGTGTACTGACGGCTATGCCGGGATAGGCAATGAGAAACTGATAGTTGTCGAGAGAAAGCGAAATTTCTTTCATCCGATCGCCTCTTTCATAAACAAAAGCGGGTTGTTTCTGAAGAAAGAAGGGACAATCGCTGCCGATACGGGTGGCTATTTCATTCAATTCGACTTCCGTTATTTTCAGTCCGAAGCATTTATTCAATTCCGTAAGCATGGCTGCCGCATCGGAAGAAGCACCACCGAGCCCCGCCCCGGCAGGTATGCTTTTTAACAGGGCAATGTCGACTGGCGGGAGAGGGTACGTTTCTTTGATCATATGATAGGCTCTTTCACAGAGGTCGGCTTGTCCATGGCGCTCTACGTGCAGGCCGAAAGACCTAAAATTCTGATGAACAGAGGGTAAAAATTCGAGGCTGTCTTTCCAGGCAACAGGGTAAAGAACGCTCTCTATATCGTGGTAATCGTCAGGGCGCCTGCGGAGTATGCGAAGGCCGAGATTTACTTTGGCAAATGGGAATGTAATCATCACCTCTAATTTAAGGCTTGCCGTTGATCTGAAAGAAAATCAATACAGGCGGCCCCGTTTCATGAGGTAGGGTTGTAATACCTGTTTAAAGTCTTTGTTGATGTCGGCTTCTACAAAGTCGATCTTGTATTGTGCACAGCGGAGGTGCAGATTTTTTTCAAACTTGCGCGCCTGCTCGATATAATGTTCTTTTACGGCATTCCCTCTCAGGCGTACTTTTTCCCCTGTCTCCAGGTCAACAAAAAGGTAGGGGCGATTGTCGTAGCGAAACTCTAATTCGCGTTGGCGATCCACGGTATGGAAGAGGATCACTTCGTGTTTGTTGTATTTCAGATGCTGCAATGCCGAAAATAATTCATCCTGGGAGTGCTTTTCGTCCATTGCGTTCTCAAACATATCGCTGAAAATGATGACCAGCGATCGCCTATGGATGCGCTCAGCTATCTGATGCAAGCTCGTAGCCGCATCGGTGCGAATGTTTTTTTTGTTTTTTTGTAGCAGGGCCTGCAGATAATTAATCAGCAGGCGATAATGCATGGAGGTGCTGCGTACTGCCGTATGGGTATCTACCTGCTCCGAAAAAATGCTGAGACCGAAGGCATCGCGTTGCATCTTCAGAAGATACATCAAGGCAGCAGCCGAAAGCACGGAAAAGTTGATCTTATTGGCCTGGGGGCGGCCTTCCTGATCGCTGCCTTCGGGGAAAAACATGGAAGAGCTGCCGTCAATAACTATTCGCGCCCGTAAGTTGGTCTCTTCTTCATATTTTTTCACATACATCCGATCACTGCGGGCATAGACTTTCCAGTCCACATTCTTGACACTTTCGCCCGGATTGTAGAGCCGATGTTCGGCAAATTCCACCGAGAATCCGTGAAATGGGCTCTTGTGCAATCCAATAATAAAACCTTCGACTACCTGCCGGGCCAGGAGTTCCAGGTTATCGAAGTGATGCAGGTCAGAAAGATTTAAAATTTCTCGGGACATAGTCGCTTATTTACCCAAATAGAAAGCGTTCAAAGTTAGGGCTTATTGCTTTCCAATGCCGGTACTTCTTTTTTAAATATGAGCAGATAGGTGTCTTCAACAGTAAAAGATCGCACATTGCCAAAGTGGAAAACCACATCGAGGCGGGTGTCGCTAAGGGTAAATTTTTTCTCTACGACATTGACTCGTTTTTCTTCCGAGACATCTTCTTCCATGGTGAAAGTGATTACCCGGGTGGTTTTCGAATCTTCGAGTGCCAGGGTGGGTTTTACTTTCTTGCTGCCTATGACGATGATATAGAGTTCGCTCATCTGTGGGGTAATCTGAAAAGGAAGATGGCAGAGCTCTCCGGGCGATTTATCGCAGACATCCCGCTCTACCAACTCATAGCCGGCCGACTTGTACTCCCCGATAAACTCATCCACCACTTCCCTGACGAGTTCGGCCCGCTTGCTTTGACCCGGTAGGCGGGTGGAGGCAAATAGAAGGAGGATTGAGATGAGAAAAAATCGATGCATATTCGGGCATGGAAATTAGCATATAATTTTCATATACCGTTTGCCGGCCTGGCCCGCGAGATGCTTCCTTTATAGACAGAGATAAAAAAAGCTCCGCTACGGAGCTTTTTTTACTTGAGATTAATTTGGGTTCAAAGGAGTTTCGTCAACTTGTCTTCAAAGAGTTTTTCGGGCCCCGCGCCTACCTGCTTGTCTACCACTTCATTGCTTTTAATGAATAGAACGGTCGGTATATTTCTTATGCGATATCGCACCGAGATGTCCGGATTTTCATCTACGTTCACTTTCCCGATTAGGACTTTGTCGCCATATTTTTCGTAGAGGCGATCGATAATTGGGGTAATCATTTTACAAGGGCCACACCATTCCGCCCAAAAGTCGAGTACGGCCACTTCTTTGTCGCCATTGAGCACCATTTCTTCAAAATTCCTGTCTGTAATTTCCACTGCCATAGCTATATTTTTTACTTGATCGATTGAATTAATGCGAATGAAATTAAATACTTTGTTTTAAAGTTCCTCTTAGCTTTTTATTGATAGTTCGAATTCCGGGTTATTCTCAAAGTACTCCAAAATGCCACTGTAGACATCAATGAGGTATTTGCTGCAACTTGTTCGCAGGCTGAAACGTCTTTCCGCATCGATAATACGGAATTTAAGGGGTACTTGTCCGCGGCTTTGCTCGAGTTGGTTTAACAGTTCCTCCACCTGTTCAATATTGATATCGTTGTTGTGAATATTGAGCATGACTTCTTTCAGATAGCGTCCACGGGCTTCTGAGAGGAGTTCGACTTTGGTAGGCGACAGTTCCCAGTGTTCATCATATCCGTCCCGTCTCTCATTACGGTCACGATAAGTGCCCGTAATCAGCACGGCATTGCCTTCTTCGAGCATATTCCAGAAGTTGAAAAATTCTTCTTTGAAAAGGGCCATACTATGGCTGCCCGTAAAGTCTTCCACTTCAAAG
>Ga0114931_10010111_pt1 | contig 11254 bp, 13 predicted proteins | sample 2SBtaG_FD_89579 | JGI IMG/M metagenome (GOLD analysis project Ga0114931, IMG submission 89579) | Deep subsurface microbial communities from Kolumbo volcano to uncover new lineages of life (NeLLi) - 2SBTROV14_V59a metaG | ecosystem: Environmental > Aquatic > Marine > Volcanic | place: Kolumbo...
ATATGCTATGGAAACTGGTGCAAGTGAAAGCGCAAAGGTTTTCATCTGGTGGATTTCGTTAGGAATTGGAGCGGTCGTACTGGTCGTTGTGGCGGTGCTTCTTAGCATGGTTCGAAGAACTGCTCTCCAAATTCTTGATGGCGCCAGCCAGATTTGGACACAAGGGAAGCTCGTTGCTAACAATACAATTCAGATTCCGTTGTTTTTGTTTACGTCTAACGATGTAGTCGAACAAATAAAATCGGAGGCCGTGGAAATTCTCGGTGCCGCGAGTGCAATTGAGCAGCACGCCACCGGTTGCCCCGCTTGTCCAGAATGTGTCCTGGCCGGAGGATAAAATTATGTTCATCATTTTAATGCTCGCTACCGTCATCGCCACGGTTGCACTCCTTGTTGTACTCGTGGTAAACCTAACAAGAATTATTGACACTCTGGGAAAAATAGGCGGCAATGCAGATAGCTTTCTGTCAAAGCTGCGTCTCGGTCTGCGCGCAATTGAGACGGAGACAGGCCACCTGCCGGTGCAGGTTGCCAAGTTGAATGGTAATTTAAATGTAATTGCAGAGGGACTTCAAGGTGTAGACGGCCATCTTACCAAAACTATCGATGCGGTATTGAAACAAGAAGGGAGTTGAGAAGATGCCACAAGTAGTTTACACAATTTGGGCAATCCTTTTAGTTGTGGTGTTTTTGGCGCTGCCATTTGTTGTGATGTTACTGCATCGAACATGGCGTGCTGCCAGCGGTATACGGAATTATTTTGAACAAATGAAAATAGCAGGGTTAGGCATCGCAGGCAACACGGGCAACATCAAGGCGCTTGAGGATACGATTGCGACGGCAACGACGATTCTTGGTGTGTCTGGGAACATAGACGGACATGCCAACACCATTAAAACGACGCTTGCCGCGCGGGCCGACAAATTGGATGACGCGAGCCGTCGAAACTAGGGGGAGAAGAAAACCATGATGCTTCCAGACATTTTGTTTTATGCCAGTCTTACAATGGTTCTGTTGGTTGTGTTGGTTTTGGTGGTTTATCTGTTGGCAATCATCGTTGCCTTGCGGCGCGCCGGTACGCATCTGGCTCAATTGGCCGGAGGGCTGCAACAAATAGGTGATGACACTGAGCCGCTAGCAGGGCATCTCGGTACCATCAACGGTGCCCTGGGGCAGCTTGCCGATGGCCTGGGTTCCGTGGATAGCCATCTTGTAGGAATCGCGAAAGTCTTTAAGTTAGTTTGAATGCCACAAAAAAATAGAGGCCAATTATGTGCTTCAAGAACCTTCCGATAGAATTCGACACACAAGGAAACGCGACCCTCAAAGAAGGGGTTGCCGATCCATATTCCTATAAAACGACTTCGCTTGGAGAAGAACAGGACAAGCTGAAAGAGTTGTTGGGGCGCAACGGTTTCATCAAGAATGTCGACTTCGATCCCGTGACTCGCGTAGCAGGTGCACTTGCTTTTCACAGTGTTGTCGACTTAAAAAAGAAGAAAGTGTTATCGACCAATTCCATGGCAACCCTTTTCAGGGGGTATGAGATTATTCTCAAGGGTCGAGACCCGCGTGACGCCGCTTACATCAGCAGCCGTGCCTGTGGGGTTTGCGGCGGTGTACACGCAACCGTTTCAGCGTTGGCTCTCGAGATGGCGCTGGGCATCAAGCCGCCGCCATTGGGCATTATCATTAGAAATTTGCTCCTGTCACTCGAATACCTCTATGACCATCCCTTGATTCTCTTCTTGTTGGGAGGGCCTGATTACTCGGAACAATTGGTTGGCGAGACAAATCCCCGGTTGCTTGAAAAAGCTAAAAAGACGCCGACGAAATTTGAACATTTTCATGGCTACAAGGTCATCGGCGATATCATGCATGATTTGAATCCGCTCACCGGAAAGCTCTATGTCGAGGGGCTACAGATGACACGGGTTGCCCGCGAAGCCTACGTCTTGATCGGCGGCAAGTACCCGCACCCGCAATCGGTGGTACCGGGTGGCATTGCCGCCACGGTGACCCTTTCCGTGATGAATGAAATGTACACGCGCTTACAGCAGTTCTTCGACTATTCCAAAAAGGTCGTGGGTATCTGGGATGACATTTTTGATTTCTTTCTCGAAGCGAACCCTGACTACGCCCAATGCGGTTCACGTCCGGCAAACATGATAGACAGCGGCGTCTGGGATCGCCCGGGTATTTACGATGCCACCTATGAAAATATGGACAACTGGGGTAAGGCGCGCTGGGCAACGCCGGGAATCTTGGTCGATGGGGAAGTTGTTACGACCAATTTGCAGTTGCTGAATGCGGGATACGAGGAGTTTGTAGCGCATTCGTATTACGAATAGTGGAACGGACATTCGTTTAAGACGGATCCCGTTGGAAATCCTTTAAGCCCAAATCATCCGTGGAACAAGGAAACCATTCCAAAGCCAGGCAAGCAAAACTGGCGGGACCGCTATACGTGGGACACGACACCAACGTGGGACAGAATGCCGATGGAAGCCGGCGCTTACGCCAGATTGTACCTGACCGCAAAAGCTCAGGAAATGCCTGCATCCAAATTCATTCGTGCCACGGGAAATAGTTTACAAGTTCATGTTCCAAAGGCGACTTTGCCCGGATGTACCCTCGAGTGGAAGATTCCGAAAGTGTGGAATGCATTCGAGAGGAACCGGGGGCGTGCCTATTGCATTCCTTACTCGGCTATGGTCGCCATGGAAAACTGGCTGATGGCGATGGAGTTGCTGCGACAGGGTGAGACCAAAGTAAGCACCACATTTGAGATTCCAAAGAAAGGCAGACAACTAGGCGTCGGGTTCTGGGGAGCAGGACGCGGTTTTCTGAGCCACCACCTGGTCATCGAAAATGGTGCCATTGCCAACTACCAAATCGGGACGCCTTCAACATGCAACGCCGCACCAAGAACACCCTGGGGTGATCCGGGTCCGTATGAAGAGGCTGTTCTCAATACGCCATTACTGGAAGATTTTAAGTCCGCCGATGACTATAAAGGTATCGATATTCTACGCGCCATTCGCAGCTTTGATCCATGTATGCCTTGCACGACCCACATCATGATGGAAGGAAACGACGCCGTCATCACACGGGAAGTCACAACCTGCGCTTGCGGCGTTGAGTAGTGCATGACTCGTGTGTTGATCGGAACCGTTGGCTATCACAATCTGCGGGATTATTCCCTCGGCCCGAAACTGCTTCCCAAACTAAGGGCAATGGATTGGCCCCCTTCAGTTTCAATTGAGGAAATGAACTGGGGGCCGATTGCGATTGTGCAAAATCTGGAATCATTGGCCGAACCGTATGACCGCATTATTTTGATCTCTTCCAGAGTTTGCGGCCGTCCACCTGGAAGCATCACGCTGCGCCACTGGGTCGGAGGGCTTCCATCCGAAAGAAACCTGCAAGACCGGATTTCTGAAGCTGTCACGGGCGTTATCAGCATCGATAACCTGTTGATTGTTGGTGAACATTTTAAGGTTTGGCCAAAAGAAGTCTTTTTGATCGATGTTGAACCAGGCAAAGAGGAAATGGGGGAGGCGTTTACTCCGGAAGTTGAAGCCGTCGTCCCTGAGGTCCTAAAAATGGTGGAATTCGTGGTTGCCAATGATGGGAGTTGTTTAGACGGGTTGGTCGAAATGCGGGGCGACAATATAGACGATCAAGCTAAGAGTTCACGCCCTGATGGATGATTTCGAATACGATCAACTTGTACTGAAAATAAATGAGTTCATCGCAAAACTGGACGACCTGCCGGATTCGGAAGGGAAGCACGATTTTTTTGAACTGCTCAAGCAGCTGGATCTTCTGCACCGCGAAGGCCTATTCCGTATTTTGAGTCTCATCGAGACCAGGGCCCCCGGTCTCGCTGTGGAGATTCAGGAAGATTTCGTCATTCAAACGTTGCTCATGTTGTATGAATTCGCTGAACCGCGGGAAGCGCCCAAACCGGTCGTTAATAACGGCTCCTTTATTCCTCTCGCCCAGATCGGCGCTAGCAAGAGTCCCGTATATGAGCCACCAAAGATGCCCATTGGATACCGGTCGCTACGCTGGCGGATCTCGAATCAACGGGTTTGACGTCCAGGAGAACCGAGGATATTAACGTACTTCTGTGCCAATTCGAAGAAGAAATTTACGCTTTGAAAAACGAATGTCTCGATTCGATTTTACCTCTTGATAAAGGCAAGGTGCAAGGTTCTTACATCTTATGTCCGTGGCACGGCTGCAAGTACGACGTACGAACCGGGGAAATCCAAAATGGATCGGGACTGAAACTAGAAACCTATCCGGTTCGAGTCTCGGATAAGGGAAGGATTAGTGTGGGGTTAAATGTTTCTGTTTAGGAAGGGACTTGATTAATAATGTCCGAAGTTGAAATAAAGAATACCACACGCATTCGGACTACCACGCTGAAAGAACGCCTTCTCATCGTTGGTGTCGGCAATGTGTTACACCAGGATGACGGATTTGGCGTCAAAGTGGTTCAGCGATTGCAGGCAAGCAGGAAGCTTCCTCAATACGTCCACCTGATGGAAACAGGCATTGGTGGTATCAGTTTTGTTCAAGAGTTGTACGACGGCTATGAAGCCCTACTCCTGATAGACACCGTTTCTCGCGGTGGCCCGCCGGGGCAAATCTATTGGCTGGAAGCGGAAGTTGGCGATATCAACCAACTTCCTTTTGAACAAAAGAGCGATTTTCTTGCGGACATCCACTTCGCCAATCCCAACCGTGCATTGATGCTGGCAAGAGCCCTGAATATTTTGCCGAAACAGGTCTACATTCTGGGATGTGAACCGGCCAGGATAGGCGGCTTTGAAGTGAGCTTGAGCAAAGTGGTGCAAGAGGCGATTCCCAAAGCCGTCCGCCAAATAGAAGACTGGAGTATTAATTTTTACAAAGAAAATGTCTCTTCAACGACTACAAATTGAACCGTTGATGGCTGGCTCCATAGAGCGCCGCAGGATAGAGGTTCGCGGCATCGTACAGGGAGTGGGTTTCAGACCTTTTGTCTATCGAACAGCCACAGTCCTGGGACTCACTGGATGGGTTTTGAATAACAGTGCAGGCGTGGTGATCGAGGCTGAAGGTCCGTTCGATCAACTTGACGCTTTGATTGTCGTCCTGCAGGAAAACTATCCTCCTTTGGCTAGAATAGACGAGATTCAATGTGCACCGGTGGCGGTTGAGTACGCTTTAGGGTTTGAGATCCGAATGAGCCGCAATGTGCCTGGCCGTAAGGCTGCTATCACTCCTGACTCGACCGTCTGTCCGGACTGTTTAAACGAATTGCTTGACGGCGAGAATAGAAGGTATCTTTATCCTTTTATCAATTGCACCAATTGTGGCCCAAGATTCACAATCGTCACGGACATCCCTTATGACCGCAAGAACACAACGATGCGTGACTTTGCCATGTGTCCTGCATGCAGGACTGAATATTCGGACCCACTTGATCGCCGTTACCATGCCCAACCAAACGTCTGCCCACAGTGCGGCCCAACCGTTAGTTTGATTTCGGCCAAGCAGGAAGAAGCGTTCGAAACGGAGGCCATTGCCGTTGCCGCAAGGCTCCTTACAAACGGGCACATTGTCGCGGTCAAAGGGCTGGGTGGCTACCACCTGGCCTGCGACGCTTTGAATGAAAAAGCCGTTGCATTATTGCGAAAAAGGAAGCGGCGCTTTGCCAAACCATTCGCTCTGATGGTTCCGAACCTGAATAGCGCGAGAATGCTTTGTGAAATCAACGAGGAAGAAGCGCGTTTATTGGAATCACGGCAGCGTCCTATCGTGGTGCTGAAGAAAAAAGACGACTGTTCGGTTGCCTCAGAAGTTGCCCCGAACTACAAAAATCTGGGTTTAATGTTACCTTACACACCCTTACATGTTGTCCTGATGAATCAATTTCAAGAGGAGTTGCATACGAACGGCCTGGCCGCGCTGGTAATGACGAGTGGCAACCTGAGTGAAGAGCCGATTGCTTTTGGTGACGAAGATGCTCGTACTCGATTGGGTCCACTTGTCGATGCTTTTCTCACTCATAACCGTGAAATCCATACCCGCTGCGATGATTCGGTTGTTAAGGTGACTTCTGGCGGGACGCAAATTCTGCGACGCTCACGCGGCTATGTTCCGGAACCGATAAAGACTGAGTTTAGCTTTCCGGCGCCCATCCTGGCAACCGGAGGTCATCTGAAAAATACATTTTGTCTGGCAAAAGACAATCAGGCCTTTGTAAGCCACCACATCGGAGATCTGGAAAACCTTGAGACGTTAAGCTCTTTTGAAGAGGGCGTAGCGCATTTTAAGAAACTATTTGATGTTAAACCAGAGACGGTCGCTTTTGATCTGCATCCTGAGTATCTCGCTAGCAAATACGCGCTCGAAAGCGGCATAGCGCGGCAAATAGGGGTTCAGCACCATCATGCCCACATCGCCAGCGTCCTCGCCGAACATCGGCTGACGGGCGCGGTTATTGGGGTTGCTGCGGATGGCACCGGTTACGGTACAGATGGTGCCATCTGGGGATGTGAAATCCTCGTGGCTGATTTAGTCGATTTCGAGCGCGTCGCGCATCTACATTACTTGCCCATGCCGGGCGGAGAACAGGCAATTCGTCAGCCCTGGCGCATGGCGGCGGTTTATCTGCAGCGAGCGTTTGGTGGTGCTTTCGAGGTCCAGGACATTCCTTTCACGCGGTCGCTACCGAAACGCAAATGGTATGTTTTGTCGCAAATGCTCGACAAGAATGTGAATTGTCCGAATACCTCCAGCCTTGGGCGTCTGTTTGATGCGGTCTCGGCACTGTTGTGTATTCGAGATGAAGTTCAACACGAGGGGCAAGCTGCAATAGAGCTTGAGACCCTGGCTGTTGAATCGGAGAGTTGGTATCCGTTTGAAATACGGGAAGGAGAACCAGCTACTTTGGATGTAAGCGCTATGATTCGGGCAATCGTGGGCGATATTCATAGTCGGTTGCCTGCCGCGCAGATTTCTGGCAAGTTTCACCGGACCATTGCCGAACTTTTGGCTCAGTCCTGCCGGAGTGCTCGCGCCAAGGTAAAAATAAATAAGGTTGCGCTCAGTGGGGGCGTTTTCCAAAACCAGCTTTTGTTGAAACAGCTATTGGATCGTCTTCACTCATTTGATTTTGAAGTATTCACCAATCATGAAGTACCGCCAAATGATGGCGGGTTGAGCCTTGGTCAGGCGGCGGTTGCCGCGGCACGGCTTCAGACCTGATCTTGAATGCGAAAAGGTTGACGACAAAGGAGTCGCTTATGTGTTTGGGTATCCCGGGACAAATAGTCGAATTTGTTGACGCCGAGAAAAACATCGCCAAGGTGGAGGTCTCAAGCGTCAGGCGAAATGTCAATGTCGCCCTGGTTAAAGAGGATGGCATTGAAATTGGAAGCTGGGTTTTGGTTCATGTGGGTTTCGCCATGAGCAAGCTCGATGAACAGGAGGCGGAAGAAACCTTGAGATTTCTAAGAAAATTGGGCAAAACCTACGAGGAAGAAATGGACATGCTTTACAAAAGCGATATCGATTAGCGGCAAATGACGATGACCCAGGTAGACAAGCCCCAACGAAAACTGCAAGAAATCGTTGCTCAGCGTTTTGATAAAAGTGTTTCAGTACCGGAAATGTTCTTTGCCTCCGAAGCGGCAAAAATATCACAAGTTTGTTTGGCCATGGCAAAACGTTTTCATCAAGGCGGCCGCATCCTTGCTTTCGGCAACGGCGCCTGTGCCACCGATGCACATCATATCGCGGTAGAGTTTGTGCATCCGGTGATCGTGGGAAAGCGGGCGCTGCCTGCGTTGGCACTGACCAACGATAGCGCGACGCTTACCGCATGTCAACTCCGATCAACTGATACAAAATCTGAATTTCAGGAGCAACTCAAAGTACTGGCACGACCCGCGGATATGGCTTTGGGCTTTTCTCCTGACGGAAAGTGCGAAAACGTTCTGGCGGCAATGAAAGAAGCTCAGGTGCGAGGATTACTTACTTTGGGCTTTGCTGGCCAAGATGGTGGTTTTCTGGAAAAAGGCGGCCTTGACTTTTGCTTCACGGTTAAGGATAACGATCCGTTTGTGATTCAGGAAACGCATGAAACGCTATACCATATTTTGTGGGAGCTGGTACATGTCTTTTTTGAACATGAAGGGTTGTTGGAATGAAAATAAGTGAGGGCTAGGTGTGCATAATATCGCGCTGAGACGCAGTGACGCAGAGAAAAACAAATAAATAAAATACGTGTGGTAAGAATTGTGCCGGCAATTGGATTAGAAAAATTTATCTTCGCGGCACTGCGCGATCATAAAAGTTGGTTTGAATGAGAGAAATGCGAAATGAATAGCTCAAACGGTTCGGAATACGACAAATTGTTTTATCCTTTTTTATTTGAGGGAGGCAAAGTAGATGTCAAAGCAGTACTCCGGCAGGTAGAGCAGTCCACTATCCAAAAGTGTGATGAAGTGATTGCCATTCGCAAGGCTACGATGGAACACAATTCTGAGCTTATAATGAGCGCGGGAACGGCAATGGCGGCGGCGTTTTCAAAGGGTGCGACGTTATTTGCCTTTGGCAACGGCGGCAGCACCACCGATGCGCAAGATGTCGTGGTCGATCTGCTCAATCCTCTGTACCCGGACTGGACACCGTTGCCTGCGGTTGCGCTCACCAACGACGTCTCGGTCATCACGGCGGTTGGAAACGATGTCGGCTTTGAAAATGTTTTTACCAGACAGGTGATCGCGTTGTGTCGAAAAGATGATGTCGCGCTGGGAATTTCAACCAGCGGCAACTCTAAGAATGTTGTCATGGCTTTGGAGCAAGCGAAGAAGCAAGATATGCTAACCGTCGGCATTGCCGGTTATGACGGTGGAGAAATGGCGCGGTCGCGATTCGTCGATTTTTGTTTGATTACCCCCAGTGATTATGTGCCGAGGTTGCAAGAAGCGCAGGCAACGGTTTATCATACGCTTTTGCATGTTATACAGAAGGAGTTAAGAATATGAAAAAACCGGACGGTATCCTTGGACAAGCCTTAAAGTTGAAACCCGCTGAGAAGCTTATGATTATTGATGGGCTGCTCCACAGTCTTGATGAACCCGACAAGGAAATCGATGAAATATGGGCCATTGAGGCTAAAAAACGACTGAAGGCTTATAAGGAAGGAAAGTTGAAAACACCGAGTTATGAGGAGGTCTTTGGCCAGGAAAAGGTCACATAATTGAATATAGAAATTTCGGAACTTGCTCAACGAGAGTTGGAAGATACCGTATTTTTCTACGAGTTAGAAGAAAGCGGATTAGGTCTGAAATTCAGAAAAGAGGTGCTCACAGCAATTGATCGAAATTTTGGTCTACCCAAAAGGCTGGCCAATTGAACCAGATGAAGTGATAAAGTGTTTTGTCCGTAGATTTCCATACAAAATTCTATATTCGGTGCAAAGGGAAGACATTATCATCTTAGTAATTTCACATCAACATAGAAGACCGGGATATTGGATAGAAGGCTCCGAGGATTAAGAACAGAAATTATCGTCAAATGAAATATGTCGATGAATATCGCGATGCCGATCTCACCAGGCGGCTGGCGAAAGAAATAACGCAATTGAGCGGAGGGGGCAACCTAAAGATCATGGAGGTTTGCGGCGGCCATACGCACACTATTTTTAAGCATGGCATCGAAGATATTTTGCCGGAGAACATCGATCTCATTCATGGCCCAGGTTGTCCGGTTTGTGTGCTGCCTATGGGGCGCATAGACGATGCACTCGCTATTGCTAAAAAGGAAGATATCGTGTTTACCACGTTCGGTGATATGATGCGTGTCCCGGGCTCCAGAGGCAGTTTTTTGGATGCTAAGGCCGAGGGGGCGGATGTCCGTTTTGTCTACTCGCCCCTGGATGCCCTCAAAGTCGCACGCCAGAACCCCGACCGGGAGGTTGTCTTTTTTGCCATCGGTTTTGAAACGACGGCACCCTCAACGGCCGTTACACTTCTGCGTGCAAAGGCCGAGGGCATCAAGAATTTTTTGGTGTTTTGTAACCACGTCACCATTATTCCGGCAATCAAAGCTATTCTGGACTCGCCGGATCTCAGATTGGACGGTTTCATTGGCCCGGGCCACGTGAGCATGGTTATCGGTATGAGGCCGTACGAGTTCATCGCGGAGAAGTATCAACGTCCGGTGGTGATTTCGGGCTTTGAACCTGTTGATATCATTCAATCCATTTATATGATTATTAAACAGCTCAATGAAGGCAGGATTGCCATTGAAAATCAGTACGGTCGTGTTGTGCGTGCCGATGGCAACACACAAGCCCTGAAAGCTATGGCGGAAACCATGGAGCTACGGCCATTCTTTGAGTGGCGCGGACTGGGATTCATCACTAACAGTGCCCTGAAACTACGCCCTGAATTTGCAGACTGGGATGCGGAATTACGCTATGACGTACCGGGCGTGCGCATCGCTGATCCGAAGGCCTGCCAATGCGGGGAAGTACTGAAAGGGGTGATCAAACCATGGGAGTGCAAAGTGTTTGGCACCACTTGCACACCGGAGACGCCTATCGGTACTTGTATGGTTTCGCCGGAAGGAGCTTGCGCTGCCTATTTCAATTACGGCCGGCTTTCCATGGCGGCACAGCGTCGTGAAATCCTGAGCCGGGGTTTGTCAGGTAGATAGACTGTAGCCTTTTAGGCTGTAGCAGAAACAGATGCGAGATCACACGAAACTTTGAGCCTTTGACTTAGCCGACGAATTGGCATTGAAAATCTATCGAACAACAAAAAATTTTCTTAAAGAAGAAACGTTATGTTCGTTTTCTGGAAATCGCTTTTGCCTCGTTGAGGGAATTGCATTATCAGTTCAGCCTTGCCAAACGGTTGGGCCATTTACAGGAGTATGACCGATCGCATAACTATAAGTCAAAAATTGCAGAGACTGAAAAAGTCTTAGGCGCTGTGATTAGAGCCTTGCGCAAAACCTAACAGCCTAATGGCCTACAGACTAAATACCTGATAGTTACCTTATGAATAGCAGTATCCAAACTTTAGATCAAGCCCTGGACCGAATCGAAAAGGCGCAGAAAATTCGTCAAGGCAAATTTTATCTGCGCGATGAATCGATTACCCTGAGCCATGGTAGTGGTGGCAAAGCCAGTCATAATCTGATCGAAGGACTTATTGCCAAACGGTTTTCAAATCCGCTACTC
>Ga0114931_10010112_pt1 | contig 11252 bp, 11 predicted proteins | sample 2SBtaG_FD_89579 | JGI IMG/M metagenome (GOLD analysis project Ga0114931, IMG submission 89579) | Deep subsurface microbial communities from Kolumbo volcano to uncover new lineages of life (NeLLi) - 2SBTROV14_V59a metaG | ecosystem: Environmental > Aquatic > Marine > Volcanic | place: Kolumbo...
CAATTTGGGTATCGAGCTGGTTCGCTTCGATATGTCCGAGTATATGGAACACCACACGGTCTCGCGTCTGATCGGCGCCCCGCCGGGTTACGTCGGCTTCGACCAGGGCGGACTGCTGACCGAGGCCATCAACAAACATCCCCACGCGGTCCTGTTACTCGGCGAGATCGAAAAGGCCCATCCGGATATCTATAACCTGTTGCTCCAGATCATGGATAACGGGACACTGACGGACAGCAATGGTCGCCAGACGGATTTCCGGAACGTCATTCTGGTCATGACCACCAATGCCGGTGCGGATCAGATGAGCAAGAAGGCGATTGGCTTCACGACCGCAGCCGATACCGGCAACGACGCAAGCGAGGCTATTAAGCGTCACTTCAGTCCTGAATTCAGGAACCGACTCGATGCGACAGTCCTGTTCCAGCCGCTGTCACTCGAACATATCGAACGCGTCGTCGACAAGTTCCTGATTGAACTGGAAGAGCAACTGGCGGAGAAGAACGTCACGATCTCCGTTTCAGAAGAAGCCCGCGCCTGGCTCGCTGAACACGGCTTCGATCCGGCCATGGGCGCCCGCCCGATGTCCCGGACGATTCAGGAAAACATCAAGCGCCCGCTGGCGGAAGAGCTGCTATTCGGAAATCTGGCCCGTGGCGGCCGGGTCGCGATCGATATGCGCGACAACCGGATCACCATCGAAATAAAGGATTCCGAAACAGTCTTGGAGAGTTGAGACAGTCAGCCTGCCTGACAAGGCAGGCTGTGGTCAGCGGGAGCGAAAAACGATGCGACCCTTGGTCAAGTCGTAAGGGGTCAGTTGGACGGTGACCTTGTCACCGGTCAGTATCCGGATATAGTGCTTACGCATCTTGCCGGAAATGTGCGCCGTAACCACATGACCGTTCTCCAGTTCCACGCGAAACATGGTATTCGGGAGGGTATCCATTACGGTACCTTCCATCTCGATATGATCTTCCTTCGCCATTGGTTTTTCTGTACACCTAAGTATGGTTGATTTATGAACTGCGGGATTATAGCGCCGAGACCGGTTCAGGTCGACTGCATCAAGGCCGCAACCCGCTCTGCGTTCGGTTCGTGAATAACACCGCGCTCCGTGACGATCGCCGTCACGAGTTCCGCCGGCGTGACATCGAATACCGGATTCCATGCCCCCGCACCGGCGGCAGCGATTCGCTGGCCACCGATCGTCAGTAACTCTTCCGCAATACGTTCCTCGATGGGAATATCCTGACCGGACACGGTATCGAGATCGATCGTAGACGTCGGAGCGGCCACCATGAGCTTCACACCATGATGTCGGGCTATGACACCAAGATTGAAGGTGCCGATCTTGTTCGCGACATCTCCGTTGGCTGCGATTCTATCGGCGCCGACGATGATCCACTTGACCCGACCTTGTGACATCAGATGCGACGCGGCGCCTTCAGCGACCAGAGTAACAGGAATGCCGTCCTCGATCAGTTCCCAAGCTGTCAGTCGAGCCCCCTGCAGCCAGGGACGTGTCTCGTCGGCAAATACCGTATCGATCAACCCCTTCGCAAAGGCTGAGCGGATGACACCGAGCGCCGTGCCGTAACCGCCTGTGGCCAGAGCTCCAGCATTGCAGTGTGTCAGAACGGCGCACGGCCCGTCGATCAGTCCTGCACCGAAGTCGCCCATCCGACGGTTGCCCTCGATATCCTCGTTGGAAATCCGATGCGCCAACGCCAGCAAGTCGGGCACAGGATCAGACGCGCCAACAACCTTGTCGATCGCCTGACGCATCTCCTTCAGGGCCCAAAAGAGATTTACAGCCGTTGGGCGCGATGCCGCCAACAGAGCCAGATCCGCCTCCATCGAATGGCGCCAATCGGACGGATTCTCTGCGAAACGACGACGGGCGCCCAGCACGACTCCGTAAGCCGCCGTGATACCGATCGCGGGCGCGCCTCGCACGACCATGCTACGAATCGCATCGGCCGCACCCGCCGCATCATCGATGATCAACCAATCCGTCCTAGACGGAAGCAGACGCTGATCGAGGAGATGCAGAGCATCGTCCTGCCATCGAAGCGCGCGAACGCTATCGTGCCCATATCTAGTCAAAGATGTTCCTCCTCAATGATCTCTCAAAGTACGTCGCGCACGATCAGGGTATCACCTCAGGCGCCGTATCCGATTGACGACATTCGCCGTGCGACTGATCCCCGCAGTTCCGCCCGTCCAACCAGATCGCCCGATCAAGTATTGCCTCAGAGAAATCCGTGTCAGTGATATTCGCTCCTCGCAGGTCGGCATAGGCCAGATTGGCCGCATAGAAGGAAGCGCCCGTCAAATCCGCATCACGGAGATCCGTACCAACCAGATTGGCCTTATCCAGAATCGCCCCGACCAGACTTGCCCTAACCAGCGTGGCATAAGACAAGTTCGCCCGCGTCAGATCAGCGGCCTGTAGCCCGGCCGCAGTGAGGTCCATACTCATCATGGATGCGTCTCGCAGAAGCGCCTCTGCCAGAACGGCTTCCCGGCGACTGCAATGATTCCACTGTACCCCAGGCGCCGGACTGGAGCTGCAATCACGAAGACCCGGCTCGCCAACCCAGACCTCATTGACCGCAACAGCCACCATACCGCCGAGTAACAGCGCGATTGCGACCATCGAAATCAAGGCAAAGCGGCGTTCCCGTCGTTTTTCCGCATCGGAATGTCCGGCGTGATATATAGGTTGTCGAAATGGTCCTTTCCGTTCATTCCCTCGCCGATCATCACCTTCACGTCTGTCGTCTCCTTCAGGAGGATAGGCCTGACTACGCCGGTCATCTCTGCCACGTTCGTCCTCCCACCTGCGGGCGGCCTCGAGCCGGTCTAGGGAAAATCCGCCACCGTCGCCGGACAAAAGCTCGTCCGGGACCAATTCCGGATACTCGGAAACGGGTCGCCAGTCATTGGCGTCTTTGCTGATTCGAGTGGACAACTCGATGCGCCCTAGGATCAGGTAACGAGTGATAAGCTTGGCCGGAAGAGGCCCTTGAACTTCATCTCCATGCTGCACGTACCAAAGGTTGACGCCGGTTTTGGGTTCCGTCATTTCAGTCCTTCAGCGTATGCAAGAGCTCCTCCAGCTCGAGCCGTATCTGGTGCACAAGCTGCCTGCTGCGACTACAGTCGGCTTTTTGATCCTCGCCATTGAGGTGCTGTCTGGCCCCACCGATGGTAAAACCCTGATCGTACAACAGAGCGCGAATCTGGCGCACCAAAAGCACATCCTGATACTGGTAGTAGCGACGCTTTCCAGCGCGCTTGACCGGGGATAGCTGGGGAAACTCCTGCTCCCAGTACCTCAATACATGAGGTTTGACATTGCACAACTGACCGACTTCACCAATCGTGAAGTAGCGCTTAGCCGGAATGTGCGGCAGCTCATTCGCGCTGTTCGGCTCCTGCATAAGCCTCGACCCTTGCCTTGAGTTTCTGACCGGGATGGAAAGTAACGACCCGCCTGGCGGAAATCGGGATTTCCTCTCCCGTCTTGGGATTGCGGCCCGGACGCTCGCCCTTGATCCTCAGATTGAAATTTCCGAAGCCGGACAACTTGACCTGACCACCCTGTTCGAGGGTTACACGGATCTCCTCGAAAAACATCTCAACCAGGTCCTTGGCTTCACGCTTATTAAAACCAAATTCCTCATAGAGCCGCTCTGCCATATCAGCCTTGGTCAAAGCCATTACCTGTCCCTCAATTTTGCCTTATGTTCCGCTTGCAAACGATCAACGACGTCCTGCATGCATCTCTCAACCTCATCGTCCGTCAGAGTGCGTGAGATTTCTTGCATAGTCAAGCCGATAGCGACACTTTTTAGTCCAGAATCGATACGATCGCCTTGATAAACATCAAAGATTTCGAATTCGGTCAACAAGGAACCCGCGGCCTCGCGGACCGTCTTTCGAATCTGATCAGCCAGCACATCCTCTGGCACCACCAACGCCAGATCCCGGCGCACGGACGGATAGCGGGACAGTTCCTTGAACATCACATGCCCCTCTTTGAGGATCGCCGACAGCCGCAGCTCGAACAATACGACCTCCCCTGCTGCCAGATCTGTAGTGCGTTGGATCTCGGGATGCATGGTTCCCAACCAACCGGCCTCGACGCCGTCCGGCCCCATGATTCGCGCGCTACGCCCAGGGTGCAATGCCGGACGTTCCGCGGGCAGATACGCCAAGCCCGGAAACAATGCGTCGAGGTCGCCCTTGACGTCGAAAAAATCAACCGGACGCCCATCCGAAGACCACTGCGAGGGGAACAAAGGTCCCCAGACGATCCCCGCCAGCATGTCCTCCTCCGATACATCCTGGTTGTCCAGTTTCAGGAAACGGTGGCCAATTTCGAATAAACGGATACGCGGCTGCTGACGACGCTGGTTATAGAGGGCTGAGGCGACGAGCCCAGGCCACAACGAAGTCCTCATGACAGAGAGATCTGCGGCAAGCGGATTTGCGAGCGAAAGCGGAACCAGATCCGGATCGAAAAGTCGCTGTTGATCCTCGCCAACGAAACTGTAACAAATCGCCTCATGATATCCCCGCTCGATCATACCTTGCCGTACGCATGCGGTACCGGATTCGATCGGGGAGGGCAATGGGGGCACACCCGAGTGGATCAGGGGACGGCGATCCGGCAAATGGTCATAGCCCTTGATACGAACGATCTCCTCAATCAAGTCGGCCTCGCAACGCAAGTCGAAGCGATAGCTAGGTACACTCACTCGCCACTCGCCCGCTCTAACAGAATCCATCCCCAATCCGAGGCGTACCAGAATCTCCTCAATCTCTTCATCGGAGACATCGATCCCCAGCACCTTTCTGGCCCGCGCTGAGCGCAGGTAGATAGTTGGCGGCTGCGATATCTCATCATCGAGACGTACGTCCGTCACCGGCCCGGGACGGCCTCCGAGGATCCCGATCAACAGCGCCGTCGCCCGTTCGATTGCCCGAACCGGCAGTTCGGCATCGACGCCGCGTTCAAAACGGTGAGAAGAATCGGTATGCAGACCATACTGCCGGGCCTTGCCGGCGATTGCGAAGGGTGCGAAATGAGCAGCCTCAAGGAATAGGTCAACGGTGTCGTCCTGAACCGCGCTCTCCTGCCCACCCATGATGCCGGCAAGCGCCAGATTCTGCTGACTGTCCGCAATAACCAGCGTACCGCTGTCATCAACCCGGATCTCACGGCCATCGAGCAACGTTATTTCACTGCCCGACTCCGCATAACAGACCCGAACCGGCCCCTTGAGCTGGGCAAGGTCAAAAGCATGCATGGGTTGGCCGAGTTCGAGCATCACATAGTTGGTCACATCGACCACGGGACCAAGACTGCGGACCCCTGAACGCCGCAGGCGTTCCTGTATCCATAACGGAGTGGAACAACCCGGTTTGATCCCTCTGATAACCCGACCCGTGTAGCGCGGACAAGCCGCTCCGGCCTCGAGCATGATCTCCAGGCGATCATCGCAAACGGGCTCAACAGGCGCGCAATCGGGGCCCGATACGTGCAGGCGGTTTACTGTTCCGACCTCTCGGGCGATACCGCCGATACTTAGGCAATCGCCGCGATTCGGCGTCAGCCCGATCTCGATGGTCAGGTCGTCCAGTCCCAGGTACTCCCGGATGTCGGCGCCTGGGGTTGCGTCGGCATCGAGCGGCAACAGGCCGCTCGCCTGCTCCACGAGACCCAGTTCCTGCGCGGAACAAAGCATGCCGAACGACGGCACGCCGCGCAATTTGGTCTCCTTGATCACAAGACCACCTGGAAGCGACGCACCGAGCATGGCGGTAGGCACGCACATATCGACGGCAACATTCTTCGCGCCGCAAACTATCTGTAGCGGTTCCTGACCGCCAACGTCAACTGAGCAAACCTGCAGCCGATCGGCTTGCGGGTGCGGATCGATCGATATCACCCGCCCGACGACGATCCCGGAAAAATCCCCCGCCACAGCGGTCATGGCATCGATCTCGAGACCCGCCATGGTCAATTGATCGCCAAGCTCGCGGCTGGAAATATCCGGATTCACCCACTCTCTGAGCCAAAGCTCACTGAACTTCATTGGACGTACTCTTCCTTATCATTGATTTGGAACAATCTCGGCACTGCTTGCACAGGACGCCTAGAACTGCCGCAGGAACCTCAAATCATTCTCAAAAAACATTCTTAAGTCATTGACTCCATGCCGTAACATCGCCATTCGCTCGATACCGATCCCGAAGGCAAAACCGGAATAGGCCTCATCGTCAATGCCCACATTGGCGAGCACGCGAGGATGAATCATGCCGCAACCCATGATCTCGATCCATCCGGTATCCTTGCAAACCCGGCACCCTTGCCCGGAACAAATGACGCAGCCGATATCGACCTCGGCCGAGGGTTCGGTAAAGGGAAAATAGGATGGACGAAATCGCACGGCGAGTTTGTCGCGACCGAAGAAGTGTCGCAAAAAGTCGCTCAATACGCCTTTTAAATCCGCGAAGCTGACATCCTCGTCGACCATAAAACCTTCCACCTGATGGAACATCGGCGTGTGCGTTACATCGGAATCACAGCGGTAAACCCTACCCGGCGCGATGATCCTAAGCGGTGGTCGCCGTTCCTTCATCGTACGAATCTGCACGGGCGAGGTGTGGGTTCGGAGAAGCGTATGGGCATCGAAATAAAAGGTGTCGTGCATGGCGCGCGCAGGATGATCTTCCGGGATATTCAGCGCCTCGAAGTTATGAAAGTCGTCTTCCACCTCCGGCCCGCGAACAACCTCATATCCGGCCTGCCGAAACAGCGACTCGATACGTTCCGACGTCTGTGTGACGGGATGCAGGTGACCACGCTCCTGCCCTCGTCCTGGAAGCGTGACATCGATGCGTTCGCCCTGAATACGCGCCGCCATCCGGGCGGTTTCAATCGTCGCCTGCCGGTCACGAATCAAGACCTGAATACGCTCCTTGGCCTGATTGACCGCTTGCCCTATCCGAGGTCGATCCTCATGACTGATATCCTTCAGGCCTTTCAGGTAGCCGGTCACAGCCCCCTTCTTACCGAGGTATTGCACCCGGAGGTCGTCAAGCGCCGCAGGATCTCCGGCCGCGCTGATCTCCTGTTCCGCCCGTTCGATAATGGATTCTAGCCCCTGCACATTGACCTCGTGAGACGATTTCTTTGGAATACGCTGATTTTCACGCATCGACGCCACAGGACACCTGATCGCGCCCTACGCATGAACAAAAAGGGAAAGGCCGAGGCCTTTCCCTATGTCGGTTGACCGTCGGATTGTACGGTCATTGATCTAGTCTACGCCCCGGATATACCCAGGCAAGACAGTCGCGGACAGCGAAATCAGGCCGCCAGAGCCTGCTTGGCCTGTTCGGCAAGCGCAGCGAAAGCAGTCTTGTCGAAAACCGCGATATCGGCCAGGACCTTACGATCGATATCGACGGAAGACTTATTCAGTCCATCCATGAAACGGCTGTAAGACAGACCGCACTCGCGGGCGGCAGCGTTGATACGCGCAATCCACAGACTGCGAAACTGGCGTTTACGCTGACGACGATCACGATAGGCGTACTGACCGGCCTTGGTGACGGCCTGGACGGCTACGCGATAGACGTTCTTGCGACGGCCCTGGTAACCCTTGGCCTGTTCCAGCACCTTCTTATGTCGGGCGCGGGCCGTGACCCCTCTTTTGACTCTAGGCATGTTTCTCTACTCCTGACGACAACTCGTCATTTAAATTTCCGGAACCTTGGCGGATAGCTTCGCGGCGATATTCGGTCTTCCGAAAGGAAAACCGGAATGCGCCTTCTGAGCGGACTTATTCCGGGATTCCTCAGCTATAAGGCAGCATCTGCTTGACCAGACCCGAATCAGAAGCGCAAATCATCGCGCCGCGACGCAGCTGACGCTTACGCTTGGTGCTCTTCTTGGTCAAGATGTGGCTGCGAAAACCCTGGCGACGCTTGAATCCGCCGGAAGCAGTACGTTTGAAGCGCTTGGCGGCGCCGCTGTGTGTCTTCATCTTAGGCATATCATTTCACCTTACTTAATCAAATCCCGTTATATCAATTCGGTTCGCGGCTGACCGACTCAGCCCTTCTTGGTCTTTGAGCTCACGGGACCAAGGACCATGACCATCTGACGGCCCTCGAGCTTGGGGAACTGTTCCACCTGCCCGTACTCCAGGAGATCGCTCTCCACGCGTTTCAACAAATTCAGGCCCAACTGCTGATGCGCCATTTCGCGCCCGCGAAAGCGCATTGTGACCTTGGCCTTGTCACCGGCGGTCAGGAATCTCATGAGATTGCGCAGTTTGACCTGGTAATCCCCCTCATCCGTCCCAGGGCGAAATTTGACCTCTTTGACCTGTATCTGCTTTTGCTTCTTTTTGGCGGCCTGTTTACGTTTATTTTCCTCGAAAATAAACTTGCCGTAATCCATCAGCCGACAAACCGGCGGCTCGGCATTGGGCGAAATCTCGACCAAATCGACCCCAGCCTCCGTCGCCGCCGTTATGGCGTCATCCGTCTTTACGATGCCGACTTGATTGCCCTCGACATCGATTAATCGTACCTCTGGGACCGCAATGGCCTCATTGATCCTCAATTGCTTGTCAGCTGCGATTTCTATTCCTCCATAGTGACACGGCCGCGGCAGGCGATCTCGGTCTTTAACCTGGTGAGGAGGTCGTCCAACGACATCGTTCCAAGGTCCTTACCGTTTCGCATGCGTACGGCCACAGTCCGCGCCTCTACTTCCCGGTCGCCCACGATTAGGAGGTAGGGCACACGTTGTAAGGTATGCTCGCGGATTTTAAAGTTAATCTTCTCATTTCTCAAGTCTTTATCGGCCCTGATTCCCGCTTTACGAAGAAAATCCACGACTTCTCCGCAAAAACCGGCCTGCTGATCGGTAATATTCATGACCATCGCCTGCTTAGGAGACAGCCAAAGCGGGAATTGCCCGGCATATTCCTCTATCAGAATACCGATAAAACGTTCCAGCGAGCCGAGAATGGCGCGATGCAACATGACCGGGACCTGACGACTGCCGTCTTCGGCAATATAACTCGCGTCAAGCCGCCCCGGCATGGAGAAATCAACCTGGATCGTTCCGCACTGCCAGACTCGGCCGAGACAATCCTTCAACGAAAATTCGATCTTGGGGCCGTAGAAGGCGCCTTCCCCCACCTGAAGATCCCATTTCAAATCCTTGTCGTTCAATGCCTGCTCAAGGGCATGCTCGGCCTTGTCCCAAACGGCGTCGTCTCCGACCCGGTTTTCAGGTCGCGTCGACAACTTGATGATGATTTCGTTGAAACCAAAATCAGCATAGACCTCGTAAAGGAGGTCGATAAAGGCCGCGACCTCGCTCTGGATCTGCGCCTCAGTACAAAAAATATGGGCATCGTCCTGCACAAAATTGCGCAGACGCATGAGTCCATGCAAGGTACCCGAAGGCTCGTTACGAAGACACGAACCGAACTCCGCCATACGCAGCGGCAAATCGCGATAGCTCTTAAGACCCTGATTGAATATCTGTACGTGACACGGGCAATTCATGGGTTTGATGGCATAGTCACGATTCTCCGAGCTGGTCGTGAACATGTCATCCTTGAATTTTTCCCAATGTCCCGAACGCTCCCAAAGACTACGGTCCACAACCTGCGGGGTGCGCACCTCGAAATAGTCGTGTTCGCGGAGATGCGCGCGGATGTACTGCTCGACCTCGCGATAGATGATCCAACCGTTGTCATGCCAGAACACCATGCCAGGCGCTTCTTCCTGGGTATGATAAAGGTCAAGCTGCCGTCCGATACGTCGATGGTCGCGCTTCTCGGCCTCCTCGATACGGTGTAGATAGGCCTTCAGCTCCTTGGCATTGGCCCATGCAGTACCATATATACGCTGCAACATTTCGTTCTTTGAATCTCCCCGCCAATAGGCGCCTGCTAGCTTTGTAAGCTTGAACGCCTTGATGTGCCCCGTGCTCGGAACGTGAGGGCCGCGACAAAGGTCGGTGAACTCGCCCTGCGTATACAGGGACAGCGTTTCTCCTGCGGGGATATCTCGAATGATCTCGGCCTTATAGGCCTCACCGATGGAGTCAAAATAGGCGATCGCGTCGTCACGGAGACGTTCTGTCCGAACCACCTTCAGATCGGCAGCGGCGAGCTCGGTCATTTTGGCCTCGATCGCGTTTAAATCGTCGGGCGTGAACGGACGTTCGAAAGCAAAATCGTAGTAGAAACCGTCTTCAATTGTCGGGCCGATCGTAACCTGGGCCGTCGGAAACAACAGCTTCACAGCCTGGGCCAACAAATGAGCGCAAGAGTGACGGATGATCTCGACGCCCTCGGGATCGCGACCAGTAACGATCGTAACCGAGGCGTCGGCCTCGATGATTCGGCTGTAGTCCACAAGCTGACCATCGACCTTTCCCGCCAAGGTCGCCTTGGCAAGGCCTGCGCCAATCGACGCGGCAATCTCGGCAATACTGACCGGGTGGTCAAACTGGCGCTGACTACCATCAGGAAGGGTGATTGTCGGCATATCCGTTATCTGTCCATCATTCGGGGCTTGCCCAGAGGACAGGGTAATACCGACCAGCTGAGGCGTCCCGACAAATAAAAAAGCACTGCGAAACAACAGTGCTCGGGAATGTTTGGTAGGCGCGATTGGACTCGAACCAACGACCCCCACCATGTCAAGGTGGTGCTCTAACCAACTGAGCTACGCGCCTGCAATTCTAAGGCGGTGATTATACAGGACAAGCGATAGGAGTCAACAATCTCCCATCGGGATTCCAAACGATTTTCCCAAAAAGAAACAATAACATACGTAGGATAAAAAAAGGCCACAGTGCATGCACTGTGGCCTTTTCGTATTTAAAACCTGGCGGTGTCCTACTTTCACATGGGGAGACCCCACACTATCATCGGCGCTAAGCAGTTTCACTTCCGAGTTCGGAATGGGATCGGGTGGTTCCTACTCGCTATTGCCGCCAGGAAAAGGGTTTGTCGCGTCCGCGACGTAGCGGAAGGCATTGCCCTTCCGCCGAAAAGTGTTAAAGGCGGGTATTGTCACATTACTTAACCATACCCAAACCTCTTGGGTGTTATATGGTCAAGCCTCACGGTCAATTAGTACTGGTTAGCTGCACGCATTACTGCGCTTCCACACCCAGCCTATCAACGTCGTAGTCTTCG
>Ga0114931_10010113_pt1 | contig 11252 bp, 16 predicted proteins | sample 2SBtaG_FD_89579 | JGI IMG/M metagenome (GOLD analysis project Ga0114931, IMG submission 89579) | Deep subsurface microbial communities from Kolumbo volcano to uncover new lineages of life (NeLLi) - 2SBTROV14_V59a metaG | ecosystem: Environmental > Aquatic > Marine > Volcanic | place: Kolumbo...
ACTTTAGCTGTTCCACCTGGCACTGACTTGAAAGAAGAACTTGAAAAATTCAATGTACTCAAAGGAATAAAAAAAGTGCGAATGCTTCCAACTTTACAACTCTTCAAAATAGGTGTAAAGCTTGACATGGTAGATGACAAAAAACATGATGTTGCTCCAACCGAAAAGAAAAAAGAAATCAAGAATATTAAATTTGAAGCTACAGAAGAAGACAAAAACTTTATCCGCGAATTACAAAAAGATATGGAAATAACTGATGAGCCATTTGTAAAGGCTGCAAATAATCTTGGTATCACTGAAAATGAATTGTTTGAAAAAATAAAACATTATGAAGATATCGGAGTGATGAGAAGATTTGCTGCAATATTAAGACATAGACAAGTTGGGTTTACTGCAAACGGTATGATAGTTTGGAAAGTACCTGAAGATAGAATTGCAAAAGTTGGAGAAACATTAGGCTCATTTCCACAAGTAAGTCATTGCTATGAAAGACCTACGTATGCTGATTGGCCATATAATGTATTTTCAATGATCCATTGTAAAACTCAAGATGAGGCAAATGAAATGGCAAAAACAATACAAGATCAAATACATGTTGATGATTACAAAATTCTATTCAGTTCTCGTGAATTCAAAAAAACTCGTGTTGAATATTTTGTAGAGAATTCCTTTACTTTGGAAGAAACAATTCCTGTATCTTAAAACTCATTTTCATCATGTCCTACTACATGAATTGTACAAAAATATTGGTCATTCATGTTGCAGTAGTATGACGAATCTTCTCCACATGCATTACATGGTGGTTTTTCATCGAGTTGGGATAGCTTTGTGTGGTATACTTTGCTTCTATTAGTGATGCTGGAATCCTTGTAAATTCTTGTTAGATTTGTATAGTATTCTACTTCGCCTACATTTAATGGAATTTCATTTTTTATTTTTTTAATTATTGATTCCCATTTTTTATACTCGCCAATTTTGGCAAGCTTCAATCTCTCGATAACTTCTAAAGTTTTTTCAGAATCAATTGTAATGTCCATTTACAAATTAATTTGCTTGTGGTGTTGCTTTTAATTCGTATTCTGGCCACGTATTATACAAATCATCAATTTCGTTCATGTCTGATGAACTTAGATATTTTCCATCCGAAATTCCCGCAAACATTTCAATCTCTTCTTCACTTACAACAGTGGGCAAAACAGATGCAATCTTATTTTTTGTCAAGATAAATTTGATTGAAAATTCTGTAATGTTTAGTCCATTACGTTCTGCAATTGGCCTGAACTGCTCAACTTTTTCTAGAGCTGATTTTCTCCATTCTGCTTTTCTATCTTTTCTATGATCATTACTTGGAATTACTGTATCTGCTTTTACTTTTCCTGTTAAAATTCCTGATGCATCTGGAACTCTGACTAGGATTCCTATGTCTTGTTTTTCTGCTTTTGCAATTAACTCATTTCCTGGAGTTTGTTCTAAAATATTGTAAACTGTTTGTACTGATGATATGCTTTCTCTATCCATTGCCTCTAATCCTTCTTGTGTCCATCCTATTGCAGGACCTAATGCAACTTGTGCTGCTCTAATTTTTCCTTCCTTAATTAATTCATCCATCGTATCAAATGTTTCATCATTTCTAATGTGTTTTAATTTTGGATTGTGTAATCCTAAAGAATCAAGATGATCTGTTTGTAGTCTTTCTAAACATGCGTCAAGTGCTTTTCTTGTATATTCTGGAGAATAGTCTTGTGGTAATTCTGTATGCCCTATTTGCTCAACATTTGAAAAATCATAACCATATTTTGTCGAAATTACAACTTCATCTCTCATTCCTTTGAATACTTCACCAATTAGTTTCTCACTTTTTCCTTTACCGTACATGTCTGCAGTTTCAAAATAATTAATTCCTAAATCATATGCTTTTTTTAGCATTCTTCTGGCTTCATCTTCTTCAATTTTTTTACCCCACCAATCAAGTGCAATACTCCATGCACCAAACCCTATCTCTGAAACTTCAATTCCACTTTTGCCTAGTTTTTTGTATTTCATGCTAGTTCACTCTTAATTTAAGAGACATTCCAAATTTCTTCATTTATGTTTATCCAAATTTACACTCCTGATATTTAGATTTTTTAAAGAATTTAGCCTAGGCTGGTAATTAGAGGCACAACATCCTTTTTGACACACACAATCATTGGAATGTCATTTTTAACATATGATGAGACTTCGGTTTCCCTCAAATCCATGATTAGATCTTGAAAGTCTCTGATATCGTCTACTTCAAATGCTAACATGAAATCTTCATCATGTATCCCAAAAGAATACGTTGTATTGAGTACTACCTGTGGGTATTTTTTACTAACTTCAATATGCTCATCCATAATTTTTTGTCTTTTATCTTGAGGGAGTAGATACCATTCCCTAGTTTTAGTAAATGGATAAACTATAACATGTTTTTTTGGTTCCATTCCCGTAAGAAAACCGTGCTCTTTTCTTGCACCTTCGACATAAATCGATGGTCTTGTGCATGAAAGATAAGTCATCGATGGGATGATATATTTTCCAAATACTGTCTTGTATAATTTTTCAATAACTGTCTGAATTTCCTCAACTGATTTTGCTGCAAACCAAAACAAAAAGTCAGTATCATCTCTTAATCCTAAATTTGAGTAGGATCTGTACATTATTCCAGAATTGTTCAAAATATTCTCTACTTCTTTTGCAGATTCTTCTTTTGCCAAATCTGCCATCCATCTCCATTTAGGATCAATTTTGAAAAATGAGAAATTAAAATAATATTGTTCGCTGGTTTCTGACATGTCTAATCCAATTTTGAAACCCTATTTAAACAAAAAACTAGATTCTCTATTCTAGAATCTCAATTATTTTTTCTTGTGATTTATGACCTGATTTTATTTTAACCACGCCTGTTGATATTCCAAAATGTTTTGCAATCTTTTTTATGATTTCTTTGTTTGCCTTCCCTCTGATTGGTTTTGATTTTATTCCTATGTTGATTTGATTATCTTTTATTTTCAAATATTCTTTAGAAAATTCTACTTGAACTTTGTAAATCAATAGTTTTTGATAATATGTTCTGTTTAAATTTGATTAGGCTGTTTGCTCTAACACCCAATCGTACCCTTCTGCTTCTAGTTTGTCTGCTAGAGATGCATCGCCTGTTTTCAATACTTGTCCTCTTGCAAATACATGTACGAAATCTAATTTATCTAAGAATTTGAGAATTCTTGCATAGTGTGTAATTACAATCACTGTTGCATCTTTTCCAGAAACTTGACTGATTGCTTTTGCAACTGCTTGAACTGCATCAATATCTAATCCTGAATCTGGCTCATCTAAGATTGAAATTTTTGGTTTTAAAACTGCCATCTGCAAAACTTCTGCTCGTTTTTTCTCTCCTCCTGAAAATCCTTCGTTAAGATATCTTGAAAGGAATTCTTCTTTTAATCCGACTTTTTCCAAATTCTCTTTAAGATATTTTTGGAATTCTCTTACTGTAATGAACACTTCTCTATCATCACCTTCGAGTGCTTTACTCAAAGAGTTGTATGCAGTCCTAAGAAAGTGAGAAAATCCTACGCCTGCTACTTCTGTTGGATATTGAAATCCTAAGAACAACCCTTTCTTTGCTCTTTCATCTGCTGTTAAATCTAAAATACTTTCACCATCTAACAAAATATCTCCTTTAGTTACTTCGTATTTTGGATGTGCAAGTAATGTATATGCTAATGTACTTTTTCCAGAACCATTTGGTCCCATTATGGCGTGTACTTCTCCAGGGCCTGTTTTTAGATTGACTCCTTTGAGAATCTCTTTACCTTCTCTTGTTACATGAAGATCTTTAATTTCTAATACTGCCATATTGCGCTTTGTCTTGTTTCTCTATATAATACCGACGAAATTTAGCTAATCCTAATGGATTTTTTTGATAATAAAATGAAAAGAGGGGGATGGGGTTTAATATCTGGCCAGAGATGGTCTCAAAGTAATTTTGAGTTTGTAGCTCGTTAGAATTTCTTTACATCTATTTCTGATAGTAACTTCTGTGACTCCTGCAATACTTGAAACGTCTCTTTGTAGAACGTTTTGACCAAGTAATACTGATGCAACATACAAGTATGCTGCTGCAATTCCATTTGGAGCTTTTCCATCTGCAATACTACTATCCTTGGTTTTTTCTGCAATTTCTAAGGCTAATCTTTCGACTCTGACCTCAGTTTGTGTCATGTTTGCTATCTTTGAGATGTATTTGTCCATGGTTACAACTGGGGCAGTTAATTGTCCCATTTCCATTACCATGGTTCTATAGTATCTTGCTGCAAGTTTTGTTTTTGATTTAACATCTTTTGGTGGACAAATTCCGCGACAAATTTCTTCTAGTGATCTTACTACGTCACATTGTTTGCATGCCATGTAAATTGTAGCTGCAGTAATACTTACTACTGATTTTCCCTTCACATCAACATGTCCGTCCAAGTTTCTGTATATCATAGAAGCAGTTTCCAAAACATTTTTTGAAAGACCAATGCTATCGCATGTTTCACCCATTTTTGTTAAAACATTTGCAAGTCGTCTCTCTTTTGGATTGGAAACTCTAACTCTTTGTTGCCATTTTCTGAGATTGTGCATTTGATTTGCAACTTCATGGTTGATTGTTTTTCCGCTAAAGTCTTTTGCACTGATAGAAATCTCAGTTGTTATTCCCAAATCATGTTGGGAATAAGTTGTTTGTCCTGTTGCTCTTGCAAGCTTCATCTTGTCTTCGAAGTTTGAGCTTACTGTTTCTGGACCATAATCTGCAATCTGATCATCGACTACTACGCCGCAACCAGAACAGATGATTTCACCGTTCTGCATATCGTCTACTAATGTAGCTTGACATTCAGGACAGCTTTGTTTTTCTAGTATGTTCATTTTTTTCTTCTCCTAAATTTTTTCTTTGAATTGTCAGGAGAATATTCAGTTGCGAAAACACTTTTGCCAATATATTTTTTTATATTGTTTGTCAATGAAGTAGCGGATGCAAATGGTCTACTTACTGGACCAATCAATTCCATTACTTTTGCAACTCTAGTTCCCTTCTCGTCACAGAGTATTTGTCCTTCAACTAATTCTTTAGATAGTTGAATGATTACCCTGCCACTACCGGCTAGGTGCATTATTTCGCCTACCTCCTGCAATTAAGAATACTAATCATGATATTCTTTTCATAGACTTCTGTCAACTTTACTTTAGCTAAGAGCTAGATTTGATTTTATTTTGATTGCTTGCTTCTTTTGGATACTAGTTTTTCCGAAATTTTGTTAAGAATTTTTGTCTTGGAGGATCCTTTTGGTAAAACAACATACCCTGACCTTACAAATGGTCTTTTAGGAAATCTAACTTTGTCATCTGACTCCGTTATTTCAAATCCTGCAGCAGTTGTAGCGTCCATTAATTCTTTTAATGAAGGATCAAAAACACATTTTTCTAATCCGAGACGTCTACCTTTTGATTTTTTTAAATTCTTGTTGAAATAATCCAACCAGATTACGACATGTTCGTAATCTTTCATTTTATTCCTTTAGTAAAATTGCGTTAACTATTCCGTTTTGTCCTGGTTTTGAAACTACTTTGCACTTTCCTTCTTGTGTTTCTAGTATTGCACCTTTTGTAATGATGCCACGTCTTTTGTAATCATTGTTTGTAGCGTTTTCTAAAACTTTGAGAATTTTTGTCTTCTTTACTTTTGCATCTCCTGTTGCTAGATTAACAAAATCAATTGATTTCAAAGCTGTTTTTTTATTATTTCCACGAATTCTTCTTGTAACTGTTACTTGAGCTCCATTGATAGGTTCATTTGGATATCTGTCAGTTTCGTATTTTCTTCTAATTCTAAGTGGATGTCTTCTTCCTCCAGTTATTTTACTGGTAGCTAAATTCTCTACGGATTTTCTCACGAAAACTTGTCTGAATCACTCTAATTTATACAAAACGCAAAAAGTTAGCCTTGGTTAAAAAAATCTACTATTTTGACTCTGCGATGATTTGAGGCGCATGGGTTGCTTGTCTTGTACTTGCCGTTTTTCTGACTTTGGAGAATAATCTTTGTTTTAGATTATCAACATCTCCTTGAATTCCAAAATACTTTTTGAATTTTTCAGTAGTTGTGTATATTTTCATTCTTCCTATATTTTCATGAGTGATGTAATCTAACTGCCTTAGTTCTTTCAAATGTGCATACACTCCAGATCCTCTAGTTTCTACAAGCAATTTTGATGATATTGGTTGTTCATAAGCAATGTAAGATAATGTCTTTAATGTTGCATTTGGAAGAACTGGCTTTGATGCATATCTTTTCACAGTAGAACTGTATTCTGGCTTTAACTGGAATACATAGGATCCATCTGGAAGAATTACTATTTCAAGTGCTTTGAATGCACTCTTTGTCTTTTTCATTATGTTATTGAGTAATTCTAGAGTTTTTGTCCTTGATTCTGTGCCTGAAGCCCTGATTATTTCTTCAATTCTGAGTGGCCTGCCTGCTGAGTAAAGTGCTGCTTCAATTCTCGCAGTTGCTTCATCCATATTTTCTATTCTGGCCAATTATTCATATCTCCTCAAAAATATAGTTAAAGAAATCTTTTCTCCATTTTTGATCAGTTTGTTAATTCTTCTTTTATCATGGTTATCTTGATGTCGTCATCAATTTGCTCAAGATCTACCTTTTGATCTCTTGCTAAAAATAATATTGCAAAGAAGCATCTGATCGAATCTACTTGATCTAATTCTGTAATTATGTCTTGAAGTAATCCAAACCCTGTCACTGCAATTTTTTTCATCACCAAGTCTTCGTATTTTCCTATTATGCTTTCAAGTGAAATAAAGTACTCTTGAAAGTCCGGCGCAACAATAGGTTCGATTTCTACTTGTCTGTTTCTTCTTGATTGTGGGTTTGCAATGGTTCCAATTAGATTCTGCAATAATCCCAGCAAATCATCTAATGAAACTGGATATGTGGACTCGTGTCTATATGGGATATCGATTAATTCAATATTTACATCTGTTCTTTGATGTATTGGCTTTTTCTCCATTGCAGCTTTTTGTAAAGCAAAAATACTTTCTACTTTCATTCTGTAAATTAGAGATGATGATAGGGCAGCCATTCCGGCTACTTTGAGATCTTTCTTGCCTGTTTTTTCGAGAATTTTTATCAATAAATTTAAAATTTGAATAAGATCAATTTCCCATACATCTTTTTTTACAACCGATGCAGGGCTAAATAGAATATTTACTGGCTCTTGAGAAATACTGTTGGGAGTTTGCGCTTCATTCACAGGATAACTTACTATTTATTCAATAATATCTAAGGGCTCTATTTTTTTCTCACTTCCAGTCAACTCTTATATTGTTAAGACAAAAAATGCCATTATGAAATCTGCTCGAATTCCAGCCCCCAATGAGCCTCTTGCCATTTCTGAATCTGAAAATCCAAAACCTCGTGGACCTCAGGTTTTGCTTAAGGTAAAGTCTGAAGGAGTATGCCATAGTGACCTACACTTGTGGGAGGGTGGATATGATCTTGGAGATGGCCAATTTTTGAAAGTTACGGACAGAGGAGTGAAATACCCTGTTACCCCTGGACATGAAATTGTTGGAACCGTTGAAGAGATTGGAGAAAATGTCTCTAATGTTTCAGTAGGTGATGATGTTCTTGTTTTTCCTTGGATGGGTTGTGGTGAATGTCCTGCATGTAAAGTAGGAAATGAAAATTTATGTGATGCTCCAAAATCTATGGGACTTTTTCAAGATGGTGGATATGCTGATTATACACTAATTCCTAATTCTAAATATTTAGCAAAACTTGATGGTGTTGATCCTGATGCTGCAACTTCTCTTGCTTGCTCCGGACTTACTGCTTACAATTCTGTCAAAAAAGCAAATGCCACCTCTCCAGAATTTTTGGTGATAATTGGGGCTGGTGGATTAGGATTAATGGCAATTCAAATTGCTAAAGCAATTACAAAAGCAAAAATAATTTGTGTTGACAATGATGACAAAAAATTTGATACTGCAAAAAAAATGGGTGCTGATTATGTTGTAAATACTAATGTTACTGGTTCTATATCTTCAGGTTCTGGAAGCCCTATCGATAAAATAATTTCTATTTGTAATGGTAAAGGCGCTGACAGTGTTATTGATTTTGTTAACGCTCCTCCAACAGTGAAGGTAGGGATGGGTGTTTTACGAAAAAGAGGAAATCTTATACTAGTTGGACTTTTTGGTGGTTCTTTTGAAATTTCTCTTGTAACTGTTCCACTAAAATCAATTACCATTCAGGGTGCATATACTGGAAACTTTACTGATATGGTTGAACTCCTTGAACTTGCAAGAAAAGGTGTCATCAATCCCGTCATATCAAAACGATATTCACTTGATGAGGCAAATACTGCATTAGAAGATCTCAAAGCACGAAAAATTATTGGCCGTGCTGTAATTAATCCATAGTTTGAATTAATACTACAAAATCTTATAAAATAAAAAACTTGGATATTGATATTGGACACAAAAATTAATTGTGAAATTGCACTTACTCATCTAAAAAACAAACAATTCATTACCGCTCATAACTTATTTCTTGATCAGGCTGAATCTTTGAAAAAATCAGAACAATTGAAATCTGCTTTGTTGTATATGTTGGCATCCGAATGTAAAAAAAGACAAGGAAAAGAATCTGAAAATGAAATTAAAGAAGCAAGTGAATTATTCTTAAAATATTCTAACTTGAAAGATTCAAAGAACGTGAAAGGTGCATTGCTTTGCGCTTCAAAATGTTTCTTGACTCTGGGAGAATTTGATAAAGCAAAAGATGCATATCAAAAAGCAAAAATTATGCTTCCATCAAAAATTCAAGTCACTAGACCCATTGTCATTATTGATGATAGTAAAGCAATTGCGATGAAATTACAAAATTATGTTGAAAAATTAGGTTATTCAGAAATTCATGTTTTTGAAAATGGAAAAGATGCAGTTAAAGGATGTAAGAAACTCACTTCTGAAAATAAAAAACCAGTTGTTCTTCTTGATATGGGGCTTCCTGATTTAGAAGGAGATGTTGTTGCAACAAAACTACTCAAAGATAATCTTAGTATACAAATTATTGTGATTACTGCTGATGAAAAAAATACTTCACGTGTCAACAAAACAATCAGTACTGGTGTGTCTGCATTTATTCAAAAGCCGTTCACTCTTGATGAACTTAAAAAATCAATAGATATTGCTGAATCTGAATATTCTATCTTAGAGTAACAGAGTACGTTTAACGTCTTTATTATTTTCAAAATGGAACGAAAATCAAAATATTTTTTGAAATATTTTAAATTTTAAACTAACAACAGCATTTACTTTTTCCAAATTTCGGATTACAAATTTTACAATCAAGTAGGCATTTGTCTTCTGGACAATATCCGCAAAATTGTTTTTTAATCAATAATATTACTTCTTCAAAGACGTATTTTAGTAAATCTAGAGTAAGAGCAAAGACATATTCAGAATATTAACATCTTTGATATCCACTTCGTTTATTCTGTAATCAATTAATTCTTCTGAGAATTTTTCTACAATTTTTTGTGAAGTATTTGATTTTTCAGAATTTACTTGAATAATTACTAGCATATTCCATTCTCCATCCATGTTTGCAACCATGAGATAATTATCTAATTTTGTAATGAAATCTTTGATAGAATCTTTTACTGCTTCTAATGATTTTGATGGTTTTAATTTCATCAACACTACTTGGTATTCATTAATTCCAGAAACATCTGTTAATACTGCTTTGTATCCTTTAATGATGCCACTTTTCTCAAGTCTCTCAATTCTTTTTCTAATGGTTCTATCTGAAACATCGTGTCCTGATTTTTTTAATTCTGAGGCAATCTCTTTTGAAGGAGTTCTTGCATTATTGTTGAGAATCTCGATGATTTTTTGATCAACTTTATCTAAATTTGACCATGCATCTTCACTCATATTCAACAAAAGTTCTAATGCCTTTTGAATTTTTGGTTGATTTTTACAACACATCTAGACTTTGAGACTCTACTCGTCTAAAATCCAACCTGACTCTAAAACTTCTACGTCCACGTCTTCACCAATTCCTGAAGCAAATCTCCATATGAATTGGTCGTCCGTATTCATTTTTTCTTTTATCTTTAGGAGTGATTCAATTTCAGAATTTATATTTTGATCTGCATTTCCATGTTCTTTACAAAATTTACATTTTTGATCTAGTGTGATTGGCTCTGTTTCAATTAATGGATATGCTCTGCATGCCATAGGTCTTTCATCATAGATTTTACAAGGAAATCCCCCATGTGGTGATTTCTCTCCACTTGTAGTATCTAAGAAAGGGCATGTATTCCCGTTTTTTTCTATCCCCATCATTTGATATGCTAGAATCTCTGGCTGAATTGAATTTTTACTATCCGAAGTTCCAATTCTAGGAATTATTTTTACATTTAACCCATACTTTTCTGCTAACTCTTCAATTTTTTCTTTTTCTTCAGGTATTATCAAAACTCCAATTTTACCATGTTTTTTACTTGGATAATACTCTCGTTCTATACAACACTGCGAACATTCTTCAATGCATCTAAATTCCACATATTTTTTCCATCATGATGAATAAAATCTCTTGCGAATGCTACTTTTGTGTATTTTTTCACTCAAAAACCCTACCAGTTATATGCTCAAATTGTTAGTGCATACTATGGGAAAGCGCCAAGTAAAAAATGAAAGTGCACTAAAAGAAATTCGTCTTCCAGAAGAAGGTGAAATTTTTGGACGTGTATTAAAAATGCTTGGTGGTGAGAATGTCATGGTAAAATGTGCTGACAATATTACTAGACGAGGTCGAATTAGAGGAAAACTAAAGAGAAGAGTTTGGATCAGAGATAATGATATTGTAATCATTGCACCATGGGATTTCAAAGATGCTGAACGTGGTGATATTATTTGGAGATTTACACTCCCTCAAGTAGAATGGTTAAAAGAAAACAATCACATTCCTAAAGATTTCTAGTCTCTATAGTTTGAACTATTTTGATGATTGGTTAATATAGCGAACAAGTTTTTTTAATATCAAATGGAACAAGGCACAGTAAAGTGGTTTAACCGTACTAAGGGCTTTGGTTTTATTGAAAGAGAAGGTGGAGACGATCTGTTTGTTCACAAATCAGATGTTGACGGATTCATCAACGAAG